>SDBT01006517.1_pt1 | contig 19353 bp, 38 predicted proteins | sample 2277101 | NCBI WGS metagenome assembly SDBT01 (sample SAMN10404973, study PRJNA504765) | marine sediment metagenome | isolation source: marine sediment core GS10_PC15, 103 cmbsf | place: Arctic Ocean: Southern Knipovich Ridge | collected 2010 | reverse complement strand
ACCGTCGGTCGTGAGGTCCATGTTTCGCATGACCTTGAGGCGGAATATCTGACTGGCTGCCATGGTCTCAAGGGCATTAGCAGAGGCGAGTTTGACAATGCTTCCGTTCATTGTCAGGAAGGCATCAATCTCGGCGTCAGTGAATATCTGACGGTCCACATCAACATCATCGTTGTCATAACAACGCAAGCGAACCTTACCGCGATCAGTTGTTAGATCATAAGTGAATGCCATGTCTGCCCCCTACGCTGAAGCTACATGCTCGTACCAGTGCAGCACGATACTTGCCCCCACGGCTGCCGCACTGAAGATGGATGCCTGATACCTCGTGTTCTGCTTCAACATCCACTCGAATCTGCCGCCTGATTCGGCACCCCCACCCACTTTATTCTGGTTGGTAGTTGCTCCGGAAATGTATTCGTCTACAATCAGGAGACCGCCCGTATCCAGGCCCGCATCGTAACTGATAACCCCTGGAGCAGCAGACAGATCCACAAGCCCGCTCTCGATATCGCTGTTCCGGTTGTTGTTGAAACAGGTTACCGTGCCGGTCGGGCTCGCCCCGGTAGCTCCACCTTCCCGCAACCGGCACAACGCAATGCCGACCGCGCTGAACAGAAGTATCATGTGCGCCCATTCCGTAGTATCTGGTGTTAAGAATGTCAGCGTGATGGCATCGTCCGGTGTCGTCGCTGAGCCGATATCGGCGACACTATGCATGGCCGTGAAGTGACGCCCCTCGTGAATCTGGTGGTGCGAAAATTCGGTGGTCTTCATCGCATTGGTAGCATCGTCGGCCATTGCATTGAGTATTATATCGGTGTAGGTTGCCGCTATTGGCTTCGCCATCTTACTCACCTCTTCCATGCGTTACGGGAAACGGGGGCGACGCTTGATGCCGCCCCCACTATTGCTATCCCATGCCTGAGCTACTGACTAGCCACCTACTATGTCTGCTCTCATCCTGCGCCGGTCTGGGAGTAGGTGTAACGCCGGTCAAGGCGCACTCCACCGAATACATCGCGTACCCGGTAGAAGATGTTATCCGTCTCGAAGTCACCGCTGAACGGACTCACCGGGGCACCGGTGACAGAGACCTTGTTAGAGGCCTTCATCACGATTTCCGGCTGCTCATTGCCGCGCAGGAAGTCCATCTGGATTGCCCGTCCCTGTGCGGGAGCAGCGAACAGATACCAGGCGGTGCCACCCGATGTGGTGTTGATCACCGGCAGAAGCGGATCGACGTGGAGTTGCAGTCCCATCTGTGGAAGCACGTTCACGGTCGGCTCCAGAACACCCGCACCAGCCCCTACCTCGGTCCGGTACTTCGTGGCGCTCGTGATGATCGCCCTGGCCTGTAGCTCAAGCGCCGGAGGAACCACGAGATGAACAGCCCTGATTCCGAGTGGACGACCGCTGATATCGGTCTGCCCGGCCATAAGAGCCATCGTGGTTTCCAGGTTGGCGATGTTCAGCGCCAGTACACCTGCGTTGGTGATCAACTGACCGTCGGCAACATCCGCAAGCGCTATCCCGTATGTCAGGACATCGGGACCAGCGGCGTCGGCAAGCAGGCCCGTAACCTCATAGGCCCGGCTGTACCTGGACGCCTCGGTGAACCGCTCGGGCAGGTCGTCGAACGCATCCAGGATGTCGTTGATCGTGGCCTCCCAGGAGATGTCGAACTGACGTCCCCACTTGTAGATGCGCCGGTCGTAGTGACCTTCGGACATCGGAGAGACCAGGTATTCACCCTTCTCAACCACGCGAGGCAGGAGGTTATCATTGCCCTGCAACTTATGTTTCTCACCGATATTGAAGTTCGGCAGCGTCCCGGTTTTACAGTAGGCCAACCAGTCGGCCGTGGCTGCCATGTAACGGGCGATCATCTCGCGTTCGATGGTGAACCCGAACAGGCCCGGGAAGCTGTCTGTGGTGATGACCTCCCTCACCGCGAACTCATGCCGGTGTGGTGCGAGCTTGTGCGTGTTGTTTATCAGGTCCATGAGTTGAGCTACTTCGTTCAGGTCAACATGGCCGATTCGCTTGTAACCCTTCCAGTCGTCGATAATCCTCATTGCTTCTTGGAACTCAGGCATTGGTGCGCCTCCTTACGTTGGTTCACTCTCCGGGGGTTGTATCGCCCCCGTCGGTTGCTCCTGTTTCTCCGTCACCGTCACCGCCAGTCCGGATAATCTCACCGAGACCGTCCATCGTTATTGCATCCTCTTTCACGGCGAGCCATGAATTGAAGTTGCGCTGGCTCTGGTCGATCTCTCTGAGAGCTGCCTCATTCTCTGCGATTCCGATGTCAAGGTCCTTAATCCGCTCCTGGCTGATCTCGATGTTCTTGACCGCCTTGTATCGCTGATAGGTCATATCACCGATTTCAGCCAGGCGTTCGTTCTTCCGTTTTTCCTGCTCTGCGAAAAAATCCTGCATCATCTGCTCCTTCGGTTGTTGGAGGTTTAAGCCTGCGCCTCCGAAACCATGATGTATCGGACATTCCCATTGATGATGCACCTGAGCGCCTGAGTCGGCGTATCGGTGTTCCCCTCGTACTGGTTTGTGCTCAGGTTGACGAACTCGAACACGTTGTCACCCGTGTCGCGCCCGGTCGCCTCGCCGTCCATTATGAACCGATGGATCGAGTGCATCGTGGCTGCCGAGAAGTCCGTCGAGGCACCTTCAGCCCACAGCTCGCTCATCCCTCCGGAGATGGTGCCGAATAGATTGCGGTTGGGACCCATGAGGGTCGCCCTCACTCCCACGGCAAGACCGGTGGTCGTGCCGTCGGCATCGTACTCGACTCCACCGTGGAGACCGTGAACTCCGCCGCTGACTCCGACCGCCTCAACAACGGTACGTGCCCGGATCGCTTCACCGGCCGAGCCTGCACCATTGAGAGCCAGGGCCATGTACATCCCTCGGATGTCGCCACTGGTGGCGGTCGAACGGTAACGGTACTCGCGGGCGTTCCCTCTGGTGCCCATTGCATACCATGCGGCTTCCTGGCCTACCACTTCGATCGCATCGTCCGGGTCCCAGTGGACCTTGACAGCCACGACGGCGGTTGTGCCGGTAGCGACATCACCGAGAGCATATCCGAAGTGCTGGTGAGTGTTCTTGTCCCGGTTCTTGCTCAGGATCGGGTTGGCCAGGCTGATGAAGATTTCATCCCCGAGCTGGACAGCGGTATTGCCAACGTCATCAGTCGCCGTGACGTTGAGGAACCAGATCCCCTCGGTGTCGATGGAGATGAGGTCGGTTGCAGCGAATCCAGACTTGAGCGTCACTCCGACGATATTCCCACCCCCGGCATCAACTACCGGATCACCCTTGAGGGCGAATCCATCAGTTTGTGTCGGGTGATTAAGCAGGGCCTCTTCAAGAGTGATGTGTCGGCCCTCTCCGGTCGAAGAACATTCGTTCCCGGCCGTTTCCCCTGTTGCGAGATAAATTGCAGGCATTGTACTCTCCTCTTCTGGCTCTTCAGGTGGTATGTACACCATATTGCCACCTCAACTTTTGGATGACGCTATGGTTCAGCCGGTGATGAAACTCTCGACCATCTTTTCGTCCCAGTTCGGATGACTCCGCTTGAGCGACTCCCTCAGTTTCTCGCGCCCTGCATCATCCGGGGCATTGCTCTCACCCATGCCGGTGACCGTGCCGGTACCGTTGAGGCCTTCGAGGTATTCCGCCTCGACGGTAGCCGCCTCGCGGGTGCGTACCTCAAGGGCGGCCGTGTCGATTTCACCGTCCACGACGGGCGGATTGGCTGACACCGATTCGACCAGTCGGGCCTTCGTGAGGTCCGGAAGGTCGATGTCCTTCAGGGATGCCGTGATGAGGACTCCGGCCTTGTCGGTCAATTCCTTCTCATCGAGTCGGGCCAGTCTGATCTTGTCCTCTTCGCTGGCGGTTACTTTCTCCTGGAGGTCGGCGTTCTTCGCCTTCTCTTCTTCGAGGGCGGTTTGCGCTTCCTGCAGTTCTGTCTCAGGCATTGGATCTACCTTCCTTTTCTGGGGCCGGGCAGACTCGAAGAGCTGCAGGACAGCTCCACCCGCCCCGGCTTTCGTTACGAAGTCAACACTGGTGAAATTGTTCTTGAGTAGTTCCTTGATGATTGGACCCTTGCGGCCCTCGCGTTCTCCCTCAATGACATTACCGGCTTTGTCGGCCTCAACAACTCCACTGGTACTGATCGATGTTCCGATGTACGGGGCCATCTCGTCGATCTTTCCCCGGTAATCACTGAATACCCGTGAATTGCCATACAGCCCCGGACCTTCTGGGCCGTGAGCGTCCCACCATGAATCGCCTTCAAGGACGGCGGCAAGGTTGTCCATCTTGCCCTCTGGCCGATCTTCAAACTCGGCCTCAGTCATATGGTCCCAGCCCATTTGGGTTCCATCACAGAACACATTCGGGCCGTCACGCTCAATGAGTTCCTCTGAATACCAGCCGCTCGACCCCCAACCCGGCTTAAGGATCTTAATCGGTGCGGTACCGTCCTCACGGACACTCTTTTCAAGTAGGGAGATGATCTGAGGGGTTCGGTCTGTGTCGGCATTGACCGATTCGACCAGCCGGACGGTTGCGCCGCTCGTCACATCACCCGCCGACTCAACCACTACTGCCGGGCTGCCATCGACGGGCACGTACTCGACCCTTTTCTCTACCTCCACGGCGTCACTCAGGGTGACCACATCTTCTGTGATGGAGTAATCGCGCTTGAATAGTACAGCTGGATTGCCGGGGGTTTCCTGCTCGTAAATCAGAAAGTCATCCCATATGTCTGTGATCCAGAACCAGAAACCGTCGCCAGTGGGGAGTACTTCTCGGAGGGCGTCCTGCAGGTCGTCTCGGATCTCGCCGTGTGATTCAGCTTCCATGAACACGCGCTCATTCTTGCGGAACGACTTGGCGGTTTCCCTGACAGTCAGTCCTGGCATCATGGCCTCCAGTAAACAGAAAAAGCCCCAACAATGCCGTTGCGAATTCGGCACTGCTGGGGCCTTAGGTCTCGGTGTCCCGTATGTCACTACATGGCGGACCTCCCCGCCACTGATCTGAGGCGCATACTAACCGCAGTCGTTCAGATTGTCAAATCGTTTATGCGTCAGATAAGAACCCGTTGAGATAATCGCGCAACTTCTCAGCGTTCTCCTTGTGAATCAGAACCGTGTGGATGTAGTGATCCATCCCCCAGACCACCTTCCAGGCCGTTGCTACTCGATGCCAGAATGTCGGATATCCACAAGTGGTGTAATGGCTCAACATTATCTCAGGATCTTCATCATCCGACCAATGACTGAACACCCCATGAGTGCACCCGCAATCACACGGGATTATCAGCTCTTTTCGGCGCTCTCTCCAGTCACTCATCCTGCTCCTCCTTTACCGAAATCATCCTTGCCGTATTGCCTGATATCTGTCGCTTCAGCCCTCTGGCACCGGCCATCCTTGAAGTGAAGCAGCAGACGCCCGGTTGATTGCTCCTCCCAGAATTCCAGTATCTGTTCCATCACCCCGGTAGGGAGGCAGGCAACGACGGCTGATGCTTGGCCAGCTTTACTCATCAGTGAATGTCACCTCGCATGACCATTCTCTCAACTCCCAGCCCTCTGGTCCCTTGACATATCCAGCGGAGAGTATGTGCTGTTCCACTAGATCATCGATGTCAATGTTCTTGTCCCACGTTGTAATATATTGCCCCATATTAGGGATGACAGTTACCCGCTCCGATATACGATAATTCCCCCTGCTCAGAACGTGGATCGGCGTGGCCAGCAGGGTCAGCACTCTCGGGATGAAGCCCCGGCGTTTCATGATAGATACCATTTCTTGTGCAACTTCTTCGGCCAACGTAGGTGCTCGCCACACTCAGGGCAGAAATTATGACTATGGTCCGCTATCTCCTCGCAACCCTTACATACATAATCCCTTAGATCGTTGCGCCATACCACCGTGCACTTCGGTCTCGGCTTACCCATCCTTCTGCTCCTTCTGTTATGCCGCTAGCCGTGTGATAATATCATCGTCTATCTGTTTCGTGTTCGGCTTCACCTGGTACAGCGTCGAGCACCTGCAACCGGGATCAGTAGGTGCGCGATCATCACCGGATCCGAACGACTGATCAATCGGTATCCAGCCCTCCCCCTCGTTGGCACTGTGCTCATCCCTGACTCGATTATCCCCGACCGTGAGCCAGGACTTCTCCATCTCCAGCCCTTCATCCTCCAGACCTTTGGCGAAGTCCATGCCGGCCTGCTCGTAGGCATCCCCGGTCTCGAACACGGCGATCCGCTTGGCGCGGCCTTCTGAGAAGTCCTTGAACCTTGCCGTGATATCTTTTGCTATCTCATTGTAGGACTTGCCAGCCTCGATCCCATCGGTCACAGTCGTATTGATGAAGCTCCGGGTGGTCTCGTTGATCTTCGTGACCTGCTCGGCCGCATGGGTGCGGGCGTACTCTACGGCGCGGGGGTTATCCAGCTTGAAGTTGAGCCCCGTCTCCAGCATGGTTGCAGTGTTATTCAGGCCTGTCGTGAAGCTGATCTGTATGGCCTCCTGCATGGGACCGATGAAACGAGATTCGGCAGCGAGTATCTCCTTTGCAAATACCTTCTCCCAGTTCTTCGGGAACGGTGCCTCATCACCTGCGGCCTCCTGTACCACCGGGGCCGGTAGTGCTGAAAGGAATGCCTTGCCCTGAGCGAGGAAGGCCCGGCGCAGTTTGCCTTCCAACCAGACCTCGGTCTTGTGGAGCTTGCGCTCACGCCGGGTGATCTCGCTGGCCTCGATGAGGCGGGTGATGGTATCGAGGAGGGTCATTATATCCTATGTAGTCTGCGTTGAAGTTCGGCCAAGTCAGTCTTCGCTTTATCAAGGAGAGCGAGCAACTCAGTCCTGACATACTCAACCCTGTCTCCTGGTGTGGCGAAAGACGGGGTTCCATCTACCGATATAGCCAGATTCCGGACGAACTTCACGGTGCTGTCAGGGAACAGCAGGCGGAGGACCAATACATCCTCGCCATCCACCCCCACTGTGACGCATTCCTGCTTCACTGCATTGGCCATTTCCTCCGGTTCCAGCGTGTCAAGGATCTCAATGTCAGTCATTGGGCTGCTCCTTCTTTCAGTTTGGGTGTAGCTAGTGTAAATGATAGCCAGAATAGATCGAGGAAGAGTCCGATACTATATCTCCTGCACCACTGTACCTCAAAACTGAACAAGCATCGTTCGCGATATCCAATATGCACTCCGAGCACACCAACCGATGCCCATCCAGTGCGACTGTATTCAATCCAACCAGCGTCAATAATCACTCCTGCTCCTTCCGTAGTACAGCCTGTACCTCCTTCAGCACGCCGACGAACGCTGCCTCCTCGGCCACACCCTCTGCTGGCGGGGCTGCCTCTGCCTCGGCCACCATCTTGTCGATGATATCCCCCACGTTCTCAACACCGAGGGCATTGCCGAGCTGTCCGATGATCGTCTCCAAATCAAAGATCCCTGCGTCGGTCTTGCCGTCGAGGGTAGCGGCTGACACGATCGCCTTGACCGTTTCGGAAACATCATGCTCAAGTATCGGGGGCCAGGTCACAACGATGCTGGTCTTGACCGGCTCGCCTTCTTCATCCTTCCCGAGGTCAACGGTCGGTGTGCCCCAGTCATCCTCAACAATCTTCCCCTTCACTACGCCATTCGGTGCCCGTACTGAGGCATAGACCAGATACGAGCATATATCCGTGAAGATGGTTGTCCAGAGCATCCGCCTCATATTCATCATGAGTTCAGTCGGACGGTCGAGGCTCTTGGCCGTCGCAAGGTTGGACTTGTCAGCGTCACCGGTGAGGATCGAGTACGGCTGTCCGTGCCCGGCACCAGTCATGACGGCCAGCATCCGGGCCTCGTCTGGGGGCGCTTGGCCTCCTGCGGTTTTCAGTGTCTCAAGTCTGGCCATTCCATCGGCACTGAGAGCAACCGCACCCGCTACTGGAGACGGGTTGGTTTCTTCCGCCGTTGCCGAATCGCCATACGTGGTTCCGATCTTCGCCTTGGCAGCCTCCACCCCTTTCTTGCCTCCCTTGATATTACTGAGTTGCCACGCCCACCGGGCATGAGAACTCCTGACCGTGGCGTAGTCCTCCAGCGCCTCTCTCATGGCTTGCGCCCAAGCGAGGGCTGAATAGAACTCAGTTACCCCGAACCGCATATGGGACGTGCCACCGACCTTCTGATGATAGACCGGGGCGTTCCACATAATCGGGACATCACCGAACATGGAGGTCATATTATTCGGTCGGTAGTTCCATGCAGGATAGACGGCCTTGCGCTCCGAGCCCGGTGACCACATTCCTTGATCGGACATCTTCCGTTCCTGCCAGCGCCGGAGGTAGTACCAGGGTTCCTTTGCATCATCCGGGTTGGTGAAGATATCAACGATCTCGCTGGTGATGATCGACCGCACCTTCACTGCCCCGGTCGAGGGGGTAGTGAACAGGGCAAGGAATAGATTGCCCTCCATCTGCAGATCAACTTCCTTGAGGAACAGGGCCGTCATGGTGGTGAATGCTATCCGGTTTGCAGGGTGATTCCAGAACAGCTGCCAGAGCTTGTCAACGTCATCCGACTCGCCCTTGATCGTCACGCCCTGCCCGAATACATAGTTGCCCTGGACGTTGACGCCGTGATGCGTGAGCGGGTTCGATATGTAGCTCGTGACGGCCTGATCGTATATCTGCGTGATGAAGTCCTTCGAGAACTCCTGCCCGGTGAATGCGGTCTTCAGCCAGCCGATGTCCTCTTGGGCAAGCTCTAGCTGCGCCAGGCTTTCCATCGCGTGGGTGTAATTGTCATTTACCGACTCGATGGTCTTGCCCTGCTCTGCAAGCATCGTTACCAGTTCGCGCTTCCTCATGACTTACTCCGGTTCTCAGCTCCGTAGTACGTTGTGCCGCATACCCATTTCAAAAGAGTCCATCGCAGCCCCATCCATCGCCATTTCCAATGAGAGGCTATCTTGATCATCCATGCCGTGTCTTCCAGTTCTGGCGGCACGATGAGATGCGTCGGCTGAATCGACAGTGGCTGGTTCATTCTTCCGCCTTCGCCTCTTCTATCAGACCCCCGATATAATCAGCCAGCCGCTCGAACTGGAAGGCGACCGCCTCAGGTGTTGTGTTGCACCTTTCCAGTAGTTGCGTGAACTCAGGCGTCGTCTCTATTACAATCGCATCCCAGTCCTCGGGGAAGAGTTCGATCTTTCCATCAACGTGGAACATTGCCACGTATCGGTCGCCTACCTGAGCCAGCCAGTTGAGGCTGTGCTTGACCTTGCCGCCACTTGTCGCAATGATCTCTTCGTCCTGTGCCATTATTCTGCTCCCTTCGGCCCGAAGGTCTTCGCCATCCACCGGGCGTGCGAGTGCATATGTTTCAGAACCATCGCCTCGCTCGGTGGGTCGGTCTCAATGATGTAGTTCCCGCGTGAGTTCATCTGCCCCAGCGTCTGCAACCTGCTGGCCTTCGTGCGAACCATGAACGGGAGGCGCGACACCTTCGGAAAGATAGGCCCCGGACGGTACAGGTTGACCCGCCGCTTCTTCATATCGTACCGGTTCCGCCGGTGCCTCATGCGGGCCGACTCTTCCTTCGGCTTCTCGGGTTCAACGTTGCCGCGCTCGATCTTCAGTGGCTTCAGCCAGGCGAGGAGGCGCTTGAGGGGGTTCATGGTGTGCCAAACCTTCCGGTATGGTTGTGGGGGAATGGATGCCCCCGTTCGGCGGTTGGTGTCTTTCTATGTATCCGCCTCCTGCAATTCGTGCATATCTTGCCACTTCCATAATTCACCATAGTTATTGCAAGTGTCTCACCGCACGAATTGCAAGTCTGCTCTACTGGTGGTAAACGAGAAGGGGTGTATGGCATGTATTCACCAAAGTCATAAGCCTTACCTCCTCTTGGGATTCTTTCGATTAGACCCTCGAAGTATCTACCCATTTTATGCCTCCTCCATTGCCACATACGCCCGGCGCACACGCTTCGGCATCCGCTTGATCTCCCCGTTGTATTCGTCGAGGATGGATTGCATGACCTGCAACTGCCCCTCCTCACGGCCATACTCGTGATGGAGGCAAGCAAAGCGGTTCCGAATCAACAGCATCAGCCGCCGCATCAGTTCACCTCCGAGTCTTCTTTGGTCAGCAGCCCGTCCCTGACCAGCTCGTTGCAGAGGGTCATCACCAGCCCCTTCTGTATGCCCAGCTTCTTCGCTATCGTGTCAACGGATATGCCGGGTTGCTCGGTGATCATCTCGTGGATGACGTCCTTCACGAGCCTGCCTGCGTGTGATGCATCAGGCATTACTTGCCACCCTTCTTGTCCCTCTTGAGCACCCGGTCCTTGAGGTTGGGCTTTTTCTCGTCGTCGCCCTCGTCCCTGGTGAGGGTGAGTTGTGTCTCAATGCTCGGATCCTCTCTGTGGCCCTGGACTAGTCCATCATCCTCCAGTTCCTTGCAGAGATTCACAGTCATTTCGAGACCGAGATCGAGCCGCCCTGCAATATCCGACATATAGAGTGGGCCGTCGGTATCGAGTAGGCCGATGATCTTATTTTTCACAAGGACCAGCGGCTCCGGCTCGACAATGAATGACCCGTCAGACTGTGGGCCAGTTTCGCCGTATAGCTCTTCACCAACGCGCCCGCCGTCTATCCTGTAGAAGTTGATGTCGGGGATTTCACCGCTTTCATCAACCTGCGGCAGGACAGGTATCAGGCTCGGTATTGCCAGCGCCCCAGTGTGAACCAGCTTGCAATAGTGGCACTCCCAGCCATCGAACAGCAGCGCCCTCAGCGTGATCCGCTTCTTGTGCGTTGCCTGCGCCTGGCATACCGGGTTCTGACACCGTAGATCCTTGAACGTCGTATCGAGAAAACTCACTGTCTCTGGCATGTTACTGCTCCTTTTCATGCGCCGATCTTCTTCTGCACCGGCGTCGTTACGTAATGTACTTCCTCGGGCGGCGGTACGTAGAAGGCCAGCAGAAGGGCGTCGGCGTCATCGGGTGAGCGACCGATCACCTTCTTTGTCTTGGCCTTCGATTCGATCCGGTCCCGCCCACTACTGTCGGGACCCTCCGCGTGTTGCTTCACGGCAACGAGTTGACCGAACAATGTATCTCGATCACCTTCCTCAATGTCCGAGAAGTTCCATATCATATCCTGACTCAGCCCCCGCCCAATGTCCCACCATATCTGTGTCCGCAAGTTCTTATACTCGGTCGGACTGATGGCTCCAGCACCAACATTGACACCGTGGATCTCTGCCGAGTGAAGACCATCTTCCTTCAATTCCTTGAGTCGGTCGGTCAGCCCCTTGCCTATCCCGATCACGTCTATCTTCACACTCGTGGCCCCGGTTTCCTGAATCGCCCGCAAGACCAGACCAACCGAAACCATCGTATCCGGTGAGTTGTTGCGCCATACCCGGCCCACCATCCGGCCACGCCGCTCACGGATGTTTGTTTCATCGCCTCCGGCCCCGACGTCTACCCCGAGTTCAACAGGGAAGTAATGATCTGGAGGATAATCAGGCTCGGCAAAACATCGCATCAGCAGGGACAGCGGAACCACACCCATGACCGCATCCTCGGGGAACAGGCCCAGCACCTTCGATATGTACTTCGGGGAATCAACGCCCCACCCAGTCATCGGATCGGCCATCTCGTCTACCCATAGCTGAGATATCAGGTGCTTGCTTAGTCGCTCGGGTATCTCTTCGGTAGAATCTGGATGATTCGGGGTGTGTTTCCAGCCGATATGGATTACGTGCCAGCCTGATCCGGGCCGACAGACGCGGGCGAACTTGGAGGTGGGGTCATCCGGGTTCCCGATGGCAAGGATGCGAGACTCTTCATTGGTAACGAGGGACGCCGCCGCATCAAAGATTGACTCAGGTATACCCGACGCCTCATCCAGGATCACCAACACCTTGAGTCGATGGATACCCTGGAATGCAGCCGGATCCCAGTCGGCGGGCTTCTGCCCGAAGGCTACAAGCTCATCAAGACCGTCGTCGTTGGGAATCTTCCATTCAGTAAGGTTGAGGTCGCCGGGGAGGTTTCCGGCTTTCACAGCCCGGCGGATTTCATTCCAGAGGATTGCCCTCACCTGTCGCATGGTCGGGGCGGTAGTGACAACGATAGCGTCACCGGCGGCAACGGCCATTACAAACCAGGGTACAACGTGGCCAGCAAGGAACGACTTGCCCGTATCGTGGCAGGCATGAACGGCAGTCCTCCGGTAGTCCCGCACGGCCTCAGCTACCTCCACCTGCTTCGACCAGATGAATTTCCCGAGCACGTTGTTGATGAAGTCTACGGGCTTGTCGGCGAAGTATTGGTAGCTGTTCCTGAATACCTGGAGTGCTATCTGTTCGGCCTTCTCGCGCTTGCCCGGAGGTAACTCGGATATGATGCGCCCCAGTTCCTGCCGGGTCACCGTGGTAGTGCTCATTCCGGCAGGTCTTCGGGCTTCATGTTCAGGAGTTTGGCCAGTGCCTCGCGGGGGTTGCCTTCAACTGTGTGCTGAATGAATCGCTTATCCTGCCAACGGTCGGGGGCACGGTTCATCAACCAGAAGATGGTTTCGGTGCCGCTTGCCCCACCAGTTACGATCCGGGCAAACAGAGAATCCTCGACCGCTTCAAGGCGCAGTGGATCATTCGCCTGGTGGATGCGCGTTATCTCGGCATCGAACTCAGGATCAGTCTGTCGCATCCGCCATATTGCCGTGACACTGGAGCCGACGTGAACGGCGGCCGTCTCTTTACTCATCAGGGGGTCTTGAATCTTTTCGAGGAAGGCAGCTTTTATAGCGTTCTGCTTTTCCGCTTCATCGGAGGAATGGTTCTTACATGGCCCGGTGTCTATGCCCTTGCGGCCCCATCCGGCACCACGAGTACAGGGCGTACCGTCACGCTTTACTCCGCCGAAGTCCGCACAGATTTTACCGGTGGGCATACGCTGGCCTCCTCGGGGGAATTATTACCAGAAGAGGCGGGTTTGTCAATCCGTTAAGGTTCGGTTGTGGGCCAATCAATTAATTGGGTGTCGCTCCGTAGATAGAGCGGATGCCTCGGGTGCCCGTCCTTCGTGACTCCGAAACACTTGAAGCCGCTGAACATTGCCGCCACTTGCCGCTCTCGACCATTGTGTGATCCATGTGCTCCCCAACATGCAACCACAAGGGGCGCCTTCTGAATCATCCCAGCAAGGATGAATCCATTCATCGGCCCGATTGGATCGTGGCCGTTCTTCATCACCATAGGATTCGTCGCACGTAAAGCAAACAGGTTCCCCATCAGGATGCCGCCGTATCCCCACTGCCTTGCGAAGCCGATACATCGCCTGATTGTTGGGTCGTCCTCATTCTCGTCTGCCGTGGATGGATTCAGGCCGATAAACAGAACGGTTGCTAAGTCACAGTCCCATATTCTCCACAACCGATACCGATACTTCCGATTGAATGATAGTGTTGCTCCGCTGTCGGTTTGGTAATCCGTCACCTCTCCACCCTCGGCTTATACTCCCGCGTGTACTTCGCCTCGCTCACATCCTTGACCGCATGGGTCTGGATCGACCGATACCATTCCTTGCCTCCGTCGCCCTTGACGTTGAGATCCCGCTCGATCACTTCCCGGTAGACGCAGCAGTTGCCACGGTCCAGTGCTATCTCGGCCCCGATTCCCTGAGCCTGCAGCCGCGCCTGGATCAGCAGGAGCAGGTCCATGCCTTTGCCGTCCATCGCCTGTACCCACTTGCTGATGGGGATCCACATACCGAGGTGTTTGGCCATTTTCGGTTCAGGCATCAGGGTACTCCCTTATCATCAGGTCATCAGGTATCGGCTCTCCGTTGCTCATCTTCTTCATGAAGAACGGGACGCCCGCTGACTGGCACTGGTCCCTGATATCTCGCGCCCACTTCGGGTCCATGTATCTTGCCTTCGGTCCGGTTTCTGCCCCAACGATTACCCAGTCAATACCTAAATATGATCCTCCATACTGATCTGGTGCCTGAGTGCGGATGTCAACCGGCCCAAGTAACGGCTCCGCACTCACGAACCTGACAGCGGCCGGGGTGTCCAGCAGGAACTTGATCCGCCAATCGTTCTCCTGATCCTCAACCGTAGTGCCACACCAGACATTCGGTAGCGGCCACCTGATATTGCCGACGTCACAGTTGTGCTTCTTACGCCACTCCGGATGCCAGTGGATATTGTCAGCTATATCGCCAATCACACCGTCTCGGGTCATGTAGTCCAGCATTCTGTCTGGCCGCTTCGTAAGAATCAGGAACGTATGCTGAGGAACCATAACTATACGGGCAAACACCCGGTCTATATATGGGAATGCCACCTTGTTGTGGAACAGGTCACCCATAGAGCAGACGAATATCATCCGAGACTTCTTCCACGCCAGCGGCTTATCAAGCCTACCCGGCTGATAGGTTACACGGAACGGCTCATCGGCTGGGTAGCCATACCGGCCTGCCAGCCCCTTCGACATCCGCTCAGCATAGCAGTTAGCGCACCCGGCGCTGATGGGAGTACAGCCGGTTACGGGCGACCACGTTTCATCGGTCCATTCGATCTTAGTCGGCATCGAGCTGCTCCTTACTTACCCGCGTCTTGGCAACAGCTGCATAGGCATTGTCTCTCGGTGGATCACCCGACGGTTGGCCCCTACGCTCAGCGGTACGCCTCTCGGGTAGTGGATACTGAATGCACCTGCTGATATTGTCTTCGCTCTGAGCGCAAGCCTTGCAGAGTGAAACGTCCACATCAACCACGCACATAAGCCCGAAGATACCAGCCCCTACTCCATCACGCGTACCGACCAATATCATGCTGCTCTTGGTGAACACCCCCCCGCATGAAATGCAATTATGCACTGCGTCCATCTGTTGCTTCACCTCGGTGGCGATCCGCATGGCATCGGCGCACTCTTCTACGGCCTCAGTGGTGAGTGGTTTCACTGTCTCGGTCTCAGCTTTTCTACGCTTCATCCTGCTCCTCCATTCTGCCGGGCGCCGCCGCTTGACGTTTGCACGTTAAGTGGGTGTCGGGGAATCTCCCCTGTCCGACGGCGCTCAGCATTGTCGTGTCAGTCCTCGGGCCAGCGCCAGCTCCCGTCCATGCCTTTGCTGCTATACGGTACCGATCCCATCCGTCTCGGGCTTCCGTTAAATGGGAGGGCGTGCAGGTGAATACAGCCCATAGGTTTGTCAGGCGCCAGCGTGACGATTGCCGCCATCTCGTTTCCGTCCCGGTCGACGAATATGACATTGTCGCTCATTCGTACCCGCGCCATTGCAGCCTCGCGGGCACTGGGCTGTGGCAGATCCGGCACCTTGACCTTGTCCGGGTTCTGACGCTGCCAGTCCTCTATCACTGCTATGTGGATGCGGGCCATTTCAATCATCTTGTCCGACACACCGAGAGCCTGAGCCCTTTTAATCCACCCCACTATCCCGTTGATGGTACACTGGTCCTGTCCGCGTAGCAGGAACACCGGCTCATCGTCCGGGATCTTGGCGTCGATACCTGCGGCGCCCATCTCGTTGTAGTCCGATCGTGCATGGATCATTCTGCTGCTCCTTCGTATTGGTGTGATATCACTTCTGCTATTGAGGCGAGGTCACGCTTGTAGTGTCTCTCGAACCACGGCTGGCCCTTTGCGTGTAGCTGGCAGATATGGTGGAAAGTGCATAAAGGCGTTTCATTCCCGAAGTCCTCGCCGCCTTCTCCGACCGTCTCGACATGGTGTCCGCTCACCTTCCCCCAGCAGGCATCGTCATTGATGAGACAAGGGAGGGTTGCTATCCAAGAATGGTAAGCTCCATAGACAAGCCCTGCTGCTTTCCGACGATACCAGCGTTTGCCGCGAGGCTTCAGGCGGGATCGCTTCAGGGGCTTGCCGGGTTGCAAGGTTGAATTCCAGGCGGTTCTCATTGATCCTCCTCCTTGCTATCGGGTTGGTCGGTCACACTGCATCCTGATGGCACGTTCTCAGCGGCTCATGGTTGTGCGGGAATGGATGACCCGGCTCTGCTATCGGTTCAGGTGACTTAATAACCGACCCGCAGTTCAAACATTGTCTCTCTTTCCTGTATAAGAGGCGATAACCACAGAAGTTGCATTTCTTTTCCGGGTACGATGTTGGGTGCGTTTCTGTCCACCCATGATCTAAGCGATATCCACTATCACCCCCTCGCGGGACTCTTTCGAATGGACCGTCTAAGTATCTACCCATCTTATTCACCTTCCCTTGATGTTCCTTGTGGTGGATTCTTCATCGTAGGCAGACAAAACCAGTCCGGTCAACTCATCGTTGCAAATTAACCAGTTGCCAGTTGCCTCATCGAAATAATGCCATGATTTACCGGGTCTCTGCCTGAATCTGACAGCATGGTATCCATCAGCCTTGATTGTCAGCTCCCCCTCCTGCTCCTGTTGCTCTGGTGGGGCGACTACAGAGGTATCTAAGTGAAAACCATCTTCCCGCCACTCACCTATGTAGGCTCCGTCACTTCGATAGCAGTACATTACCTCTTGCTCCACCGGCTGTGAGGGGGGCCTTCCTGGCCTCTCAGATAGAACACCCTCCGGCATTCTCTCCTTAATTCTAATAGCATCCTGCTCAGGGAGAGTGCTATTCATTTGACCACTCCATTGTTGTCTGCATATCTCCAGCAGGTTTCCCACACCCTATCGAGTCGCTTACTGAGAGTGTTCTTCGTCTCACGGCTGTAATTAAATTTCAACTCCTTCATTATCAGCCGAAGCAGTTTCTTCTCATTTTCAGTCACTCTCCTGCTCCCTTCTGCTCCTGCTCCCCATCCTGACTACTGGGTTTATCGGTCATCGGTTTGCTCCTGTTTGTCTCTGTATTTATCGTGCAACTCAAAATGATCACATGTCTTATAACCATAACATGGATGCCCCAAGCGCACCGGACAGCGGCAACCTTCACCAGCAGGAATTGCGGCACAGTGCCATTTACAGTGCCAATTTTCACGATCCCTGCCTGTGGAGCCATCTTGCTCACTCATGGTCTCCCGCTCCCTTCTGCTCACTAAAATCAAAGTACCTGTAGCTTCTGAAATGTTCGTGTGGGATAGGCTTGATGTATCCGCAGTCCTCGAAGTGGATTTCACAAGGGCCTCCATCCACATATACCTGATCTGTGACAGACGCCGCATACCGGATTGCATCCTCGAAAACAAATCCTATCCAATCTCCCCGATACAGTCGTTTCGGAAGTCGGTGGACATACCACCAAGCGTCGATTGACGGCACCTTATCGTTGTGGAAGTGGGGTATCTGGTCCTTCGGTACAGTGACGATTATATCACTCATGCCCCGTCCTCCTCTGCTGACGTTGGTGGCTCCTCCTGCTCTGCACTTGTGAGGCTGCTCGGGTGTGGCGCATATGCCGCCGTCATCATGATTCCCTTGTACTCCATCGGCTGCTCACACCGTCGTATCAAGTCGAAGGGTGCGAGCTGACAACGGCATATAACTCGAAAGTCTTTCGGTGGATTCTTGCGGGTAGCTGGAAGCATTTTTGCAGGCGACTCGATAAACACCTCATTCCCACAGGAACAGTCATATACCAGATAGCGGCGCATCCTATTCTTTGCCATCGTTTGTTCCTCTCCGCTCCTGCGCTGTGTTGATGGCGGCTTGACATAACTCAGTCAGCAAACCAACAAAAGTTAATCCCTCTGGATCACCACCCTTTTGCTCGACCGCTGAGACGACCAAGCATGTTTTAGCCTCTGAGCTTTTTTCCTGATGATATAATTCTCTTTTTAGTTCGTCCCCTGCCTGCTCCAGTGTCTCTATGTAGGCGAGGAGTGTTCCCCTGTCCTGATGTGCTCGATAGCCGATTACATCATTGGTCGGGTCGTGTGGTTCTTTCTTGTGCCGCTCCCGTATCTCCTGTATGTCAGTCATGGTGCCTCCTCTATCGAAGCGCGAAGGGCGGTAAGGGCAGCGTTAATCGAATAGACTCGTTTAGGAGCCTCGCTTTTTTCCACCGCCTCAACCAGTGCTATCACGGCGCATGAAATGTTGCGTAAGAAGCAGATGGCAGCGGCGTTTGGGATTAGCATTTGATCTGCAATGACAGCTTCTGGGGACACAACATCACAGAACAATCTATCGTTTATGTCTGCCTTCTCCCACGGCCCCTCAGTCATCCCCTCTGTCCGCGTGCGTAGTTCGTCTGCGAGTGTCATACCGTCACCTCCTCAATCCAGTACCAGGATCGCACTATCCCGTCTACGTGCTCTGTCCGGTTCACTATATCCCACCCCAGCGGCCGGCAGACCTTGCGGATGTCGCTGATCCGGTTCGTTACCTTCGTGAATGCCACGCGCTCTAGGGTGGTCAGGTTGACCTCGCCGGGGTATGCAGACAGAAGGATCGACCAGAGTTTCCCTGCCCGGCTTTCCCATCCGATGCCCGGCAGGCGGTCGGGTGGTTGCGCTACCTCCTTGAATATCTCGGTCTGCATCGGTCTCCTTTCCTACCCTTCCCGGGTAGTTGTCAGCCCCATCCGGTCTATCAATCTCCTGACCCCCGAACGGTCCATCTTCTCCTGCAAGTAATCCTTCCGCATCAGGTGATACCGTTCCCGCGCCGCCGGTATCCACCACTCCTGATCCTCGGTCCTATTGTCCAGCCCCTTCCATATCTCGATTGCATATTCAACCTTGTCGAAGTCGGCTCTCAGACAGGCACCGATCAGCACGTCCACTCCGTACTTCTCGATATACTGATCCAATGCCGCCCGGTAGCGGGGATTCCAGACCTGAGCCGAGCCCGTCTTGTGGACAAGGAAGGCCCCGAGTTCACGGAAGCTGGTGGATTGTTTAGTGGTCATCGGGGGCCGCAAGGGCTGAGTGGTGTTCACAGGGATCATCAACCAGGCAACATTGAGTAACACCTATCCTCTTTCCATTTTTATCATAATACGGTCCAAGCCACACATGATCCCCAAACTCATCATATACCTTCATATCAATACTCCACCTTAGAGCGTCAAGCATTGTGCGGGCTTCTTTAGGTGTGGCCGTTTCGGCTATCTTACGGGCAGAATCATAATGACTTTTCATGTTCCTCTTGAAGCCCCCGGCACACTTGTGAGTGTTTTTAGGTTCTCTTCCACATCAAGAATTCGTGTATTGCCTCTCCATTGGTGAGACACTGAACCTATCAAATGTTCGGCGTTGTGTATTAAATCAAGGAGATCATCGGCATCATTTGAATCGA
>SDBT01006516.1_pt1 | contig 19355 bp, 34 predicted proteins | sample 2277101 | NCBI WGS metagenome assembly SDBT01 (sample SAMN10404973, study PRJNA504765) | marine sediment metagenome | isolation source: marine sediment core GS10_PC15, 103 cmbsf | place: Arctic Ocean: Southern Knipovich Ridge | collected 2010 | reverse complement strand
TACAAGGTCCGGCCTTTCATCACATACGGAGGCGTGGGCTGGGTAGCACAGATGGACCGGTCGTGGCTGGGGAAGTTGCTGAGCTCGACAGGACTTCCGAGAGACCCAGTACAAGAGGACCCGACTTGAACGCAACGCGCACCACGCAGGCGACACTTCGGGTCACGGATTTGCGTGACGGAAACCGGCGTGCATGTGGATTTCCGGCCTGTTTCTGGGCGCTCATTGTGGACAACCTGACCCATGCTAAAGGTCACTGAAAAGACGGTACGTTTGTCACTGGCTATCTCACGCATGATCAGTTAGAATTATAGTATGAGTTTCGTTAACGGTTTCAGCCTAGCCTATAGGAGGTTAACATGGCAGATGAGGAAACCAAAGGGCAGGAGCAACCCCTCGTTGCTCAGAGTGGTGAGGAGATTCCAACGGATTGGCTGACTACCAAGGAAGCTGCGGAAATGCTGGATCTCAGTCGGATGCGGGTGCTGCAGTTGTGCCGCGAAGGACGCTTTGACAACCTGCGGGCGCCCAACGGTTACTACTTCATCAACCCCGTGGACCTCGAGTACACCCCGCAACGTCGGGGGCGCGGATCGCACCGCAAGTGTGTCCTGTATCTTGATGCGGAAGGCCAGCAGGTCATCAAGGAGGCATTGGACCAGAATGGTCTGACCGAGTCCGCAGAGTTTCAGTACGCATACGTTCCCAAGCCGAAGGATGCGGAAGCCGAGAACGACGAGGCCGAGTAGCGTCCAACTAGGACACCTGAGAGCACCGTTAACCAGTACTAGCGGTGCTCTCTCGTGTTGCAAGGAGGCAATCATGAGTGGTCTATGGACAATGAATACTCCCTGGGGTAACGCGAATCAGTATATGGGTGACATGGGCACGCAAGCACCGCAAGGACATTGCGCCGCCTGCAGTCGCATCGTACCCCTCAACTATACCAGGGTGGTAACCTTGCCCCTTGCGGGAGACCGCATGCTCTGCATCAAGTGCGCAACCATCATCGACCCGAAGAAGGGGTTTAAGCGAGGACGCATGAAAGACTTTCGTCTTCGCAAGCCCATGGAACCAAGATTGTACGACTCTATCCTGATGGTAATAGGAGGATGACATGAGCAAGGTCAAAGCGTATCTTGATCCTGTTGTACGGGAACTCAGTGAGGGATGGAACTCGGAAGATCCTGACGTAGCCAATCATTGCCTCAGCGAGATTACGATCGCCAGCGACGGGGACGACACGCTGGCGATAGCATTCCAGCTATGGACGAGGGACGACTTTGAGGCTCGTATGTGGGGGATTCACCACTCATTAGCTATGTGGTCTGGAGGATGACACATGACACGAAGGAGGCCAAACAGGGACCTTGAACGTACGGAAGACGAAAAACAGGCACACATTATCGAGAAGACTCGACGGCACCTAGCGGTTGAGAAGCGACGTCGGCACTTGACAGCCGACATCTTGGAGTTGATGGAGAGGAGGACACATGCCCCAACGAATCATAGACCATCGTAACATACGTCCAGGCGAAGCAATGCCAGGAGACGTGTTCGTATGTGTGGTGAAGCTACACATCACCCATTTCGACGACCGGTACAGGGTGTATCAATGCACCTACCCGCCCCAAGTTAGCACGGACGGTATTCCACAGGGAGGTAGATTGCTTCCTACACAGGCGGAAGCCATCGCCGAAGCATTGTTCCCCATCGCAATTACGGACCTGAAGGCGGAGTGACACATGACACTCAAACGTGTAAGCGGAACCTTGGTCTTACGAAATCCCTGCGTTGAAGGGGTAAGGTGGTCTCAAGAGGAAAAGTCTGGTAAGCCCAAGCTCGCTCCGAGACTGCAAGTGCACTTTCAGTTCACTTACGACACCGACAAGCCGCAGCAGAGGGCGAATATCATTGAGGCGCTCGAGAAGGGCCCTTCGTACTGTGTTGACACCTGGGAGGAGGAAGTCACAACATGACACTCAAACTTGTAACAGGTTGCCTCACTCTTCGGTACGTTCTTCAGGAGCATTTAGATGCTGAGCCGCCTCCCGGCAAGCTACGCAAGCTCACAGGAACAAGCGTCCACTTCCAGTTCATCTACGATACGGACGGATCAAAGACGAAGAGGGACCTCGTCGAGGCTATCGAGGCGGTGGAGCAGCAACTATTCCCCTCCATAGCAGCGGGCATTAGAGAGGTGGACATCTCGCCCGAAGACGTCGCCGTCTTTGAGGAGAAGTACGCACGCCTACCAACATGGAAAGACTTGATTGAGGGCAAAGTCAAACTGTACGTGTTAGAAGAGGAGGACGGCAAGCTAACATATATACCAGAACCCAGAGAGGTACCACATGAGAAGTGACAACAACAACAGCACCAAACGACAAGCTTGCCCTGCACAGATTGGGGCACGAATGATCCGGCTCGAACTTCAGATCAAGCCAGACACTCACGTGCGACACATCCTGACCCTATGCGGCTATCGTTGGAATGTGAAGTATGGTTGGTACTGGAAGCCCCGTCTTGGCAACGAGAAGACGGCCAGGAACTTCATCAAGTTGGCAGAGACACAACCCGAATCGTCGTGGGAAGACCGGGTAGCGTACGCTGCGGAGACACTACTCCAGAGCATAGTCGATCGGCTAGACCAAGAGCACGAGTGAGATGGCCAAGACTAGAGTAGTTAACGAGTTCCCAAAGTGCGCATTTTGCTCACAACAAGCAAGGTACGACGCCAAGACCATCTTAAGTGTCGGGTGGGCGTACATGTGCCGGGTTCACTACATACTACTCCGGCTACACCCGACTTTGGGAACAGGCAAAGGCCAAGAGTTGATACTGAAAGCATCCACCGGGAGCATGAGTGAGATGGCTAAGACCGTAGTGGTTGACAAGTTACCAAAGTGTGAAGTTAGGAGTTGTAGTCGGCTCGCGCGCTATGATGCTCGAACAAAGACGGGACTCTGGGCGGAGCTTTGTGACAGCCACTGGAGATCCCTTACCCATCAACGTCTTGGCGTAGGATGGGGACAGCGTTTAGTGGTAGAACCAGAAGAACTCACCGGGAGCGAGGCCGGAGCCTAATCGGTTTTCGGATTTCACCCTGCGGGGCATATATAGGAGCAGGAAACCGTCATGAAGGTTACGGGTGACGACGAACTTCAACGTATCATAAGGAACAATCCAGACATACAGGTGCATCCGGACGACGCTGACTTTCTAAGGTCCGCGCCAGGACTAGAAATCACGGAGGAGAACTTTGAGGAGACGGTTGCACTCCTAAAGGAACTGAAACGCAAGGAGACTGCTCGAAGGCGGTGGTGGTACTTCCTGGGTCTCATATGTGGGTTCCTGACGTCGTGCGGCTGTTCAACAATATGGGTACTGCTACTAGGATGAGCGACCAAGAAGAGTTTGTATTGGTGCTAAAGAGCTTGGATGCCCCCGATGAAGTGTTAGTGGGAAAGGAGGCCCAACGCTTCCTGAGGGGGTACTTTTTGTGGTGTGATCTCCATGGTCTCGACCCAAACGACAACTTACGACAGCTTGAAGGAGGCAACGATGACAATACTGACCAAAGTGAGGCAAGAACTTGTTGACATGCTCAAGAACGAGATCGCTCCGGCAGAGGTCGCTCATGAGCTGGGAATAAGTGTCTCGACGGTGTACAAGGTTCGACACGAGGAAAACCTTGTTCCTGTCCAAGACCTGTTTGGGAGTATAGATGTAGAAAAGGTTCTCCACTTCTATACCAGCACGGACATGGGCGTCCAACAAATCTGTCGATCATTCCACCTTACTCCTAACAGGTTCTACCAGCTGCTTGTGATGCATAACGTTCCCACACGCAGGGGCGCCAGGAGTGAGGAAGCTCGACAGAAACAAATGGATGTGGCCGTCGACTTGTATGTAACGGGAGCTCCACTATGGAAGATCAAAGAAGAGACTGGCGTCTCCCTACCTTACATGTACGACGAGCTTCGAAAGAAGGGCATACCTCTGAGAAGACCACGTGGAGAGTGGGGGAGGGGGAGGGCTCAAGATGCACAGGGTGATGCTTCTTCAGAGTGACCCCGAAATTGCGGAACACCTCTACAAGTACCTAGCCCTCAGGGGAATTCAGGCAGTTGAGGAGGTTGGTTTTGTTCCCGACCCTCAGGACGTGGTCGTCTTGGACAGCTTGTTCGCCTGCCGCCGCGTAAGGGGCCTCAGTAGCGCACCCATCCTAGCCTTGTGTAAGCCGGGCTGGGCAGAGAGGACAGCTTTGTTGAAGGAAGGTGCCGACTACGCCCTCTCCAAGCCGGTATTCCCACCAGAATTGGTGGTCGTTCTTGAGGCGCTACGACGACGAGCATCAGCCACTTCCACACTAGACGATGTTGTTTGGAAGTACGAGGACTTGGAGCTCGACGTTGTGGCTCATCGATGCCAACGTGGGTCGCATGTGCTAACTCTTACACCTAAGGAGTACGCCTTGTTGGCGTTCCTCATGGAGAACTTAGGAAGGGTTCTTAGTGCAGAGCAGATCCTCGACCGAATTTGGGGCTATGGGTACGAAGGTGCAAGCAATGTGGTTGCGGTGTATATACACAGCCTTCGAGCTAAGTTGGGCGAGCCGCAACTTATTCACACAGTGAGAGGAGTAGGATATGTGATACGACCAAGCCAGGAAAGTTTGTAACCAGACTGTAACGAGTTTGTCATGCAATCCTCATCTTCACGAGGTATAATAAAGGTCTAGTTAAGAGACGCTGTGCCGTCGCACATCTCTCGTCGTTACGGGCTTACTAACAAGGAGGTTAAAATGCCCAAAGGGATCAAGTTGGTTATTGGGACGCCGGAGGAAGATCGGCAAACGTGGATTCTTGAGATTCCTTTCCGAGAGTCCTACACCATCACCGAGGCAGCGCAGATCATCGGCCGCAATCGCGTGGTGGTGAGAGACATGGCCCTCAAGGGCCGGTTGGAGAGAGTCACTACCGAAGGTGTGCAGGGTGTTACTCACACCTCCTTGCTTGACTTCCTCGCCACTGAGGAGCAGAAGGTTGCCGAACGTGCTGTAGCGCTAGCAACTCGTGAGGAAGAGAAGGCTACCAAGAAGGTTGAGCGCGAGAAGAAAAAGGTTGCCAAGGCCGAAGCCGACGCGGCCAAGGTCAAGACTGCCGCCGAGAAAGCTGAAGCCAAGGCCAAGGAGGCAGTTGCCAAAGCGGCTGAGGCCGCCGAGGACGCCAAAAACCCCAAAAAGGCCAAGGCCAAGACCAAGGCTGCCAAGCCCATCAAGCCCATCAAGACCACAGACGATGTCAACTTGGTAGAAGAGGATTTTGAAGACGACGACCTCTTCGCTGATTAGTCCCCGGCCTGACGAAATTGAGGCGACCATCAAAAACTCACCGTTAAAACGGGCAGTTGCCGAGGTGGTCGCCTCATTTGATCCGGGAAAGACTACGGGCTGGGCTATTGTACAACCTGGACCCCACAGGGACTGCTTGCCACATATATGTGATGCGGGGACCGTAGTTGGCTACCACGAGTTGGCTTTCTTTCTCCGGACACTCGCTCACGACTCAAGGTACGACGTCCTAGCAGTAGTAGCAGAGGACTTTCGTCTGTATCCAGGCACTGCACACAAGCTTATCATGAATACCCTTGTCGCCGCAAGAGCAATAGGAGCAATTGAGTGCGCAACGGCTCTCTACAACAACAGCCTCCCCTTCCCCACCATGCAAATGGCATCCGAACGTAGAGAAATGCTGAAGCACCCCCTTGTAAAGCGAGGAAGGAACAAGCACGCTCGTGATGCAGTGGCTCATGCCCTTCATTGGCTAGTTCGTAGTGGACGTTGGAATGGACGCGAAGACCCATGGTGAATCTTACCCCCATTCTTTGCAGGAAGCACCTCGAGCAACACTCCTGTTCCGATCCTAATCCTGTCATCATTGTAAAAACCCTTCTGACCTGCCTCGAATGTCGCAAGAAGGCCCTTACTTTCGTGGGCACTCACCCCAACACTCGCCCTAGTACATGGGATGACATAGATCTTATCTTGCTTGCCGACGCCGTAGTTGACCACTTGGAGGAAGACAGTGAGTGATGATCGATACTTAGTCAACGGGCAAAAGCAAATCGAATTATTAGAGTTTGAGCGAGGCCGTGATCTTTCTCCGCCTGATCAAGAGATAGAGCCATATTTGCTAGAATTGAATAGGCTTCCTGGTCTATGCACTCTGCAATCTTGCAGTGGGCATGTTGAGGAGGACGCTCGTGATGGAACTGAGTATATCAGTTGTGGCAATTTATGGCTGTGGCTGTCTAAGGCAATGACAAAGAGGTTTTATGGAACTGCTTTTAAGTTGGTGCAGCGTCCTGAAATCGAGAAGTTGAGTATTCTGTTTCAGGGATATGGGCGTGAAATTGTCAGTATTACATTTCAAGGCGCTGGTCATGGTAAGCTCGCCGTCGCCATGGCCATTATTATTGAGTTTTTCAAGGACTGCGTTGTGGAGGAAGACGATGTCAGAGCCCATATTAGAAAAACTAACAACTGAGTTTGTAGCAAGCATTGACCAGCACTCAGTGGCCTTTGAGCTGCTATTGCGTGCGGGAGAGCTTGCAGCCCTGTGCGATGAGCCTCCAGCCTCGCGTGTTCAAAAAAAGATTCGCTGGGCGGCTGTTGATTTAACCACTAAACGTATACAGCTCCTTCTAAACAAGTTCTCGCCTAGCGCAGGCGTTTTTGGACATGTTTCTAAGGAACTGATCGACAAACACATCACTAAACTCATTACAGCCAAAGCACAGGGGGGAGTAAGATGATCATCGGCTTTGATCTTGAGACCGTAGGAAGCCTCGAAGACCCTCGGGGTATTACGTGTGCCGTAGCTAGTCGTATTGGCCCCACCACCGGCACTCAGTATGCAAAGATTTGGACTGCTGCACCTCTCCACCCCGAACATGAAGAGAGAGGCTTTGCTGATTGCATGACCCCCGACGAAGTTGAGAAGATGATGCTCACACTTCTCCTCTACCAAGATGAGGGTCACAAGGTTGTAACGTGGAATGGGGCAGGTTTCGACTTTCGACTTATGTGTCAGTTTGGTAGGTCTAAGACTAGCCTGTACAAGAGGCTCGCCCTGCACCACGTGGATCTCGCCTTCCACATGTTCTGTGCCCGTGGCTTCATGACCAGTCTCGACAATGCGTGTCGGAGTAATGGGCTAAAAGGGAAGACGGAGGGCATAGATGGCGCCGCAGCAGTTGCTTTGTGGCAGAAGGGTTATGAAGGACAATCAGAGGTCATACGTTATTGTGCCAACGACGCCGCAATTACCGGACAGCTTTATGACAAGGTAGAAACTCAGCGATACTTGAAGTGGCGTTCCAAAGCGAGTGGTAGGCTTAACTTCTGGTGGTTACAGGGACCACCCCTTACTGTGACGCAGGCGTTGAGCTTACCCATTCCTGACACTTCGTGGATGAAAGAGCCTTGGAGCAGGGGAAAGTTTATTAAGTGGGCATTACCCTGGTGGCAAATTAAGGCTGGACATGGAGCTGAAAAATAATGATGATTCCGTGGTGGCAGGTTATAGTTGCAGTGGTTATCAGCGGCTGGGTAGGTGCACTTTTGATGTGGCAGCACTGCGCGCGTCGAGCAGAGAGGTTGGAGTGGGCAGTCTTTGAGGAGTTACTCCAGAAGACACCAGAAACGCACCTCATCCTACGAGATGCATACTTCATTTGGATGGGTTGGCATGGAGCTGGAAAATGATAGTTAAAGTACTACGAGAGGCAGGGCACTTCGAGGCTTTGCTTGGGTTAAGTTTAAGCTACAACTGCGACCCTGACAGGCGACCAGCGATAGCCCAACGCTTGGCGCACATGGAGGGAGGACATAATAAGTTTTTGGAGAGCTTGGTGCTCTGGCTGGACATCAAAGCACCCAGGTATTTCTGGGTAGACTTTGATGCCTACAGGATCGGTGTGACTAAGCAGTCAGAGTCAACACAGCATGGTTGGTCGCGACCATTGGTGTACGAAGACTTTGCACATACTGTCCACCTACCAACCCTAAAGAGGTTGAACAGTCTCATCGAACGTAGGGAAGTGACGCAGCTCAAGGCTGAGCTACCCGAGGGCTTTCTCCAAAGGCGTATAGTGTGTCTTAACTACAAAGTGTTAAGGCACATCATCTTACAACGTCACGACCACCGTATGCAAGAGTGGCACCTCTTTTGCAATCGGATTATTGCACAGGTGGACCACCCCGAGTATCTACCACTTCAAGCACAGTGACCGTTACTCTTTACCCCTACCAAGAGGTAGCAGCCGCAGTAATCAGACGTAAGCCTGGTGTCTTGCTTGCTGATGATTGTGGTATGGGTAAAACCTACACAGCACTCGAGCCATTCATAACAAACCAGAAAGGTCCGATGCTCATACTATGTCGCAAGCACTCCAAGGAGTGGTGGCGACATGTTATTCGGGAGGAGTTTGAGAGCCGAACTTGTCCTGTAGTTATTGCAGGGCAGGCTGGGCGCATTTCGGAGAGCTATGACCTTTCGTGGATCCAACCGGGAGGGTTTGGGTTTGTGATATGTCACCACGAAGGCATACGCATCCAATACGGTCAAAAGGCCGCTCCCTACTACACTACTGAGTGGTTTGGGGTGATTGTAGACGAGTCTCACTGGATTAAAAGTCGCACCTCACTGTTAGGTAAGGCAGTACGCGCGTTAGGTAAGAAGGCCAAACGTCGTGTCGCCTTGTCAGCCACGCCTCGCACCAAGTTCAATGACGACTTTTGGGGACAGCTCGCCTTTCTTTACCCGTATGCGTTCGCCAACTATTGGAAGTTCAAATACAAGTACGTGGAGCATACTCCTCGTTCGTGGCTGGGCTTTCGACGACCTGTTGGATCTCAGAACACTGAGGAGCTGGCTACGCGCTTACGTCCCTTCACTTTCAGGCGCACTAAAGAGTCTCTGGGCATCCAGCTCCCTAAGAAAACCATTCAGTACGTTCCTCTTGAACTTTCCGCACCTCAAAGGGTACTATACAACCTTGTGACCCACTCGGTGTTCTTGGACATTGACACGTCGCGTCTGCACGACCCTCTTTACATAGGATCAGCGTTGCAGAGGGTTAGTACCCTTCGCCAAGTGACATCACTTCCTGCATTGCTAGGCGAGGAGTCTAGTCCTAGTGCTGTTAGGGGAATCAAGACTTCATGGTTCAAGGAGTTTCTTGAGGACTTTTCTCTTACTGAAAGACCCCTCGTAGTCTTCACGTGGTATAGGGGGACGGCGCGAGCAGTGGCTAAGCTTTGCTATCCAAAACTGGAAGACCCTCCTATCGCCATTGGAGGAGAGACGGGAGCGATTGAGGCTTTTCAGCGTGGTGAAATACCCTACCTTGTAGGTACCTACTCCATGTTAGGAGAGTCTCTGAACTTACAACAAGCCTCTACTGCGATACTCTTCGATCCGTGGTACATTGGGGCTGTCGTTAAGCAAGCCGAAGACCGTTTGCATCGTTTAGGGCAAGACAATCCAGTACACATTATGCGATTGTGTTGCCGGCATACTATCGATGAGGACATTTGGGAGGCTTGCGATGAAGGCTGGACGGACATTCAATTACTTTATGCCCTGGTAAAACGTATGCAGCTTAGTGTGACAGACTAATTTGTAACGAGACTGTAATGTAATCTTAATGCAATCTTAACGTCCATGAGTTATAATTAGATCATCAAGTTACTGAAGGGGTCAATATGTTCGAAATACATGTCTCAGAAGTTCGGTCGTTTCTTCAGTGCAGGCGAAAGTTTCAATGGGCTTCCCTCCTTTATAAGGGCCTAGAACCTAGGAGACCCGTTCGCCACTTCTATTTAGGTAGGGCAGTTCACTACGCCCTTCAAGCATACTACGATACAGGAGAGCACCCCACCGACGCCTTTCTTGGCTGGACAGATTACCACGAGTATCACATTCGCGAGGCCATGGGTGAGTTCTGGGATGATGAGCTCGCGGTCGTTCTAGAAGAAGAACGAGCACAGGGCTCTGGGATGCTGACCAACTACGCTCGGTGGGCGTTTCGACAAGATAAGAACCTCAAGTTCATAGCTACTGAGTTGGCCTTCGAGTTACCTCTCCCCTGTCCTTCAGGACGTTCATCAAGCCGTATCAGGATGGGTGGCCGCTTCGACGGTCTCGTTCAGGACATAGACACCGGATTGTTCTGGCTCTTCGAAACCAAGACCACTCGTGACATGCGAGACTTGAATTGGATCCAGAACGACATCCAGGCTGGTGTTTACATTTGGGCAGCACAATCCATCTACGGTCTTGAGGTGCAGGGAGTCCTCTACAACTTCTTAAAGAAGAAGGTGCCCAAGGCGCCAAGACGGTTAAAGAATGGAGGATACAGCATTGCCCAGAACGCACTCAAAGGCACTACTTGGGAGGTATGGCTGGATCAGATGTCCGAAGATGTTGCCGAGGACATGGGGCTAGACCCCGTTCCTAATGTTTCTTATAAGCTGACCGACGTACAACGTAACGACTTGACCTCGACAGCCTTTGAGTTCTGGGAGCGTCGCAAGAAGCTAATTGCTACATACCGTAACCAACTTCTGTTCCTGCGCGAGCGTGGCAACGTCTTCTTCCATCGAGAGTACATACGACGGACCCAAAGAGAGCTGCGAGCCCTCATGGCTGAGGTCCACCACATTGGGCTGGAGATGGTTCGACCATCTACCAAGATGTACGCAAACCCCAGCTTCTTCAATTGTATGGGTTGCCAGTTCAAGACTCCATGCGACCTACGAAGTGCTGGTGGGCAGTACCAAGCAGTGCTCGAGTACGAATACCAACCCCGCATCCCATGGCCTAAGGATGAGACCGCAGCCATTGCACAATGGCAGGGAGAGCGCAATGGCTGACGCCGCTGCAATAGCTATCCTAAACAACGCCATACGGAAAGAGTTTATAACAGAACTAAAGGCCTTGTTTGAGAAGCACAATGTTGAGTTGGAGGGCAGTGACCAATATAGTGGACCCGATGAACAATGGATCGGTAAGGAATACGTCATCCGCACCAAAGGCAACTGGCAGAATTGGACTGTGCACATCGACTTGGATGACCTAGAGAAGCTCCTCGCCGATCCACCAGAACCCCGCCCGCCCGGCTTGTGCTTGAGTCTAGGTAAAATTACAACCCCAGATGGTGTAGTCTTGGAAATCGGGGAGGAGCAATGACTGCAATGACTGCAATGTCGCTCGCCATGTTTTGTGCCATTCAGAGCATGCGTCGTGCTAGAGCTGGGGACTGGGATAACTACTATGTCAACCCGCCTGCTGGTATGGTGATCCTCGCTGGCCTGATCGACACCACAATACTAGTTACCGTGTTCTTTGGATGCTGTCACGGTTGTAGCTAAGGAGGAAGAATGAAGGTACGTGAACCCGAAGCCATCTTTTTGAAGATGTTTGTCTATGGTGATCCAGGCACAGGGAAGACCTGGCTGATCGATTCCGCCAATGACGATCCTCGGTCGGCGCCTGTATTGCACCTCGAGTGCTCAGGCAACCCCATCGCAATCGTTCGTAGGCCAAATCGATTCGTTGTCAGCGTCGAGAACTTGAAGGACTTCAGTGGTTGGTACACCTTCCTTCACACCCGCAAAGTTCCGAAGGACATCGAGTCCATCTTGAAGCACTGGAAGGAGCGTGACGGCGAGGTACCTACGTTCAAGACCGTAGCCATCGATCAGCTGACCGACTTGCAAGCTCGGCAGATGGACATCGTTACGGAGAATGTAAGGAAGGGCATTGGGGAGATACCTACCGGAGCAACCCGACAGAACTACCAAGCCATACTGGGGTTGATGACAAAGTTTGCGAGGATGTACTATGACCTTCCTATGCACGTTGTCATGACTGCGTGGGAGCGGATAAAGTATGAAGGCGATCCTCCACGAGCAACAGGTTACCGCGCCAGCCTAGTAGGTCAGTCAGAGCATGTAGTCCCCGGATTTTCGGAGATCGTCACTCGCCTTACGACCGTCGACTCCTTGACCTCAATTCAGAAGAACCGCATGAAGGTAAAGGACGGTTACAACCTGGCGTTGTTTAGCGGGCTCGGCGCCATGGCGCGGACTCTTTGGCCGGCAATGGGCGATCACATGATTGATCCTACATTCACTACCCTGCTAGACGCGGCAGAAGAAGGAGGTGGTGCAGAGACGACGTTGTCCTTTTAGTGACACTGGTTAAGCTTATTAGACTTTAGGAGGACGTATGGCTGACATAGCTCCCACAGACGACTATGTTGTAGACTTTTCAGAGGTTGAAGAGTTCGTACCCATTCCCACTGACATCTACTTCGCAGAGATCTTTCAGGCGGAGTTCAAGCTCTCCCGCCAGAATCAAGTTCCCATGCTGTCGGTGAACTACGTGATTCTCGAGGGCGAGTACGAAGGTCGCAAGATCTTTGGAGACAATTGGATGTTGGCGGGAGGGGGAGCCTGGCGTGGCAAGAGGAACCTGCGTACGTTAGGCTATGACGTTTCCGAGGCGTTCAGTGCTGCGGAGCTCGCTGCTGATTTGATTGGACGGCAATGTCGAATCCGCACCGAGATCCAACCGTACCAGGGCGAGGATCGAACACGCGTAGCTGCCTTGATGCCTGTTGACAGCGACGTTGAAGCTGCCGTTGATGCTGAAGGTGTCCCCTTCTAGATGCAACTGCTCGACTTGGTCTTCGACGACACTGGAGTCGAGGAGGGCTTTGTAGTGTTCGCCGTTAAACACGGCAGGACCGTAACAAGGCACTTCGAGCCTTTGAAGGCTCCAGAAGCAGCACCGGAGGACATCTTCTTCGGTCCTGCAGTTCGAAAAAGCAAAGGGGCTCAGAAGGAGCACTGCCTAGGCACGACGGTACTGTGGGCAGATATCGATATCGACACGCCCAAGCCCCCTGTGTCTATCCTTCCCCCTTCTGCGGTTGTGCATTCAGGACATGGATGGCATCTCTACTGGCGACTACACGAGTTTGCTACTGATCATAGACTTATCGAAGCCGCCAACGAGAGTGTCGCTACTGATGTCCAAGGCGACGCTGTTAAGGACATCGGTCGTTTGATGAGGCTACCAAACACATGGAATCGAAAGAAAGAACCTGCAATACTCTGTACGTTAAGAGAACTATGGCCTGACCATCGATACAGCTTGCAGGACTTTGGTATCTTACCAAAGTTGACGGACAAGATTAGGACTAAGATACGCACAGGGAGCAAGCGTGGTTACACATCCCGGTCTGAAAGAGATTGGGCGATTGTTGTAGCCCTTGTGTCCGCGGGAGCCTCGGACGGTCTGATCGTACAACTATTCGAACATCATAAGTGTGGCGACAAGTACTCAGAGGCAAATGGTCGTAACTATCTTGAGCGAACGACGGCTAGTGCTCGCAAGCGCTTTGGGGCTCGTGGCCAAGCCGGTACTTTTGGCATTCTTAAAACTCCAGAGGGGTTTGCTACTACCCTTAAGAGTGGAGAGGTGAAGCTACTTAGTACGTTCCTCTACGAGCCGGAGTTGTTGTTAGAAGGAGAAGACGAAGACGCCCTCCTAGGAACAATCCACGCTCGAGGACACTCATGGCCAGAGATTCTGTTATCGCGATCGGCTTTTAATAGTGCAAAGGGCCTGACGTCCCAATTACCCCTAGCTGCATGGCAGTGGCTGGGGCAAGATGCCGATGCGCGACGCTTGTTGCCACACTTACTAGACGAACTTGAGGCGAAGGGAATGCCGCGAGTTCGTGCCACCAAAATACTAGGTCGTCATGAAGTGGGAGGCCAAGCCTACTTCGTGACGACTTCTGGTACTTTATCATCGTCCGCCTTGTTGTCTCCTCGGGAAGCTCCTATTGCATTCTTTCCCACGGGTAGGATGACTACAGAAGTAAACATACAACTGGGTGAGGATCCTCCTGAGGACATCTTGCAAGCCGTACAAGGTCTTAACGAGCCGGAAGTTGTTTGGCCAATCTTTGGTTGGTGGGCGGCGGCTTCTTTCAAGCCCGCACTTGAGGACATGGGAGTCCGTTTTCCTATCCTGAACGTTGTTGGTACGCGAGGAAGTGGAAAGACAACGACAATTCAGCAGGTTGTGATGCCTATGTTTGGCGTTACCGAGCCAAGAGCCTACAACGCACAAAGTACTCGTTTTGTGATTCTGTCTTTACTTGGAAGTACTAATGCAATTCCTGTTGCATTGACAGAGTATCGTCTGGCTACAGGAGAGGATATACTGCTTCGGTATATCTTGCTTTTGTACGACACGGGATATGACGCACGAGGTCGACCCGACCAAACTACAGTAGAGTACCCTCTACTGTCGCCACTCGTACTTGATGGTGAGGATGTCATTAGTGATCCTGCAGCACGTGAGCGCACGATCGTAGTGACTATGCACCCACGTAGCATTGCCGAGGGTTCAGATTGTTGGTTAGCGTTTCAGGACTTTGGTGATCTTGACCTGTCAGCGTTCGCAGGTCAGTATCTTCAGTACACACTGCAAGCGGACGTAGGTCGGTTGTGGTCGGAGGCTACCGAATCCATTTACGAAGCCTTTCCCATGAAGCTTCCTGACAGAATTCGTCGCAACCTCTCAGTTACGTATCTTGGAATACTAGCACTATTCGACTTTATGGACCAAGAAGTTCTTGATACTGCAGGTCCTAAGGTACTAGCAACGTCTCTTGAAAGTATCTTCGCCCCGGAAAGAGGAAGAGCACCGACAGCCGCTGACGACTTTGCGGAAGATATAGTTGCTGCAGTCGGCAATGCAAGTAGTCGACCTCCTGAGTTCTTCTGGGTTTTTGATGAGGAAGACAGTATCATGTGGTTTCAGTTGACTCCAGCCCATCATTGGTGGACACGTCAACGACGCTCTAGAGGTTCGGCCAGCTTGGGACGTGACGCCATTCGAACACAACTACGAGAGCTTGAGACTGAGTACACCATAGCTCCTAAGCGAGTTGAGGGACATTGGTGCTATGGTGTAAACCTAACCAAGGCATCCAAACTAGGCCTAGACGTGCCTGAGACATTGGCCGTTACTACGTTAAAGATACATATCTAATGAGGCAACTAAGGATACCCGAGTTTCGTATTCGTCGTCGTTTTTGGCCACCAATAGAGGAGGATCGTGTGGATAGAGCAATAGTCATTCTTAGTGGAGGACTAGATTCGACAGTTGCCCTTGCTAAGGTCATCGCCGAGAGAGACTATCATGTGGTTGCGGGTGTGTTCTTCTCGTACGGACAAAAGGCTGAACAGCAAGAATTCATGGCCGCCCAACAAGTTGTTGCTCACTACCTTGAAACAGGTGATTTGGGCATTGAGTTTACTCTTCAAGAGGTACCACTGTCGATGATTAGCATCGTCGACAGCTCCTTGCTCAAGGACTCGAACACGGACGTACCTAAAAATCGTTCGCTTGTGGAGATTGTGCCCGAGCCTACCATTTTCAAGCAGAAGGGCGTGACTACATTTGAAAGACGAAAGTCTGTCCCCAAGCCTCCGCCTTCTACTTTCGTGCCGGGGCGTAACATTTATATGCTGACAGCTGCTGCGGTCATCGCTCGGGCTTCGGATGCTCACATACTTGTGGGTGGATGGCACTGGCAGGACAGCTCAGGATATCCAGACTGCACCCACATCTTCCTTCGACACATGCAACTGGCCTTGTCGAGCGGACTAGATCACCGAATCCATGTCTCACGCCCACTCATCACTTTGTCCAAGAGTGACATCGTAACCTTGGCTCATGACCTGGACGTGCCTCACCATGTCACATGGTCATGCTACGATCCTTGGTGGGCAGGCAACGTAATGTACGCGGACCCGCGAGGTTGGATGCATTGTGGTAGATGCGACTCGTGCACTCTTCGCAGAACCGCCTTTGAGAAAGCAAGCGTGCTCGACCACACTCGCTATGCGAAGGACCTGACATGTCGTTTGTAAGAGTTATCGACACCTTCTCCGCAATTCAAGGCGAAGGTCACCTCATTGGCACGCCTTCCCACTTCGTGCGCTTTGCAGGGTGTAACCTAAACTGCACTTGGTGCGACACCGTATACGCACGAACCCTTACAGGAGGAGACAAGTTACAAACTGGTCTCATTGCTGAGGGTCTTTGGAGCATCATGCTTAGCAAAGGGATACGACACTTTGTGTTTACAGGAGGCGAGCCGTTATTCCATCCTGATGCCATATCTGAGATAGTCGAAGAGTTTTGGAGCCGAACCGACTACCCCACACCCCAAGCTCACTTCACTATCGAGACGAACGGCACTTTCTTGCCAAAGCAAGTAGTTAAGTACATTGGCCTGTGGTCAATCTCTCCCAAACTCAGGAATGCGGATGTGAGCTACCCTTGGTGGAAGTTTGAGAGAATGGTCGAGGCCCTGCGTCTTCATGGAGTAGGTCCGTCACAGGTCCAATTCAAGCTGGTTGTTGATTCCTTAGACGATCTTCGCCAGCCAGACATCAAGAGCTTCCTAAAGGCTACGAGGCCTTACCACAGGAGTAGAGTGCCTTTGATCCTTCAACCAAACGGCAACCTTTGGCGAAAGAATCGTCAGGCATACCTTGACCTAATGACCAAGCTTGCACAGGGTGCTATCAAGAAGCACGCCCTGTCAAGGAACTTCGACATTCAAGTGTTGCCACAACTACACGTGTTGCTCAATGTCGACCCCAAAAGAGAAGAGGAGGCAATATGACGGGAACGGAATGGGTTTTACTCTTCTTGCTAGGTGTCCTGATTGGGATAATTTTCGATCAAGTAAGGAGGAGGTAGTATGTACCACGTAATGAAGGAAATAAAGATCGAGATGGCGCACCGTCTGCAAGCTCACTCGAGCAAGTGTCGTTATATTCATGGGCACTCTTGGAAGATGCTCATAAAACTAGGTGCTCCAGCCCTATCCGGGGGTATGGTTATGGACTTTGCACATCTTAAGAATGTCCTTGAGGAGGTCGTAGGGTTTTTAGACCACTCGTTGCTGCTTCAAGATAGCGACCCTCTATGTGAGATATTCTACAAGTGGGAAGAGGTAGGGAGTTCACTGCCTGGGATGCGTCTATACGCGATAAGCGCACCCCCAACGTCTGAGAGTCTTGCTGAATACATTTGGCAAGAGGTTTGGCGGAAGCTTGGATCTGTACCCGAGAGGGCCTTGATGACAGTCGTTCAGGAGACGAAAACTTCGACTGCCTTTTGTGATGCTCCTCCTAATCGGGCTGTCAAGCTGGAGTTGAAGCATGTCTGTGGTTAGTCGGGACAAAGAGAAGCAGTATCAAGTTGAAGCAACGATCCATCAGTTACTTCGTTTGCTGGACTTCAATCCTGACTTTGACGAAAACCTAAAAGACACCCCTGCAAGGGTGGCGAGGTTCTGGAAGGAGTTTCTCGAGTACGATCCGGGGAATATTGAAGTGACTTTTGAGTCTGTTCGGGTAGATCAAATGGTGGTCGTGAAGGACATTCCGGCGTTCTCTTTGTGCTCTCACCACTTGTTACCCATGAGCTTGACGGTACATGTAGGATACATTCCCGTCGAGCGTGTGTTGGGCTTGTCCAAGATACCACGCATCGTCCAGAAGTATGCACACACCTTACAACTACAAGAACGTCTAACGGCGCAGATAGCGACGCACGTGGAGGAAGCAGCGGAGCCGTTGGGTGTAGCTGTGGTCATTCAGGGTGTGCATAGTTGTATGACTATGCGAGGGATTAGGTCGCCTGGTGAGATGGTGACCAGCGATTTGCGGGGCGCGTTTCGAGAGAATGCCGATGCGCGTCGAGAGTTTTTCAGTATTCTGGGCAAAAGCTAGTTATGGTTACTGCGGCGGCCACGGCACAAAGATGAGATGCACCGTGGACATCTAAAGTGCTCGACGCCTCTTTAGATAGCAACACAGGCAGGTGGGAGACCTGTCCGCAGTTGATAGGCACTAGCCATGGTCGTTCTGACCCCTTCGACCATGTGCTAGTGCCTTATAAAGGAAACACCATGATCGCAGTTCATGAACAGTTTAGAGGGTGGTACAAAGACCGCACCAAACGAAAGACGGTTGTAGCCCCTAACGCACCGGACGCCCTCTTGTGGCTAACTGCTGAGATTGGCGAGTTGACGGACAGCTATATGCGAACGTTTCGTAGGCAGTACCGTCGGAACACGCCCGGAGAAGGATGCATAGAGGACATTACCAAAGAGCTGTGCGATGTAGTGTGTATGACGATGGCTGTTGCTACGGCTCTCGGTATTGATTTGGATGCAGCACTCGAGAGGTTCTTAGCAGAAGAAAGAGCATGATACCATCACTCGTTGAGAGTTTGATTGACGCCAAGGAGGAACAATGATCTGTAAGAAGTGTGGATACGACAAGCTACGCGAGGAGCCTATACAAGTACTATACAACAAGAAGGGCGAATTCGTAGAGGGTTACGGTCATAGCCAAGTATGGGTGCAAGTAGGCGTTTACTACATTTGCGTAGGTTGTGGGTTTAATCAAAGCAGGTCCTTGCTCAAGACGCTTCCGAAGCCAATGGGTGAAGTATTAGAGAAGTTCTTAGAAAAGGAAAGAGCATGAACTCAATCCCACCACTCGTCAAGGACCTGGTCGAGTATCACGCAGAGACTTGGCGTGACAAGCCGGAAAGTTATTGGTTTTGCCGACTGGTGGAAGAGATTGGCGAACTTGGCTCGACCCTTGTGGGTCACCCACATCGGCATGGAGACGACACTGTAGACCTAGAGCTTGCTGAGATCGCAAGCATATGTATCAATTGGTTGAAGATGAGGGAGGAAAGAACGTGAACACAATACCAGCACATCATCCCAGTGAAGCCGAACTGTTGCAGGGCTTGCAAAAGCACTTCAACGACGAGCTCGCTAAGGTCTTTGACGATGCGAAGGCCATTGTCGAGGCTCGTGCACTCAAATACGATATCACAGAACCTGTGTGGCATCGAGTAAAGATGCCTCTTGGCCCCAATCAAGAGGTCATCAAGAAGATAGGACGTGTCGAGAACTTGCTGCAACGAAGTGACGACATTCCTTTCCGTGACCTCGTTGACCAGGTGGTAGAGGAGGACATCGACGCCATCAACTACTTGGCATTCCGTGTTGCGTACTTGAGGATGTTGGTGAACACGCCTCCCATAGGACCCGACCCAGATCCTCTCGAGCTCGAGAAGCTAGTGCCGGCCGGAGCAGTCGTAGTGAACGTGGGCGAGTCGGTTGCTGTGAAGGGTGAGGATAGGCGTTTTTATCTTGTTGCTGCT
>SDBT01006515.1_pt1 | contig 19355 bp, 13 predicted proteins | sample 2277101 | NCBI WGS metagenome assembly SDBT01 (sample SAMN10404973, study PRJNA504765) | marine sediment metagenome | isolation source: marine sediment core GS10_PC15, 103 cmbsf | place: Arctic Ocean: Southern Knipovich Ridge | collected 2010 | reverse complement strand
CTCAGAACACAAGTCGAGTCGACCGGGAGCAAGGTCGATCCAGCCACGATCATCATCGATGGCGGTGCCATCGACCTGGGAGCGGAGTATCGAGTTACGGTGAACAGCTTCCTGGCCGGCTCCCGGATGCTCCTGCGGATCGCCACGACTCCCCTGCTGGCTCCCACTATTCTCAATAGGGCCCCGTCGAATCTCTCCGCCTCGACTTCCTTGATCGATAGCCCCAGGCTTGGGGCGAGGCTGAAGAGCCGGGAGCCGCAGTCTTCCCCGAAGCGGGCCAGAAAGCCTTCGGCGAAGACAACCTCCCCAGTGGAGGTCTCACGACCCCGGCCGATCCAGGAGCTTCCCCGGCTGCCCGGGTGGAACAGTTCCACATCGGTGCCATCGGAACGCCCGCTCATGATGCGCAGGGGGGCTGTACCCGCTGAAAGGCTGGTGAACAGCATCCGGCCGTCGTGCAAAAGGGTCGGTGAGAGTTCAGCGGCGGGGTGGAAGGTGACCGGTTGGAGATTGGACCCATCAGGATTACAGGTATACAAGGCGAAGTTATTCTGGCCGCCGTCATACCCCTGGTATGGGTCCGCCTTGGCGCTGAAAATAATATGGTTGCCAGCGAGATAGGCCGGATCGGTGCAATTGGCCAGGCCGGTGGTGATTTGCCGGGCCCGGCCCCCACCGATCTTCATCTCCCAGAGCTGCCAGGGGTCTCCCGCGCTGCGTTGGCCAGAGAAGAGCAGCCGCCGGCCATCGTAGGAGACTTCAGGCGCCCGGGCAGAGTAGAAATCTTCCGTCAGGATTTTTATTTCCGAGCCGGGTTGGAGAGCTACAATGCGGCTGCGGAAGGGGAAGAGGCGTGCGATGGGATCATCTTCAAACTGGGCGAATTCATCAACGGGAACCTGGGTGAAGATTATGGTGCCCTGCGGTGGCGCCCCGCCACACCCGGTCCATAGCAGCAGGGCCAGGCCGGAAGGCGCCAACCACCGAACCACCACATGCGCTCCTTTGATCATAGCATAAAGTCCACGGTCCCTATCGTTCGGTGACGGTGACAAATTGTCCCGCCGGAACGTTTACCAGTATTTGCTTCCGGCCCGATGGCCAGATGATTTCGATGCTGTCGGCCTGTGATGCCGTCCCCAGCCCGAAATGAAGCCTGGGATCGTTCTGCGAAAGGTAGCCGCTGGAGCTCATTTTATGTGCGACCTGCACCTGGTCACCGGAGACAACCCTGATCCTGGCGCCAACTCCATCGTGGTTGCTGGTGCTGCCAACCAGGCGCAGATTCACCCAACTGTTTTTATTACCGCCCACATTCTGCAACAGGACAGCCGGGGTATTGAGGTTGACGATGAAAGCATCGATATCACCATCGTTGTCATAGTCGCCGAAACAGGCCCCCCGTCCGATGAGTTCTTCCTGGAAATATTGGCCCCGGTCCATGGAGGCATCACGAAATTTACCGTCGCCTAAGTTGTCGAACAGTTGGTCTTCCTGACCGTAGAGATGTTTTGCATTGCTATTAATCTGGAAAATATCGAGGTCGCCGTCGTTGTCATGATCGAAGAAACCGGAACCCCAGCCCACATACTGGCCGCTGGGCATGGCGATGCCGGCCTGGATGGAAAGGTCCCGGAAAAGGCCGTGACCCTCATTGTGGAACAGGGAACTGAAGGAGATATCAGACACATAGATGTCCAGGAGGCCGTCGTTGTCGTAGTCTACAAAATGGACCGCCATAGCAGCGGTCGCGTCTCCCATCTCGCTGTAGGCGACACCGGCCGATAGTGCGATATTCTTGAAGCCCTGACCACCCTGGTTATGGAAGAGGTAATTTTCCATGGCATCGTTGGAGACGTAAATGTCCATGTAGCCGTCATTATCGAAATCGGCGGTGCTGACCCCCATCATGCGTCCCTCAGGCCGGTAGAGTCCCAGGTCCCGGGTCAGGTCCTCAAAAGTGCCATCCCCATTGTTGTGATAGAGCACATCCGGCTGTCCCGAATAGGACAAAGGACCAGGAAAACCATCCGGAGAATAAAAGTAGGTATAATCAAGGTCGTATTCCAAATAATTGCCCACGTAAAGGTCCAGGTAGCCGTCATTATCATAGTCGAACCACACAGCCTCGACGCTGTTTAAGGCGCCGCCTACCCCGGCATCGTCGGTCACGTTGGTGAACTTGCCGTTACCGTTATTGCGATAAAGTACGTTTTTACCGTAATTACTGACGTAGATGTCCGGGTCACCATCATTATCATAATCCCCAATGGCTACTCCTATACCATAGCCCTTGGCATCCCCAACACCCGCTTTGCCGGTCACATCTTCAAACCTGCCGTCGCCCCGGTTGCGGTAAAGCCGGTTGCCTTGATTTCCGGTGGACTTTTTACCTTCGCTGAATCCTTCGATATAGGCGCCGCTTACTATATATAGGTCAAGATTCCCATCCTGATCATAGTCAAAGAAGGCAGCACCGCTACCCACCGATTCCAAGATATTGCTGAGGTGATCGTCGCCCATGGAATGTACGAAATCTATCCCGGCATCCTGTGTGACATCCATGAACTGTATTTGGCCGGGTGCGGACAGGTATTGCGCTTCCGGAGAGGTTTTGGGAATCTTGGCCTGGTCAGTCGCCCGGCAACCCAGGGCAATAAAAGTCCCTATGGCACCCAGACCCAGGTACAAGGATGCTGTTTTAAGATAATCAACTCCTCTCATAGACTGCGCGATTGCCGGCACTGTCCCAACATCCTCCTTGTATACCGTCGTGGGATCAGACAATTATAAAGTGGATAAGAAGATACATTTACGATAACTTAATACAATTCTCACGTTCTCTCACCAAAAACTTATCACGTCGGCAGGTGCCATAATATATTGTCAGGGATCAGTAAACCGGTAATCTCACCTATACTATATATAAATATTCTATTACCTATATATTATTGATCGGAACTCTCCACCACCTGCCAAATGCCATTTCTTGGAGACTACCGATTGATGCGAACATCGGGTTGTTGCCCGCTATCACAGCCCAGGCAGGTTGGTATCATGAAGATAAAACCCCCGACAAATACGAGGCAACCTTCAGGCACTCGTTCTTGCAGCTCAAGGAAAGCTGGGCAGGGGCAAAGCCACCCATTAATTGCCCGGCTACATCTCTGCACGGTCGATAGTCATTCCTACTTTCGAACCGGAGGCCGGTCTCGTCCCTGGCCGTTCCCAGGCCAAGATAGCCCCCTGCCGGAGGCTATCTCGACCTTAGGATCGGCTGGCTATTGTTTCACTAGCGTGCCACAGTCGTAGTTGCTGTTGTCATCCAGCATGAAGGCCGTCGGGCGGGGAACGGAGAACGCGGTTGCACCATACTGAATGGTGAGCTCATCGTTAATCGCGTTCAGCTCGAGAATCCCCGGCTGCACCGGCTGCGATTCAGCGGCGGTGGTAAAGAATGCCTCCAGGTCGCTGGCGGTGGCGGTCAGATCGATCTCCATCGGGCTGGCGGTGGCGTCGATGGTGTAGGTGCCACTGTAAGTGATGGTCCCTTCCACCGTGGCGGTCGATCCGTAGAGCGGGATACCGTAGGGATTGTCGCCGGTGGCGGTGAAGGTACCGTCGGCGTTCAGGGTCAGCTGGTACTTGGTCCAGCCGGCCCCAGCCAGAGAACCGCTAACAGCGGTGGTGTTGCCCAGATCGCCGGTAGTGGCGTCCGCCAGCCAGGTACCGACGGTAGCCAGGACGGTTTGAGCGTAGGCCAGGATATCCACTGCGTCCTGGTCCGATAAACCCTTGGTGACGGTGGAAGGCATGGTGGATCCCGGATGACCGAACCTGATCTTGTGCAGGGTCTCCCAGGGATTACCGTTTGCCAGGGCACTCAAACCACCAAAGTCGTAGTTCTCGCCGTCGTCCCCATGGCAGGTGATACACTGTCCGCCCGTGGCAGTTGCGTTCTCGTACAGGGCTTCACCGTTAGCGGCGTCCCCGTCGGCAACTTTAGTGGTCAGATCGATGTACAGGCCCACGTCGATCTGCTCCGTGGTGACGAACTTGGTCAGAGCGTAGAGCTCATCGTCCGTCAGGACGGAACTGAAGTCGTGGTTGGTGCCATCACCGATCTGGTTGAAGACGTCTTCGGAAGCATCAGCCCGCGCCGGCCAGACACCCGCAAAGCCGGTATAATGGCTGCCCGAACCGTAAGCCCCGGCCGCGCCCTGATAGTCCCAGCCGTGGCACTCCTTGCAACGCCAGGTGTCACTACCCGTGCGGGCATTGCTGCCGGTCTGGCTGGCCCACATGGGATGGTCGGTGGAAGGTGCGGTGCTGCTGGTGACAGCCCACCACTTATCGTACAGCAATCCTCCCTGGACGGCGTCCGCGCTGGTGATATTGTCCTCGTTCCACTCATCCTCATCTCCGTTATCGCAGGAGACGCTGAACATCGCCAGAAGCATTGCCAGCAGGCTGAGCAGCAGGTATTTTGCTAGTTTCATTCCATTGTACTCCTATTTTGTTCTTCCTTCGGGTTTGAACGCATACGAAACTCCCTCGGAGAATCGTAAAAGTCAGTCCATATAATCCCACCGATATTGGGTGATTTATCCTTCGTTTCCCCGTTGTTCATAAAAAGCACTCTGCGAAGCGTCTCACACCAGAGACGCTCCAGACTTTGTATGTTGCGAACGGCGGTGACTGCAATGGCAAAAAAAGCTCGGCGGCCGGCTCAGCCAGAAGCTAAACCATTGTAGTATAGAAAAGTTAAGGTCCTTGGGTAAGATATCCAACTCCCCATCTCCTATTCAATTGTCGTTCCCGTCGTCACTGACCATTGGTCGATATGAAACCAACGACGGTGTCCATAGCTGCCGAATCTGTCAGGAACCGGCCGTGTCCGTAGCCGGCCAATTTGATATTCACTGCGCCGTCGAGCATCGGTGATTCCTGCAGATCCGTGAAACTGCTGTCCGACATCATGGTCCAGGCCGGGAAGAACACGTCCGCCCCGGTGCCGTCATATAAGGTCACGTATTGCACCTGATCATCGTGGGGTGTTTCGTCGGTGCCATTTAACCAGGTGAGGAACGGTGATTGCGGGTGGCCTAACTCCCGGCAGATCGAGCTGAGTGTGTCCCCAGCGCAGAAGGCTACTCCGTGGTTGGCCCCGGCGATACCCACGAAATGGGCCACCAGTGGATAGCTATCGTAGGTTTTCATCCAGGCACGGCCGATCGTGACCCCCAGGGAGTGGCAGATCAGGTCAATCTGCCCGCTCCCGGTGTAGCTCAATACCGCCGAGAGGAACGCCTCGATATCCTCCAGGTTATGAATATTGCTGTTGGCGGAATCACCAGCCAGAAAGTCCAGGTAGCTGATGGCCCACAGCTCCGAGGGTGCGTAGCCCTGGTCCAACAGATATTCCCCGAAGGTTATCCAGCTACCGGCGTTGGTTCCATTGCCGTGTATAAACACAACCGGCCGCCGTTGCACCTCTCCCGATCCACCCCAGCCGCTAAGGGGATTGTTCGTCAATTGGTCGTGAATCACCGGGAAATCCGCCGGGAAGTCCTCTGCCAGATACACTTCAGCTTCATCGTCAGTTATCTGCTCGTCCTGGCACGCGGTCAGCAGCCCCAAGCAGACCAGCAAAACCGTTGCCGGAGCCTTTGACAAGTGGGGACTCAGGGGTGCAATCAACATCGGTTCGAGATCCATCCCCTTAATAATTATGGCGTCGAGTATTCAATATTGTCCACATATAGCGTATCCACCAGGAAAGCCCCCAGCCACAAGCCGGGGATATATTCCTCGGGATCGGGATAATTGGGGATGGTATAGGTGTAATCCCACTGGCCGCTGGGCTCGGTCCCGGTGTAGACTTCCGCCCGCATGGTCCCCTCGAACACTTCCACCACGGCGTTGAACCAGGTATCGTACTTGATCTCCGGCATGGAGCCCCATGCGGGGATCGTGGCCCCGGGAGCAGGTGTGGCCCCGATCCAGGCGCTGACCCGGTTGCGGCCGGGGGCGAACACCAGGTAGTACGGATTATCACCGCTTTCATAGTATTGGGTGAACATCACCAGCGACTCCGCAGTAGTGTTGAGGGCCGGGTCGTCCATGCCTTTCATGGAGAATTCACAGCGCCAGTTCTGGCCGGTGAGCATAGTGCTTGTGTCCGGCCAGCCCAATCCGGCATCATAGACGGTGTACCCGTAGGTCATCAACAGCAGCTGGCGGTTGGAGAAATAGGCGGTACTGGCGTCGGTCATCCGCAGCACGTTGTTCCCGCCATCATCGACGATGGTCGCCTTACCGGTCTTTTCGCCCCCTTCCAGGTCATGGTTCACCTGCCACAGGACGTCGCCCGTGAAATGGCCCTGGAAGATGGCACTGGTATCGGTTACGTTGAATGATTCAGTGAACACCGGCCCCATGACGTATACGTTGATGGCCTCACTCTCCAGCAAGCTGTAAGCTGCTTTGACACTGGTCTCCCCCCGCGCCAGACCGGTAACATTCGCAGACCAGGTATCCTGTTCGCTCCCTGCGCCATCACCGGCCACGGGCGACAGGCTGATAATGGTCTCATCGGCCGCGGTCCAAATCAGCCCTTCCACCGGTACCGTTTGGCCCAGCCCGTCAAGAACCCGGGCGTTCAACGGTTGAGTCCCATCTACAGAGACCGCCTGCGCCGGTTCCACAATCCGTACCGTCTCCGGCGCACCCAGCACGGTAACATCACAAAGGTTACTTTCGATTTCGCCGGAGGTGGCCCGGACCGAGGTTTGCCCCATGCCCACGCCGGTCACCAGCCCGGTCTGGCTCACCAGCGCCACCTGCTCATCGGAAGTGGTCCAGGCCAATTCCACGTTGGCAATCGGCTCGCTGTCCACATCCAGGGCCTCAGCCTCCAGCTGGAAGTTCGAATCGATCTTCATGGTAATCTCGAAAGGGGTCACGATCAGAAGGTCGACTGGGGTGCGCTCACCTCCGTTATCCTCATCGCAACCGCCGGCGATCAGGCTCAGCGCCGCGATGATCATGAATGCTTTTCCAGGCTGAAATTTCATTATAGCCCCCTTTTAATTAACGCACCGCGAATCCGACGGATACGGTATGAATGTCACTGAAACTTTGCATCGGCTGGTAGCCGTACCCGAAGGACCAACCGGCCATGTCCAGTCCAAAACCGGCAGTGAAGGACTCCTGCTCATAATTTACCTTATATCCCAAACCCAGCCAGCTCTTATTGACGGCCCGCAGCTGCAGCCCCAAATGCAGTTTTGGCCGATAATCGTTGGGGTGCAACGCTTCCAAAGCCAGTTCCAGGGTATACCCCTGCGCTTGCACCAGGTCTCCGGCCACACCCAGCACGAAAGACAGCGGCAGAGGGAAACTGCCGTAGGAGTAGGTCTCCTGGCGGCGCAGGTTGCCCTTGACGTGGGTATCCTGGTAGCTACCGCCATATCTGATTTCCGGGCCGAAATTTCGCAGGGCCATGGTCAAGCGCATGTTCCGGGCGCCCACCCAATACCAGGTGCCTATATCCATCGCGAAGCCCCAGGCCTGGGCGGAGTAGGCCGATTCGTAGAGCAGTTTGCCGGTGATACCCAGGGCCAGACGGTCCGAGAACCGCCGCGCCCCACTGATGCCCAGGGCCAGGTCCTGGAAGCGGAACGTATCGCCGGTGCCGTTCTGCTGCCTGGTGGTGGTCACCTCCATCTGCCCGCTCACCAGGCTCACCGTGTGAACCGCCAGGAAGGTGCTGCGCCCTATCCGCTGCTGGTAAGCCGCTGCCTGATGATGTATACCAAGCAGCCAGGATGTGTAACTCAGCCCCAGCCGGCGCTTATCACCACCCAGGGCGATGGAGGCCGGGTTGGCAAATACGGTGTAGGCGTTGCCATAGCTGCTGCTGGAAGCCCCGCCCAGGGCCACCGCCCGGGCCCCTACCGGCAGCTTCAGGAAAAGCATCGAGGCGGTGCCTACCTTATTGAGACCGCCCTGCCCCGGCAGCCAGGCGGCGCTCAGCCAGAGGGCCGCCAGCCAACCGGCCCGACGACGGGAGTGGCGATGGTTGGATGCCAACCTGCTCACCGGGCGCCCTTGATGATGACGAACTGCCCCGTCTGAGACTCCCCTTGTGGTGTCTGTACCCGATATAGGTACAGCCCCGAGGCAATGGTCTGGCGGTTTCTTGAGACCAGATCCCAACGCTCATCGCCGGAACCGTCGGGGGTCTGGTCGCCGGTCAGGTTATGCGGCAGAGTGATCACCTCCTCGCCGGTCAGGGCGAAGATGGTGATGGTACAGCTAGCCGGCAGGTGGGTGAAAAATATGGAACTCTCGTAGTCTTCCAGCTCCCAGTCGGCGCCCCCCAAGTAGGGGTTGGGCACTACCTTGACCTTCCCCACCGTGCTGCTGTAGTCGTTCAGCGGGCGCACCGGGTCCAGGGTGCGGCAGAGAGCCCCCCAGCGGCCGGAGCGGTTGCCCTGGGTATCCTCGCTGCGGACGGTGTAAAAATAGGGGAAACCGACCCGTACGTCCATGTCGGTGATCGAGTTGGTTTTTGAGGTGTCCAGCAGTTCCCACGGGCCGACCGCCGAAACTGTGCTGCGGTATAGGCGGTATTGATAAAAATCGGGGGCCGACTCGGCCCGGCTGTCCCACTCCAGTCTCACCAGCCGGCCCGACACCTGGGGCTCGGCCAGCTGCGGTACCTGGGGCGGTTGCTCAGCGACCGGAATGGCCCAGCCATTCTCCCTCAAAACCCGGGCGGCGGCCAGGTTATCCCGCAGGCCTTCCAAGCCCTCACCGTACACCAGGGCCACAGTGAAGGTGATGCTTTCCCCCGGTCCCAGTGTGTAAGGCCCCACAGTGGAAATGACGCTATAGGGACCGGGGCTGCGGCTGTCCTCCCACAACCCGTCGGTCATACGATCCAATAGATCGGCGGGTCCCACGATGGGCTCCACCATCAGGTAGTATGAAAAACCGGTCCAGGACTGCACATTCCCAAGGCCCCCGGCCGGATCGGGCGCCTCCAGCAACGCCTGCCCCACGTAATAGGGAGTCAGCCCGTTGTCGCCGTCGTCGTCGTACATATATGCCAGGCCGGTGGCCGAGTCCAGGGCAGCCCAGTCGTCCAGCTCGGGGGTGGAGACCCCGCTAGCCCCCACGTCCGCCGGCAGGTGGTAACCAAAGGTGAAATCTCTCAGCGTATCAACACCCACATTGGAGAACTGGTGGGTCAGCAGCAGGAAATCGTCGTACTTTTCGTGGGCGTAGGCCCGGATGAGGGTGGTGTGGGTGAGCTCCTGGGGTCCCGGATCCGCCAGTTGGGAGAGATCGGCCGTGGCGGATAAAACCAGGATCGAGCGGCCGTCACCGAATTGCACCCAATCTTCCCGGAGGCCGTCCGCCCGATAAAAGCCGTAGTCCAGCTCGCTTTGCCCCAGAGCGCCGCCGAATAATACTACCTGATCCTGATCCACCCGGTAGGCCAATATCGCCGAGTACTCTATGATGTAGTGGTCCAGGCTGCCGCCGGGGTATTCGAAGTTGCCCACATAACCATAGTTGGAAACCGAGGGTGAAACCCACACTTTTCCCACCTTGATATCGGCCTGCTCGGCGCCAGCCAGCACGCTCAGGCCGAGGACCGGCAGCAAACCGGCCAGATATCGCCGCCTCACAGCCGTACCTCCAGGCCGAAGCGGATCTCCCGATGGGGACCGAAAATGAGGGGGTCGTCCAGGGGACCTTCGAACTCGTCGGGATGGTCCAGCAGGTGGTTGATCACCGGGATGCGCCGGTTCTCGCCGCTGTCGAAGTTGTAGATATTCACGCTGTCGAAAAGGTTGGTGATAAATAGGTAAGGCGTTAACCGGTAACGGCCCAATTGCAGCTCATGGTTAAGCTTGAGGTCCACGATCGAAGTGGCCGGCAGTCGCTTGTTGTTCTCCTCGGGGAGGATCGATTCCTGGAAACCGGTGTAGGGATAGCCCGAACCATAGCGCCACAGCAGGTTGACGCCGGCATTCTCCCGCCAGCGGTAGTCGAGCCCCAGCACCAGAGTGTGGCGCTGATCCCAGCCCAGGTAATATTGCTGCACCGGGTCCAGCTGCCCCCGGGTGAATTGGCGCAGGAACCCGTCGTGGTAATCCGAGGTTTTCCCGCGGGCTATCATAAAGGTGTAGGTGATGTTCAAGCCCAACGGTAACCGGCGGGACTGGCGGTGCTGGAGCACCAGCTCGAAACCCTTGACCGTGCCCCAGGCCACATTCTTGTTGATGAACCAGGTTGGCAGTGCCACCACGGAGGAGTCCGCCGCCAGTGCAGTCTGCACGGCCGGATCGTTGATGTCGTTTATAGCGGTGGTCTCCACCAAGTCGGAGATATCCTTGAAAAAGGCGGTGACGTCGACTACCCACTCCCCGGCCAGTGCGCTCCGCAGGCCAACCTCGAAAGAGGTGGTCTGTTCAGGCCGGATGTCGGGGTTACCGTAAAGGGCCAGAATATCGTAGGACATGTTGTAGTTGCGATACAACAGGTACCAGTCGGGGATCTGTTGGAAAATGCCGTAGCTGTAGTGCAACACGTTCACATCGGTAATAGGATGGGACACGCCCACCCGGGGACTGAGCATGATTTTCCGGCTGGCCGGTTTCCAGGGGTGGTCCGGGTTGATGGAAGGGATATCGTGATCGGGGCCCTTCCAATTGGCTATATCGTCCAGCCCGGGGCCCACCGCCCCCTCGTCCAGGTAGGGATGCAGCCAGTCCGACGGTAGCCGGGCGTCCGGCTCGAACACCTCCTGCCTGAGACCCAGGTTCACGATCAATCCCTCGAACTCGATCTTGTCCTGGATGAATATGCCCAGGAGCCATGGATTGAGCGCAGGCAGCCCCAACCGGTCGTTATCCAGCCCGTGGGCGAAGGTGAACGGAAAGCCTTTGTAGGCCAGCACCGCCTGGTAGTACAGATCGTAGTAGTTGATCTCAAAGCCGCCTTTAAGCTGATGGTGCGGGCCGGCCTGGTGGGTCAGCGCCCCCTTGACCACCAGCGTGCCTATGCGTTCCTCGCGGAACAGGTTGTTATCGCCCTCGATGATGTACTGGGTGCCCGGCAGGTAAGTGGTGCCGATATTCACGGCAGCGGAATTAAGGGTATCCCCGGGGTCTGTCGGGTCCAGCACATTCCATTCCTCCGGCTGGGTGATGTCCCACCACTTGCCGGGCTGGGCCGCCTTATAGTAAGTGCTGGAGCCGCCCGCCAATAGCGTATAGAAGCTCTGAGGACCGAGGCTATGCCTTACCTCCAGAGAGCCGTGGGTGATCCGGCTGGTCCGGCGCTGGTTGGTCTGGGGAATGAACTTGCGCCGGATGTCATACAGCCAATAGCGCCGCTTCGTAAGCATGCCGCTGCCAGTCACAGTCAGGCGGGGAGTGAGTGCGACAGTCAGCTTGGCGTTATACACTTCCTCCCGCAAATCATTTTCAGTGTTCTCGCGGGTGGGGAAACCATCCTCGGCCTGAGTGTCCTGGGCATTAAGGGAATAAGTGAACCGCCTGAACCAGGGTAGGGGACCGGACAAGCCCAGCCTATATCGCCGGAATCCGGTGGCGTAATCATAACGGGTGCTGTCCCGGCCGACACCGTCGTAGTAACGGCTGTCCCGCTTACTTTCAGGGATCGACCGGCCCGGGTCAGCGGCCAGCTCGCTTTCCACCTCAGCCCAGGCGGCGAACTGATCGCTTCCACCGACGGAGGTGATCTCTACGACTCCCGAAAGGGCGTTACCAAACTCAGCGTTGAACCCGCCGCTCTGCACCACCGCCTGGGAAATAGCGTCATTGTTCATGGTCAGGGCTGAATAACCGGCGAAACTGGTGCCGTAGTTCGGTTCCTGGATGCGGACGCCATCCACCAGGAGGGACACCTCACCGGACCGTCCTCCCCGCAGGTGCAGTCCCTTCGAATCCTGTAGAATACCCGGCATGGTTAACAGCAGATCACGGTAATCGGTGGCCGGCAGGGCGGCAATCTGTTCGCTGCCGATGAAGTTGGTGCTGCTGGTAACATCCTTCTGCACCAGGGGCCTGGTGGCGGTAATGGTCACCACCTGGCCGGCGATGGCCTCCTGCTGCAGGCCCAGGTTCTGGCGGGTGGTCAGGCCGCTGGTGATCTCCACCCCCTCTACCGTCAACCGGGCATAGCCGATCATGGTAGCCACCAGGGTGTAGCGTCCCGGGGGTACGTTAAGCAGCAGGTAATTGCCCTCGGCATCGGTGGCGGCCCCCAGGTAGGTCCCCGCCAGCATCAGGTTAACCCCTGCCAGGGGGGCTTGGCCGGATTGGTCCAATACCCGGCCCACCAGTTTCCCCGCTGTCTGAGCCTGGGTCTCAACACCCAGCCCTATTAACAGGACGATGGAAAGCTGGAACAATATGGCGGCCGGGCGCTTCATCGGGTCACGAACTTTTCCTTCAGTCGTGGCAGGTAGTATACCGCCATGATCACCAAGCTGACGATGATGCCGTAGGAGGCCGTCAGGCCGGGATTCAAGTAATCGGCGCCGGTCAGAATAGTCAGCTTCCCATAGCGGAAGACCAGATGCACCCCGAACGAGGTCAACGAGGCTGCCAGGACCCACCATTTATTTACATCCTTGACAAACATGCCGAACAGCAACGGGATGAAGGTGGCCGTAAACAGGCCGTAGAGCCAGGTCTGGGCAAAGATCGCCACCGAGAATTCCTTGTAGTGATGCTGCAGGTAGCCCAGCACGAAAGCCACTACCGCCAGGCCCAAAAGGGCATAGCGGCCCACTTTGAGGGCGATATCATAGCGCTCCTGGGTAGAGCGGCCTTCCAGCCGCTTGCGGGCCAGCACCAGGTAGAAATCGTTGGCGAAAATAGCCGACAGCGCCACCAGGATACCGTCCAGGGTGGACATGCCGGCCGCCAGCAGGGCGATGGACACTAGCGCCGCTAATGATAAGGGAAATGAGTCCAGGATGTAATAGGTCACCACCAGGTCCACCTGGGCCATATGGACCGCTCCGAACCTGGCCCGAGCGAACAGCCCCACCATCAACACCAGCGAGAACACCATCCCCATCAGCACGGCAACCGTGAGGTAGCGATTTACGTCCCGGTCGGACTGGACGTACAGCGACTTGGTGATAAAGTGGGGCTGCACGGAAAGGGCGAATCCCACCAGGAAGTTGGCGATGAACACCTCGAATATATTCCTGAAAAGCATACTCTGTGGATTCACTACAGAGGCTAGATGGGGGCTTTCTGCCGCCAGGGTGGCCAGCAATCCGGCCTTTAGGTAGGGCAGGCCGGAGAAGATCAGCAGCAGGGCGATACCCAGCATGATCACTCCCTGGACAGTATTGGTGTAGGCGTGGGCGAATGTGCCGCCGAAGGTGATATAACTGAACACGAACAGGATAATGAATGCCAGGGCGATTTCGAAATGGTAGGTGGGGAAGATGTAGGCCAATCCTAAGGTGGCGTCCATTACAACGGCCGTGCCGTAGGAGATCAGCACTACCATGGCGATCAGCAGCAGGTTGAAGGCGGCGTAGATGACGGTAAAACGCTGGTCGTTGAAGCGGGTGCCGATCCACTGGGGCACGGTGAGGGCCGCGCTCTGGATACCGATCTTACGAAATCCTTTGGAGAGTATCACGATGCCCAACATCAGTCCCAGGCCGGCCGATATGCCGTAGCCCATAATGGCCGATAGTCCAAAGGCATACACAATCCCGGGGTTGATCACAAAGGTGGCCGTGCTGGTCATGGTGGCCGCCAGGGTAATGCCGACCACCCAGGGACTCATCCGGCGGTCACCGATGGCAAAACTTTCGAAGGCGCCGGTCTTGCGGCTGCCCAGCCAGGCCATCGTCACCGTACCGGTCACGTAAACGAGAAACAGGCCCCAAGCGATCATTTCCTTCCTCCTATTTTACGGGTCACCACTGAAAAGCCGCCGCCGCCATGGCGTAGCCGCCTCCCGAGGCCACCATTACCACCAGGTCCCCCGGCTTGATGCGGCCGGCGCGCACAGCTTCATCCAGCACCATGGGTATGCAGGCCGAGCCGGTGTAGCCGTAATGGTCCATTACCCAGTGGGTCTTCTCCAGCGGGAGGTCCAGTGTGGCCATTACCTCCCGGATGGTATTGATATTGATCTGGGTGAAAATAATAAAATCGATATCTGCAATCCGGTGCCCGGTCTGCTCGACCACTTCCCGGGCCAGCAGCGGCCAGTTGCCGGAGTTGAGGTCCTCGGGGAATTTCTTGACGAACCGCACGTAATGCTCACCGGCGTCCAGACGTTCCCTGGTGATCGGGTGATAAGCCCCCCCGGCATAGATGCCCATATAGTCATGATATTGGCCGTCGGCCTTCAGCCGGGAGCCCAGGAAACCGGGTCCCTTCGCGGCCTGGAGCACCACCGCCCCCGCCCCGTCGGCGAAAATGGTGGCGGTGTACAAATCACTATAGTCCAGAAACTTGGTCATGGCGTAAGCCCCCACCACCAGCACGTTCCGGTAGCGCTCGTCACCGGCGATATACTTGACCCCGATATCCAGCCCGGTGACGAAGCCGGCACAGGCACAGTTCACGTCGAAAGTGCCGGCATTTTTAGCCCCCAGCAGGTGCTGCACCTTTGAAGCCGTGGCCGGCGATATGGTCTCGGGCGTATCGGTGCCGATGATTATCAGGTCCAGGTCTCCGGCTGAAATACCAGCCGCCTCGAGTGCCCGTTGCGCCGCCTGGACACTCAGGTCGGCGGTGCTCTCGTCCTCGGCGCACACCCGGCGCTCATGGATATTGAGTACCCCACCCACGAATTCGTCGATATCCTGGCCCAGCAGGGGGATGAAGTCGGCGTTGGTCATCACCCGCTCAGGGGCGTAGTGCCCTGTGCCCCCGATCCTGGCATAGCGGGTCATGCCGCGGTGACCCTCATGTGCTCCAGCAGGAACTCCAGCAGCAGGGTATTGAACTGTTCGCTGTGCTCCAGAAAGGGAAAGTGGCCGCAGTCCTCCAGGATGTCCAGCCGGGTGCGAGGGAACAGCGACTCGGCGTTGATAGCCCCCGCCAGTGGCACCAGCTGGTCCTGCCGCCCGTGAATCAGGTGGATGGGGAACTCGAACCGGGGCGGGTCCTGTAGATAGTGCTTACTGAACAACAGCTCCAGGTTGGCGGTCAATGTCCGGGCATAATTGAGGTGCTCGGATGTCTTATTCTCCAGCAGTTTCATCCTGGTTTCAATAAAGGTCTCCACCAGCGGAGTAACCTGCCGGATGGTAGACCGGTAGTAATTATCCCGGGCCACCGCCATCGGTGTGTTTAAAATGGCATCCACCGAAAAGACCTGCTGAAAGGCTATCTGCGCCGGCAGGGGATAATCATAGAATCCGGCTGCGTTGATCAGGGTCAGTCCGGCCACCTCATTGGGATGGGCCTCGGCGTAAATCAAGGCGATCAACCCACCGAACGAGTGCCCCACCAGCCAGGGCCGCACGAGGCCCAACTCGTCGACCAGGGTGGTTACCAGGTGACGGTAGAATTCCGCCGAAATATCCGGCTCCGGTTTATCCGATTTACCGAAACCGGGAAGATCAAGGGCGACGATACGGACATGCCCCTCCAACGCGGGATAGACCGGGCCGAAGCTGGCCAGGTCGGCCCCCTGGCCGTGGATGAAGACCACCGGCGTCCCTGCCTCCTGGTCGATATAGGCCACCTGGTGTTCCCGGTAGGGGAAATAATCCACCGGGTAGGGGTACGGTACGTCCGCGAAGGTGAAGGCGGACCGCTCCGGTAGCTGAGGCAGGTTATTCGCGCTCGGGCTCAAATTACCATCCCCCCGTCCACATTCAGCACCGCCCCGTTGACGTAACTGGCCAGATCGCTGGCCAGGAACAGGTAGGCGCCGGCTACTTCCTCCGGGCTACCCAGGCGCTTCAGGGGACACTTGTCCCGCAACATCTCCAGTACCTTCTCGGGTACAGTTTCGAGCATGGGGGTCTCGATAAAACCGGGTGCTACAGCGTTGACGCGTATCCCCTTTGGGCCAAGTTCGCGAGCCCACGTTCGCGTCAGGCCGATAATCCCCGCCTTGGAGGCCACATAATTGCTCTGCCCGAAGTTGCCGTAATGGGCCACCACCGAGGCGGCGTTCAGGATCACGCCGAAGCCCTGCTCCAGCATGACCCGCCCCACGATCTGGCCGCACAGGAAAGTGCCCTTAAGGTTCACCTCGATCACGGCGTCAAACTGCTCGGGCTCCATTTTCTTCAAGGTGGCATCGACAGTGATCCCGGCGTTATTCACCAGCACGTCGATCTTGCCATGATCAGCGAGCACATCGGCCACCAGGGTTTCGATAGCGGCGGCATCGGTCACGTTCAAGGGCTGGAACTCCGCCACGCCACCGGCGGCGGTAATCGTCTCGGCGGCGGCACGACCCTGGGCCGCACTGATTTCGGCAATAATCACACTCGCGCCCTCCCGCGCAAAGAGGCCGGCGGTAGCCAGACCGATCCCCTGCCCGGCCCCGGTGACGATAGCGACTTTATCTTTCAGCAGCACGGTAAGTCCTCTTGTTAATCCTTTGCACCGGCATCACTAAACCACTCATCCAGAAAGCCGTTCACCCTCACGATCAGTTGGGCGTAGAACCGCTCCATCTCTCCCACCCGTTTCACGGCCAACGGGTCGATCCGGTCCGGGTCCGCCTTATCCAGAAACTCCCGGGCGATATCCCGGTTCTTGCCCATCAAGGCCAAGTTCCGCGTCAGTGCGGCCGCGAAACTGTCTGCCACCGGCTGATAATAGACCCGCTTGCTGCCCCGCCGGACAATCTTTTCGACGGTCTCCAGCATCTCCAGTTTGCGGGCCTCACTGCTGACAGGCCCTTTGCTCATTCCCAGTTCCTTGGTAATGTCGTCGAGCGACAACGGCTCGGGAGACAGCAGCAGTACCGCCATAATCCGCCCCATCAACCGGGGCTGACCGAAACGGGCGTAGCCGTCGGCAAATCCCTCTATGAACCTGTATTTGACCTCGTCCATTCAAATGCCCTGTAGTATGGTTTTGGGTTCGTATAGCGCCTCCAGTTCGGCCCGGTAGCGCTCGTGGACCGCCCGGCGGCGAAGTTTGAGGGCCGGGGTCAGCAATCCATTAAGAGGGGTGAACCTCTCCTGGACCAGGTGGAACTTCTTGATGGTCTCGAACGGGGCCAGCCCCCGGTTGACCAGGTCGATCTGCTCCTGGACCAGCGCCCTTATCGCCGGGTCGTTCACGGAAGGGGGTGAATCTGCCCCGGCCGCCGGGCGCAGGGTAACCAGCGCCACCAGATATTTCTGGCCGTCGCCATAGACCACCAGGTGCTCAATATGGGGATTATCGGCAAACCGCCCCTCGATGGACTGGGGCGCGACGTTTTTGCCGCCGGAGGTGACAATGATATCTTTCTTGCGGTCCACGATCTGCAGGAAACCCCCCTCCAGCCAACGGCCCACGTCGCCGGTCTTGAACCAGCCGTCCGCCGTGAAGGCTTCGCGCGTGGCCTGAGGGTCCTTGTAGTAGCCTTTGAATACCACCGGGCCGCGAGCTTCGATCTCGCCGTCCGCTGCCAGGCGCAATTCGACAGATGGATAGGGCTTACCCACCGAATCGAAGTTGAAATCCTGAGGCCGGTTCATCGTCAGGGTGGGAGAGCATTCGGACAGGCCGTAGCCTTCGGTGACCAGCATTCCAGCGTCCAGGAAGAAGTCCTTGACAGCGCGCTTCAAACCGGCTCCGCCCGACAGACAGAACTGGATTCTCCCACCCATCATGGTCCGCAGCGACTCCAATTGCTCAATATGGTTGCTGCTGCTCTGTTGTGCGAGCAGATACAATTTCTCGTAATAGACCGGGACACTCATGAACAGGTGGGGGCGCACCTGGGGCAGCAGCTCCAGCACGTTGAGCGGGGTACCCAGGTAGCTGCAAAATCCGAACAGGTTACCCAGACCGATAGCCCCCCAACCGTATATGTGCGAATTGGGCAGCCAGTGGATGTCGTCGCTGTGGGGATGGATCAGGGGCCCGTTTATCGAGACCCAGTCGCTGGTGCTCACCGCCAGATTGCGGTAACTGAGCGGCACCCCTTTAGGCCGGCCGGTCGTCCCGGAGGTGTAAATCATATAGGCCACATCGTCCATGTCGACCGCTCCGATCAGCTCGTCCATATGACCCGGGTGTCTGCCCCGGTATTCCCTCCCCAGATCATAGAATTCTTCCAAGGATAGTGTTGAAATGGCTGAATCGGACATCGCTATCATCCCCTCAAAGGAAACGATGGTCTGCAGCTCCGGGAAATCCTCTGTACAGGCCGCCAGAGCATCGGCATATCCCTGGTTACGGACAAAGAGTAGCTTGAGGTCTGCATTCCTGATGATATACCCCAGCTGCTCCGGGGTGGAGGCGTGGTAGATGGGCACCATCACGTTCCGGGCGGTCATGGCACCCAAACCGGCATAAATCCACTCCGGGCAATTATCACTGAATAGGCCGACTTTATCATCATACTGTAGCCCCAGAGCACCCAGGGCGTGGGTTATCAGCGCTACCTGCTCACCATACTCGCCCCACGTGATGGACCGCCATCCGTCGCCGTCGGGGGCCATGAACCGGGACCGGTCCGGCCAGCGCTGTACACGGTCGAAGAACAGGCTTTGGGTGGTGGCTGTTGAAATATTCTGGGGGCTGATATCGGTCGGTGCGTGCATGCCGGCTACAGTACCACTTGATGTCGCTGATTAGCTGGTCCCATTTGGCTGGTCGCAAGTCAAGGCGCGGGAAAAACCCTTTGATTGAAACATTTGAATCATTTCAAATATACAACCACTTAATCGAATCTCCAACCCGTTTTTGCTGCGGGGAAGCATGCTGCGCTGTCGGAGCTGTTTTAAAGAAGAAGCAGAGGTACATCACTAAATAGGAGTAGAAGCTGAACCTCTGTATATTTACCGAATCAATGCAGGAGAAGTCTTGATGGATAGAAAGACTGCTTGACCTGGGGATCAGGTCTACATCAAGCCCAGGCGCCCATACCTGAACGGCCAGGTGGAGCGGTCACACCGTACCGATGAAGAGGAATTCTATCAGTTGCTCGAGTATACAGACGACGTGGATCTGAATGAGAAACTTGAAGCTTGGGAGCAGTTCTATAACCTAAACCGACCCCATGCCGCACATGATGGAAAAACACCCGACTTGTCGTCGGAAATAGAGGTGTGGGCCCTGCAAGAGTCGAACTTGCAACCAACGGATTAT
>SDBT01006514.1_pt1 | contig 19357 bp, 18 predicted proteins | sample 2277101 | NCBI WGS metagenome assembly SDBT01 (sample SAMN10404973, study PRJNA504765) | marine sediment metagenome | isolation source: marine sediment core GS10_PC15, 103 cmbsf | place: Arctic Ocean: Southern Knipovich Ridge | collected 2010 | reverse complement strand
GAGCCTGGTGCGCCTGGTTGGCACAAGCAGCCGAGGGTGCTCGGTCGTTGGGACGAAACCCATCCGAGGAGAATCTGGAGGCTACCACCTGGGCCTGCTATCAATTCGGTCTCGATGTGTCAGGGATTGACCTCGTCAACACAATGGCTGTATTCAACCAAATCAATAGAAGTGTGGGCACTTTCATGCGGGACTACGATGTCCTGTTGTCTCCCACTCTGCCCGGACCACCTGTAGAGCTCGGTTTCTATAACGCAAATGACTCATCATTGGACGCTAAGGGATGGATGGACAAACTATTCAAGGGATATGCCCAGTTCTCGCTGCTGTTCAATGTGACCGGGCAACCGGCGATATCCTTGCCCTTGCATCAGACAGACACTGGTTTGCCCATTGGCGTGCACTTCGCAGGACGCTTCGGGGACGAAGCCACCCTATTCCGTTTGGCGGGTCAACTGGAGCAAGCAAGCCCCTGGATTGATCGCAAACCCACGATTTCGGTATGAATCCTGATCTTTGCGTGAACTATGCGATAACGGATGTAGTGAACCCCTGCTGAACGTGACGGCAGGCCAGACTCCTGTCCAGCCACCACGCTCGTCTGGCAGAAGTCAAAATGCAAACCGTCGGTTGCTGTTCCCACTTCACCGGTCGGCACGGGCAGCGCCAGGCCAGCGCCACCGACGTTGACATCATAGCTTGATGCCTGCTCAAACCGCTGGAAATGTGGGGTGGACAGCCTCAGCTGGACTTCGCCAAAAGCAACGATATCAAGCACAATAACCTCCTTGAATAAGTCCACCTATTTTTTGCGGGCGAACTTCTGTATCGTCCGGGAGCCTTTGTCAACTCCAGCGGCGGCCATGGATGCCTCGCCGACATACAGGTCTCCCCGCGAGTCAACGGCAATGGCGTGTGGGGTGTGGAAAAGGGCTGTTTCCTTGTCATTTCCTTCGTTGCCCCAGCGTGCCAGCAGCTTGCCGTCAATGGTGAAGATGCTCACCCGCAGGCACAGCTCGGAGATGTAGACCGTATCTTCCTCATCGATGAAGATATCGGTAGGGCGGATAACATCCGTCCATTCCGTTATGAATTCGCCCTGAGGCGAGAAAGTCTGTATCCGGTTGTTCTCACGATCTGCAATCCAGACGCGTTCCTGTCTATCCAGCCAGATATTGTGAGGAATCCGGAACTGTCCCGGGGCACCGCCAGGCTCACCCCAAGAGAAAAGCAGCTTGCCCTCGGGTGAGAACTTGTGCACCCGAGCGTTGCCATAGCCATCGGCGATGTAGATTTCACCGGATCGGGTTACAGCTACGCTGGTAGGGCGGTTGAATGGCGGGGCAACTCGCTGTATCCTGCTCAGGCTCTCCCAGAAATCCCATGTACGGACGTAACCGGTGTCTGACGCCTGTCCTTTCGTGCCCAGCATAATAAGCAATTTGCCTTCCGGAGTGAATTTAGCGACGATATGGTTCCAGTCATCGGTGCAGTAGATGGCACCGTCAGGGCCGATGCAGCTGCCGTGGGCATGGTTGAAGAAACCCTCGCCCCAGGAATTGAGCAGATTGCCTTCACGGTCAAGGACAATGATAGGGTACTGGCTGCGGTTCAGGATGTATAGCCTGTCCTGGTTATCTATACAGATGCCGCCGACGTCCAGAAACGACCACCCTTCAGGAAGCTTGGCCCAGTTTTCGACCAATTCATACTTGTATTCCCCAGCACCGAATGGCATTCTGAATTCCTCCTGTTGTTCTTGCTTGTTTTAGTTCTAACTCGGCCGCTATCTTGCTGACGGATGCACGGTCAATGTGGCCTGAGCAAATAGCGCGTGCCATCAAGTGACGGCAGTATACTCTCGCAGAGCATACCCCAAGAAGTAGGCCACGACGAGAGAGATGGCCGATGCGAAGACTAGGTCGATCGCAAAGTGTAGCACTCTCATGTTACCAGAGTAACACACAGCAACGTAGGGAGCAACGTGTGAGAAACATTAGAGGGCCAGCAGGGCGGTCACGGACATGGCTATGGAAGGGAGGCGGGATGTGGAAAGTGGGCTAATGTGGCCGCATGGCCGATAACCGTGCGACTTTTAAGCTTCTTGAGGGTAATTCTATGGTACAATACTAAGCGAGCCAGTCTATTGGGCCAACGACTGGTGAGATTTCACGAAAAGGAGCATTACCTTGAAAGGCACCTACGAGAAGCCAATTCTGGTCATCCATAAACCGCTGAGGGATGTATCAGCACCCATTTCCTGACACACCAGCATAATAGAGTCCTAACCAGTTTGATAGAAGGCTAGGGAGTAGACTGACACTGGCTGCTCCCGACTTCACTGGTCCCTGTGGGAGCAGCAACCACCTCAACGGTTGAGAGAGAATCGCTCAGCAACCTCGTCATCTGTCTGGCGTTCTGGATTGCGTAGTCATGGTCGTTGTTGCCGCACCGCAGCAGGCCACAATTGGCGCAGATGCCAGGGCTGCCATCAGTAGAATCAGCAGTCGGATCGCCGCGATGTGATCTCCTGGATGTCAGTTCAGTCCACACTTCTGCGCCTGTACAATCAAAATCCCCTTTTACCGACACAGCAGAAGAGGTGATTCAGCTACCCGATCACCTGGTACCCCCGGCAGGATACGAACCTGGGCCCACTACTCGCTGGCCTAAGCATCCTCCTCCACCTGTCCCCTCCTATCCCACGGTCCACCCGGTTCCCACTTGGTCCCGTCGGGCATGATGGCATTCGTTAGATCGGCAGCTTCTGCTAGCTTCTCTGCTGGGACCGCGGCTTCCATCAGGTTGGCTCCCCACAGGTTGGCTCCCGCCAGGTCGGCAGTCCACAGGTTGGCTCTCCTCAGGTTGGCTTCCTTCAGGTCGGCTCTCCTCAGGTCGGCTCTCCTCAGATAGGCAACCTCTAGGTTGGCTCCCCTCAGGATTGCTCCCCTCAGGATTGCTTCTCTCAGGTCGGCTCCCCACAGGTCGGATCTCCTCAAGTCGGCCTCTCCCAGGTCGGCTCCCCTCAGTATGGCTTCCCGCAGGATGGCTTCCCTCAGGATGGCAGACTCCAAGTTGGCTCCCATCAGGATGGCAGACTCCAGGTCTGGCACCTTTCCAGGGTTCTGTTGTCTCCACTCCTTTAGGCCATCGGTGCCTTGCTCTCTGACCATCCTGACGAGCTCTTCGTCAGCCACAGTATCCTCCTAGGAGTAAGTATGAAACCTTAGGTCGTCCTGCCGCTATTCGGCACATGGAGCAGGGCTGCAGGCACCTTGTTACAGGCTCAGTCCCAGTCGGTCGCAGGACGCGTCCGTCAGATCCTGCTCTACGCCCAGGTATCGCTCCATTGTTCTGAGGCTCCCATGCCCCAGGCTCAATTGAATCTGGTCAAGGCCCGCCTGTTCGCCCTTTCCAAGGACAAGGAGCAGTTGGTCTTTCTTCGGTGCGGATAAAGGAAAGGCCCCTCCTCACCGCCACAAGTAGTAGCAAGAAAGGGTCTCAACGCTACAGATCATATCCTGGTACCCCCGGCAGGATTCGAACCTGCGGCCCACTGCTTAGAAGGCAGTTGCTCTGGTCCACTGAGCTACGGGGGCCGTAAGGCGTCTTTTCACCTTTGATACCACTATCTCTAGCGGTTTGTGATGCTGAATAACGAACCGATTCCTAGAAAAGCAGTTGGCCTATTTCAGCCAAAGTTGATTGGCTTCTCGTACGCCTACTTCCCTACCAAACGCGACAAAGCTTCATAATGTCTCAACAACTTTGTCGAAAGTGAAATCGGCTAGTAGAGGCATATTCTTCCGTGAGATATTCAAACCCCACTCCGGCTTGCTCTTCTTGCCTTCATAGTTATGTTCTACGAGAAGCGCATTCGGCTCAAGCCAAGCTAGTGAAGGAATGAGGTAGAACTGTGGTAGCTCACCGTTGAAGAAGAGCACGCATGCAGCGAGCAAGTTGAGCCTTGGGAAGAACTTGTGTTTTGGAAAGAAGATGTAGTTATGTCCGCGGACGGACTTGACCTGTACATCATAGTAGCGGTCTTCATCTTTCCGTACTACAAAGTCGATGCCATGGTAGTCCACCTCGGTCTGGTAAACATCGAAGCCCAGCAGTGTGAACTCCATTTTCACGAAGTACTCTGCATAGCGACCTAGCTGCAAGTGATTGAGTCGACTCCAATTGTACTTATTCATTCAATCCCCATTGTGACGGAGCAGCCAGTGATGAGCCGGTCGCTCTGCCGCTGAGCTATGGGCGGACACCAAATCCCAAATGCAGTGTCGTTTACGCACGCTTGCCACTACTGCTAGTGGTTGTGAAATCTATCATCCATCGATGATTCGGTCAAGCCGGTTGGTCCATTTCGAGAAATACTTCATCTTTTCCGCTTATTGAAGCCAGATGAGGCTAATCGTGTCCAGTCGTGGTCTAAGGTGAGTCTTGGTCAATTTTCAGACTCACCTAGCTGCTCTGTTATCATCCTGTCCATTCAACGAAAGCGTCAATTCTGTTATTAGTATAGTCTTCGTAAAGGTCATCACTCATTTCTTCCCAAGGAAAATCATCGTAATCGAACTTGCTTCTGGACTCAGGCGACAAGAAGACGGGAAGGATGCGGTTGGATGTGTGTAAATACAGATAGATTAGTCGATGACCTCCACGACCGCCTACGTGAACACGCCGAACTAGTCCCTTTAGTCGGGCTATTTGTATGTGCTTCAAAGCAGAGCCGTAGGTAGGTTGTTGTCGGATTCTGTCTAGAGTTGCTTGCAGTTTCTTCTTAATAGCAGGATATCTACTGACTACCTGAGTAGTCTGGTTGCTAAAAGAGCTATGGAGGAGTACTCTAGAGGAATGAGTCAACCTTCCTTACCTGGTCGATGTCGAAATCTACACTGGATAGACCGTCTGCAATTTTGTGCATCGCTGCAACAAATCTCGGATTCAGTGCCAGTTCTAGCTCTTCACAATCATCATCCGGAAGTGTAGTTTCAATTGCGGTCGGAAGGTTTTCTGACAATATTACTTGACCATGAACTGTCTCTCGGAAAGCGGCGTCGGCGTGAGCTACGCTCTTTAGCTTTGTGTTTGGGATATACTGATACTTCTCGATGATGTCATCAATGGCCTGCCTCAAGCTGTGAGATATTGCCTGAACAGCTGTTCTGTACTTGTTAAAATCGCTTCTTGCGGTCAATACTAACTTGCCCTGTGTTTTGTTTGCGTCTGGTAGAGGAAGTACTTCAATATGACCCATCGACTTCAGTTGGTCCAAACATGTCCTGGCGTCCAGACTGTATTGCCCGTACTGCGTATGAGAAAACTCAAAGGGTCGCATGATTGACTCTTTTTCGGCGAAGTACAGGAATTTTTGAAACCTATAGTTTCCAAAAACACCGTCGGTGAACTGTCCGACAAGATATAGTATTGTCAGTCGCTTGACTGTATCTCTTGATAGCGAACTCATTATCGCTGACTCCCTGCTAATCGATGTCGCCACTAGACCAGATATCCCATGTTTCTCAAGGGCGACAATCTCCAATCACCATTATAACATGCTTTCTCTTCACGCACCAGAACCTCAACATTGCCTAGTAGTTCTTAATCAACATAGGCAATCTCACAGGCCACTTCACACTCCCCCCACCTGGGGGATAGATTCCACTAGTCTCCACCAGACCCACCTGGTCACTGCTAACCGATGCAGTGTTGCCCCCGAGAGAAACCGATGCTGAAGGCAACGAAGGAAGGGTTCTGAGAGTTCTCGATGTCCCATGGTCGATTGGGCTCCTTTCGAAGCTGCTCTGCCCACGTTCCGAGGATAATCAGTCTAATGTCTGCGCGCGCAGCCCTACAACAATGAGGACTCCAAGTGAGACGATGAAAACCACAGCTACGGTGACGAAGCGTACCTCGTCACTTACGAGCTGGTGTTGCTCCTGCAAGTAGGAGGTAGCCAGATTAACAGTAACAGCAAGAATAGCAGAACTGACAACTCTGAGAACGACACCGATGGCACCAATCCCTAGGCCTCTTGGCTTCCCAGAAACCTGCTTATCCTCCGTGGATGAGGTGACAACTTTGTCTCGACCTACTATGTCGCCGCCTACCCATACTTGCGCACCGTCACCGAATTCCACGCCCCCCTCTTGCGCCGCTTCACCTTCATACGTGGCCCAATGTGGGCGCTCGGGGTCCTCGAACACGGATACGTCGCCACGAATTCGGGTCAGTGTCTCGTCTACCAACGCTTCGACAGGGTCACCAGGGGCATCAGCGCTGTCGTAATCTAGACATACTTCAGTGCGCCCTCTCGACAGAGGTGCGACCTTAAAGATGAGGGTCGTCCGGAGTCCAGACCATCTGCCCCCAGTCTTGTTTAGAACGGGCACAGAGAGCACGGAGCCTTGCCACCCACCAGAGAGGTTTAGCCCCGGCCGAATTTGAGCCTCGCCGGAAGTACAAGAGGCATATCTTAGAGCAGCCCAAATGCGGTCCCTGGCATCTTCTGGAGGCATGTCCAAGTTGAAGATTCTTCGCTTGTCTGTCGTCACTAGAAAATCGCCTCCTTTGCGGAGGCGGTTGAGGTCTGACATAATGGATTCGTCAGGCCGCCTCCACGGCTTGACCATGCCCTGGGCTCTGTCAAGCCGCAGGGCTTTCTCTTGCCCGTCATTATATCATAGGGCGCTGCTTGGTCCTAGGATTGCCATTTTGAAATGGGAGCCTTCACAAGCCCATGCGAGTCATAGCATCCTATCAACCGGCCCAGCCTTCTCGTGTGCTGCCTGAAGGTCTTCTTGGGTTTGGGCGAGGTACCTACGAAGCACTGATAGGTCACTGTGGCCCATGAGCTTCTGTAGGCTGTATACATCCATCCCATTTCGTAATGAGAGCAAGGCGAAGGCCCGGCGGAAGGAGTGGAGGGAGGGAGTGGGAACGCCAGCCTTCTTTGCTCTTCTACGGACTACGTGGCGAAGACCCCAGTATGTCAACCGTGAGCCAGCACACGTAACCCATACGGCATTGCTAGGCTTCATGGTCGCTCGATGTCTGAAGCACCGAAGTAGCTCTCGCCGACTCTTAGCGCCCAGGAATACTGTGCGAAACTTCCGCCCTTTACCTTGCTTCACGATGACAGCACCCGAACTCAAATCTACATCCGACAAGTTCAGGTTCAAGAACTCTGACGCCCTGCATCCCGTGTCTAGAAGCGCCAGCAACATAGCTCTGTCACGGTCGCCGGTAAAGGTGCGCCGTTGGCACATAGCAAGCATCGACTGTAAATCAGTCATGGGTATCGGAGGAAGCGTCTCCTGGTGCAACCTGGGAGGTGTTAGGTTGGTAATGGGATTCGGTGAGTCCAAATCGTACTCCACCCATACCCATCTCAAGAAAGTCTTGCACACCCTAAATGCACAATGCACTCCACCTTCGTTACGCCCGCGCCCTGATAGATGCAAGAGGTACTGCCGCAGGTGATTAGTCGATATGGCCTGAAGACTTCGTACTCCCTGGCTTTCCAGAAACTCGAGCAGGTACCGTAGCTCATCCGAATAGTACTGGATAGTCCTTTTTGTCAGTCCCCGTGCCTGTCTATCTACTAGGAATGTGGCTATATCATGTGCGATTTCACTCTTGTGTATAACACAAAGCAGTTGCTCTTTTTCTAGCCCCGACATAGAAAAACCCCCTTTTACCACTTGGGGACAGTGGCAAAAGAGGGATAAACGCCTTTATAAGGTATATCCTGGTACCCCCGGCAGGATTCGAACCTGCGGCCCACTGCTTAGAAGGCAGTTGCTCTGGTCCACTGAGCTACGGGGGCCCGAGAACCATCCGAATTCTATCTCAGGCCGTGAGCCATCGCAAGCAGCAGTTGATCCGATACACGCTCAATGATAGGCCAAAGACCTCTCATTGCTCAGGTCGAACTACGGCGCTAGAATAGGACTGCGAACGCACGCCACTCCGCCTCCGCGTGGGGTGGCTGCCTATCCCTCAAGAACCTGGAGCGTTGCAGTTGAAAGGTCTGAAAGGCCGCCAGAAGTCCGTGCGGGGTGCCCTGGCCCGCATAACTCGTGTGCGAGCCGGCGAAGGGAGCTGGCGACGGAACCTTTACGTGCTGGCCGCGGGTCACGGCCTTGCCGTCCTGGGATACCAGATCTCTTATGTCCTGATGCCGCTCCTGGTGATCGAGATAGGCATATCGGACCCTCAAGAGGCCGCCCTCTGGACAGGGATCATCCTCATGCTAAGCCCCATGCTGGTGGGAATCATGTTGCCCCTGTGGAATATGCTGGCCAGGCGCACCGGCCGGAAGGTTCAGTTGGTTCGCGCCACCGCGGGTAACAGTTTCCATCTATTCCTCATGGGTTTCGCCAGCAGCGTCGGGTATCTGGTAGTGACCAATACCAGCATGGGGATCCTGGGTGGTTCCTGGCCTCAGACCATGATACTGGCCACCGAAGGGGTTCCTCCGAACATGGTGGGCCAGGCGGTGGGGCTGATCCAATCGGTCGAATTCATAGTCGGCGCCTTCGGACCCAGCCTGGGGGGAGCTCTGGGCGACATGTGGGGCCTCCGGCCGAACTTCTTCGTTGGCGCCGGACTCAATGCGATTTCCATCCTGTTGATCGCCGTGCTCTATCGACAAATGCGCTTCACATCTGAGAGCAAAGAACCTGTCGAAGACCTCGGTGGCGAACCCCAAGAGGGCGGATCAATGATGGAGTGCCTGCGGCTGCCCGGTTTCCTGCCGCTGATAGCGATCTTCTTCCTCTTCCAATCCTTTGGACCGATGCCCCTGCGGGGGATAGTGCCGCTGCTCATCGTCCAGCTGGCAGGAGAGGGCGCTCAGATCGCCACCCTGGCCGGATTCACCCTTTCCCTGGCCAACATCACCGGAGCCGTAGCGGCCCAGTTGGTGGGAAGGAGAGGGGGCAAGGTGCCCCCTGGCAAGCTGACGGCGGGTCTCCTGGCCTTCGCCGGCTTCTCCACCCTCCTGACGGCTCTGGCTCAATCGACCGAGCAGCTGTTGGTCTTGTGGGCCATACAGGGCTTGGCGACGGGAGGCATCATCACATCCATGTACAGCCTGACGGGACGCATGATCCCATCTCGCTGGCTGGCCCCCGCCTATGCTCTGGTCGCAAACGCGCTGATGCTTGCGGCCCTGGGCCGCGCGGCGCTGGGCTTCCTGGCCAGCATCGACCTTCGGCTATCCTTCGTGACTTCCGGCGGGGTCCTCCTTCTGCTGGCTCTGGGACTGGTGATCCTCCTTCGACGCACTCAATCCGCATCTCAACAGGGCCGAGACGAAACGCAAGACCAGACTCAATCCTTGGCCTAGCCTTCGATCCCGTTCTGCTACGCTCCTGTAAGGTCACACAACCCGACCTGATCGTCCCAAAGCCCTCCGATGACAGCCCCAAATGCAGCCCACCTGGTTCCAACGAATTCTTAAAAAGGTCTTGAAAAATCCGAAACCTATGATATAATGTGCAATATATCCGTCCTAGCAGCTACCAACGACACACGAAGGAGAAGCTTCAACTACCCGCAAGAACCTAACAATAAGGATTGGACTCCAGCGGGAACCAACGCCGCCCGACCTGACTTCAGATGATGCTCTGTTCTCTCTGAACACTTTGCAGCTACGTACAACAGGACCGTAGACAGCTTGGTGACTGAAAAGGAGGAGAAACATGGCAGATAGTATGAGGATGGCCCGTAGGAGACGAGGTCTTCTCCCTAAAAGAGCCCAGCGTGTGATCTGGCGAGTCGCCCTCTATCTGGTGGTGGTAGCCATTGCGGCGTGGTCGCTCTTCCCGTTCCTGTACATGTTCGATGTGAGCATAATCCCCACGGTAGACGGGATCTCCAAGCCGCCCAGATACTTAGTTCCCCCCAACTTCGACAAGTATAAAATGCTCCTGATGGGTGCCGAGGCCATGATGGGGGAGGTAGGATTCAGAACGACAGGGGGGTTCGAGATGGGAGCCGTCGCTCAACAGATCCCTCCTGCCCTGTTGAACAGCCTGATCGTCGGGCTGGGAACCACCATCATCAACCTCATCATCGGCAGCTTCGCAGGCTATGCCATGGCCCGGCATCAGGACTTCTGGTTCACAAACGCCAGCCTGAATCTGCTCATGGTGACCCGGATGCTGCCCGGCCTCGCCTTGCTGATCCCTTTCTTCATACTCTACAGGACGACCGGGCTCCTGTATACGCGGATTGGACTGATCATCGCCTACTCCTCCTTCATCTTGCCCCTGACCGTGTGGATAATGCGAGGCTACTTCTCCACCATACCCAGGAGCTTGGAGTGGTCGGCCCAGGTGGACGGCTGCAATTGGTTCCAGGCTTTCCGCAAGGTCTTCCTGCCGGTGGCGGCGCCGGGGCTAATGGCAGCGGGCATCTTCTGCTTCATGGTGTCCTGGAACGAGTTCCTGTTCGCTCTGATCCTGGTGCCCAAGCTGGAGGTTCAGACGGTCACGCTGGCCATCGCGGCGCTACATTACCAGATGCGCCTCCGAATCGAGGACTATCCCGCCATGTTCGCAGCCGGCACCCTTGCCGCCCTACCGCCAGTGGTGGTAGCCTTCGTCTTCCAGCGCTACCTGATCCAGGGAATGCTATCCGGATCGATGAAGGGCTAGGGGAACTTCCGGACGCCATCGCAGGCCCTTTCTTCCAGAGATTGCGCCCGTTGTGATGAGGCTGCTCGGGGATATGGCTGGCCTATAGCTCCTTGTACACCTTGGCCAGGGACTCGCCGTACACGGACAGCTCCCACTCGCAGAAGTAGCCGAACGGCGTGGTGTGCACTTCGTAGCCTGTGTTGGTGAGGCGGGCCTCCAGGGTTTCGATGAAGCCTGCGGCGAAGCCAGCAGAAGCAACCCTGGCAGACAGGTGCGCGAAGGAATGGAGGACGACCCTCCCCAGCCCGCGCTTTCGGGCCAGCCACTTGATGTTCTTGAGGGCCTTGGTGAGCAACTTGCCCTCCCTCGATTCATCCTCGGCCTCCGCACACAAGAATACAACCACCGCCTCCCTCACCTCTTCCTCACCGTGGGCATCCTCCGCATCAGCCAGCGTCTTGGAGAAAGGTCGAAGCCAGAACCGTCGGGCCTGAAACATCAGCAGCTTCATGGCTCACCCCCTAGCGGATTCAGCCGCAGGATTCGCACCCCTTTCGGTGTGGCAAACGCCACTCGCTCACCGTCGGGCGCCCAGGCCACATAGCCGAACCCCTCGTCGCCCTCGGCTAGTGGCTCCGCCTTGCCGCCGTCGCGGTCAATAGCCCAAAGGAAGCCATCGGCATCCCAATAGGCCAGACGGCTGCCATCGGAAGACCAGGAGGGAGCCCTCTCCTCGATCCATGACCATGGATCACTCGATGCCAGAGCGAGGGAACCGCATGGCACCAGAGCTTGGATCCCGATTGTCGGCGTCACGGGCTCGGCCACGCCCAGCCATAGGCTGGCCGTTCCCCCCGGCGAAAAGTCGGTGTCTGCGATGCGCCCGTCGAGATCGCGAATGGGCCGTCCAACCATGAGGAAAGCAAGTCGCCCGCCACCAGGCGACCAGGCAGCCCAGACGACGTTGGGCAGCAGGGCCCAAGACCGGCCCGAATCCACATCCAACAGCCGGAGCTGATTGCCCCCCTGTTCCAAGTCCGAGGCCAGCCCTTGAGCTTGCCATTGAGTGTAAAGCAGCTCCTGACCATTGGGATTCCAGGCGAGGAATCGCTGATACAAGTCCCATTGATCGACGATGCGCGCATAATCCCACCCGCTGGGGCTCATGAGCCCCAGATAGCGCCCCCACGCTATCTCCTCGACCGCTATGCGATCCAGGGTGGGTGCCCAGTGATAGGCCGCCCCGCTGGACGACAGGATAGCCTCCAAGCCCGTGACCACATCCAATACGCCCAAAGTCCGGCAGCCGTCGCCACAGGAAGCGGTGAATGCTACGCTGCCATCGTCAAGCCAACGATCAACCGACCTCTCCTGGAGGATCTGGCTTGGGAATTCCTGCAACTCGGCGGCGTCAGCCTCCACGACCCAGATAATCCCACCAGCCTCCAGGCCGGAGAAAGCCAGTCTCCTCCCATCGGGGGACCAGGCAAGCCTGTCGGCATTCATTCCCTGCGCTAATCGGCGGGGCACATACCTGGGCGGGCTGCCCCCCCACACAGTATCCTCCGCCGTCCAAGCGATGTTGCCATCAGGGCCCCATGCGAAGACGGAATGTTCGTCCCCCGGCAGGTCAGCCAATCGCTCGGCCCGCGATTCGGGGGGCGTAATCCACCGCAAACTCTGCAGAATTCGGTGGAAGACGGCCGCCTCACCCTCGGAGCCCAACGTCACCCGCAGGATCTCCGGAGAGGTTCCTCCCTCGAAGCCAGTCGATGGTAAATACGCGACAAGAGGGGGAACATCCTCCCCCACGTGCCCCTCGGCGACGATCACATAGCCTGAGAGCCCTTCCGCGGTCTCGATCACCTGCATATCCGGCGGAGCGGCCAGACCTGACCGACCCTCCGAAGCCAGGGCCCGCACCTGCTCCTCGAAGTTCCCCTCCGCGCTTGCAGGCAGCGACTCTATCCCGACGGCGGGCTTGCCCGATCCCGGCGGATACAGGCTTATCTGCTCCCCCCCCGAAATCTCCATCCTCCACTCGCCGGGGTACTCCAGCGAAAGGTCCATGTCCGGATCGGCGTAGACAACCCACACGGCGGGCAAGGTCAGGTCCCGGATTGGAGCAGGCGCAACCGTGGGAAAGGCGGGTGCCTGCGTGCCAACCGCGACAGAAGTCGTAGCCGTCGGTTCAGCCAGGCGACCCTGACAGCCCACCGTAGCCATCAAGATCAGGAAGGACAGGAAGGAGATGAAGCCTCTCAAGCTCACAACGGTCATGAAATACCTTTACGCACCTCGAAACCATTATAGCAAGCCCCAGTGTCATCCGCATTCGAACCGACGCACTTGAACTTGACGCGTTCTCTGTTTGAAAGATATAATTGATGAGTCTGGCGACGCCATCTCTCGGGCAAGCCGACCGAAGGATCGCAGGCCCGAGAGACACCAATCGAAAAGGGGGTGCCCATTTGGGGCTGAAGGATCAACTATCGGCGGACTTGAAAGACGCCTTGCGCGCGCGAGACGAAGTTCGAAAGCGAACCATCAGAATGCTTCTCGCGGCCATCAAGAATGCCGAGATCGATCGGCGAGGCGAGCTGGACGACAGGGGACTCCAGGCCGTGGTCGCCAAAGAGGTCAAACTGCGCCGGGACGCCATCGCGGAGTTCAAAAAGGGCAACCGGCAGGACCTGGTGCAAGAGGAGGAAGCCGAACTAAACGTGCTCCTGGCTTACATGCCCGAACAACTGACCGAAGCTGAGATCGCTGCCCGAGCGCGTCAAGTGATCGCGGAGGTGGGCGCCACCGGGCCAAGGGACATGGGTGCGGTGATGAAGCGACTCATGCCTTCCATTAAGGGCGAGGCCGACGGCCAAGTCGTCAGCGAAGTGGTCAAGAAGCTTCTGCAGGAGAAAGCCTAGAAAACATGTGCGTCCTGCCGAAACGCGCTCCGGAGCCGAGCATACGCATTATAGGCGTTGTATTGGAGGCCCTTCTCGTGCTGAGGAGGATTTAGGTATTGCGCGAGGCTACGCGCGGCCTCTTCTCAATCAGATGGGTTGAGACCAGAGGGCAGTTGAGAGCGCTTGCGGCAGCGATCATCACCACCCTGGTGACGATCGTTGCCATAAACTTCATCCTGATCTACGACTTCACCCCCGGTGAGGATCGATTGGAGGTTGGCTCGGTGGCCTCCAAGAGCATCCTGGCCCCCCAAGCCATCGATTACATCAGTCAGCTCCAGACCGATCAGGAGCGCGCCCGGGCTGCCGCATCGGTTCCAGATATCTACGACCCCCCGGATCTCAATGTCGCCCGGGAGCAACTGGCCTGGGGTCGCAAAGTCCTCGATTACATCGATGCCATCCGACACGACGACTACGCCATCCCCGCCGACCAAACCGCTTGGATCCTCCAAATTCCCGATCTGAGCATCGCTCCCAGCGTGGTCAGCACGACCCTGACCCTGAGCGATGCCGAATGGGAGATAGTAGAGGCCGAGACCCTGCGGGTCCTGGAACAGGCCATGCGCAAGGAGATCCACGAGGATCAACTCATCGAGGCTCGACGCGAGATCCCACGCCTGGTGAGCATCGACGTCCCGCCCAACCATGAAGCGATCGTGGCCGCGCTCGCCAAGAGCTTCCTTCGACCCAACACTTCCCTCAACCAGGAGGCCACCGAACGCGCTCGCGCCGAGGCGATGGAAAGCGTGGCTCCAGTCAGCCGAAGCCTGGGGAAAGGTGAGGCCATACTGAGAGAGGGCGACGTGGTAACCCCTCTGGATCTGGAGGCACTGGAGGCAGCCGGGTTCCGCAACGTCAAACGGGATTGGCGAGAGATCGTCGCCACCTCCATATTCGCCCTGATCGCCGTCCTGGGAGCCTTCATCTACCTGCTGCGAATCCGACCCGCTCTGTGGACCAACAGCAAGCAGATGCTGGTCATCGGGTTCCTGATGATCGCCTTGATGCTACTCGCCAAGTTCGCCATCCCCAACCGCACACTGCTTCCATATTTGATACCTTTGGCCTGCGTCTCCATGCTCATCACCATCTTGATCGACGTCCATGCGGCCATAGTCATCACCATCTCCCTCAGCTTGCTCCTGGGTTTCCTGGGTGGAGAGTCCTTCGAACTGAGCATCTTCTTCCTGACCGGTGGGCTGACCGCTTGCCTGGCCATCTATCGGCTCGATCGGCTGAACAACTTCCTCCGAGCGGGCATCTTCGTCTCGTTGGCAAACATGACGGTCGTTCTCATATTCCGCCTCCTTTCCATGGACTCCGACACCATGGGTGTGATCCAACTCACAGGCATGGCCCTGCTCAATGGGGTGCTGTCAACCAGCCTCGCACTGGCCGGCTTCTTCGTGCTGAGCAACGTTCTGGAGATCACCACCGCCTTCCAGCTCCTGGAGCTGGCCCGCCCCAATCACCCCCTACTACAACAACTGGCCCTCAAGGCACCCGGCACCTATCATCATAGCATCATCGTGGGCAGCCTGGCGGAGAAAGCCGCCGAGGCGGTAGGAGCGGATCCGCTTCTGGCCCGTATCGGTTCCTATTATCACGACATCGGCAAGGTGCTGCGACCATATTTCTTCCGAGAGAACCAGGCCAACAGCGCCAATGTGCACGAGCGCCTGGATCCCGAAACAAGCGCGAAGATCGTCATCTCCCACGTCAAAGACGGATTGGACCTGGCCCGCAAATACGATCTGCCCAAATCGGTTCAGGACATAATCGTGCAACATCACGACTCTAGCTTGGTCGCCTACTTCTACCATCAGGCCCAAGAAGAGGCGGGATCGGGACAAGTCGACGAGGCGAGTTTCCGCTACCCGGGCCCCAAGCCGCGTTCCCGAGAAGCCGCCATCGTGATGCTGGCGGATGCAGCCGAAGCCGCTGTCCGTTCCGACCATCCCAGGGATGAAAAGGAAATCGACTCCCTGGTTCACCAGATCATCCAGCAGCGTTTGGTAGCCGGAGAGCTGAACGAATGCGACCTCACCCTGCTGGATCTGGATCGCATCAAGGATTCCTTCGTGGTCATCCTCCAGGGCATCTTCCATCCGAGGATCCGGTACCCCAAGCAAGCCACCTCGCCCTCAAACCGGGAAGGAGCCATGAGATGAGAGCCGAAGTTGATGTGAGAATCCCCTCTGCCCTTCGAGGGCGAGTCGATCGCCAGCGACTGCGCCGAGCGGCTTTAGCCGCGCTCGCGTTCGGCGGCAAGGAGCGCAACAGCCAGCTCACCATCGTCCTCGCCGACGACGCCCAGATGATCGACCTCAACCGCAGTTTTCGTGGACAAGACTCCACCACCGATGTTTTGGCCTTCGAGTCCGACGACGAGATGGCCTCTCTGGAAGGCGAAGGCCCTCGTTACTTGGGAGATGTCATAATCTCCCACCAGCAGGCCCTCGAACAGGCCGGAGACTTGGGACACGACCTGCAGCGAGAGCTGGAAATCCTGATCGTTCACGGAGTGCTACATCTCCTCAGCTTCGACGACGAAACGCCCGAGGCGCGCGATAGCATGTGGAAGGCTCAGGAAAGCGTCCTCGCCGAGCTGGCGGCAAAGTGACTCAGCCTTTACCCCAGTGCTTCCTCCACGCCTTCGAGGGCCTATGGCAGGCCCTGCGAAGCCAGAGGAACCTACGAATTCACCTGGGGTTCACCATGGCGGTGGCCATCATGGGATGGCTCCTGGCGCTGACCAACGTGGAGTGGGCGATCCTGACGCTGGCGATCGGCCTGGTATGGGCGGCGGAACTGTTCAACACGGCGGTGGAGCATACGGTTGACCTCATAAGCCCCACCCCACACCCCATTGCCAAGATGGCCAAGGATGTGGCAGCCGCAGCTGTGCTGGTGACAGCGATCGCTTCCGCGATCGTAGGTCTGATCATCTTCATCCCTCACCTGATCGACCAGGCCTTCCGATAAGGCACAAAAGAGATGGGCTGAGAGTCTATCGATCCTCAGCCCATGCAAAAAGAGGAGGAAAGTTCTCAGCGGAGCGGCAACGACAATTTCTCCCGATGGGAACGCAGCAAGAGCGCCGCTAATCCCGCAGCTGAGAACAAGGATCCCGCCGCCGCCGCCTCAAGCAAAGCCTTTCGGAAATCGCCCGACTCGGCCAGAATCACACCATGGCCCGCATCTCGATGGCGGGCGACCGTCATCAGTCGTTTGCGCAAGTTGCGTCGAAAAGCGTCGTCTAGATCCACAAGGACGAGATGCTCCCCAAGGCTCCGTTCCAAAGTCGAAAACGCTCCCTCTTGGACTTCCGCTTCTTCCCGCCGCCTGAAATACTTCATCCCTGCCCCCATCCTCTGCCCGGATTCCCTCGGGCGCTTCACGGTCGCTAGTCCTCGACGTGTTCCCCCATCGATCCCTGCTGGCGGAGCTTGTCTCTCAACTCCATCAGCGTCCGATAGTAAAGCGACTTTATGGCGCCTTCCGTGCACCCCATGATTTCGCCGATCTTAGCGTTGGACAGCCCCTCCACGAACTTCAGAATCAACAACTGCTGCCTGCGCGGATCCAGGCAACCGACCAACCTCAGTAAGGCTCGCTTGTCCTCCCTAGCTTCCGCCCAACGCTCAGGGGCCGTTTCTCCCTCGCCCAGGACCAGGGACTCGTTCAGCCCCACGATCCGCCGCCGTCCCCTATCCCTGTGCCAGTTCGCCACCAGATTGTGGGCGATTCTATACAGCCAAGCCCCAAAAGGAACGCCTCTATCATCGTACCGTCCCAGATGTGAGAGAGCACGGAAGAAAGTCTTTGAAGTCAGATCCTCAGCGTCGTAATGGTTCCCCGTGCGATAGTATGTGTAGCTGTAAATTTTAGCTACATACCTCTCGTAGAGCTCTCCGAAGGTGTTCGCATCCTTCTTGGCTCTCTCGATGAGTCTGGCCTCATCATCGGCCACCGAAGACCCCCTGATCGCCCCCTCGGTGGCGCTTCCTCGATAAAAACACCTCGAAGGGGCGACGGTTGCGCAGGAATTGCGGAAAGTATAACGCAACCTCAGTGGGGTGAGCAAACCTCCAGGGAGCACTTCATTGCGCCCCGGCGCCGGGCCTCAAGGCTGGCGCCGACTCCGTGGTGGCCAAGCGCGGATCCGGGCAATAGGCCACTCCCACCAGCCCAGGGCCTCCGTGCGTGCCTACGATGGGGCCAATCTCCATGAAAACCGCTCGATCGGACGAGCAGCGCGCCCTCAACTCGCGTTGGACATACATGGCATCCTCTTCCACCATGCAGTGGGCCACTCCCAGGAACGGCTGGGTCAAATTCTTGGTGCCCGATTCCATGAAGTCCAACAAGTAATGGATGGCCTTTCGGCGGGTGCGAACGCGATCCATGGGCTCAATCCGGCCATCCTTCACACACAGAATCGGCTTTATGTTCAGCATGGTGCCGATGAAGGCCGCCGCCCCCCCGATCCGCCCCCCCTTGTGCAGGTTCTCTAGGGTGTCCACCACGAACGCGATGCGCATCTCGGCAATCATCTTCTCCAACAAAGCCACGATATCATCTAGGCTCGCGTCTCGTTCAGCCTCCTCCGCCGCCGCCAATACCATGAGCCCAAGACCCAATGATACGGACCGACTATCAACTATGGACACCTTGCTGCCGTCCGCCATCATCTGCTGAGCCGCATTGGCCGATGCCAGGGTGCCGCTCAACTGCTCCGACATGTGAATGGACACCACCTCATGGCCCGATCCCGTAAGCTCCTGGTAGACCTGGAGAAAATCCCCAGCGGAGGGCTGGGACGTTTTGGGCAGCTCCTTCGCCTCGGACAGCATCCGGTAGAACCCCCGGTTCTCCAACTCGACGCCCGCCAGGAACGACTGATCCCCGAAGGTCACTGTAAGAGGCACAACGCGGATATTGAACCGCTGAACTATCTCCTCGGGCAGATCACAGCCGCTGTCCGTAACGATAGCAATCATCTTTCCACCTTCCTCCTCCTCTGAGTCGCCAAAGAAACCGAACGATCGAGCCCGGTCCCAAGGCGTATATGCTCGACTTTGATGGGAAACGCGGAGCACCACATCGCTCTCATAGCAACCGAGACCCGATGTGGTGCGGACCCTACGCCGGCTCCAATCCAAAAATCCGAACGACCTCCCGCACGAAATCCAGAAGCTTCCTCTTGTTCTCCTCGCTCATATTGCCCAAGGAGGCCTGATAGTCTCCTGCACAAGCCAACAACTTCTCGGTGAAAGCGCGGCCCGACTCCCCAGCCTGAGAGAGAGAAGACCCCAGACTGAGCCCAGCCAGCGCGCCCAAGCCGCTCTCCCCTACAGCATCGATGTCCTGTAGAGCCCTCACCAACCGCTGCTCCGCCGCCTCTTCCCGGATCCTTCTGAGATTGAGGAGAAGAGCCGTCACGGCTTCCGTGCAGATGGTCAGCGGCACGCTTCTTTCAGGTATTCTGGACAGAAGCTCCTCCTGGATATCCCCATAGCTCGCCTCCGACGCTTCCCTTAACCTCGCCAGCAGGCTCTCCTTGAGATCGAGCCAATCCTGCAAAATGTGCAGATCCCGCTCCGACTGCCCCAGGGCCTCGGACGCTTGAGGCGTGGGATAGAACACTATCATGGACCTTCCCGGGCCGGGGTTTTCTTCGTCAAGCACGTACTCGGAGGCGACAACTCCCTTCTCCTCCAGCACCCTGAGCAT
>SDBT01006513.1_pt1 | contig 19357 bp, 17 predicted proteins | sample 2277101 | NCBI WGS metagenome assembly SDBT01 (sample SAMN10404973, study PRJNA504765) | marine sediment metagenome | isolation source: marine sediment core GS10_PC15, 103 cmbsf | place: Arctic Ocean: Southern Knipovich Ridge | collected 2010 | reverse complement strand
GTAGGCTGATGAATAATAAACATGTTGCGGTGCTCTTTCCCCTAAAAAACTCATTAGTTTTTTTTTCTTGTCAAATGAAATATGCCGGATCATTCCTTTTCCGCCAAATACGACAAATGCAAATTCTCTTCTCCCAAATCTATCTGGGAGTTCGAACGTACTTTTTTTATAATACTGTTGAAATCTGTTTTTAAGAAATTCTAAAGCTTTTTGAGTAGACGCATTTTTTTCCATTATTAGAAATTCAAATGGCTTTTGGGGGTATAATCTTTATCCAAAAATAGAGATAAAGTTTTATTACATTCAGCTATTACCAAGTGTTATGAGGGATATTATTGAGGATGAACTTTTCTCCTCGTCAGTTATTAAGGATCTTCATGCGCTAGATTTTGACTTTGTTCCAGATGAATTGCCGCATAGAACAGAACAACTTCGAAAGCTTGCTCAGATATTCAAACCACTGCTTAGTGGTGTTTCACAAAATGCTGTTGTTAGAGGGTCTGTTGGTACAGGGAAAACTGTTGTTACAAAAAAATTCTGCAACTCTCTTGTAAATGTTGCGCGGAAACAAGCAAAAATTATTGAATATGTTCATATCAATTGTCGGAAACGATCAACTGATTCGATGGTGCTTATAGGTGTTTTAAATCATTTTGATAAGCGTTTTCCCGACCGGGGTTTTTCTGTTCAAGAAATGCTTCAGATTCTTCATAAACAACTACAGCGACGGGAGGCACAGTTGTTACTTGTTCTTGATGAGGCTGATGCATTGTTGAAAAAAAGCGGGTCTGATCTTCTCTATAATCTCACGAGATTTACCGATGAAACAATGAAGGCAGACAATCCTGTCTCAATTATTATGATTTCACAAAAAGATGTACTGTCAGATCTGGATTCATCAGCGCTTAGCACCTTTAAAAGAAGCAACACTATACTTTTAGATAAATATACACGTGATGAAATATATGATATCTTAGGTCAGCGGGTAGAACTTGCGTTTCACTCGAGTACGGTTTCACAAGGAAGCATTGATCTTATCGCTGATATTGCATGTGAATGGGGAGATGCACGATTTGCTATAGAGCTTCTTTGGAAAGCTGGTATGTATGCTGATGAAAAACATGTTCAACTGATGGTACCTGAACATGTACGAGCAGCAAAAGCAGAAACATATTCAGTTGTAACAGAGACAAAGTTGAAAAACCTTGAGAGACATCATCTTCTTACACTGCTTTCAATTGCGAAAAGATTACAAAAAGATGATCATGCGTATGCAATTACTAGTGAGGTTGAAAAAACCTATGCAATTACTTGCGAGGAATACGATGAGAAACCGCGTGCGCATACCATGTTTTGGAATTATTTAAAAGAAATTGAAAACGCAGGTTTTATCAGTATTAAACTCTCCGGAAAAGGTCATCTTGGTACAACCCAGCTTATTTCTCTTCCTGATATTCCTGCTGAAGTGTTGAGAGATAAACTTGAAGGGTTTTTAAGATAAATTTTAAGAATAATGCAATAATTGTATCTTATTTTAACTATGTGGAAAGATATATAAATAAAGAATGCATGTATGAAAATATGATACAATTGTATCAAAAAATCACACAATTTAAAGTTCTAAAGTTATTCATTGATTATCCTTATACAGGTTTTTATCTGCGAGAATCTGCTAGAATTTTAAAAATGGATCCGATGACTGTAAAGAGATCATTAGTTCTCTTAGTTAAAGATGGACTATTGACAAAAGTTGAAGAAAAAAACAGAATTTTATATAAGGCAAATATGGAGAATCCTTCTTTTCGTTACGTAAAAATTTCATATAATCTCTCTTGGTTACAAGAAAAAAAAGCAATTGATTTTCTTACAGATAAAATGAATGCAGTAACCTCCATTATCCTTTTCGGAAGCTTTTCCAAAGGGGAAAATGATACAGAGAGCGATGTAGATATTGTTACTATCTCATTAGAAAAAAATAGGCCTACTGCAGAACTTGCAAAACTTTTAGGATGCGACGTTAATCTTGTAAATTTTACTCCAGCACAATGGTCAACTCAAGCGAAAAAAAATAGGGCATTTTATTTGGATGTCATCCTTGATGGAATTGTTCTATATGGTACTAAACCGGTGATCGATTGAGAACTAATGATTGTTATAAAAAACGGTTATTACGAAAAAGTATCCCTGATAAACTGAAAATGAAAAAGGCATTAGAAATGGCGGAAGTTAAGAGAGAACGGGCCGAAGATCTATTCAATAACGAATTTTTTGAGGAGTCGATTGTATCTTCTTATACAAGTATGTTTCAAGCAGCTCGAGCATTATTATTTAAAGATGGTATTATTGAAAAAAGTCATGTATGTGTTGTGGCATATCTAAAAGAAAATTATGCACAAACTTTGGGGCATGATAGAATAAATTGGCTTGATACATATAGATTAGAAAGACATGAGTCTTTTTATGGCTTGGAAAAATCAATCGTGGATACAGAAGAAGCAGAAGATGCGTTGGTAAAATCTGAAAAATTTTTATTTTCGGTTAATCAAATTATTAATAGGTTTGATTAATAAAATTAACTTTTTGTTTCAGTAAATTAAAAATGATAATATTTACAGCAATCTTTTAATGGACAATTCATACATTTTGGTTTTGTCTTACAATAATTTTTTGCAAGTTCAACAATTAATGCATGAAGCTCTTTATAGGAGGATACCACATCTTTTTCTGAAAGATTTGCATTCAATTCAGATTCGAAATACTGTTGGATTTCATCGTAGGAGTCATCTTTTATCTGGATTGGTATTCGTTTGCAGATACGTTTTGTATAGGCATCGACAACAAATATGGGTAGATTTCCGGCATATAGAATCATAGAGTCTGCTGTTTCAGGGCCGATACCATTTAATGATAATAATTCATCTCTTATTTCCTGTTGATCTCTTTTAAAAAAATTGTCTAAACTCTCGTTATAATTTCTATAAATATGGTTGGCTAAAATCTTAAGGCGTATTGCTTTTTGATTGAAAAAACCAGACGACTGAATCACCACCTTTAGGTTTTCTATCGGCATATCAACAATTGTTTTTACTGTTAGAGACTTGTTTTTTTTAAGATTAATAATAGCTTTTTCCACGTTAGACCATGCTGTGTTTTGTGTAAGAATTGCCCCAATCATAATTTCAAATCTTGGATCACTACCGTTTATTTTGTGGTACTCTTTGTCATATGGCCACCACTCTTGATTTCCAAAATGATTAAGAAGAGTAGCGTAGAGTTTTTGTGGATCAACCAGCATAGAATTCAGATCCATCACATTGCTTTTTTTACAATTTTTAATATTTCTTCGGTTTTTCTTTCAGTACTCTTCTCTAGATCAATCAGTTCTTTTGATATTTTTTCTACAAATGTCTCATCTTTAATTGATCCCAGGTTGATTCTCACGTTTAAAATTGCTGATTCAACACCTGCTTTTGCCATGAGTGCTGAGACTGCTGCATCGGTAATTGAGTTTTTGTTTCCTTTTTTTGCAAGAACGTTTGCGATATCAAGTATTTGTTCACAGGTTTCTGCTGTTTTAAGAGGAACAGCTGCTGCTGTCTGGTAGCCTTTTTGGATGGCTTTTGATCTCTCTTTTTTTTGTTCATCAGTTTCTTTTGACATTTTAAATGCTTTTATAACATCATTAAATGCTTCTGTGTCTTCATCAATTAAAATTGTCAGTTCTTTTCTTAGTTTCTCACTTTTTGTAAGAACTTTTTTAATTTCCTCTTCTACATCTTTGTATTTTTCTTTTCCAATAGTTAGATTACATACCATCGAAGAAAGTGCAGTTCCCAGTGCACCGGAGAGTGCTGCAACACTTCCACCACCTGGTGCTGGGCTGCTTGAAGCTGTTTCAGAAAGAAACCCTTTAATGGTTTTTGATGCAAGTGGTCCGGTTTCTTCAACCATATAATCAATAACCTTTTCCTCAGGGTTGAATGGATAGAGTTCAGAGAGACCGAGTTTATCAATTGCAAAATTGACGAGTTCGTCTTCGTTATTTATCTTTATTTTTTCTTTTTCTGAATAGAATCTTCCAGCTATAACAAGTGATTCTTTTGGTAGCAGACCAACAATTTCAGATCCCGTAACTTTTACACCTAGTTTTTCTGCTTCTTCACTGCAGGTTTTAAAGACGTCATGAAGATTTACCTCTTTGTAATTTAGAAGATTCATAGAAATTTGGGCAATGTTTTCATCATACATCATCCCACCAGCTTGCACTCCTTTAAATTTACCGGGGATTCTTTCAGGTTTTCCGTTAGGGCCAATTATTTTCTCGCCATTCTTATCCTTTTTCAGAACACCACTCGTCCTTATCTTCCCGGCTATCTTTCCTGCAATTGATTTATCATTTGTATTAAGGTTAATGTTGTATGCTATGAGTATTTCTCTTGCACCTGTGGCCGTAGCTCCACTTTTTGGAACAAAAACAACTTTACCATAATCTGGTGCAAATGCTGGATCTTTGAATTTTTCTTCAAGTGCTTCATATTCTCCTTTTCGAATATCTGGAAGTCTTTTTCGTTCAGGTTTGGTTGCTGAGTTTGCATAGAGAAAAACTGGTACTTCTAGTTCTTTTGCCATGCGTTCTCCAAACTTTTTTGCGAGTTTGGTGCAATCTTCTTGAGTTACATCTTTAATTGGGATAAAAGGCATCACGTCAAGTGCACCCATTCTTGCATGTTCCCCTTTATGTTTTGTCATATCTATTAGAGCAACACCAACCTTTGCTGCCTGAAAAGCGGCCTCAAGAACAGATTCTGGTTCACCTACAAAAGTATAGACTGTTCTGTTGAAATCTGCACCAGGGTCGACATTGAGAAGTTTTACTCCGTCAACAGTTTTTATTGCTGCAGATATTGCATCGATAACAGATTTATCTTTTCCTTCGCTGAAATTTGGAACACATTCGACTATTTTTTCCATAATTATACCTATTCAACTGTAATCAAAGGTCTTTTTTAATTATTTGGGATAAAAAAGGATTTTGTTTATTTATTATTATTGTTAACAATGTTATATACAGTTGTTCTTACATCTATATCGTACACTTGTAACCATAACATTTCGGTATCAGTATTTCCATTTTCATCTGTAACTTTTAGTTTGGCCCAATATAAACCTTCAAGATAAAATACCATGACAGGATCTTGTTCCTGAGAATTATATTGACGGTTTTGCCAATTATTATAACGTCTTCTAAAACCAAAACCATCTCCAAATCTTGGGTATTGATAGTCTGATATTGGAATTATCAATCTATTTTTTGGTCCAAATTCCCATTCATATGTAACATTTGCAAAATCATTATTAGTATCGCCATAGAAATACACAATTAATGGTTGAAAACCACTCCACGTGTTGACTCCTATTTTTGCTTCTAAAGGAACGGGTTCTTTAATATTAATAGTGATTATATCAAGACCAGTATTTCCGTAAGAATCAGATACAATTAATCTTGTTTGATATAGCCCTGTTTTTTTAAAGGAGTGTATTGGGTTTTGATCATTTGATGTACTTCCATCTCCAAATTCCCATTGATATGTGAGTGGTTTATTTTGATTATTTGTTTTTGCAACAAATGCTATTTTATATGGTGATTTTTCGTCTGATATAACACCCTGAATATCGACATCTATTGGATTAATTGATTCTGTATGATTTGAGTTGTTTTCTTGATTATAATTTGAAAAAAGAATAGCTCCAGTAAAAAGAGATGCAAGTACTAAGATCGTTATTTCAAAAATAATTATTGATCTTTTCGTTTTTTCATTCATTTTTTTTACCTCCCTTTGTTAATTTGAATGATGCCAAAATTTTAAAATAATTTTTACGTAATAAATATAGTAACTTGTTGTATTTAAAGATATTGTGCAAATAAGCACAAACTGATACTGTTTATATCTACCTATAATATTTAAAAAGAAAATTAACCGCAACCTTAATTCATATAATGGGCAATACAGAGATGAAAACTCATGAAAACAGTTGACATTATCATTAATAATGCATCCGAACTTATTACACTTAAAGGGCCTAATGCCTCAAGAACAAAACAACAAATGAGCAATTTATCAATTATTAATAATGGATCTATTGCGATAGATAATGGAATAATTGTTGATGTAGGTAAGAATCTAAATTATTCTGCAAAAAAAACAATTGATGCTAAAGGTAAAACTGTAATGCCGGGTTTTGTTGATTCTCACACGCATCTTGTTTTTGCAGGATCGCGTGAGTTTGAGCTTGATATGAAACTGAAAGGGTTTTCGTATATGGATATTTTGAATAAAGGTGGTGGGATTTTTTATACGGTAGATAAGACACGAAAGGCATCAAAGGATAGTTTGCTGAAGCAGAGCATTAGTCGCCTTGATATGATGCTTTTGCATGGTACAACAACTTGTGAGGCAAAGAGCGGGTATGGTCTTAATACAGAAACAGAAATGAAGATTCTCAAAGTACAAAAACAACTGCAAAAAACCCATCCGATAGATATTGTTTCAACGTTTCTTGGCGCACATGCCGTTCCAAAAGGATTGGATTCTAATGATTATGTTGATCAGATTATTGATGAGATGCTTCCAGAAATTAAAGGATTAGCAAAGTTTTGTGATGTGTTTTGTGAAAAAGGTGTGTTTACTGTTGAGCAATCACAAAGGATTTTAGAGGCAGGGAAAAAATATGGTCTAAATCCTAAGATTCATGCTGATGAAATCGTTGATACTGGCGGTGCAGGTCTTGCTGCGAGAGTTGGTGCTGTTTCTGCTGATCATCTTTTAATGTCCTCTGATACTGGTTTAAAAGCGATGGCAAAATCCGGCGTGATTGGTGTTCTTCTTCCTGGTACTCCGTTTTCTCTTATGATAAAAGAGTATTCCAATGCACGAAAAATGATTGATCTTGGAGTTCCTGTTGCACTTGCTACCGATCTTAACCCAAATTGTTATACTGAAAACATGCAGTTTATGATTCAGCTTGCTTGTCTAAGCATGAAGATGACACCTGCAGAGGCTGTTACTGCTGCAACGTTTAACAGTGCCTGTGCTATAGGATTAAATGATAGAATTGGTAGTCTTGAATCTAAAAAACAAGCAGATATTATAATTCTGAATTGTCCTAGTCATACGTTTATTCCTTATCATTTTGGTGTAAATTTGGTTGAGACGGTGATAAAAAACGGAAGTCTTGTCTAGATGGATATTTGTTATTATTTGGATCGTTCTTTTAATTGACAGATTTTCTGATATATCTCAGCGCTATATTTTTTGTATTTTGGATATTTTTTTATAAATCCTTTAAGTATGTCATCGACAGTTTTCTTCTTATTTTTCTTGAAAAATATTTTCAGAGCGTCTTCTATTGTTGTTTCTATTGCTTCTTCTTTATGTGTCTCCATGATCTGACAGGCGATATGATAGATCCCTTTTCTATGGCTGCGGTAGTTGGGATGTGTTTCAATGAATTCCTCGACAAGTAGTTTTACATTTTTTTTCTTTCTTTTAATGATAAAGTCGTCAAGTCTGATGGTTAGTATCCTGTCAAAATTGGTGCTTTGATAGTGTCCGTGTATTTCCTGCGAGACAAATAATATCTCAATTACTGAGAGTATCAAGAGAATTGTGGTTAATGCAATTATGTATCCTTCGTTTATACTTAGTGCATGTTCGAGAAGTATGATTTCTACGATGAGTACGAGAAATGGTGGGATAAATGATATCTTTTCGAGTCTTGGTGATTCAGTAAATTCTTTTATGTAGGTTCGTAGCCTCCCCGATCGTGGCATAATGAGAGGAGAATAAGATTTTTGTGATTTAACTGTTGTGTTTTTTCTCTTCTTATTAAATTTATCATATTTTGTTGGTGTTCTGTCAATAAACTTAAATATAAAGTAAATTAGATATATATATTATATATATTATAATTAAAAACAAACTTGAACTGTGAATCTACATGCATTCAAAAATAATAGCTAGTTTACTTCTTATTCAATTCATAGTAGCTGGTATGCCATCATCTGTTCATGCAGAAAATGATCTCTGGTGGGGTGATGAATGGTCGTATCGTCAGGAGATAATTATTCCATTTGATACAAGTACCGATATTGCAAAATATCAACCAATAGACATACAGATAGAGTTTGAAAACCCTTGTTGGGCAAAAAACGAACAAGAGCATTCCATCCGAGTTCTCTTTCAACTTGGTGATGCCTTTGAGGAATTGGACTCTCAGATCTATTCATTAAACTATCTTGATGAGACACATATACAATCTTGTGGTCTTGTCTTTCTCATACCTATAGAGGCAAATGGAAAGGAACACTACTACATCTACTATGATGATACTAAAAAAACGTCTCCTAACTATATTGATCATGTCGGTGTTGAAGAGTCATACTATCGGTACGAGCCCATCTCTGGCTACCCATTAACATCACAGTATTACAAAATAACCCAAGATGAATACATCATCTACGCTATCTCACAAGAAGGAGAGATAATGGGATATCATACCTCCCAACATGTTACAAAAATGAAAGATAAAACAACAGAGGTTATGCCGAAAAACGGTGAATTGTTTGCTGCATTTCATTTTGAATACTATTTTGATCAAGGATTATTTGATTATTCAGCAACAAGTCAGGTTCTTGTATCAAAAGAGATACTTATTGATGGAAATCTCATGGTTGAATTTGGCATCGTATCAACATCAAAATGCGATGACATTCAAACAACGGTCATCTACAAATACTACTACTGTCCATCTGAAAATACAAGAATACACACGCATGTAAAACATGAAGCATTAAAAGAACTCTATGTCGCTAAAGATCTTAACACTGATGGAACGTATGCAGTTCTTCAATGCGGAGGAATCTCCAGCTCCTCAATTAAAGATCTTAACTTTGGTGAAATACTCCCGTATCTTCATGTTTCTACCGAGCATGATCTCATCGAGGAATATCCTTTAGATCCAGATCCCGACTACATCCCCAAAGATCCAGATATACGGGTGCTGAGCACCGAAGATGACGTTGATGCTGGTGCAAAGACATGGGCATCTTTTGACTATGGAGAAACTGGGGTTTCTCATGCTGTTATTTTTAGTTCAAACAATGTAGTGCAATCGGGAACTGATGAACGAGATGGAATTCAGGTGAAAGCATATGAGATGGATTATCCACATCTACCAGGAATTGAAAACAATATGGCAACCCTGCAGCTTGGAAGAAACTCCTATGAAGCAGGAGACGTGCATGACCGTGTGATACCAGATGATTTCGTCGTTGAATTTGATGCAGAGTTTTTCTCATCAAAAACAGGAGGATACAGCATTATCTCTGAGGAGACTGAGATATTTCAGAGTCTTGTAGAACTCAAACCGTCATATGAAAAAGAATTTGACGAAGAACCGGAAGAAACAGAAGGACACACACTTACCGTATTTGCCCATTTAATCCCCTCTTTTCCAATGGGATCTGTTTTTTCTGCACGTTTTGGAAGAAACTTTTCATACATTAGTGCTGAGTTGTATAAAGAAGAAGAGTTCATACTGTCAGGTGCGGTGGGAAGATTATTGTTAAAGCCTCTTCCTGATATAAGTCAGGCAAACATAATAAAGCAGATTATAACTTTTTTTTCCTACTTAGATTATAGAAATGGATCATTTGTCAAGAAAATACGTTTTGAAAACCTACAGCCTGGAAGATATGTTGTTAAAATATTCAAAGAAAACACTTTTTTTGGTCAAGAGCGAAAATATGTTGGATTTCAGATAATTGATGTCGCTGAAGATACAAAAACAAGGATTTTCTGTAGACCCCAAGGCTCAATACAAATCTCTGTTGTTGACCAACATGATATGGGTGTAGCTGATGCAAAGGTTGTTTTACTATCTGATGATGTTGCAGTAGCACAAAGTGTTACTGATGAGCAGGGAAAAGCAAGCATTACTGCACCAACTCATCTGAGAAAAAGCTATAATCTAAGAGTTTACTATAACGGGTTTGTTGTCTATGAAGATGTTGTTAGATTACCCTATCGTAGAAGTATTATTCCACTAAGAAAAACAGTAGATATAAAGAGGTATAGTTTCTCGTTATCTGTTCATGATACGTGGGGTTTTATTCCAGAAATAAAACTTACTCCCATCCTTATGAGTAGTGAGATGGATGATCCAACTATGTTATCTGCAGAAAAACAAAAGGATAGGGATTATCTTTTTTCAAATCTTCCTTTAGCGTTGTATCAATTAACATTGCAATATAAGTCGTTTATTGTAAAAAAAGAGATAGAAATCCCCTCTGATGATGTTGATATTGTGTTTCCTGCTGAGTTTTCTATAAAAATAAATATCTTGGATTCTCGAGGATCAGTTGTTAACGATGCAAAGGTAGTTGTGTCAAGAGGTGGTAAACAGGTTGAGAGCAACAGTAATGAGTCTGGTGTGATGTTTTCTCTTCCACCTGGGGCGTATACTGTTAGAGTATATTGTCAAAATGATCTTGTTGGTGCTAGAAAAATCAACGTGTTTAGCCAACGAAGCTTTGATGTGATAACAACACAAGAACCTGTGTTTTCCTTAATTGTAACTGTTTCAGCTATTGTCTTTGCTTTGATGGGTTTGATTATTACCTACATAAAAAAAGATGTTATGTATTTTTTAAAGATACTTGCAGTCTCTCTGGTCATTATTGCTGTTGTTTCTCCATGGTGGATGCTCCAAGGATCAACAAATTCTGTTGAGACATCAACAACAATGTATCTTATGCCACTTGAGCTTATTACAAAAACTAGTACTGCAGATGTTATCTCAGGTGAACTTGCGTATCTGCCTGAACTCTTTATCGACGTTGTTTCTTTGATTCCACTATTTACCATACTGGCATGTCTGTTTATTTTTTCAAGTATGTATTTTAAAAAGAGAAGAACAAAACTCTACTTGTTCTTACTGTTTTTTGCTATATTTATGTTTACAAGTTCCATTCTTATATTTTCAATAGGGATGAATGAACTTGCAAAAGTTGGGATTGGTAGTTTTATTGGAAGCGGAAATCTAGATGCTAGTATTGCTGGTGAAGAGGGCGCAGCAACGATATTTTGCAGCTGGGGGCCTAGTGCTGGATTCTACTTCTATATATTATCAATCGTAATTCTTGTAGTAATCATTATTCTCAATGTAAAAAAGATAATGGAAAAGAAGAGATAAAAATAATTATTTCATTTTTTTCTTCTGTTTTTCTTGCGCACGTTTAATTTTTTCAAGTGCTATTTGTTTCTTGCGTTCTGATTCAGCAGATCTTTTCTTAATTGCTGTGTATTGATCTTTGATTATTTCTGGTGTCTCTTTAGGTTTTTCTTCTTTCTTTTCAGGTATTTCTACGGTCTTGACTGGTTCTTTTTCTTTTTTGGTTTGTTTTTGTTTCTTCTCTGATTTGCTAAAAAATTTTGTAATTCCATTTTCAGCTCTGTCTTTTTGTTTAGGCGCTGGTTTTTTCTCTTCTGTTTTTTCTTTTTTCTGTTCAGGTTTTTTGAAAAAACCAGTTATCTTTCCATTTATTTGATCAAAAGGTTTCTTTTGATTTTTATGTAATATTGATTGTTTATGATCTTCAAACCAAAGCATTGCTGATTTGTATTCATCTTCCATCATTGTAAGTTCTTTTTCATATGCTTCTTTGTCTTTTTTCTTCAGTTCTTCTAGATGCTTTTTTTCTTCTGGAATGTTCCATGGTTTTTCTGGTTTTTTAATGAGTTGTTCAACTTTTTTTTGTTTGCTGTGATAAAATAAGAAAAATGCAAGGAGCAGTATAATTATTATTGGAGCAAGTATAAGTCCTATTAAAGGTGAAATGTATAGCCCTTTAGTAATTACTACGACTGTCCCTATATGAACTGGTTCTTCATCACTTGCAGAAGTTGCATAGATCTCAATCCTGTTTGGTGTACCTAGATCATAAAATTTTTCAGGAGTAAGTACATCAATTCTCAAATCCATTGATGCACCAGGGTCTAGAACAAAGAGTTGTTTAGATGCAGCAACTTTTAAACCATCCTCTTGTTCGAATTCCAGTTTAAACATATCTCTATAGTAACCATTGTTCTTAATAATTATATCAAAATGGGTAAAAGATCGTGGAGCGACCTCTTTTGTTGTAATTGTTGATTCCATTTTTATGTTGTTAAGCGAAGATGCCTTTACAGGAATATATATTATTGATTCGCCAAAGTCGTTACCAAGAGTATCTACTCTTGTAACTCTGATACCTATTACGACTGCGTAATCAACGGCTATGTCATCGGTTTTTACTTCTAATTTTAAGATATAGATTTTTCCTTGATCTGCCTCAGGTATGGCACTGGGCGTTACTCTCATGTACCACCCACGTGGATCACCTTCTACTATTTCAGGACTAAATCGTAATGTAGTATAACCTAAAAATGGCTTCCAAGTTGGATGGATTACTGGCCATAAATATTGAGCTCGGATTTTGAATACATCTGATAGATAACTCCAGTTTATTCCAAAAGCATCGATAACTTTAATATCTATTTCTGTCCATTCTGAAACTTTTATCGAGGGAATTGTATTATCTGGGGTATCTATTGTTGCAACGATCTCAGCAGGTTCTTCGACTTGGGCGTTTACAGTTATGGAAGAAATTAAGATTATACTAAATAGAAGCAATGTCGATGATATCTTTGTTTTATATCGAATCAATATTTATCACTACCTCAAGCGTTTAATTTTATTTAATCTGCCTTTTTTTTATAATAATGCCAACTACAAATAAAGCTGCTATTACTAGTAAAAATTCAAAGCCAGGAGTTGAAAAACCATAATTGTTTACAACAAGATATATACTTTCTGTATTTGACGCAGCACCTGATCTGTAAGGGTAAACTTCTGATAAGAATTCTATCTCAAAGCGTCCATATTCGTTATGCCATCCAAAATCATAAGGTGTAATTATCGAAAAAGTAAATGTGCTTTCTTGATTTGGACCAATTTCGTAATTTGGAGGATTAATTGTTGAAGTCCATTTATCATCAACTCCAATTAAATCTGGAGTAACTCTTGTGATTTTATTTCCTAAATTCTTTATGTGAATGTTGAAAATAACAGATTCATGAGGGCCCACAGTTCTAATGGGAGTTTCTGGAGTGATTTGGATTGTTGGAATAAATGAAGGTGTAAATTCTAGGCTTTCCTGATAAGAATTTCCATCTAATCTCTTTATCGAATCCCAACTTGCTTTAATATCTATTCTGTATGATTCTGCAGGAGCTTCAATTCTAGGTGAAAGAATCAGATTTGTTTCTATTTCTACTTTTCCATCTGAGTAAAATGGGATATCTGTTAAAATATCTGGTGAACTTAGGTATATATTTGCCCACTTTGGAGGGTCAAGCACTTCTAAATGTATTGTTTGCATTGGACCAATCATTGATCCAAAGAGAATCATGTTGTTAAATGGAAAAGGAATTTTCTTAAACATATCTGGAATGTTTGTCCAATATTTTATTGTAATTGGTATTGATACTGAGACATCAATTGCAAGTGGGTCATTTAATGCGCTGGTATCATACTCAAAATCGACATATGATTTAAAACTAATTGCTTTTGCAGCTACAGGTGGGCTGGTAAATATAGTAAATGCACTCATAAGTAAAATACCCATTAATATGCTCACTTTGACTGTTCTGAAGTGTTTTGTCATTTTTTACCACCAATTATTATATATCTATTATATTAGTTCGTTTTGCATATATTTAAATCTTGTTGTACAGCTCTTGTTCTTTTTATATATACGCACATGCTAATATATAACTTACATGATATAAAAATATTTGCATCTAAATGTATTTTTTTAAATACAAATAATTAAAAAATAGAATATTATTTCAAGTATTTATATCTGTTGATTGCTAGGAGATACACTTTTTTTATTCTATCATATCAATTTCTGATTCTGGTTGGCTTTTTGTCTTCTCAGATTCTTTTTCCTTTCTTGCTGTTACCTTGTCAGGGAAATTGGATAGAATAACAATATCGCCAACAGCATTTACCCAACGATAGGGAACAGACACATCAATACTGCCCTCTACAAGTGAAGGATTCGTGTTTGTAACAAGTAGGCTACTCACCTTTTTTCCATCAATATCTAAAAAAACATTTTTTACATGTCCCACATATGTTCCCTCGCGAGTATAGACCGGTAATTTGAGAAAAGATGTGACCTCCTCAGTGTTCTCTTTGTTTTTGTTTTCCATCATGTAATCAAAATACATTTACCTATATTAAAATGTGATGGTTTGCAGACAACAGAATCATTTTTTAGCATATACTAATTATACATATTAATGCCTTCTAACTATAATAAAAAAAGAAATGATATCATAAAAGAACTTAACTCTTTCAAAAAAAGAGATTACAGCTTTTCAAACGGTCATATCCTTGGTTCCATGTGTTCACAGCCTCATCCAATTGCAAAAGAAGCATATATAAGGTTTTTAGAGACAAATCTTGGAGATCCAGAACTTTTTCCTGGGACAAAACAAATCGAATCAAAACTGATACAATTCATCAAAGAACTACTTTGTGCACCAAAAACAGCCACTGGACAAATTGTGAGCGGTGGAACCGAGGGAAACATTACTGCGATGTGGATTGCAAAAAAGCTGTCTGGAAAAAAAGAAATAATAATTCCAGAGAGCGCTCATTTTTCGTTTCAAAAGATAGCATCACTCATGGATATGAAACTTATCGATGTTCCTTTAACAAAAGAATATACTATGGATATATCAAAAGTAAAAAATAAGATTACAAAAAATACTGCTGCTCTCTTAGGAATTGCTGGTTCCACTGAACTTGGAACCGTTGATAATATTCCTGAATTAAGTGATATTTGTTATGATGAGAATATTTTTTTCCATGTCGATGCAGCATTTGGAGGATACATCCTACCGTTTTTAAAAGAATTACGCTACGACGTACCAGAATTTGATTTTACGTTAAAAGGTGTTTCCACAATTTCTATTGATTCTCATAAAATGGGGTATTCAGCAATTCCTTTAGGAACACTTGTTATTCGTGAGGGTAAGTGGCTTGATCAAATCAGCGTTGATTCACCATATATCAGTGTTAAAAAACATGCAGGAATTCTTGGTACAAGATCTGGTGGGCCAGTTGCTGCGGCATATGCAGTCGCTAGATATCTGGGTAGGGATGGGTATAAAAAAGTAGTTGAAAACTGCATGAACACAACAAAATATACAGAGGAAAAAATAGCTGAAATAGGGCTGAGTCTTATCATAAAACCAACGATGAATGTGCTTGGTGTGAAACTCTCAAAACCAGAGAAAGTTGCAAAAAAACTATCTGAATATGGCTGGCGGGTAAATACGATGAATCATCTCTCCTGCATACGTATAGTTTTGATGCCGCAGATTACAAAAAAAATTATTGATGAGTTTATTCCGATTCTGAAAAAATCTTGTGAAGAAGTTGGAGAGCTATGAGTTTAGAACAATTTAAAAAATCATTACAGAAAGCACCAATTATAAAAAAGGGCGATTATAGCTATATTATTCATCCAATAACAGATGGTATTCCCGAAATAAAACCTGATCTTTTAAAAGAAATAGTAAATGAAATGAAAAAACATATAGAAAAATGTGGACCAATTGATAAAATAGTGACAATAGAGGCGATGGGAATACCGCTTGCAACAGCATTATCATTAGATATGAATATGCCTTTTACAGTAATTCGAAAAAGAAAATACGGATTGCCAGGTGAAGTTTCTGTTGAACAAAAAACAGGCTACTCCAAGTCAAAACTATATGTTAATGGACTGAAAAAAGGAGAAACTGTAGTTATTGTTGATGATATACTCAGTACTGGCGGAACGTTGAAGGCTGTTCTTTCGGTTTTAAAAGATATTGGTATCCATATCAAAGGGGTTATTATTGCCGTAAATAAAGGAGATTGTTCTAAGGATATCAGTGAGCAGTTCAACATTCAGATCATCTCATTAGTTGAAATGAATGTTGTCGATGATAAAGTTGCAATCCAGTGATTATCTGATTTATTCTCACTACCTATCTTCACAATGAAAAACTATTTCAAAAGAGACTGCTATGTAGTTTGTAGATAGTTATGGTAGAAAAAGTAGCTCAACACTCCCATTGTCAGATATGTGGCAAGGCAATACCCATCTCAGAAACATTGTGTTCTGATGAATGTAAACAAAAATATGCGGGTATGATCAAAAAAAGAAAATTACTCATGTATATTATGTATGCGTTGATAGGTGTTATACTTATCATGTTTATTCTCAGCAGTGGTTCTCAATAATATTTCTTTGCAGGAGATATTTGTATAGCCACTTTTGTATTATTTTGAAATAAAAGACAAGCTTTAAATCATCTTTTTCTCTTTTCATTAACTGTCTATGATAGAGATCATCAATGTTTTAATCATCCTTGGAGCAATAATGATTCTTGGGTTCATAGGAAACCTTATCTTTAACAGGACACAGATACCAAGTATTGTTTGGCTGCTTTTCTTTGGTCTGATCGTTGGATTTATCTTCCAAATCCAAGAAACCATCCCTGAAAGCATCCTCAAGACTCTTTCAAGTTTTGTTGGAGCTGTTGCCATCATAATCATTCTCTTTGATGGTGGGATCAATACCGATCTTTATCAGCTTTTCAGAGGAGCGCCACGAGGGTTTCTTCTCTCAATAAGTGCTTTTCTTTTCAGTATCCTTGCTACAATGGTAGTCGTTGTGATTCTTTCGGCAACGTTGATGCCTGCAATTCCAATGGGAAATAGTCTGCTCATTGGAGCAATTCTCGGAGCAATTGTTGCAGGGACATCCAGTCCTATTGTTATTCCTCTGGCAAGTAGACTGAAAAACCTACAAGACAAGACAAAAACAGCGCTCTCCATTGAAAGCATCATCACCGATCCGCTCTGCATTGTTGTTGTTCTTGCAGCAAGCTATATGCTCATTGATATGGGAGGAACCATTGATTTAGGAGCGGGGATAAAAAATCTTGTGAGCACGTTTTCTGTAGGTGCTGTTGTTGGGGGCATTTTAGGTATGTTTTGGTTACCTATTATGCATAAAGTACGGAAAGAACAATTCTCCTATGTTATTACTCTTGCTGTTGTCTTTCTTGTCTATGCTCTTACTGAATCCTGGTGGGGAGGTGCAGGAGCTATAGCATGTCTCATGTTTGGACTGGTTCTTGGAAATGGAAAAAAGATTCTAAAGATGATAAAATACTCTGGGAGAGGCTTTGAGATGGATGCTGAGACAAAACAATTCCATGCACTGACCTCGTTTATTATCAGAACCTTCTTTTTTGTCTATCTGGGTATGATGGTGAGTTTTCAAAAAATAGAGTTCATACTCATTGGGATAGTTGTTCTTTTTGCGCTGCTTGCAGTACGATATCTTGCCGTATTTCTCTCGACATATAAAGGAGGATTTGAAAGAGATGACAAACAGACCATGATGGTTATGATGCCTCGTGGACTTGCTGCAGCAATTCTTGCGATTATTTACGGTCCTGCATTTGTAGAAAAATTGATGCCTGGTCTTGATGGATTTTTTAAAGAAAGTGTGTTTGTCATTATCCTTGGAACAGCAATATTGTGTACTATTGGTGTCTCAATTATTGCACATAGTGAAAAGAAAAAACAAGAAAATGGCAGGTATAATGATATTAATAAAGTGATACACAAGTCAGGTAAACGTAAGTAGAATGCGGTAAAGTTGTGATGAAGGGCAAGTTGATATTTGTACACCCTGGATTAGGAAATGCTCCGCCTCTTTATATAATCCTTAAACAAAGGATCTACTAGAAAATATTGTGTATTGCTGTCTTTGATTATTATTCCTTTGTCAATCAGACTGTTTATTGCATGGTATATATTTTGTCGTGGGTCATCAAATGCAGAATACAACGAGTTTCTTCTGTCAGACACAAGGTATTTACAAATAGAAAGTTGTAGTGTGGAGGCATGTGCAAGTCTTTGCCAAAGATCATCGAAATATGCTCTATGAAGGTCAATTGCTTTTTCATAACTTATTGTTACATCGTCTGTGGTGATAACGTCTTTTTCACCTTTAACTCTATAATAGACAAGTTGGCATACAAATTGTGTATAGTAGGGATGACAATCTGTTTTACTTGTTATGTATCCTGTAGCATCCTTTGAAATCTCTATGTTCTGATCATTAAAAGTCTGAACAATGTATGTATTGAATGCTTTTTCAGATATCCTTGGTACGTTAAGAACGCGGCTGAAACCATAAAATGCAGATTTTTTATCTGTAAACAGACGATTCATAAGACTTTCCTGGCTACCCGAAAATATGTATGTCGTATTTGAGTGACGTTGAAATTTTGCTCTCATCTTCTTGATAAGATCACCATTCATTTTTTCCAGATCGCTGAATTCATCATAGGCAAATATCATGTGTTGTTTATGATGTTTTGAGAACTCATCTGGAAAATCTAGCGCTTCATCTAAAAGGGCGTCTGGTTCTGATCCACCTGCGAAATCAAGGATTATTTCAAAGCCTTCATTACTAATATATTTCAGCTCGACAGTATCTCTCAGTTTTTGTATGCCTTTTTTTGCAAGTGCAATCAGTTTCTCTGCTGATATCGCTCTGTTTTTAAGAGTTGTAATTACAATTTTTTCAGAAAGTTCATTCTTATTTGTCACGTCAAATATGTCAATATCTCCAATGAAATAGCCTTCTTTTTTCATCTTTTTAAGGACATCGAGAAGTATGGATGTTTTTCCGTATCTTCTCGGCGAGACAAGCATGATGCTCTGTTCACTTTTTAGAATGGTAATCACTTCTTTTATAAACCTATCGCGTCCAATTAGATTCTTGCCCATAACAGGTTTACCGCACGGGAATATTTCAACCATGTTTACCATTGATCTCTTTGCAACATATAAAGTTTACTACACTTAGAGTTTACATTTTTGTAAATTTGCTACTTTACAACAATTGCACTTTACACATCAAACCCGATTTTTAATGACAAAGAATCTTCCCATAAACCTTGTTTACAGATATTTCTATGTTTGTCTTAGTGATCTGATATCGATATAGAAAGACGTACCATACTATTTTTTATGAATTTTAATCCCTGTGTGAACTAAAATCTTAAAATTTTAAACCATACACTTTGGAGAAGCCTGTGGTAGTTCTATTTCACGCATTAAAACAGATTATTTCCATTTCATACAGTAAAAAAATTATTACAACGATCTATTC
>SDBT01006512.1_pt1 | contig 19358 bp, 8 predicted proteins | sample 2277101 | NCBI WGS metagenome assembly SDBT01 (sample SAMN10404973, study PRJNA504765) | marine sediment metagenome | isolation source: marine sediment core GS10_PC15, 103 cmbsf | place: Arctic Ocean: Southern Knipovich Ridge | collected 2010 | reverse complement strand
GCGCGTCGGCTCTTTGGGAGGCTGTACCGATAGAGGGGGAGCCTCACTGGTACCTGGGTTGGGAGCCCGTCGAATAGAGAGGATCCTGAATCGCAACTGGCTGTCACGAAATCAGGGCTTCACGCCGTCTAGAGACATGTACATCCCCTTGTTCGCAATGACGTGGCCCGAGCAGCTGGGCGGTCTGCAAGGTGATGGGCCGCCCCGGAGTCTGCATAAGGTTGCCTAGGCGAAAAAGCAGGTATCCGTGGTTCGCGCCAGGCTGAGCTCGCTGCGGGAATCTGCGAGTCATCGCTCCACATGTTGGGCAGCGGCGCCACTAAGGGGCACCTTGAAGAGTATGAAAGGGCGGCCATTGGGCCCGGATCCTTAACGACTCCGAGGCAGGGGCAAGGCGATGTCGAGGAAGCCCGCAGTTCTGCTCATTAACTTCCCCACGGAAGCAATCCGACGGTTCGAAAGCATAGGGACCGTTTGTGACTTGGGTTATGTCCGTGAGGCCAGGGGCCATGAAGGCGTCGAACTTTCCCTGCCAGGCGTCCCCCACGACTACGACCTGATCCTCTGGCGAAGAGCACGCGCCGATGACTATGACGATATTGATACGACGTTTCCGTACCGCAAGGGGAAGCACAAGGTTCGCGAGCTCAAGGAACTCGCAGGAAAGCTGCGCCAATCCCTTTCTCACGGCCAGACGATGTTACTCGTGTTTGTAGATGGAGGCACCTCATCAGGAAGCCTCGCCAACCTGGGCCTCTTCGAGCTGGAGGTCGATCGCCTTGGCAGGGCTCCCAAGCGGTTTGAGCGAACTGACACGTCAGGAGACCCCGAGCCGCTTGTCGGCGTGGCGAGCGCTGCTGTCTGGGACGTTTGGCACATGCACCGACGACGTATGAAGTCCTTTCTGTTGGCACGCCTCAGTTGGCGTACAGGCAAGCATGGTCTTGGGCGGTTCGTTCCCGTTGTGGAGTCAAGAATCCGAGAGGCTATTGCCGGCTTTGGGTTGCGCGGCGGTTCAAACCGACTCGCCTTCGTCGCGCTGCCTGCCTTCGAGGATGACGCGCAGGTCGGCCTAGACTTTCTCGCGCGGCTTGCTGCAGACGCTAACGCGTTAGGAAAGGGAGACATATTTCGTGGTGTCTCCTCACAAAGCTGGGCGGACGGTGTGTTGGTCGACTTCCCTCAGGTCGCGAGTGCGACGCGCGATCTACAGGAGCTGGAGCGAGATCACCGAGAGACCATCAGGAGGGCCACTGCCCGAGTTGAGGAAGCGAAGGAGCGAGTCAGACACCTTCAAGAACTCCTCGTCGCGGACGGAGACGATCGACTTAAGCCTGCCGTGGCGAGGGTTCTGCTGGAGCTAGGGTTCAGAGTCGCCGAACCTCTGGCGGAACGATCGCGGTCGCCGCGCGAGGATTACACTTTGTACGACGATGATGGCTTTGAGGCGGTTTGTGAGGTAAAAGGTTCCCGTGGGGCTACCCCCTCGGCCAAGTTCATCCTGCAAACCGCTGTTCACAGAGAGCGGGCTCGTGGCGAGGGACGTACTCGGTGTGCTGGAATATTAGTCTTGAACCATGATCGTCTGAGGGCTCCCGAATCACGCACTGAGCCATATCATGATCAGCCAGAACTGCTAAGAGACGCAGAAGCCGTCACCGTTGTCGCGACTACGACTCTTTTCGCCCTCGTTCGCGACATTCGCAAGGGTGTTTTGACACAAGCGCAAGCTCGCAAGTTCCTGAAGAAAAGTGGCCTAGTCTCGTACCCCGTGTGACCTACTATGCGGCGCAGAGCGCATCGCGGCGGCGGGCAAACGACATCCACCTCCCAATTCCAGAGCCGAGCCTGAGCGCCAATAAACTCAGCCCTCAAACCAGCAGAAATCACACGAGCTGGGATGGGGGCCAACCGAATCAAGAGGGGATTCCTTAACCGCTCTTCGACTGCTCTCGGGCCCTCTGCGCCCATGCTGAACGACAAGCGACAGTTGATTCCCGCTCATTCAATCTACTACGGTCGGTCTGGTTTGACTCAGGTCGGCGCCGACCTATGTACTCTGGTTGTTTCAGCTAGACGAGGTCAGCAATCGACCCGAACTCTGGATCGAATAGCCTCCTATAGGTTCTCGTCGCGAAATCATCACTCATCCCCGCGATGTAGTCGCAAATCAGGCGTGCAGCTTCGTCCTTGTTTGGAAGCGAGATGGCCTGAGTATGTAGGTCGAGTGGCAACAAGGTGTACCGATGATTGGTCTTGTTGATGTACACCTCCTGAAGGGCATTGAATATTCCCTCCAACATGTGGTTAGCCTTGTATTCAAGCTGTCCCACCTCTGGGGACTTAAACACCAAACACGTAGCCACCTTCTTATAGAAGTCGCTCTGAGCTCTCATCTCGCGATCAACAGATAGATCGAAGGCGTAGCGATGAGTCTTATTGCTCATGAAGTTCTCGGCTTCCACTAACTCCACCGCTTGGATGAACTGCCCTATCTCCTTGTTCAACTTCTCCTCGAAGGTCCCTCTGTCGATTGAGTCGAGTAGATCCCTCAACTGTTGCTGATCCTCCTCCTTCTCGAGAGTTTCGGCCCATTCCCTGAGGTTGGTACGCGAGATGAATCCTGCGCGAATGGCATCGAGAAGGTCATTGACCGAGTAGGCAATGTCATCAGCCCAATCCATGATCTGGCACTCAATGCTGCGGAATTTGTTCAGCTTCCCGCCTGGCATCAACTGGCTAGGTATCTCTGCATCGTCAAACACAATCGCCCGATAGGGCTCTTGCTCGTCATATAAGAACTTGTTTGCCACATTGCCAGCCTCCTTGCGGAGGGTCTTGTATTTCAGAACTCCATCCAGGAAGGCACGAGTTGGATCCATTCCTTTAGTCTCTGATGCACCGCCATACAGATTCTCGGCAACAATGCGAAGGGTCTGCGCGTTACCTTCGAATCCACCGTGTGTTGACATCAAGTGATTCAGGCTGGCCTCGCCGGCGTGACCAAAGGGTGGATGACCAATGTCGTGGGCCAAGCAAACTGCCTCCACAAGATCAGGATCGATATACCAGTCATTTGTCAGCGGTTCAGCCAACGTCCTCAGGTAACAACATATCGATCGGCCGATCTGCGCTACCTCGATCGAGTGAGTAAGCCTAGTCCGGTAAAAGTCATATTCACCCGCAAGGAAGACCTGAGTCTTGGCCTGAAGCCGACGGAATGCGAACGAATAGATCACACGATCGCGATCTTGCTGAAACTCGGTCCGATACCCAGTCCCATCTCTGGGATACAGTGTCGTTCTGTCAAACTCAGAGTAAAAACCATTCATGACTCCACCTTTGCGCTGATTCGATTGTGGCGGGGGAGCCAGGATGGATCCCCGATCAATGGTGCTGCTTCAGAAACGGACTCCGCTCCCCAAACCCGGTGACCGACAACCCATCCCTCGCCCTGCTCTGCGCAACATAGAAGAGACACCGCTCCCTAAGCTCCCAGTCCTCACGCCCGGCCGCATCCGCCGCCTCCGTGTGCTCACTAGATAGCGGCATCGTTCCGTCCTGAACGCCGGCGAGTAGAACGCAGGAGAACTCCAAGCCCTTCATGCGGTGCATCGTCGCGAGGCGAACACCGGGGCCTCTTTCAGAGGCTGGCGTGCGCCCAACGTACACAGTCGGAATGTTTGCGGCGGCCAGGATCGCTTCGTAGCGGTCCCTGATCTGGGAATTGGTACGCGCAGCCAGACAGATCGCATCATCAGGCACGCCGGCCTCAAGCCAAGAGCGGATCCTCTCCACAATGAACTCGGCCTCCTCGGCTTCACGCTCGAAATGACGGAACTCGGGGTCGGGGCCGTGCCGAAGGGAGAAGTCGTACTTGAGGGTGTCCGTGCCGAGATCGAGATCATCGACATCGCGGCCCTCGAGGACGCGCTCAGCGGAGCGGCGGATCTCGGAAGTGGTGCGGTAGTTGAGTTGGAGGCGGCGAATGCGCCCGCCGACTTCGATACCGCAGTGGCTCAGGCTGGTGGCGAAGCCGTAGATTCGTTGATGGGCGTCGCCAACCATGAAGAGACCATTCTGATCATCGGGGGCGATCGCGACGAGGAGCTTCAGGGCGTTGGGGGCGAAGTCCTGTACCTCGTCAGCGAGGACGGCACGATATGGCAGCGTGAGATTCTGCTTCTCGATGAAAAGGCGCGCCTCCCGGATGATGTCGAGATATTCAACGAGGTTGTTCTCGTCGAGAAGTTCGCGAAAGCGGGCGAAGACCTCCCACACCTTGGCGCGCTCTGGGCGGCTCAGCTTGGTGCCCCTCCCTACCCGTCGCGCACTCAAGTAGGCATCGCGGCTATCCACGTCCTGCGCCTGAACAACGCGGGACCATTCGTCGTAGAAGAAGTTGGGCGGGAACTGGTCGAGGTCTGACTCATCGATGGCGATGTCGAAGAGCTCGACGCGTTTCTCATTCGAAACCGGGACGAGCTTGATTCCGTGGCGATGGAGGAATCCCGAGGCCCAGCTATCTAGATGCTTCACCTCGAGCCGATCGAAGTCGTCACCGCACAGGTTCTTCAGATTGCTGGCAAGATCGTGGGCGAGATTCGTGGTGAAGGTTGTTACCAGTATTCGGTCGTCAGGGTCGGTGAAGACGTTCTTCAGCAGGTAGTAAGCGCGGTGCATGAGCACGACAGTCTTACCCGTGCCGGCCCCACCGATGACGCGCATGGGACCGTCGGTATTGACTTCGACTATCTCTCGCTGGGAGGGGTGGAGGAAGATGCGCCACTGCTCGAGTGGCGCATCGAGCATGGCCTGGAGCTCCTCCTCGTCCTCGGGGACACGGAACTGGCGTTTTGATCCGGGCCTTTCGAGTGCAGCGTTGAAGTCGTCGACATCAACATCCTTCGGCTCACCAGGCTTGTCGTCGCGCGCTGTTTCCTCCAAAGCCTCGAGGAGAGTGCAGCCCGCCGCCATGTAGGTGAGCATTTCGGCGGCCTCTTCCGGCAGGAACGGAGCGAGCGTGTCGAGGTCTTCCTCGGTCCGCAAGCCACGCACGGTAGCCAGCAAGGGCTGGGGCACACCGGCGAAGATCAGGTCCTCGTCGTCAATGCCGCGGAAGAGCGGCGGAGGGGCAGAATCAACCGCGACCGCAGAGTCAGGGCCTCCGGGAGCAACTTCGGCCGCAAACTCAGGATCCGCGGGATCAGCATCAGGGGTTTGCTCGCCCGCGGTTACCTCGAAAACCTGTAGCGAGCCCGAACTCGGGTTCACCTGGAAGCGCTTTTTTTGCGCCCACCGGTAGGCTTCGTCGTGGTGGTCGACCCAGACGCACAGGAAAACGTCGCCCTTCGGGGGGTGAATAACGATGGCACGGTAGGCCTGGTCGATACGGACACTGCGCACCTTGTCATCCACTGAGCCACCGAGTCGCTCAAAATTGATGCCTGCCTGGGTTGGGTCCTTCAGGAATTTCTCAGTGAACTCCCGGGTTTTCTTCTGGATCTTCTTGGGAAGCTTGGAGTAAGCCTCGAGGAAGTCCTTGGAAATGGCGACGTTGGCCTTCATGTGTCACCCGCGTTCATGTCGTGGTCTCCGCGTCTTGCTCCAGGGCCCTGATCAGCGCTGAGGCCTCGACGGGATGAGCAAAGATAATCCACCCTGCCTCTTCGAAAGCAGCGCGATCGGCAAGCTGTCGATCTGAGAGCACGGCGATCTTTAGCTCCGGCCATGCAAGCTCCGGCTCAGGGCCGACTCTGGCGACGCCGGCTTCATCATCATCGACCAGTTCAAAATCGATTTGCGCGAGGGGACCGCCCGCTTCGGAGACGGCTCTGATCAGCTTCTGTGCCGCCTCGCTCGAGAATTCGAGAATCTCGTTGAGTTTGGAGGGGTCGAGAGGTGGGGTACCCGCTGTTGTCGATTCCGTCGCTGATGGTGTTGAGGATTCCCCGGAGGGTCCCTCCGCAGCCTTCTCGTCAGCAGCTACACCAGGCGAGTACCCTTCCTGAATAAGCTCCGAGCTCACAAACTCGGCGCCCTCGTGGAACTGCAACAAATTCCATGCCTGAAGGAATCGACGCCAGTCGTTTTCGAACCCGGGCGCCTGGCGACCGTCGTGCTCGTCGAACAGCCGGCAGACCATGCGCATGCCGCGCCAATTCGCCTCCTTAAGCGAGGCTTTCGGACTCCGGCTCAGGACCGCCAACCAATCAGTAAAGTCGCTGCGTGAGACAACGTTAGCGTCAGCGGGAGGCGCTTCATGGACCTCGGCCGGGGCAGGCGTGAAGCGCTCCGATTCCTCGTAAATCTGATTTTCGAGCTGATCGGCCGCCTGATCGCTCAGAAACGGCGGCTCAACTAGCCAGGCCGTGGCTGCCGCTCCAGCAAGCTTGCTCCATTGGTCCAGATCAGGACGTTCCAGATATCCGATCAAGGTGCGCATGGGGTTCTTGGAGACCAGATCGCGATCCAGTTCGGCTCCTACACCGTTGATGACCTTCCCCCACTTGGCCCCCTTGAGCCCAGTGAAGAGGTTCGGCATGATCGCTTTCCCTTTACCCCCATCAAAGTCCACAACATCTAGCCACGTGATCGACCACACGCAGTACCGGCCCGATCCGAGAATCGCCGATCGTTTCACGATGTCATCGGCGAGTCGGCCCTTCTCATCCTCGGGGAGCACGTGAAAGGCAAAGCCGTCACAAAACACGGCCACCGGCCGGATCTCGGGGTCGCGGTTCGCGGGCCGAATGACGAAGTCGGGCTTTGACGCAGGGTTGATCCCATCGCTCGCCCCGAGCTTCAGTTGCGCCTGAATCTGCCAAACAATGCCGTCCTCTGACAGCTTGAACTGCCACTGCTTCTCCCCTGCCTGGACGACCTCCTTCCAGAACGCGCCCTTGGGCCCCTTCTTCTTGGTCTCCAGCTCCTCAATGTATGTCTCCATGGCGTACAAGAACTTCTGCTCGAGCTCGCTCTCAACAAGGCTGTCGAGACTCACTTCGGACAGTGTCGAGACGTCTTCGACGTCGCCTCTGCGCTTCAGAATCTCGCGCAGAAGCTCTTGCGCCTCACGGCTCGAGGTGTACTTGAGCTCGCGCTGCCCCTGATACGCATACAAGCACCGATAACAGCCATCCTTGGTTTCGTCCTGCTGGCACACACATGTTTCGAGTGCCCTCAAGGCCTCCTCGAGAACCCCGATGAGATGGTCTTCCCGCCAAAGCTCCGACAAGTAGCCGGTGCCCCCCGGCACCGAATCGATCACCACCAGGTACCGCCGCCGCCCGCCCCCCGGAACGGGCTCGCTCTGCGCCTTGATCTGCAAGTGCCGCGGATCACCCTGGAACTTGCGACGGAAACCAAGATGGAGCGCGGCCTTGAACGATGCCCGCTTCTCCTCGAGCTGGAACTCGCTCACCGGCAGCAAGAGCCGGATGGCTTCCGACTGCAGCTCTCGGTACAGAAACAGCGAGCCCGTCTGCTCCTTCTTCTCGTCGCGCCGAGCCAGGCAATAGGAGGCGTGTGAAATCTTCTTTCCCTCCGGTACGCGCCCGCAATCGAGGCACACCCGGAAACCATCCACCTCGTGTGTCTCCCCGTTCGCGCGCATCTCGCCGTGCCCAAACGTCCGCCGCGTCCCGAAGTTCACCTCGCGCAGGGTCAGGTCCTTGAGCAGCTCATAGCCGAACGGCAGGTCGCGAATGAGCTTCGCCCCGTGGCAGTTCTCTTGGGCAACGTCGATCAGGTCGGCGGTCTCGTAGTAGACCTCCTCGCGATCATCGGTGTCGTCGACTGTGGAGGACCCGAGCCGCGTATCCATCGACCGCGAGCGGCGGAAGTTCACCATCTTCCGAAGCTGGCCAGCGTCGGACCACGTGGAGTCGTTGCACCTGGGGCAGTTGGTGGTCCCTTTTTGGCCTTCCACCACCCGTTCCATGTAGCTGCACTCCGCACAAAGCCGCCAGGGTTCGATGAGCGGCCGCGAGCGCGTGCCGATATCAACCTCGTTGATCTTCACTCGACGTCCATCGGCATAGAACGTGTTGAACGGCGCCAACTCGCGTAACGCGCTGCTCGCAGGACGAATGAACTCGTAGGTGGAGTAGCTGTATTTACCGTCGTCGTCTTTGTCACTCACCAGCGAGTCCAGGCGCACAGCGGACTCCGGGAAGGCGTAGTTCGGCAACACGCCGGCGTCGGTCAGCACGTTCAGCGGGTATTTCCGGCTCTGCTCTTCGATCAGCCGGCTCAGTAGATTGCGGGTAATCTGCGCCTCGAGCTTCTCGGCCTCCGGATCCTCGACCGACTCCGGATCGCTCTCGATCTGCTGAATTCGATCGCGGATGCGCTTCTGCAGTTTCTGCAGATCCTTGCGCTCCGTCCTGACGTTCTCGAACGCTTGCTCGATCAGCTCCGGAACGAGGTCGCCGCCTGCAAACTCGCGCAATCTCTCCTGGTTGTTTGGAGAGATCTCGCTGCCAAAGCGATCCAAGAAACTGTTGAGCAAGTCGGCGCAATTCTCCCGATAGAACTCGATGAACCTGCCGGGGAATTTTTCCCACCCATCGCCGGAGAGAATGAGGGACGTCTTGTGCGGTATCCTCGTGACCTCCTCTTCCTGCCCAGCCCAAGCATCCATGGCATGGGCCACCACCTGCCGCTTGAGCATCTCGGGCGCATCCAGAAAGCAGCCCGGCGGCAGCACCTGGCCCGCGAGCATCTCCAACGGTTCCGCGTGGAAATACAGATCGTGCGGACGGCTGTTGGCCAGCGTCATGCAAAAGGAGTTGCCCGTCTTACGTCCGGCGCGGCCGATACGCTGCAGGTAGTTCGATACCGTCGGCGGCACCGAGCAGAGCATTGCCGCCGACAGGTCGCCGATGTCGATGCCCATCTCGAGCGTTGGCGTGCAGACAAATAGATTCGGAGCGTCCGGGTACTTCTCGGGATTCTTGAATTTTTCCTCGATCGTCTCGCGAGCCTCGCGTGTCAAAAGCCCCGTGTGCTCCGTCGAAAAGATCCTCTCGACTTGTCCCGATCGATAGATGCGTCCGTAGAACGTCTCGCGGCGCTCACCCACCGGTTCGAGGTGACCCAGGCATCGGTACTGCGTGCATCGCTTGCCGCTCCAACGCTCGACATCTTCTTCCGGCAAAGCAAAGCGTCGCCGACATTCATCGCACAGCACTTCGCCGACACGCTTGGTGACCGTGAGCCGCGCGGGATCGATCCCCCAAGCCGTGCCGTTTGTCTTCAGCGTGTGCGCAACCAGAAGCCCGGCATCCACTAGGCGGTGCACCACGTGGCGATAGAAATCGTTGAGATCGCTGTCCTTGCGGTCGATCCCGAGGCACCGCTCGGCCCAATCCCGAAACCACGTATAGGCCGTGGGGCTACTGAAAATTGGATCGAAGACCTGATCGCGCTTGCCGTCGGGGGTTCGATCGGTCAGAAACCGCGGCAGCACACTCTCACGCCGAAATGGCGACATCAGCGAGTTCTTGCTCTTCGTCAACAAGAACCAGGCGCCGCCATAGGCCACGTATCCGTTCAGTAGCGGATGATCGATCCCACCGCGCATGCGAACGCGCTGCAAGATGCCCGCGAGAAAGTGCTCGAGGTCCTCTTGGTCGATGCCCTCGCTGGCTGCCGACTCCAGAATCGTCCCTTCGTCCAGCTCCAGGGCAAGAACCTCTGCTGCTTCGCTCAGCGCCCCCCGATCAAGAGCCACCGTCGAGCACAGCGTCGTCTCCAGAGTACGACCCACCTTTACGTTATGGCCGTACTCCATCACGACCTCCCACGACAGGCGCGTCTTGAGCTCTTCTTCGAGCCTCTTGTGGGAACCGCCACCACCTTTCTCGATGAACCGGACGTAGCGCGGGTACTCGCGCAAATCAGCCGGCATCAGCGTGGCGATGAGCTTCGGCCGGGGAAAACGTTGGCCCCAGAAGTCGAACACCCGATCCGAGAGCTCGGCGAGGGGCACGTCTTCATCTCTGTCTTCCAACACTGCTTGGATGGCGGTTCTGAGATTGAACCGATAGGTCCGCGCCCCAAAGAACCCCGCCCGGTGCGAGGCGTCCTGAACCGAATCCGTGAAGGCGAGCAGCTTCTTGTCTTCGTTGTACGCCGACAGGAACAGATGACTAATCGCCACGCTCAGCAAGCTCGGCGCCCGCGAACCCATGATCGAGAGCGACTGCTCCGATCCGCACTCCGGGCACTGCGCTAAAAACCGCTTGGGAGTTCGCTCGGATACCGCGTCAGAGACACGAACGGGTATCGCCTCGGCTTCCTCGCCGCTTGCCGTCTTCGCCGTTGAGTCGAACCCGAGGAAAGGGCCTTTCCGATGATGTGCGTCGAGAAATTCCGGAAGCCTGTCGCCTCTGGCAGTCCCGAAATCCACATATCTCGCAGATTGCTTGCGCTGCAGCCAGGCTTTCCCCACTTCCGAAGTATCGGTTTGCAGCAACGCCTCACCCTCGCGCTGCATCGTGGCGAGCCCCGCAGCGCCGCACTCGCGGCAATAGGCCATCGGAAGCCAATGCACCGGCGCCCCCTCACTGGTCGGCACATCAGTCGCCCACGCAAACTCAGTCCCGGCACCCGGCGCCTGAACCTTGCGCAGCAACTGCCTCAGCTCACGAACCCAAAGCTGATTTTGAACCGTCAGAAAGGGCTCCTCTCGGGCGTCGTCACCCTCTCCCACCCTGCGTCTCGCGTGCGCTATCAGGCCAATGAACGAGTTGAGCAGCAGAAGCCGCTCATCGTCGCTGTACTGCTCCCACTCGGGGACGCGCTTCTTCAGCACCGCGTCGATCTCAGGCCAACCTTGAACGCCTCCTCCAAGGATCTTCAGAAGCTGGCGCAAGAAATCGTGTCGTTGCAGCTTCTCCGCTAGCGCGGAAGGATCGAGATCACCCGCATCATCGCCCAGCCACAGCTCAGCTTGCCGGCTGAGCCATTCTGCGGGCCCGTTGTACCCCTCCGGATCGCAAGCGCCAACCTCCTCAGTGCTCGGCATTCGTTCGATGTCCACCACATCCCCGAGCACCTCGCCGGCGTCGTACCGATCCTCCGTCACGACCGCATCATCAAAAAACTCTACGTCGAAAACCTTAGTGGCGAAATCGGTGAGCGCGAGGATCGTCTCGCTTTTGGTCTTGTCGCCGATCGTTGCCGACGTGCCCACACAGCAAATGCTGCCGGCGGCGCACCCAAGCCGGTTCTTGAGGCGCCGGATCAAACACGCCACGTCGCTTCCCTGCGCCCCGTCGTATGTGTGCAACTCGTCGAGCACCAGGTAGCGCAGCGTGTTGGGACCGTTGTGCTGCCACAATTTGCGGTCCTCCGGGCGCAGCAGCAGGAAATCGAGCATCTTGTAGTTGGTCAGCAAGATGTCAGGCGGCGAATCGCGCAGTACCTCGCGCTTGTCGACAAGATGCTCGCGGTCGGCGGCTCCGTGCTGTCCGTTACCGCCAACGTACAATCCGGCCGTCACGTGCCCCCGCAGCCGGTCGTCGTCCCACAGCGTCTGCGCCAGGCGTCGCGCTTGGTCGCTTGCCAACGCGTTCATCGGGTAGAGAAGGATCGCCTTGACCCCGGGTTTCTTCCGGTCGCGCCAGCAAAGGTCGAGGATCGGATAGAGAAAGCACTCCGTCTTGCCCGAGCCCGTGCCTGTGGTTACAAGCGTGTGCTGCGGTTGGTGGCCGTCCTTCGAGTAGAGCCGCTGGAAGGACTTGAGCTGGTGCTTGTAGGGCTCAAAGCCCGGCTTGATCTCGAGCGGGATCCGTTCTTCCGCGTCCGCCTTCCGGAAAGGCAGCCGAATGTCCAAGTAAGGGCCCTTGAACAACCCCTCCTCGCTGTTGAGGAACTCGAAGAGGGCGCGTTCGAACTCGGGGTCGGCCAGCGCGAAGGTGGTTCTCAGGTAGTCGAGGACCGTCTCGCGCACCTGCTGGGCGACGACCGAGGGAATCACTCCCTTCCCTCCACCTTCTTCCGCTTGGCGCCACGGCCTTTGCCCTCACCAACGAGGAGGCCCCTATCGCGCATCTGTCGCAGCACGTGCTGCACTATCTCCCTGCTGACTCCGGGGCAATCCCGGTGCAGCTTTGAAATCGCAAACGGTGCGACTCGCCGTTCAACGCTGACCCCACTTGCTGCGACTTAGAACTCTCTCCCGTTCCGATCACCCCTACCGGATCGAGTAGCGATTCAACAACCGCAACAACAAATACATCTTCGAGGACACCGTTCGCGCATCGTTGGGTCTGAATATCACGAGGAACTCACCCCGTGGTTGCCTAGCCTCTGTCGCGCTGCCGCCGCAGCATGAAAGTGGGTTCTGGTCGCTCTTGTTCATGGGGTCCAGAGCGACGATACGACGGATAAGACGTCACAACTTCCCATCCGTCATCCGACAACTTGTTAAGTGCCTCCAGGAGATCCCCGAACTCACTTGGCGTTCGCACTGTGTTGTGATCTCTGTCGTAGCATTCAATCCACCAACGGCCCTCCGAATCTCCGGCTCGGCCTGCCTTAAACAACTCAGCGTATTCCCACACGTCTCGGTCCTTTCTGCGCCCCGCTTACCAGGCGTTGTTTTCTCTTAAGCACTTCTCCAAACCGTTCGCTGCCAGCAATACATGGTTGGCCTTAGCATTTCGGGCCCCCACCTGCTTGTGCGTCGGATACTTCTCCCAAAGCGTTTCGCTGTTCATAGACATCAACCACACAAGATCGAGGCCATCGAACTCCCAAGTAAGACCGAACGTATCAAAATCAAGATAAATCCGGCTCAAGAGAGCCTCAGCTTCATCGCCTAGCTCTAATGAAAGCGGCTCATCTTCATCGAGCGTGTTCAGCTTACCGAACAACATTTGGGCCTCGGTACTGCGCCGCAGAGCTCGCCGCAGGAAGGTGCCGGTTGGCACTTCTGGCATCGTGAACTCAGGTGCGAGCGTTGCGGTCCCCGTCTCCAATTTGGAAACAAGCTGCTCCAGAAATCTGGCTTTCCGAGCAAGGCTCTCACGTGAATCAGAACAGCCGCGATCAGTGCGGCGGAGTTCGTCGACTTCAAGCCTCCCAAACGAACCTCGGAGAACCGGAATCGTCTCGTCATCTATGTCGTTCGCGACGACACCAAGAAAGCCGTCCGGGAACAGGCTTTCTACCAGTACCTTACATGCGGCAACCACATCCTTCAGGTAAACAGCCAGCTCGTTCTCTATTCCCCTGCGGCCGGCATCACAAAGGTCACCGGAGGCAGCACGATCGTTGGGCGCAACATGTATCGCGAGCATCCGGTCAGTGAGCCCTCCTGTTTCCACACGCCTTTGCAGCTCCTCTCGCCTGCTTTGTAATCGCTCCTCTCGTTCGAGGCGCTCGCGTTCTCCGCGCGGCATTTCCTCATGGGGCCTAATGATCACCTCGTCGCGCTCCCGCTCGATCTGTGCGATAAATTGCAGGCTCTGCTCATGGATACGACGAGGCGCGACGACCAGATTACGCAAGAATACTGCCAACAAGACGACTGTCGGAATCGACGCCACTAGCAACTCCACAGCCGCCTCGCCCAGCCCGAATACAAAGTACACCGCGACCACAGTGAGCAAGGAGACCACCAGCAGGGCCAAATAGCCCTTGGACCCTCCGAACCACGCGAACGTATCCTCCGCCGCGGTTGAGCGCACTTCTCGCCAGAATCCTCTTGAAACCACAGACATACGGTCAACGATAGGCTGTCCTTTGTCCTTCCGTCAAAAACAAAGTCCGGAGACTTCGCTGCGGATGATGTAGGAATCGAGCCACCGGAGGCATTCCAAGGAGGAGCGGGCACTGACAGGATCTCCACGACCGGAGAGGCTGTATTTTCAGCAGACCTGTGGGCGTGCACGGCCTCAATTCGACACGATCACCCCGCCGTTCAGAGTCAGCGTCGACCCTCGAGAGAAGTACCTGCCCGGCAAGCGCGACATTGATCGTCTCGCCGCTAGATTGGCGAATGTCGCCACCGGGTGACCCTGTGGGGACTTCCGACAACGTTGTGGCAAGACGACCCTCCTCACGAGGTTGTGCGAGTCCATATCAAGCCATTAGTCGGTGTTGATCCAGCTATGTAAGGCTCCGCATTGGCGGATCAAATCCAACTCTATGCTCATCCAGAGATCGCAGGATGGTAGCCTTCGGGCGTCGGGTTCGAAAGGAAGGACCTGCCAACGAGATCCAGGTGGCGCTCGATCAAGACAATCCTAAGGCGTCATCATGCTGCCTCAAGGCAGCGAGTATGGATCCTGATCGTCATAACCGGTGACGGACCTTCCACTCACGTGTCGCCGGACGAACAGACTTTGCAGGCGAACCATGCCTCTTCACTCAACCGTGGGTTCTCTTTAACGAGGCCAGATGCCTGCGGAAAGAACTCCTCACGTACTGGCGGCGGGGTCTGGTCATGGTCATGGCGCGCGGATGATCGCTTTCAGGCCGGCCCATTGCCGAACACCCGGCACCGCCTCGGCTCTCAATCGACGATGAGTAGCGGCGATGGGTTCTCGCGAGGAACGACCAGGGTCAATGATCGCCTTGCGCGACTGATCGCAACGTAGAACACGCAGCGGTCCTTTTCATTGTCCTTGAAGTGCTGATCATCGCACGGGAGAACAAGGACGTTTTCGCATTCAAGCCCCTTGGCTTTGTGTACGGTGCTAGCTGCTCGCGAAGGCACAGGTACGCGGGCGAAGGATCGCCGGTGCGCCAGTTCCGCCATGCCTTCATCAGGATCTGCAAATTCGCCCAAGCGCGTTGCGTCGCAGAATTCTCGCGGGTAGTTGACAAGCACCTTCTCGAAAGCGGGATCGTCCCGGATCACTCGTAGCGCGGCGGCAACGCCAACGTGATTCGGGCGGTCTAGTATTTCCCTTCCTACCCGTTGCAGCGCAGCAGGTTTTCCGCGTGTCGGTTTCGAGCACCCTGTCTCAACCTCCGATACAAGCCGGTCGCCGAAGTTCGAAGCCGAGAATCCAGTGGAGATCGCGCCCATGAACGCTACCAGCGCACTGCAGAGAGCAACGGGCGAGCCATCGGCGTTCTTGGTCCGCTCGACCATCATGTCCAACTCATCCCGCGTGTGCCCTTCCCAGATCGGGAACCTCCTTCCAAAGTACGCTCGAATGCTTTCGACCGTCTTGTTGTGGGCGGACAGGACCAGAACGGACTTAGATTCGTTGAACAAAGACCAGAGTAGCTTTGCATCCGACTTTTCGAGCCTGAAGCCCCCGTATCTTGGTGAACGGTTGTCTGCTCGAATGACCGACACGCCGTCCGGCGGATCACAGAGATCTACCGGCTCACCGGAACGCAAGGCCTGCCGCGACCGGAGGACCCACTCCCCCAGAGCTTCTGAACCACCTGACCAGCGGTGCGGATAGTCCAACTCTACCGCGCAGTCGGCGTCAGCCAGCAAAGCCTTCCAACGCTGACTAGCAAGTTCAGACTCCTTTCCCTGGAAAATGCCCTGCATCGGATCTCCGAGGACGCGGACCCGCGCCCCTCCTCTGATGATCGCTCGGATCACCGATTCCTGCGCATCACTGGCGTCCTGATGCTCGTCACAAAGCACGAGGGGATAGCGAACAGCCAGCGCCTTGCCGATCATTCCGCTAGAAGCTAGGAGCGCACCTAGCTTCTGCCCGACCTTCGCATAGCCCTCGTCGGTGCTCCGGGCCCAAACGCTGGGATCCCCGGGCAGTTCGAGCCCCAGGTGATACCGCTTCGCCACTTCCAGAATGAGGCTGTCAATCGTACGAATCTCTACTCGGTTACCTGCGAAAGGGACTCGCTTGGCGAACACATCTGAAGCTGCGTGCGTGTGAGTGAGGACAAGAACACGGCCAGCTTCCATCCGCTCGGCGAAGTGCTCCGCGCAAGCCGCTCCTTGGTAGGTTTTCCCGCAACCAGCCGGGGCCTCGACGACAACAAGATGCTCGGACGAGCGAAGTGCGCTGGCCGCTTCGGAGTCAGACACCGTCGCCTTCGGGATCGGTTGGCTCAAGACCAATTACGGCACACACAGATTCCACAAAGGGCCAGAGCGTCTGGCGCAAGCCGGTCCATGCACCAAGGCTGAACATCTTGTCCGCGAGCTCAAAACCACCAGGAACGCTCTTGAACCAATGCTGAGAGTGCTTTTTGAACCTCTTCACCTCGGCATCATCGTCCAGCCAATCGGGAACCTGTCCCGTGGCAGCGTCTGCAATCGTCTGACGAATATCCGGGGATGCCAACAAGAGGGTCGGCCAGGTCTTGTCTTCTGTTTGAAGGCGCTCTTGAAGGGTCCGTAGCCGTTCTCCCGTTCGCTCCCCAAGGGGATCGCGCACGAACTCGTCCAAGCGGTCATCGGCCAGCGATTGGATGACATTCTCCTCAGCACAACCAACCTTCCACTGAAACGCCAACGATCCGAGAGTCTCCTTGACCTGGGACCAGCGCTGTGGGCTCTTGCCCTCGTTGTCGACGAACGCCCCGACGCACAAACCAGCCTTCGTCAGGCCCTCGAGCAAGCTCAGCGAAGGTGCGTTTCCGCCTGCGTCAGTTACCCATACCCCAACCGTGCCAAGCGAAGGCTCGACCACACGCGACAACAAGTTTTGGACGAACCCAACCTCGGTAGAGCCCTCTGCGACTACGGTGAGTCGGGAGAGAAAGGCCTCTGGGTCCCGGAGGGCGTGAGTCACCGAGTCTTGCGGCAACTCACCGATCTGCCCTGTTGCATCCAGATACCACATGCTTGACGATTTGGCGGCGCTCAACACTGTCGGGCTATGTGTCGTCATGAAGCATTGCGCCTTCCGGGCAATCAGCTCCGCAACGAGAGTGCGTTGACGGTAGGGCTCGAGCCCTCGCTCAAGCTCGTCAACGAGAGTGATCGGCGCTCCGCTTTGGCTTGCCGCAGCGACTTGAACCGCCGCGAGCCTCTGGGTCCCGGTCCCCCACGTCGCCACGGGCAATCGGGCATCCTGCTTTCTTGCGGTTAGCCCAACAAGCGAATTCAGTGAGATCCTCCGACCCCCTGTAAGACCTAGGCCAAGGTTTTGTGGCAACGAGTTCTTTCGAAACGCTGTCTCTAGGCGCTCAAGATTCTCCTTCCCCTCCCCCTTGAGATCTTCTCCGATCTCCTCGCCGCTGAAGCGGTGTCTCAGCCGGGCGCGCAGGGCCGCATCCGAGAGAAGGCGATCGAGAGCTGATCCGTAGACTAGGCGCAGGTCCCGATCGCTGCTGTCGTCTCCGCCCAACCACACTTGACCGATCTTCCTGCGCAAGGTCACCGGAAGATGATGCGTCGTGCCGTCGGGCTGAACGATCTCATGAAAGACTTCGAAATCCGCCGTCCCTCGCACGCGAAGGACGTAGACGGGATCCGACGATTCTTCGTCGTCCTCGAGGTCTGGAACGCATGCCTGGTGTCCGTCCCACGCCCAAGGCAAAACCATCTTCTGGAGCTGGTTGATTCCCACAGCGTCAGGAAGTGAAAAGGTCCCCTCGACTTCAAAACCCTCTTCGAGGCAACACAGCCAATAGTCGGAATCTGTTAACTGCGTTGAGCCTGTCGGTCGGAGCAGAAGTGCAATAGCCTCAAGGATGGTCGACTTCCCGGTGTCGCCACCGCCGAGGATCACATTAGCCCCGGGCTCAGGGCACCACTCAAGGTATTCGATGCCACGGAAACGAGTTACTACCAGGTGCCGGATCAACGGGGCTTGGCTTTCAGACATGGGCAACCCCCAGTTCATCGCCTGACCCGTTGTCGGGCCCTTTCCGCCCCAATCGGCGCTCGAACTCGGCCCAGGCCTCGCGGTAGTCGGCCTCGCGGTCGCAGCGGGTCCAGGGGGTGGGGTAGACGCGCTCCATGCGGGGCTCGAGGCCGGGGTCGGTATAGCGAAGGCCGACGAGGCGCACGGAACGGCCTTCCGGGTGGTCTTCGTCGCTCCAGCGGACCTCCGTTTCCGCCAAGAGGTCGGCCATGGTGCAGCGCTCGGATACGCCGAGCACTTCCGCCTCCTTCTTGCCGAGGCGAATCTTCTGCTTTCGTAGCTCTTGCGTGTTCGATCCGTCGGGATGGTATTCCGCATGAACGTCGAAACCGGCTTGCTCTTTGAGGATGGCTGCCAGCTCGACGAGACTCACGGCAGGGTTGCCCGCGGCGGTCTTGGAGGTGGGGACGATGCGGCCGTCTTGATCGTAGAGGCGTTCGCGTTCGTACTGTTGGAGGATCGGGAACTGGACTCGATAGATCGTGACGAGTTCATCCTGCGCAAGGCCTAGGACAAGTGCAGCGAGGACGTCAATCTCGACGAGCGCCTGGCGGCGTTCGAGATTGGCCCTTAGCGCCGACTCCCGGGTCCACTTTCCTTGACATATCGCCCAGTCCCGAAGCCTTCGATCGTGACTTGTGTCACTATCGTCTGCCATGTCTCGCGGAGCTAGTTCCTCCCAAAGATCCGCGTAGTGATGAGTGAGGCAATTCAATCGAAGGCAACGCGAAGCCATCCAAGGTCGATCCGGAGCGACGAGTGGCAACTGTTGCAGCAAGCTGGGGTACACATCTCCCCGGCCTGTTGTTTTCACAAAGAAATCGACAACCACTGAAGCACAAAGAGAATTGAAGTTGAGCATCTCCGCGTTCGACTGAAACGCGGCAGTTATGACGAGCCCAATCGTCGGAGCCCCCTTTGGCACGATCGCCGGAACCAAAGTTCGTTCGCCCGTAGGCGAGACCATCTTTCGATTCGCGTGGCGGAAGTACTCGAAGATGGGCTTGCCAGCCCAACGCGGAATGCGCTGACTGTAAACAGAAACTTCACATGCTGGAACGTATGTTGTCCGGGGCAAGAAGTCCTTGTCTATCGAACTGAGATCAATGCTGGTGTAGTCGAGGTTGTTCTGACACCCATCGTTGGGCGTCTTGTTGAAGGGCGTCGCGACATAGATGTGAGGGCCGTTGACGACCCAGCCCTGCAGGTCCGTCGGCCAGCACACTTCTCTCCGAATCGTCTCATCGGCCTGCCGGTCCCCTTCGTGCCATTCGCGCGTTGTTCCCCACTTTTCTCCGACTGGGCCCAGCCTCGGAGAGAGCGCGATTCGCTCAAGCGCCTTCACGATCTCTTCCGAGTGCACAACAGGAAGGCGGGCCTCAAGGAACGGAGTTCCAGGCTCGTCATACAGAGAGGCGAAGAGTTTGAGGCGATCTGCGTTGATGTACACGACGCGGTTCCGATGAGGCCTGAGCTCCCACTCATTCTCAGCGTCCTTGATGCCCGGCACGGGCCCGTTTCCATCATGGAGCATCGACCCGT
>SDBT01006511.1_pt1 | contig 19358 bp, 25 predicted proteins | sample 2277101 | NCBI WGS metagenome assembly SDBT01 (sample SAMN10404973, study PRJNA504765) | marine sediment metagenome | isolation source: marine sediment core GS10_PC15, 103 cmbsf | place: Arctic Ocean: Southern Knipovich Ridge | collected 2010 | reverse complement strand
TCTTTGTTATTTGGTTTGGTTTTAGGCATAAGTTTTAATCACTTTCCATGTTTCTTTTACAGATTTTAATTTGAAAGAATTTTTATTTATGATCTTAACCTTGTAACTATCTCCATCAGGAGAACTGAGAATACAGCCATCTGTTAAAACGATTTTTACTTTTTTATTTGGTTTGGTTTTCATGTTAATTTTAAAAACATGGGAGTGTGCCTATACACTCCCATTTAGGTTACCAATCAGAACCGCAGTTCTGCGTACAACCAGTATTACAATTACCGTCACAAGTTGAGTCGTGACCGTGCATTGTCCAGATGGGATTCAAGTCTCCGAAGAGAGCGTTGTATCCTACGACGAAGTTGGGGACTGAGTCCTCTGACGAGGGAGTCCACTGGTTATTTGGTGCATGGTGCAGAAAATGACCAAAGACGTTCTCGGAAAACTCGGCATAGTCAGCCGTGTGCAGTATGAAAGCGTGCCATACTTCATCAACAACTGGCGAGATCATGCCGACAGGTCCATCTGACTCCACAATGACAATCAGGAATTTACGAAACTCCGAGATCGCTGTGTCAATCTGGTCTGCTGGTATGATGCCTTCTGTTTCCAAACGGCCACGAATCTTGGTAAAGTCATATTGCTCGATATTGAACCGAGCTACATGACGATCTCCTGCTTCAACACCTTCAATTTGTGTTGCACATCCAAGTGCATCAAATTTGCAGGCACAACTAGGACCCGCGTCCGTACAAGCACTTTCCAACTTCTGTTCTTTAATGTTCATTGCTTAGCTCCTTTAGGGCTATAGCTGCTCTACTAGCGAAATGCTAGACCTTTTTTGCAACCAAATTTATAGACATTTGATTAGAGCCATCACGGACCTTAACCTCCTTCTCTTCAAAGAGGAGTATTTCCCAGCCTTTATATAGTTCTTTTAATTCATCCGCATTGAAATACATACCTTTGTCTTGAGGCCATGTAGCCTTGTCACTGAAAGTAGTGATCACGTTTACTCCATCCTTTGGAACCTTTTGCATCCAACTAAGGGTGGAGTAAGCGTTAAGTTTGTTTAGGAAGTGAAGTGTGAATAGGCAAATTCTATTGTCGAAAAAGGTCGAACCAGTTATGCAATCTTGAATCAAATCTCCATAGTTTTTTTCGACACCATGTACTCCAAAACCCTTACTTCTTAGAAATGCAATATTTGATCCGTCACCAGATCCAAGATCAACAACTGATCCTGCTTTAAATTCTTTGTAATAATCTTTTATTGTTTGACTTACCATGTTATTTATTAATTAGTCTCCCTCATATCCCTTCCTAATTCGTGTAAAAACTTAACGCTCAATACAGCAACACTACCTACTAAATAAGCCCCTTCACCAATCAGCAATATCACCATTAATGTCACAGCACCAATGCCTGTGATTGTGTTAAGTATTGTTTTCAATTTTTCTTTTTTAAATCTCTCATGTAAGCAGGAATTGATGTTGGATTAATGTAATGCTTTCTACCAACCTTCACTGTCTCCAGCCGACCATCTTTGATCCATGAATAAATTGTGTTCCTAGAAACCTTAAAGAGCTTTATAGCATCACTAACTGTATATGTATTGTTTGTCATATATAGTGATAATATATTACTACTTGTCACTACTTGTCAATAGGCAAATCCAAAAAAACTATAAGGAAACAGTTGACATTAGAATGAAGAATTTATATAATCAAAAAACCTTCTTTGGTTTGAGATTGATAAAGAGAGACTGGGGAAGTTTCAAAGGCCAGTGTAACACAGACAACCACTGGCCCTTTGTGGTTTTATTTGTCAGATTACCTGACAGTTACTCCTGTGTTGGTTCGGAACCTAAGTGCAATGATTGCTAACCCGTTAAGCCCTGTAACAATTTCATTTAGATTGCTATTTGGCTCAAAGTCTGCATATCCAAAAAAGTTTGCTACTGCAACAACCACCCAAAGTGCTCCAAACCAAACAAATCTTGATTCAACTGCTGTTTTTGTATTTACTGCCATAATACTCACCCCTTTTCTGGTCTTATAAGTGAAGTGATCCAATTAGTTAACTTAACTTTGTATCTACTTAACACTGCGCTTACCAGTTCCAAAGTAGTGTGTCGATCAAGGGTTTTGTGTTTGGTCAGTCTTTCATATTCCTCTTTAGGAATAATGACCGTAACCTCTGGGTCAATAGAAGTAAGTAGCTCCTTAACCCTATCAGCAAGGTCGCCAATCTCTTTGTCCCTTGCAATAACCATATCCTTTGTTTCTTTGAGGTCTTTCTCAAATTCATCTCTGTCTTCCCGAGCAAGTACAAGGGCTTCCTCGAACTCTGTTGCTTGACCAGAAGCGAAAAGAAACTTTTTTTGTAATTTTTTAATCTTTTTCTCATTACTAGCAGATTTACTTAATGCGTTTTTTATTTCACCAACTCTACTCCTAAACACTCCCTCAGACTTTTTAACATCTAAGTTGAGATCGTCCCTTAACAGTGACTCCCAATATTCTGGCATCTCACCAATTATACTCTTTGCCATATTAATAAGTCTATCTATGTCAATAGTTCCAGGACATTGTGTAGCACGAGGGACCTCTTTGTGCCCGATTACATGGGACCTATCTAACGGTATGTGATATCTCTCGGATATCTCAGCGAGCAATGTGACCGAGCTATTATACGTAGCTTCGCTCATAGCCTTGGTTGTGGTGGCATCATGCTCTATCCCTATGGAGCGTTGGTTCATTCTATAGTTACCCGCATGGTAAGCCACGCGTTCTTCTTTTACCCACTGCCAGATTTTTTCATTGGAGATTCCATAGTGTGCTGAAGAGTTATTTGCTGTTTGGAAACGGTTGTTCGCAGAAGAGAGTGTCCCTATCCCAAACCAGTGAATCACGATTCGATCAATCGGCTTACGATTGCTGTCGGAATTAGGACTTCCCTTCCATATGGTTGTCATTGGCTAAGTTTAGACTCAAGACTCTCTAGCCTGGTGTCTATGTTTTGGAACTTCAATTCGAACCAATCCTGACTAGGATATTCAGCAACTTGTTTTGCTAGAACACTCACCTGTTGCTGAAGAAGAGCAAAACCAACAAGCCATCCTACAACAATTAAAATAATGGCCCACGCGTTCTCCCTTAATATTTGCATTGCCCCATTTGTTTTTTTGGTCATATATTTATTTTAACGCCTTTTCCAGTTGTTTACCAACTATGCCACAATCAACCACCTATCACCTGTGCCACAGCCCCACAATAATCCTGACCGCCTTCTTGCTCACTATCTGCATAACCAGAACCCGTAATAGAACAAGCCTCCACTCTTCGTCTACCGACACCTCCTGCACCACAACCAGTTCCACCACCGCTCCCAGCGGATGCAGTTATTTTATTTACCCCCAATGCAGCACTCACTGCTTTAATCAAAACCGAACCACCAGCACCACCACCGCCACCCTTCTTATCTGAACCTGAATTAACTGAACCAGCCCCACCACTAACAGCAATGGCCCCAGTTGTTATCTCAATGTCTCTACTTATTAAATAAATAAACCCACCACCTGGCCCACCAAGGGCAGTTGCCTCATTACCAGCACCGCCCATTCCACCAAAAACAGCATTTGTTAAATCAGCACTACCAGCAGCAGCACCACCATCACCATTGTTTGCACCACCACTACCAGCTCCTCCAGCTGATCCATTACCGCCACCTCCTGGCCCAGAAAAATCGGTGATTTGTGTCCCACCCCCACCATTACCATTTGCAGTAGTTTGATTTAAAACATCCCCACCAGTACCCTCTCCAGCAAGACCTTTATTACTAACACCATGATTTGCATACCCAGAAAGGCTAGCTGTTAATGCACCAGTAATAGTAATCTTTCCAGAACATGCTATTACATAAATACCGCCTATGATTTCATCCCAGCTGGCTGGAACGCCTGAAGTTAGGGTGAGGCTACTATACTGTGGAATAAGTATGCATTGACTCCGATTAGCACCGGAGCTTTGATAAGCGTTTACCAAGTTAAGAGATAAGTTTAACTGACCACCGGACGTTGAAACTACCGTATTCAGCTCCCACACTCCAGCCGTGGTTGTTGTATTGCCTCTGGATTTATGGATCATAACCATGTCACCTGCATTGAAGCCAGTCTCCGAAGTTACTGTTAGTGTTTTTGATCCAACAGAACCACTACAAGCAGTTCTTATGTTGGGGTCTCCAACTATAGTATCAATCCCATCGTGTCCATCACCGAAGTTTAAAAATTGTGACATATTATTTACACCTAAGCATTATGGTCAAATCAGCCCCTGATACCGTGGAACCAATCTGATCAATATCAAGTGTCAGCAAATCGCCTTCTGCAAGTGTGGTTGTGTCAAACGATGTCTCTGTACCTGATGTTGCCCCAGCAGCAATCTGCACCCTATTACCTTGAGTAGCCCAAATAGTTGAACCATTCTTATTTAAATCCAATATCAACACCGCCCCTGTAGGTGCAGTCTTCACCTCAGCATATGCCTTTACAATGGTTAGCGCTCTGTGAGCTATTAGAGTTGGCGCAACCGAAGTTCCTGTGGTAAGCACTCCAATTGCTGTAAAGACAAAGCTTGGTTGTCCCTCAGACAATTCGTAGTCTGTGCCTGCATCGTTTTTGACAAATATCGTTGGGAGACCACTCTTATCCTTAGCATACATGTGAGCCTTATTCGCACCAGGAGTTGATGGTGCCGCTCTTTCCACATACTCGACACCTTGGGCCATAGCATCAACTGCACGGTCATTAGCCACCATATTGTCGAGCTTTGCCTCAGTCATTGTGTCACCACTGGTCCACGTAACGGTAGTGTATGTAACTTCAGCCATTGTTCTTAAATGCTACTACATTGTTGCTTACAACGCTAACTTTGAATTTCGAATTTCTTTGATTAAACTCTCTACCAATGACATTTTTCTGTTCTCTTTCATAAGCTTCTTTTGGATCCATTGTCATGTTTGCCCTAAAGTCACGTGTGTCTTGTCCACACGCACACTCTAAGTGTAATTGTTCAGTAATAGGGGACACATGAGGACCAACACATCCATGCCACGAATCCCCATCTGTCCAATTCGTGTAATGAAAATCACACCAATCGGTTAGTGTTTTATCAGTAGCCCAACAATAACCCTGTGTCTCTTTGCAGTTATTGCAATCAATCCGATATCGTTTCATGCCCACCTTATTCTTTGGACAAACAATGAAGCTCTGCCTTTCAGATACCTCCTTGCTTCCCTCACCTGAAAGCGGAGCTAGTTTCTGTTTCCATTCGTGTATCAACTTTTGACAATCACAGTACGCCCTGTCAATGGGGAAGAAAGAATAAATTTGAACCTTGCCTCCAGCATTAGAAGCTTTTGTTTTCATTTCTGGAGATGCAATAAACTTTCGTTTCATATAATTATATCAGGGCCCAATAGTTACCCAACGATCCAAGTTATTATCACGAACAAACATCTGATCAGCGGCAGCATCATTTATCTTCACAAAGACCTCTCCAGATAATCCAGATGCAGGCAGTGTTGTACCCCTAGGTAAAACAACTCTCTTTCCACTCCAGTCATTTATCTCTTTACCCTCAACCTGCCTAGCAGCAGAATCACCACGCATGCTCTCTATTGTCTCAGTCATATGTATATTCTAACATCATATTAAACATCTCTTTCTAAGGCCACAGAATCGATTCTAAGCCCCCTCACAGGCTCAAGTACTATATACCTACTACAATAGCTCATTTGCCGTTATTTTCCTCAATCTAAGCGTTTGTATAAACGACCCTGGCTCATACACGCCCTGTATGCCTATAAGTCGATATTCAGTAAATGTACCCAGATCTTGATCCTTGACATTTATCCTATCTCTTAATTGTAATTGTGGAATACCGCGGATCTCCAGTGTCAAGATGTTGTTAGGATTTTTGTGTCGTCTAACAATATCTTGTGCCATATTTGCAGCAAAGGACCGGTTATCAATAAATTGATTCTCAACTATCTTTTGATGTTCATTGTAATCAGTTATTGAGTTGTTATCTTGAAATACTTCCTTAATTTCATAGTCAACAGTTGCTGGCGTGCCTCTCAACTTAAGAAGATTTACATAGGCTGTGCTTGCGTTATTATTTGTTATCACCATCTTAGATGCCTTTGCAAACTCGTCTATCGCAGCAATGCTGATGTCTGCCGTAATATCAGACCCTACACCACCAGACCCAGTAAACGCTGTGTAGTCTGTGTTTGCAGCAGGTTGTGTAATATCAGAAACAGGATCTTCAAAATCCGCCCATACCGTTAATGTCTCACTAGGTTCAATAACTTCCTCAGCACCATCTCTCCATATTTCAACTTCACCCTTAACACTTCTTGGAGCACCTCTAATAATTACCCTATTAATGATTTCACTAGACGATGATTGCTTCCACCTTAAAATGTCTCCTGGGTCGATAGTCCACACAACTGCATTGTATGGTGACTCCGCATATTTATCTCTATTTTCAAAACGCAACTTTCCCTGTTCGTCCTGATAAAAGATTGCCTCCTCAGCTTCACAGATTTGTCTAATTCTGTCTCCAGCGGTTTGCCCTTTCTCAAACCAAGCAAAACCTGGAGTATTAAGTCCGCGATCTAATTCATAGCTAGAAGCACCTATGCCTGCATCAGACAAGATATTGGTAATAATTTGATCCGATCTTTGATTTGTGAATATTGCAGACTCTTGTGGGGTCTCATTCAAGGACTTCATGAAATCAAATGCAGAAATCTTAACAGTCCTTCTTAATTTATCCTCCTGTGGCTGTAATGTTAATCCCTCAATAATAGGAATTGTCTTTGTTTGCCCCTCCACTTCAAATCCAATAAACATTTTAATTGGCCTATTGGGTCGCAATGCAGTTCCTATGGTGGCATTGTTGTCTGGAGTGAATCTTAAATCTGTGTTATCTAACAGCACATCAGCCATAGCGATAGATGTACCACCGAGAGGTTCGAGCAACCGTCTTTCATATTCCATTCTAATCACTCTGCTAGTCTCATCGAAATATTGGAAAGCGTCTGAATCATTAATAGCAGACTCACCAGTGCCCTGTACTATGTCAGTCCCACCCACTAGAGAAGTTCCCACTATCACAAAGTCTTGTGCTCCAACAACTCTAGTCCAAGCTACTAAAAGTGTTGCTCGTATGGGTCTCACCACAGCTGTACTCAAAGCCTCGAAAGGAGTCCATATGCTTTCACTAGAAATCCCTGGGCCTAAAATTTTAGTCTTCCTCCTTTCATAATACTTCTGTTAGTATAAGTGTTAAATCTTCACGATATGCAATTCCAGTTGGTGGATAAGTTCTACCCTTAACATCAATTAAAACTTGTGTAGCAGCAATCGGTAGATCAGTCTCTGTACTCTCAAACGATCTTGTCTCATTCAAGTTATACTCAGCCAAGATGCTACTAACCTCAGCCGGAGTTAGGTTCTGATAAGTTAGAATGAACCTCTCCTTCCTATTCTCCTGTCTCTTAGTGCTTTTGCCCAACATCAATAGATTACCAGCCGATGTCTCTATAAACTCACGCCTAAAGCTTTTTGGTTGTAACAATGTTAAAGCTCCCAATATATATGCCATGTGATTAGCCCCCCATCAACTCCTGGACTGTCTTGTTTTCTGCTATGCCTGCTCGCACCAATTGAGCATATAGCTCTCTAGCTATCTCGCGCTTTTCTGTTTCTGTACCAGCAAATATACCAATGCTTACATTGAATGAAATACCGCCCCCGCCACCACCCTGATCTTGACCTAACCCTCGTGGCACAACCGTCTCTCCACCATGAGCTATTATTGGTACAGCTTCCCCAATAGGACCAGGGACTGTGCCGCCACCAGCTTTTCTCACTGGACCGATAAGTCCACCACCAGCCGCACTTACTCCTGCTTCAAAACCTCTTTTAATAGCATTGGTTGCAGCGCTCACTGCATCTTTGATTGAATCAAAGGCCCCAACCACATTGTCCTTAAACTCAAGAACCTTCCCCCATGCCGAATCCGCACCCCCAAGAAGCTTGTCTGTGATTACACTGATCAGTTCATCAAAAACCGCCGCTACTTCACCAGGTATGGTCTCTATGAACCCCTTGACCTTACCAGGCCATGTAGGGACATTTGTTCTGATCCAATCCCATGCAATAGTTAGTTTTTCAATTACTTTATTCTTTACCTCATCAAAAATTATACCAACCTTTCCTGGAAGTTCGCTAAACCAAGTAATCATATTTCCAATGATTTCTGGGATCTTCACACTAAGCCATCCAATCATAAATCCAACTGCAAACGGTATATCCTCAATAAACAACTTGCTAACAAACTCCATAACCCGGCCAGGTAATTCACTGAACCATGTAATCGTGTCTTCAATAAAGGCTCCTAAATCTTCTTTGACTTGTTTAAGCGCAGGGAGCCATTCATTGATAAACATATCCCTAAGCTCTCTAAATTTATCAACTATCTTTTTGACAGCTACCACAAGTATTGCTCCAGCTGCCGCAAAAGCTATTGCTGTGGCTATGGCAGCACCAAACGCAGTGATAAATGCAATCCCCATCAAAATCACCAAACCACCCAATGCTCCTGCAAATGCCAGCACGACATCCTTATTTCTTAAGAGTGTATCAATAAACTGAGTAGCAGGATCTTGTATTTTTTCTAATACTTCCAACAATTTCTCGGCACCTATTTTAAGGAAAAAGAAGATAGATCCCTCTCGTATGTCTCCAGTTTCTTCCACACCCACAATAGAAGCAGCAAACCGTATCCACGTATCTCTCAAATTAGACACAACACCACTCAGACTCTTAGACTGCTTATCCATTAAGTTGAAAAACTTTCCACCTTCACCAGTCATATTTTTGAAGGCCTGACTAACATCTTCGAACCCAATCTCACCATCTGAGACCATCTCAGCAATTGCCTCCTTGGTAGTATCAAAGCTCTTAGCTAATTCCTCAATAAGAGGCACACCAGCTACACTAAAATCTCTAAGCTCACGCCCAGTAAGCTTACCCTGGGTTCGTATCTGTCCAAAGTTAAGAATCAGCCTCTCCATGGGTACACCCAAACCAGCCGAAACATCACCCAACATTCTCATCTCAGGTATAAGGTCCTCAGCTGAAGACCCCATAGCAAGCAAGCCTTTTGCCCCCCTTAACACTTCTGGTAAATCAAACGGTGTTCTCCTGGCAAACTCAGATAGTTCTTTCAATGACTCCCTTGCTAAATCAGCCGATCCAAGCATGGTCTCAAAGGCTATTCTGTTCTGCTCGAACTCAGCACCAACAGCCACCATTGACTTGCCGAGTGCACCTACGACACCAATAAAGCCAGTGGCTGCAATTGCCCCAGCATTGATATTTCTTTTGACCCTTTTACCCAATGAGTCAAACTCTTGCCCCACACCCTTAAGGACTTTTGAAGCGTTGTCTTTTGCATTAATTACTACTTGTACATCTGTGGTTGCGGCCATTGGTTAATATTAACACAGGGGCTTTGGTGTAGTCATTATCTTAAGCCAGACTTTCTTCTGGCCATTTTCTCTTTTGCTTGCTGAATCCGAGACAATTCATTCATAATTTCACTGTTTACAACAAAGGCTTCTAAGTCCTCTTTCATGAAGTCTTGATGGCTCAGTGCAAAAGTCTTGCGATACAAATAAGCGTTCACCTTGTTGATTGCCCAAGCTATTTCTCCTGTGGGGTTTCTGATTGATCCTTTGGCTCGGAGGACATCTTTGATTGCTTGTCTTCTACTGGAGATAAGCTTTGGGATAAAAAATTGAGAGCCCTCATGGTTACCTCAGCGGGTAACTGGCTAAAGTTTTCTTTGGTAATATCAACTACTTTACCATCACTAATTCCCTTACCTTTAATGAACCTTTCAGTAAGAAGTTTGGATGAAGTTTTTATTCCAGCAGACACTGAATCAAGGTTGTCGGGGTCTACTGAACCGATGTCAGAAAAACCACTCTCCATGTCTTCCCATGTCAGAGCCTCAAACTCTAAGAAGCAATCATTATCCTTCCAATCTTTACCAAGATAATGAAGATCCAATCGTTTATTTACATCAAATTTCATAGTGTTTATTTATGGTTAAAAATATACAATTTCGGGTATTTTGCACCCCACTCCCCTACTCTACCAGACCTCTCCCCTATTTACCATTTCGAGCCTATAATACCACTCCCCTATCGGTGGGGGAGTGCTGAAAGCACTCTTTTTAACTCTAACTATTAGTAAACAGAGACTAGGTTAATAAGCTTGCAAAGGTGGATAATGTCTTGTGCATTTGCTACGTCTCTACTGGCTTTAAATGAGACAGTCTGAGTCACTATTTCATCTAAGCTATTGTCAGGTTCCCAGTCAAAGAAATCCACTTTAGGTAGTTGAATTGTAAGGCTTGGATTAGTGGATGCACCTATGGTTACATCTGTATTTGTAAAGGCAATTTCCATGGCCCTATTAGTGCCAAGCGTAAAGAAATCTTTATAGGTTTCTGCTTCATAGTTAAGTGTTATGGTGCCCTCAACAGAAAGTTGCCTATTCAAAATATCCTCAGGCTCTGCCGTTCCTAGAACATCATCAAGAGTCAAATTCTTAGAGATATTCAAAGTAAGACTTTTAAGCGATGCAGCCGTTGCAGCTGCCAAACCACCAATGGTGCTGGCGACTTTAAACGATAAATGTTTCTTGGTAAACTTAGTCTCACTCTCAGCAACTGGTACTGTCGCACCGGTTGGAATACCTTTCTTGCTCATAAAACCAGCGCTGTATTTAAGGATCTCATCAAGCTCTGCTGTTATCTCTAAGCTGTCTAACATTACTAGCTTATAAAGCTCACTTGTGTTGCTGTCTACAACAGTGAAACTGAGGGATTGGTGGGTGTTTGTTTGAGCCACCGTGAAGGCGTGAGTGTACACAGAAGTGTCCGTTGGGCCACTAGTACTAATAGAGCCGAGCATGGCATAGAGAAGAAGCCCCAGGCTCTTAACCCTTACCTCACCCTCAATGTCACCCTGGCCATAACTTGTAGTAATAAGGGCCTCCTCACTGTCAGCAATTTTACCCAGCCCACCAACAGAACGAGCTTGAATAATTTTATCGTCAAATGTAAGTGAAGTCCTGGGTAGGTGGTAAACAGCAGCTGATCCACCGCCACGGGTAGATTCCTTGGCAATACCTAATTGAACTAGTCTTCCTATATACTTAGCCACAGTCTCATTTTGAACTACCTAAAACTATCTGTCAACTGTTTTAAGGCTGAATGTCCACAGATACCCTAACGCGCACCGACAACTGGGCCATGATTAATTCCTCGCCTTCCACTTGACCCCAACCTGTAGGTACAGCCCAAGTATTCAAATATGTGTACCTAGCTGGTAAATTTACACCAATGGTCCGTGTAACAGCTCCTTTTTGGTCTTCTTGGTCAATCAAGTCAAGAAGACTGTCAACAATCTTCTCAAGTGCCTCAAGCGCCCCACCAATTCCCTTAACCTTGGTTTCATAAAAGACTCTAACCATAAAGGCGTAGGTACGCACATTCTCTGTGGTGGTCTCATAGTCAGACTCATTATCTGAGTTAACTATATGCGCAGCAGGGTAACCATTAAATTTAATCTTTGGGTAATTGGACACCTCCTGAATAGTACTAAGCGTACTTATCAGTGTTCCTATTTGTGGCCTGATTGTTTGAAAGCTCATTTAATTTTTACTTGTATGTGTGCCTCTAATTCCTTAGATAAGCGCTGCTCAAATCCTTCAGTTGCATTTTGTGCACCCCAAAGCATAAACGGTCGTGCCCTGAGATACTTTGTTCCCTCATGAACATACGTGGCATAGTTGGTATGTGGCCTAATAGTAGCAGAGGCGGGCCTTAATGACACTCCAATACTGGCTCTCAGCCTACCAGTGTCAACAGGTGTTACCTTCTTAGACTCCCTCTCTATAAGGAATGCGAGCTCTTTAATCTTCTTACTCATGAACCCACTAATGTCAGTCTTACCAAATTTTCTAGCTAAGGTGGCTAGATCTGGTGTAATTGTCACTGTAATCTGACTGGGCATGGTTATTCGTTTTGCTCCATCAACAGAACCTCCAAGTGCACATTTATCCCAAAAGCATAATTTTTCTTAGTAATTTCACGGACAACATAAACCGTACCAGCCTCATCAGTTATTCTATCCATCTCATTAATATCCGTTTCAACCTCAAACCACGCCCTCCACGCACGCTCCTCAACTATGCCCAACAATTGTCTAGTTTCAGTGTCAGCCTCTTGAATATGTGCAGCAACTGTCGCAGTTGTTTGGAAGCTGGTAATATCACCCGAACCCGCACGGAGTCTCATAACCACTACATTTTGGTCTAGTAACCTAAGTATGTTCATATCTGAAGTGGAGTCAATACGCTATGATCATCTATCACCGCATACTTGTCCAGAATGGCTTTGACGTTTTCGTCTTCCATTACAGTTGCCCCATAAACAATTGAGTAGTCACCCAACCTCTCACTCTTAATCCCAACAGATCCACCCTTTCTACTGTATATAGCGAGACACATCTCCCACACAATCATCTCTATGTCACCAGCCTCTGTCTCAGAAAGAAACGTTGAAGAATTATCGAAACTATATCCAGCGGTATAAGTTACCCGAAAGCCATTCCGTGTTCTGGAGAATTTCCAACCACCAGCCGACTGAATTATTCCACTGTCAAGATTTACATGATAAAACTCTGCATCAATAGTTTCCCATGAATCATTATCTAACGCACTATTTCGTCTTTGTAAAGTGAATGTTGCAGAAGAACTGACCGGGAAGTTCTCTAAACTTAGAGACTGTCCATCCTCAGTACTATACTCCTCGTTTGTATATGCAGTTTCTTTAATTCTATACCCAATATAATTCTCCACGAACTCAGTCACAGAATCAACTATGCGTTCCATTCTGGTTAGTTTTGCCCCCGCGAGTGTGCCTAGCGCACCAAAGTCAGCCACACGCTGGGGTGTAGTTAAAGCATACGATTTCACAGCCATAATTTATGATAACACAATCGACACGCTTTTCTAAAAAGGAGACTTAGAAGGATTTCCTTATGTGAATGTTGCTTGAGGGGTTCATTTGTCGATGTTCATATCCTGGTGGCTTTTTAAGTCCTTTAGTTGATTTGGCTTTGACTGGTTTTTTAACATGCAAATCTCTTGTAGCCATACCTCTACCCACCAAATCAATGGCCACATTTGCAGTCACTACCCTTGTCTTGTTGGTGTCCAACATCCTTATTTCTATCATCTCGAGTCGGAGTAGAAGAATGCGCCTGCCCTACGACACCCTTCTACGCCCGCTCGAGGGGCCGATACGATCAAGACCGTTAAAGTTGTCAGCCCGACAACTACTTACACCCAGAAACCTTGCCCACTCATCATCGTCTTCAGAATAACGAATCGTTAATAATCCCCGCGCGTTCGTCAACAAACATTTACGTAAGTATAACATATTCACAAAAACTCAAAGGACCCCGTGTTACCGAGGCCCCTCTAGCTATAAAGTAACCACCTATTCACTTGAGTAATAGAGTAGTGAATAACTCCCTTTTACTAAGAAGCAATAGCTGTCAATTTAGCAAATGGTGTAGTTATTACTGCCTTACCATCTACTCTTTCAACTGCCTTGATTTCCATCGCATTTCTCCTCCATGCATCCCCACCCTCATTGGTGGTTGTTACTGCCAAAGTTTGTCTATCAGCGATTATGTAGTTACTCCAGTCACCAAAATACAACTCGCTTTCTGCGAGGTCATTTTGCTCATGGAAAGGATATCCATAAAGTGTGTCTGGGAGTCTCTTGGTTTCACCAACAGAAGCTGATGCTGCGCCACCATCCCTCCAAATATATTGGTTGGTGGTGTCCTTTAGTGTACGTAGAATTCTCTTTACGTACCTATTTCCAACAAAAGCTGTTCTACTAGATTGGCTTGTAGCTTGTGGAACTAGGTCTATAAGAGCAATTATGTCATCAAAGGAAATGCTAGCACCGGCGATTGCCTGATTGGAAATGGACTCCGTACTAATACCGGTAGGTCTCCCTGATCCGGAACCAGTAAAGAAGGCTTTATCTTCAGCTGCTCCAATAGCTTCAGCAAACAACTCAACGATGAACTGAACAAGGTTAATGTTAGCATCTGCAAGTAATTGGTGAGATACAGGAAGCAAACATACCAAATCATTCGGGCTAAGTGTAACCTGCCCAAACTCTGCCGAAGTGGTTGACTTAGACGCGTATTCAGATGTCCAGTAAGCAACAGGTTTTGCGCTCAAGCTGTTAAGCTTAAGTGTGTCTGTGCTCATAGGAAGTATCCTAGCGATACGCCTCATAATAGCCTTGTCAGGAAGAATCCTGAACACTTCAGTTCGTAGTTCTTCTGGGACGAGATATCCACCTTCGGAATCAGTACCTTCTACAAGCGCCCTTAAAACTCTTTGGGAGTTTGGGTCAGTTTTGGAATAAACCAAAGACTTGAAGAATGTAGCAATTTTCTCTTCCTTACTTAAAGAAGTAAGGTCACTTGGGTAATCAATCTCTTTAAGACCTCCCCAGCTAGTAAATATTTTACTTCTTACATGCTGATTCAAGTCTTCCCGTGTTTCCTTGCTATAACCTTTGTTATCAGCGACAGCATTTGCTAATTTCTCAGCAATTTTGTCAGCTAAATCGGCTACAACTTTAGCATCTGCACCATTGTCTTTCTTGGAAGTTTTAACTTCCTCCTTTTTATCAGACTTAACGTTATCCGTCTTTAGTCCGTGTTTTCGTAAAACCTTAGCTAAATCTTTTTCTAAATTCATATAAACGACTCTATTTTTCGGGCTATCACTCCCGCGTCCATGGGTATCTCAACCCTTTGTCTTGTCACCTCCCTTTGCAGAACCATTAAGATGTTGTGATAGTGCTAAATCGATAACTTTCAGTGCCATTGAAAGTTCTTTATCTGTATATTTACTGTCTACCTTAGGGGCTTTTTCAATTTTTCTAGTCTTCTTTGTTTCACGAATACTCTTTTTGATAAGCCGCACAGCGTATCGATCTTCTCTGTCAAGCATTAATGCGTGTATCTCTTCGTCAAACCCAGCTAGCACTTGATTTTCAACAGCCTTAAACTCAGGTATTGGTTTATCAAACTGTTTATAGTGTTTCTTTAGATGGTTATATACACCCTTTCTGTCATCGGTAGGAATATCAACCCCGCCTCTGGCACCCAGTAATGCACCCATGGCCGCAGCTATACCTCTCCAAACAGCCTTGTGTCCCATGTCACCTGCGTGGTGTGGTAGTTTGTACGATGACTTAACATTGGGGTCACTCTTGTCATACCATGTAGACATCAACTTAAGAGCTTTTGTGTCTGCCTTCTTAACTTCACCAGCAGCATCCCATGAAGCGCTCTGTGGCAAGGTACCTAAGTCTTTGAAACGTATAACAGATTTTGACACAACCTTAGCGACCTTTTTAACTTTCTTTATTTCTTTCTTAACCACCTTCTTTTTGGTGATCTTTTTCGTGGCGTCACCAATATGATCCTGCCCCTTCTTTTCGGGCTTTTTACCAGTATCGTCAATTTCATTTTCTACCTTCTCTTTATTATTATTAGGTTTTTTATTCTTCCTTGGTTTTTTAGGTTTCTTTGGTTTGTCACCACCACCATGCAAAGTCTTCTTTTCTGATTCGTCTTTGTCAGCATACATATCTTCTATCTTTATAGGAACAACTCTTTTATCGTTCATTCCTTTCAAAGCAACGATGGCTTGTGGGTTAGCTGGTACAGGTACAAAAGAAAGCTCAAGTAACTCTTGTTTCAAAAATTTCCTTCCACCAAACACATTGTTAGCATCTATGTCTTCCCACTCAATAGGCTTAAACCCAACAGACACTGTGTTTAGGAATCCATCTTTTACTTTTCTAAATATCTCAGCTGCAAAATTATCTTGAAGATCAAATTTAACTTGAAACATTAGTCTTGCCTTTTTGGTTCCTTTGCCAGCAACCCACACCTTAAGTGCCTTACCAATCGGTGGCCTTTCTTCTTTAACATTGTGACCCCAGAGAATTACGGGGTTTGTGTTTTTAAACGTCGCAAATTCCCAACCATCCTGACGGATAGAGTCACCTGCCCTATCAAGCACATCTGTCGATCCAACAACAGCATCCAAAATGCCTTCATTCTCATGAACGCTTTTGTGCAAAATTTCGGCCTTAGTATGAAGTACTTTTTGCATGAGTCTTCTAAATTATGTACTCTGTCAATTCCTCTGTCAAGTTACTCTACCTCAACTAACTCGATTTCAGCTCCTACAATATAATCACTTCCAGGGATAACGTATCTTGCCTGTGATAAACGGACCAACACACTAGTCTCATTTATGACTAAGTTTCCGTCACTGACAGAGAATGTCACCGCAGCACCAGCCTGAGCAATCGTATCCATTCTATCAAATTCTACCCTAGATAAAATTTCCCAACCAAAAACAAATCTCTCCTTTTTTGCGGAAACATCTCGCCCCTCCTTACCATTAATTGCACGAACGTCACTAGAAACAAATATGAAATCTCTCTTAAAGAATTTAGGTCTTGGTATGCCAAGACTATCTAGTAAATAAAATGTGTCGATATTTGGAGATGGTGACGGTGAGTCTGACACAGATTCACTAGAGCTAGGAGAAGAAGAAAGAGACGGTGATAGTGATGCGCTAGGGCTTAAACTAGCTGAGGCACTACCAGATGGGGATGCACTACCAGATGGGGACAGAGATGCACTGGGCGATAGTGATGCACTAGGGCTTAAAGATGCGGACACACTGGCACTAGGTGATAAGGATGCAGATCCTGATGCGGATGGGGATGCACTACCAGATGGGGACAGAGATGCACTTGGGGACAGTGACCCACTTGGTGATCCTGGGCTAGGTGAGATAGAAGCACTTTCACTAGCAGATGGTGAAGTACTAGCAGAAGGACTCAGTGACTTAGATGCAGATTTACTTGCAGACTTACTCCCTGATGCGGAAGGAGATAGAGACGCCGATCCACTAAAACTAGGTGATATGGATGCACTAGGACTGAGAGATGCGCTTGCACTAGCAGATCCAGAAGCACTAGGGCTTACAGATGGAGATAGAGATGCGCTTGGTGATTGTGACTTTGATGCACTAGTAGATGGAGAAAGAGATGCACTTGGGCTTAGAGAGGCTGAGCCACTAGCTGAAGGAGACAAACTAGCACTAGCACTAGTAGACGGGCTTGCACTTTTAGATCCACTTGCACTAGGGCTCAATGAAGCACTAGGGCTTGCACTTTTAGATCCACTTGCACTAGGGCTCAATGAAGCACTAGGTGATAAAGAGGCTGATGGGCTAAGTGATGCTGAACCTGAAGCACTAGGTGATAAAGATGCAGATGGAGCACCACCAGTAGCAGAAAAAGCAACTCCAACCTGTGTACTATTTTCATCGCCAGCCGTTGAATATCCGGTTGTAATCTCACCAGCAACTGCAACTGGTTTGTCACCAAAAAATGCGCCAAAGTCTCCTGCACCATCACCAGCTATAAAATCCGCTCGTTCATTCGTTGTTGATTCTGGTGTGCGTACATCTGCCTCATCCTGTGAATCTGCACCAGACGTAACAAATAAAGAATTGTTTACAGAAGTATCGGCAGTGTATTCATGAGTAGGTGTTGAGCTTAAATTAGAGCTGGAAGTATCAGTAAGAGCCCAAGTTAGTTGAGCTGGATCATAATATGTGGCGATAACAACACCAGTATCTTGCTTGGCAGACATTGTAATGGTGAGGTCATTAGTACCAATAGACGGTCCTATCTTGTACCAAATCTCAACACTGTAATTAGTACTATCACCAGTTCTATTTACCTCATGCGCTTGAGTTAAATTAGACCCATCGTAGGCTATTTGTGTAACAGTCTCATCACCGTCAACTACAACCCCAACAATCATTAATTGTCCATCTTGAACAGCTGTTACGTGTTGTATGGTTTGTTGATCAGAAGAATCGAAGCTATTTACTGTCGCGTTGTCATGTGTAATTGCCATTTTTTAAATTATATACTAGTGATTATCTAAGAGATCATTTAACGGTCTATATAAAATAATATTATCTTCGTTATCCCAAATAGAATTAGATCTTTTATCTCCAATTACACTCCTCTCTTTATTGTCGTATAGTCCCGATATCCTTTTTCTATCGAGTGGCCCTATTGGTGATTGGCTAGGTGATCCCGAAGGACTTAATGATGCACTTGGAGATAAACTAAGAGACCCACTTGCTGAAGGACTTAGGGATGTACTTGGAGATACACTAGCACTGGGGCTCAACGAACCCGAAGGGGATAAACTAGCACTACCTGATGCAGATGGGCTCAAAGAGGCACTAGGGCTCACTGAGAGGCTCGCTGAGGCACTAGGGCTTAAACTAGCACTAGGACTAGCAGAACGACTCCCAGAGGCACTAGGGCTTGCTGAGAGGCTTGTAGAGGCACTTGGGCTTAAAGATGGACTTGCGCTTTTAGATCCACTTGCACTACCAGATGCAGATGGAGATAGAGAGGCACTAGGACTTAAACTTGCAGAGCCTGAAGCACTAGGACTTAAACTTGCAGAGCCTGAAGCACTAGGTGATAACGATGCTGACGGGCTTAATGATGCTGACCCACTGGCACTTGGGGACAGAGATGCAGAGCCACTAACTGATGGGCTTAAGCTACCACTTGGAGACAGTGATGCAGACCCGCTAGCACTTGGAGACAGTGATGCAGACCCGCTAGCACTTGGTGATAGTGATGCGCTTGGAGACAGTGATGCGCTTGGTGATAGTGATGCAGAGGGAGACAAACTTGCAGAAGGCGACAAAGAAGCACTTGCACTGCCGATTAATATAACATTCCAATAATCTGTTTGCAGTGTCGTAGGATTCAGTGGAGACTCACTAGCTGATGGAGAAATACTTGCACTTGGTGATAGTGATGCAGATGGGCTAAGTGATGCTGAACCTGAAGCACTAGGAGAAAGAGATGCGCTTGGAGATAATGATGCAGATGGGCTAAGTGATGCTGAACCTGATGCACTTGGAGACAAGCTAGCTGAGGGGCTTAGAGATGCTGACCCTGATGCACTTGGAGAAAGAGATGCACTTGGTGACAAACTAGCAGATGGGCTTAGTGAAGCAGAACCACTTGCGCTAGGAGACAAAGATGCACTAGGAC
>SDBT01006510.1_pt1 | contig 19360 bp, 26 predicted proteins | sample 2277101 | NCBI WGS metagenome assembly SDBT01 (sample SAMN10404973, study PRJNA504765) | marine sediment metagenome | isolation source: marine sediment core GS10_PC15, 103 cmbsf | place: Arctic Ocean: Southern Knipovich Ridge | collected 2010 | reverse complement strand
CATGGCAGTACCGGAAGCGGTAGCCGCACCCTTAAAAGCCCGAATCCTCCACCACGCCACCCCATCGGCATTATTGGCATTATCGCAACACCTTCTAAGGCTTACGCCTGAAATAGCAAGTACACCTGCTGTTGCTGCTGTTGATATAGCCTGGATTACGAAGTCGGCAGCATCGGCATCGGAAGCCGATAGGAAATAAATCACATGTTCACCAGCAGTTATCGGCATTGTAGTCGATGCACCAAACGTCTCTGCTGTGACAGCAAGAGCACCTGCGGGGGCAATCGCTTGTTTTATAGCAATCGTATAGGTTAGCGCATATTCCTTGCTGTTTGTGCCTTTAACATTAAGACCAGCCGAAGCCCTGTTAGCAGCGGTTTGAGTCAGTGTTGACGTTTGATCTCCCGAGAAAGCATAACTACCCAAGTCGTTGCCAACATAAACAACTGTCCCCAACCCGGCCTTGAGCGAGAAATTATCGAAGTCGCCCGCAGCATCGTTAGAAACCGCAACGAGCCTGTAGCCGCCAGTCAACCCTCCGTTCATAGTAAAATCAAAAGTTTGGGCGTCGCCATCGGCGGTTATCGTACCCAAGACTTGAGCGCCGGTAAAGTCTTGGATTTCCCAAGACCCAACTAGGCCGCTAACGTCGCACTGGATTCGGTAGGCGGTTCCGGCGGTCATGGGGGCACCTACTACTGCGAGTGTACAATAGTCACCCGCTCCAGCGGCACCCGCCAAAAGAGTCAAGTCGGTGGTATCATCAAAGGCTTCCAAATCTACATTAGCCCAATTAGTACTGCCACCAGTAAAGTCCCGGTCTTTTGAATCCGACATTAGTTCCGAACCGGTTGTGGTAATCGAGGTAATGGCAAACATATCGTTATTGGCAGGCGCAGAACCTTTCGCAGTAGCCAAAGCGTTATCGGTAGTGTCTCCAGTGCCCCCAACTTTAAAGACCATGCCAAGGACTACGGCTTTAGCATTGGTATTTACAAGTTCAAAGTTGTCGAAGTATTTAACTTCTGACGCTCCGCCGTGAGCCTTAACCTTAAATCCACCCGACGTACCGACAGGAGCAGTGAACTTGAAAACGGCATTAACAGGCCGGTCTTCGCACCAGAAAGCAGACCCTTGAGGACCAGTTGGCGAATCGGCGGTCAAGATCAAATCCCGTCCGCCCGCATCCTGGAAATCCCAGCCAGCCCCAAACCACGTCGTAGTCGAAGCATATAGCGTCATCTCGTAAACCTGCCCCGCTGTCATGGGAGCATATTGTGCCGCTAAAGTGAAATATTCATCAGCGGCATCACCGTATGCTTTGAGATGATCGCCCGTAAGGTCGAAAGCTGCGAGGTTCCCATTAGCCCAATTAGCCGATGCTGCGGTCATTATCCTGTTTGCTTCAGGGGTAAGTATCTGGAGAGAGGTCAACAACTCACTTGTAAAGAATGCGGCCAGGTCTTTATCCGTTGCATCACTAACGGTTATTGACGTACTGCCCGCATCGTTTTTCAGATCACCGGCAGCAGCCCACTCCCCCGAACCTAGTGTATTACCATTGGTTAAGTGCTCGGTAAAATCCACCTCGTCAAAACCAAGTCTTGCAAGTTGCACATTCAATGCCTCGCCTGGGTCTAAACTGTTTACTCCTTGGTATCCCATTTTATTTCTCCTTAGTATCCTTGAGCCAGCACATCGTATGCCGTCCCGTCTTTACGTGTGTTAGCCTCTCTCTTGGCGTCTCGTCTCAGTTCCTTGTAGACTTCACGCCAATAGAGGGCAGTTTGAAAGTCTCCATCATCTTCAGCGAAGTTTCTCATAACTCCCGCCAGAATTGCCCGGTCATAGGTGCTTGGCAAACCGGATGTCTCCGTAAGGTCAGAGGTATAATCAGCGGCCTTCTTAACCCCCCAATACCTGACGGCAGAAACCGAGGCATAAGGTGTAACTGTACCGCCAGTGAGAATCCCAATCCCAATGTCATCTCCCTTAATCCACCAAACGTTAGTGCTCATGTTTGCAACTCCACCTCGTAAACTCCGCCAAGACGGTCAAGTTTAGTACCCGCCAAATCCACCTGTTTGACAGTAATAACATCATCACCCAAATCGAAGTACATGCTCGTACCGTCAGTGTCAAAAGTGGTGAACTCACCTTCAAGTATTCGTGTCTCACGGCAGAATTCATCCTTGACTGTGTTGGCTTCCGCCCTGATTTCCCCTTCCTTGCGGCCAGGGAACTTCCTCAGAATCTTCTCGATCAATTGCTGCTGGGTCATTGTTCCTTAACCTTGGAAGCAAAATCTTCCAGGCACTTCCCGTAGAACAAAAAGCCTTCCCAGGACAGGTCATAAGCATCACGAGCCTTAAAGGTTACCATCCCAGTATTCTTGCTCCATATAAAAGCGGCATCAAGGGTTTCCATTACAAGATTCAGAACCACGTCACCCTCATTCAACTCACCTTCGTCTTCATCTAAAACTCTAAGTTTGTATTCAAGCGGAAGGTCGGGGTTATGTACAATAGGATTCTTGGTCATCCCCCTGATAAATCTGACCCACTCGTTTGTCCAGCCTATGATTTTATCAAAACGCTCAGTCTTCATTTCAATATCTACAACAGTTTCCTCACTCCTGACGCCACCGTAGGGCGGTTCAAGACCGTGATTGTAATAAGCATATACATGGTGCCATCAGCATTAAGCTGGACAAGCATGGTCAGTTCTATGCCGAATCCGGGTTCTAGTGGCATTAGTTCGTCACCAAGTATTCAACTGCCAGATGATCCGCTGCGTCAGCCGCACCACCCCCAATTGCAACAGTCGTTACCTTGATCTTTGTGCAATTAATAGGATTAGTGGATGCTTCCTCAGTCTTGAAAATCATAGCCTCACCAGCATTTAGACTGCCGAGGACAATCGTATCTGAGCCACCCACAGACTCGACCTTAACAAGATGGTCAGCTAACGCAACACCAAGAGCGGTAGCACTGCTATACAAGTGGCCGGTGTTTTTAATAAACACAAACTTGGCGGTTGTCTCAGATGATATTTGCGTAGCAGCATCATCTACGCAGTTTAGGTAATTGACCGTCTGATCGTTGTACCCCTGCGCCGCCGCTCCGCCAGCAAAGTCAGTCATCGCCAGTGATCCACTGCCACCTAGCGACTTTCCAACCTCACTGGAAATCTGATCTTGACCAGTACCATATTCGACCGCCGGTATTTCAATTGGAGTGCAGGATACGGCGAAATTCAACTTATAAGTTGCTGCCATTTAACTTCTCCTTCTATCGGCAAATACTACTTTCGGCTCCTCCTGAAACTGAGCCTTGTATTCGCCTAATTTTTTATCAAATTCGGCCTGCAACATCTTTGCCTCATTCAAAGCCGCAAGGCTCTTCTGATCGAAACTTTGCATTGTCTGTAAGCGCACATTCGATTCCTGCAACCGGGCCATTGCCCTTGAAAGTTGAGATTGAAACTCCGTTCCCTTAGACTGCACAAGAGCCTGATACTCAGCAACCTCAGCGGTGGCCTTCTGCCCATATTCACCAATTACAGCACTGGCATTTTGCTGATACTTACTGAGGTCTTCACGGTACTGTGCTATGTCCTTCTCAAGGACATTCCTGTTGTCCTGCATCTTGGCTGTATAGGCTTCCACATCGGCACGAGCTTCAGCGATTTCCTTAGCCAGCTCAGCCTGATAGACAGCAGTTTTGCCATTGAGTTCACCTACAGCCTCACGAACCTCTTCAGCAAATTCCTGAAGCTGAGCACGTTCATCCTGAATAGAAGTTTGTGCCCTTTGTAGTTCAACACCGATAGCCTCTATGCCAACACGAGCCTGGTCAAGATGCTTGGCAGTATCTATCATAGCCTCTACATCAGTAGTTCCGAGGCCACTGTTGTCCATCATGTCCTGAGCTTGTGTCAGAGCGTCGGCTGTATGAGTAGTGTCGTAGGTAAACTCAGTCGGCCCGACGTAGATCGGTAGTGGAGTAGTTACGGTTATCGCATCTTCAGGTTCGGCACCAGCGGAAGTATACGCAAGCACACTGCTGGGCGCGGTGGGCAACGTCAGTGTAGGCATACTTGGCGCGGCAGGCGGCGAAAACACCGGGAGATCACCTTCAAAGGCAGCCAGATAGCCCGAACTGGTTATCGCCTCCAGTTCATCCTGGGAAGATCGTCTTAAATATCCAGCCTCACGCTGCTTTATCCAGGCCGCCGTGTAAATCTCCGGCAGTTCCTCCAGTTCATCAGGGAAGTGGGGGACAATGGTATCTGTGGTAACGTCAACCGTAGGTATAGCAAGCGACACAAGCCTTGCGGCTTTGCTGCCATCTTCAGGTAAAACCTTCAGCATGGGATTGCTGAAAGAGCCGGACTCTACAAAGTAAACCGGGGTAAACGCTGATGCTTTATGGATTGAATTGGCGTCGGCGGCAGGCCCGGCCATGTCAGCATCAATCTCTTTGCAGGGACGATAGTAAGTACCATCCCGGCGAAGGACACTGATTATCTTGTCGGTCAGAAGGGGCGTTCCCACCAGGGGCAGGAAATCCACTCGGTTCTTACCAAAGAACTTCCACGCCTCTTCAGGCATAGTCATTATGACTGCCCTTAGACCGTGATTATAGGCATCCTGCATGTGCGTGGTGGTGAAAACAATATCAGTACCACTTGCATCTTCCCCTACCCGGCCTTCTATTCGAGCCTGAATAGTCGCCATCAAACCTCGCTTTCAGGATCAGGCGGGAGTTCCGAAGAACCCCCGCCATAAATCCGTTATTGGTCTTGGACTATCACGATGTGAACGTCTACGTCCTTCATCGTGTCCCCATCTAAGTTGATGGCATAGTACGGAGCAGTACCCGCATTCACGATACCGACAACGTTAGACGCCGCCTGAACCATAGTCCCCGTATAATTCGGGTCAACTATCGTAGTAAGCGTTGTGGCCTTTACGTCGTCCATCACCCCCGAAGCTATTTCCGCTCCGCTGGTAGCAGCTACCGTACCGGCATCACCGGACAGTGCGAAATCGTCAGCAAACCCAGCCCAGATGTCTACGAGTACAGTAGCGTCGTCCATATCCGCCGCTGCCGTATTAACCATCAACTTCCAGGGTTTGGTTGGGTCAAGCGTCCTTGCCGGTGTCTTCAGCGTATAGCCATCGCTTACAGCCGAATCCACGTCAAGATCGCACTCCATCACTAACTGCCCGTTTACTGACCCATAAGTCCATGCGCCAGATGTTAAACCCATTACATCCCTCCTTTACTGAGTTATTACGAAATGGCACGTTTCGGTTTCGAGTTCGGCCCCACCATCGCAGTTGATAACATAATAAGGTGCAGTACCCACATTTATTATACCACCAACATCGGCAGCAGCCTGAACCCTAGTTCCAGAGTAACCGGGGTCAATGCGTGATGCAAGCTTATCTGTATAAACGTCATCCATTATAGACCCCGCAACCTCGTACCCACTTGTAACCGTTACATCATTAACGGTGCCAGCCAGTGCGAAGTCATCATCGTATCCCGCCCAGATGTCTACGGGCAGAGCCGTAGTGCCAATCGTTGCCGCTGTTGTATTGACAAACAGTATCCAGGACTTGGTAGGATCAAGCTCCTTCGGTGTCTTCAACGTAAAGGAATCATACAGCTCGGTTGCTGCTTGAGAAACATCACATTGCAACACCAGATGTCCGTTTACCGTAGTTGCCACCCATGCAGTTTGTGTTATGCCAGCCATATCATACCTCCTTTACTGTACTATTGCGATGTGGCAGACTACCTCACCAAGGGTGCCGCCGCCATCCAGGTTGATGATATAGTAAGGCGCAGTACCGGCATTAACATGACCGCCAACGGTAACATTGCCCGCGACAACAGTACCCGTGTAATTGGGATCAACTATCGTAGCGTTTACTTTTGCTTGCACGTCCGTCAATACGGCGGCAGCAACTTCAGCACCGTAGGTGGCCGTCGGAGCATTGGCCCCGGTCAATGCAAAAGCATCAGCCCAGCCAGCCCAGAGGTCAACCGGCACTGCCCCAGTATCAACCGCTGTCGGAGTTGTATTGACAAACAGTATCCAGGACTTGGTAGTGTCGAGTCTATTTGCCGGTGTCTTCAGGGTGTAGCCGTCTTCCACTGTGGCTGCTACCTGAGTAAGGTCGCACTCCAGCACCAGTCGCCCGTTTACCACCTTGTCAGTCCATGCGCCAGATGTTAAACCAGCCATTGTAGCACCTCCTTTAAGTGAGCGTCCAGAGCGAGTGTTTCTGGATCAGGTCAAGCCAAGGGCCTTCATCACTTCTGATGTTGTCCTTGACGCCATCATAGTCATCGTCTGTCAAGACATTGAACTTAATCCGTGTCTTACGATAGACTACCTGACCGATGTGTGCCGGGTCTACCACGACCATCGTGCCAGTTGGTTCATTCTTCAAAGCGGGATCGTACACCAATCGGAGAGGGCCGGATGGCGTAACCAGGTCTCTTACATTGAGACCGACTTTATCCAGTTTGAAGTCGGATATTTGGAGCTTCGCTCCCGAATTACCCAAGAATCCAGCCTGGGCTACCTTCGAGAAGAAACCCATGAACCGCATATCGCAGAACCCGTACAGCAAGCCCGCAGTCGGCACATACTGGTATATCTTCGCACAGTCGTCAACAAAGTGATCGTACTTGTACGTCGCCTGGTTGACTGTGAAGACATTCTGTTCACCGTGAGTTATATCACTACGCCCATAACGTTGTAGCGCAGTAATCACACCCATTCCTGAGCGTATTATACTGCCGGTAGTACTGGTGGCACTGCTATCAATGCTCGTTACAGCGAATGCGGTGTCATCGGTATCACTCGCACCATAAGCCGTCCCACCTATACCTGACGAACGCATTCCGTTGTAGTACATATTGTTGAGCTTCATCTTGTGCAGCATCGTCCGGTCGTTACGCAGACGAGCCAACTCACTCGAATAGCCCCTCAATGCGGCTTCATAGAGCGATCCAGTAACTTGTATGGCAGTCTCGATGATAGAACATGAGTTATATATCATCTCCAATTCGTCCGATGCCGCCTTTGGAGCAACTGAACCATCAGCTGACAAGCTATGAGTCACGATGAAGTGGGAGTTCTCAGTAGGTTTCACTGCAAGGAACGTGGCCTGTGTAGCACAACCCAGGTTCTTGATTGTAACTATAGTCCCGTCTTGGGCAGTAATAACAAAGTGGCAGACATACGTCCCCTGTTTCCCAGTATCGGTACCGTCGTCCAGGTAGCATTTCCCGGCCAATCCGACCCAACTATCGTCTACAGCAGGCAGGCCAACTATGTTGTCAACGGCCTCTATTGCGATGAAATCATTAACCGGGCCAGCCCCGGCGCTTGCCCAGTCGGTAGTGGCAGTTGCAGCTCTCCTGAACCGCATGTTTGTCCACCCGGAGCGATGTTCGAACATTTTGTAATCCGGGTCTTTGGACGGTTTTGAGCGCATCTTTGAACTGAACGTCAGAAACGGCGCTACACTCTTCCAGAGTTCGGAAACTTCCTTATCCAGATAGTATTGCCGCCTGTCAGTAAAGAGTACGCCACTCGATGTATTATACGAAGCGAGTACTTTAGCAGGCATTTCAATTACCTCTCATTATCTGGAGAGGCTACAGCAGGCTACCCCCAGATTCAGCCTCGGCTCGCATCGACTTATGGTAATCATCCTCATCCGTAGTCGGCAGTGGCGCTTCGCCCGGTGCCGTAGCCAGAGGAAGTGGCGCTTCAAGCCCAGACTGTTTGGCAAGTAGTTGTCTAGCCTTCTCCTGATTTGCAATCTCATCCTGAGAGGGCGCATTCATTAAGCGATAGAACTTGGACAATGTTACCGGATTCATGGATTCACGACTAAAAAGCACCGACATGGCATCATCTGCCTCTTCTCGATTAAGACCGCCTTCATTTATGAGGCCAGCCTTGATCTTCGCAAGTTCGGCAGCTTTATCATCCCTTTGTGCTTGTATGATCGCATGTTCATCCCTGACATCATTAAAGATGTCCTTTTTCTCCTGGTAATCATCGTATGCCGCTCTATAGCGTGCTGAAGCCGTCTCAGGATCATGTGCTTCAGACGAGTCATAGTTATCCGGCTTTTGCGGTCGAACAGGTCTTTCGGGGGTTCCTTTTGGCCTTGTTATCGGGCCGCCCCTTATCCCTTCCTCCACAATATCAAGCATATCAGGGTTTTTCTGGACGTACTGGGCAATAGCATGAAGCTGACTGCCCTTGATTTCATCCAGTTCTCTTTTCGTCTGATTTGCCTGACTTTGCCAGTATTCAAACCGTGTCTCATCTTCCTTGGCTGGTATCGGCTGCTGCTGGGTAGGTTCCGTTACCTGCTGCTCAGGGGCCGGTGCCTGCTCTGGCGCTACCGGAGTAACTATTGCCGGAGGGGTATCGACCTGCTGACCAGGGGATTCAGCATCTAATCCAGGGCTTTCGCCCCCAGCGAAGAATCCTGTATCTTCGCTACCGCCCACACCTTCTTCGCTTCCCTCCGGGTTAGGAAAATGCTCATAACCGGGAGGTGACGACTCTGGGGTGCCTGCGGGGGTTTCTGTTAGTGTCTCACTCATTGGTGATCTCCTTTTTCGTTAAGCGTTTGGTTCCCGACAGAAACGTCGGGATCAGCAACGCCAAATTGAAAATCTTTATCATGCTTATGCCCGTATATTTTTCAGCATATCGTTTAGACGCTCTTCAAACAGAAGAGTGCTCTGGTGGACTCTGATCTCGTCCTCTTTCAGGCGGCCTTTATATTTTCCAACCTCAAGGCTTCTCTTCAGATGGACTATTTCGGCATCATCCCTCTGTTTATCGCCCTCAAGGTCTTTAATTCTTTCGCCCTGTTGCTCTATCATCTGGGCTGCCTGGGCTAGTTTATCTTTCCGGGCTAATATTTCTTCCACGTCCTTGATGTCGGAATTACGCAGAACCATTTCTTCATCACCGAAACCTTCTTTCGCCAGATTCCGGTAATACTCCCGCTCCATCCATCGCTGGGAAGGCAGTGTCGAACCTGCTACTGCAATAACATCATACTTGCCAACCGATACGTCATTTATCTTCCCGATCAGTTCATGTGAGTATTCATCGTAAACCGGGCGGTTGATTTCAACATCCTTTGGTCTGTTATTGGGCTGGAAAAGGCGAAATGTTTTTTTCTCAGTGTAAGTATTCTGAATGAGCTGGATAGTAACCTTGGCAAGCAGATTCAGGGATTCGTAGAAATCATTCAGTTGGCTACCTATCCGACGCCCCTGGTGTTCATCGAGGAGTAACCCCATGCGATATACTTCCGGCGCAGCCCCCGGATCGCCCTGCCCGAATGAAAATATCCCATACAGCCGCTCGATTTCATTCCTGGCATCTTGGACTTCCGCATAAGCATTGCCCGGAATTGGTACTGGGGAAATAACTATGGGCACTGGCCCAATATCAAAGTCAACCTCGATAATTGCAGCCCCAGCCTTGGACAACTCTTGCCTGAGTTCTTCCTTGTTTATCGTCCCTTTCCCGATCATAACCTTTACATTTGTGGCATTCGCCAAGTAAGCCATTAACAATGATTTGGTTTTATTAAGGTGTTCCTGGAGTGGTTTTGCCAGGGTTGTAGTACCCACCGGATATGGGTTGCGGTTATGCCCTTCCATAAATGGCACAATCGGGTATTCATCTATGGGCAATATCTCTTGATGAAGTAATGCCCCGCCAGACGAAACAAACCGTTGAATTCTGGTTACGTCAATCTTTAGCGATACCAATTTTTCAGTTTCAACAAGGTTGCCCATAGTAACTTTTTCAAGTCTATGGGTGCTGTTGGGTACAGCCCCCTCGTGCTCTTCGCCTGGCATTATCGCACCATCAGGCATGAAATGAAATGTGTTGCCTACTTCCTCGTAAAAGACCAGATATTCTCTTACTTCTTGGGGAGAAGTGATAGTCCTGTCACCATCGGGAGCGTGCAGGATAAATGCCGGTTCCTCCAGCCATTCGTCGTGCTGCTCTTTATTGAAAATCTTCTCGAAGTTTGTTTGCGGATCGTAGACCCTGAAGTTCGGCTGAGTTATCTTGGTATAGCGGTCAATGACCTCATAGTAAGTAACACCCGAAACGCTTTCCGTTACATCCAACTGCTGGTCCTGGGAAGCAAACCTGCCGCTTTCTTCAATGTCAGTCGTTGCTCCACCGTCAGGATAACGAGTCATCTCACTTTCAGTGATTTTGCCCGCTTCTATCAAAGCCTCTACTTTAGGCATAAAAGCAATCAATTGGGCTTCAGTCTGACGCTTTGCTATCAGAATATGCTCAGCATCCTTGAAATGCCTATTCCTGGAATTGGGATCAATGTAACCGTCAAGTGCGGGAACATTTACGTTATAAACTTCACCCTTCCCCCAATCGTCATTGGGGTCTGAATAAGCCATCATAAGACCCAACCCTCCAATACCGACATCATCCACCGCCTCTTTCATCTCACCACCGCCATCTGAGATATACCACACATGGGCAAGGCAGTCATTGAGGAGGTAGGCGGTATTAACGTCGGAGTCTTCTTTGGCTGTAACCTGATAGGAAGGGTTGTTGGCTGTGAGCAGAGCTTTCTTCTGCTCAAGGGTAGGTTTGATTATGTTCCAGGGGACAGGACTTTGGCGGCGTATTTTGTATTCCTCAATCTGCTTCTCTGTCAGTTGGACACCGTTTCGGAAGAGATTGTTTTCCCAGAATTGATTCGCCCAAGGTTGCCGAGCCTCGTCATAAGTATCCAGCAAAGTCTCAGAAAGTTCAACTTCAGGATCAATCTGAGACCCTTCACTGTCTACCTTGTTTTTCTTCCCCAGCAGGGAATCAAAAAATGCCATTTCTCCTCTATAAAATAAGAAAGCCCCACCAATAGCGGGGCTGGAAAGCGTGAACAAACAGCGAGAACGCTACGAGTAGGGCATGTCCTCTTGACAGTGGCCTATTTAGGTCACTTCAAATCTATAGTTTCTCCCTTTTCTATTTTTTTCATAAGCCCTTTGACAAAGTGAATCCTGATCCAACCAGTAAAACAATCTTGAATCAGGCGAGTAAAATATTCCACTATTCTGCCAATAGTCATAATTAATCAAGTGCGTGCTTCCCCTTAATTGTGCCCCACCTAGCAAACCTCAGGACTTCGGGCAAAGGGGTTTTGCTATTTATGCGAATCCTTGATTCGCGCAATTCTCGTTTCCAAAGCATCTCATCAAGGATTCTTTCTGCATCCCAAAACTCTCGCTTATTCCCAGATTTGCCAATTTCTACATCATAATGGCACGTAGAGCATAAGGATATAATTTTTTTCAAATGCGATTTAATCCCTTGTAGCGTTCTTAAATCATATCTACGATGATGAACAATAGTAGTTGGGCTCCCGCAAATTTGACAGATATGGTCGTCTCTCTCCAGAACTCTCGTTTTTATATCGAGCCAAAAATCGGACTTTAGATACTCTGGATATGATTCGTAACCCATTTTTTTAAGAATACCATCCCGTAACCGATACATTACAAAGGGTTTATGCCTATTGTCAATAATTGCTTGGCAATATTTATTCACGTTTTCACCGCCAGGTCGCAGCAATCTTTGAAAACCTGTAAGAGAGCCAGTTTTGGTTGCCGTTCTCACAGTATCAATTTTACACTTCTAAAAAAGTTCCTGTCAAGCATAAATCCAGTCTTCTTCTACTTCATCATCCCATTCCATACTGTCAGAAGTTTTTTTGGTTTTTTCATATTCATGCTCTGGCAGATAGACTTTAATTATGGCAAGGTAGAGGCCATCCATAAGATCATCAATTTTCGTCTTGTCTTCCCGCCACATTCGTAATTCCTCCTCAAAAGCTTCCATCCCTTCAAGCAGGAATACACGGCGCTGATAGAAGTGAATGTGCAGGGCAGTCTTGTGCCGTTTGGTCTTTTTCTCTCTGGGCAGTTCTTTGGATTCAAGTCCGGGGATGCGAATGGGTTTACCATCTTTAGTAAAATTCTGGGAGAACTTTCTCAGAATATCCCTCAATGCTTCTTGGTAACCAGTCGCCTCTGGTGTTGTTTTCAGTGGGTAGGTACTTTCATAGTCCTCGACTATAGCCCTAGCGTGTTCAGTCGGCGGTACACGCTTTCTGAAATAAGGCAGACAAAAAACATTCCAGTCTTTATCCACAGCAATTTTAAAATTAACCGAATTATCCGCTCTTCTGGCAGTCGAACTTGCCGGATCAACCCCCATAAAAACATTAACGGGGCGAATTTCTTCTTCATCCAATTTCCCCGCATCAAGACCTGCTTTCTTATCCGCAATATGGGTTATATGGAGATATGCCTTCCCTATTCGGCTAGGCTCTAACCAACCCCGGTAGTAGCGGTTATACTCAGGTTTGAACAGTTGCTCTTCGTCGGAAACAATCGTGCAGCGGTATTCGCTATACCAGAGCGAACCCTTTCCCCCGCTGTCATAATCCGCCTTTTCACTCATAAGAAAGTCCCACGAGCAGCGTTCCGTCCATAACACTTCGTGCGTGTCTTCATTCACAATTGCATCATAGTGCAGACTTACCCAGCCGGGCATTTTCTCAATGCTTTCCACCATACAACCTTCGCACTGAGGTGTACCTATAACAACAATACGCCCATTAGGGGCGAGGGTGGGCATTAGAGCCTTCAGGAGCCACGTTAGGTTATGACTCAGCGCCTCAGCGGTTTTGGTATTCTCGGTATCTTCCGGGTCATCGAGCACTTCTAAAGTAGGGCGCTGATGAATATGTTTCAGCCCTATTATCATTTGCCCGGTACCCAAGGCCATAATCATTGTGCCATCTTTCAGGATGACTACACTCTCAGTCCATTGCCGAGCAGAAAACCTCCCCCAGTAACCGAATATCTTCCTGAACTTTCTCCCTTTGTCCAAGACATCTTTTATTGTGCCCAGAAGCAGTTTGGCATGGCCCTGAGTCTTGGAGACCAGAACGACAAATTTCGGCCCCTCGCCGTACATTATATGATGGAGAACATGGACACAACCAACCAGGGAACTTTTGGCATGTTTTCTGGGGGCTTGGATCAGAAGTTTTCGTATCTCGTGATCTATAAGGTGGTCGGCCACCTCACGATGGAACTCGGCGGAAGGCTCAGTAAACATCTCAGGGATAGCCACTTTGCCGAACAGCAGCTCGTCATTGGCAAGTTGCAGTCTGACGCTTGGTATGCCCTCTGAGTTATTCATCGCTCAGTCAATGTTGAAGGGCAATCCAAGGGAAAAGAGGGTTGGTTCATCAGCATAGTCAAATTTAATTATCTTAGCACCAGCCTTGGATAGTTCCTGTCGGAGTTTTTCTTTGTCTATTGCCCCTCTGCTGATAACCAGCCCTGGCAACAGATTACGCTCTGATAAAATTTTAACAGGGTCAAGCATATATATCTCTTCCCCATCGCAAACATCCCGGTGAAATACAAAACCAACCTGAGAATCAAGCAAAGAAGACTGCAATAAAGGCCGCTCCTTATCGTTACACATTGGGGTAATTACAATAAAGCCCCTATCTGTGTCCTCTAGCATTCTGCCGCATTTCGTACAAACCGGGAATTGTAATTTAAGATCGTCGAAAACTTTCAGCATTGGTCTTTTATGAAGCATCATCCCTCCTTTGTCTCGCCAGTCCCGACCTTCTTCTGCCCTAATTCAAGTTTTACCTCTTCAACTTCAGCCAGTAGCGTTTCCTCTACTTCGGCATCTTGGATATAAGGGACTTCACCACCTCTCGGCAAATCCTTCGGGTTCATGTCAAACATATCCCTGAAATCCTCCGCAACCATCCTTATTTCCTTAGCGTCCTTATTCGCTTTGGCCATTGTCAAAGCATCCCGGAACATCTCAATAACGTCATCCTCTGAAATGTTCTTCCCCCTGAAAACTTCTATCATCTTCTGTTGTATCATTTTCTTGAATACCTCCTGTTTGAAAAGGTGTTTGGCCGTTTTATCCGGCTGTTTCCCATTTTGGTCGGGCCGGTAGATCAAACCCAACTTCTTCCAATCAATAGGCACCCCAGCCATGAAATTCATCACGTAAGCGGTTATGAACCTTTGCCCCCGTTTTCTCTCCGCTTCTTTGGTAGCCCAGTCTTTCGTGCTGATCCAACTATACGACTTGGTAAACTTGCGCTCCAGGAAATTCAACTTTGTGCTCAGATAATCAAAAACCTTACCATAAGAAAAAATCATATATCTCGCCGTTTTCCCCAGGCGGTTTGTATAAGGCCCTAGAACATCCAAACATTCCCCAACGTAACCGTCATCAGATAAGGCCCAGTCACCCTTCCTGGCTTCTCGCCAGTGGACATAATTAATCCCCGCATTTTCAGCCTCATCCTGGCTGTAAATGCAAAACTCTCTTTGCTCACCCCTGAATTTGCGCTTTAGAATATCCACGCTTTTAACCAGTTGAAAATCCGCTTCACTGCCAAGACCTTACCATTGGGAATGCCAGGCTTCGGAACAGACACTTCCACAGGTGGCCGCCCCCTTGACGGCGGAGAACCCACATCATAGGAAGTTGGGGGTTTTACCTTCTGCGAGTAGGGATTCTGGAATGGACGGAACCTAGCCATTATCCCATAACCCTTTAGGCCATACAAATCCTGGAGTAGGCACGTCTAGTGGCCCCAAAGTCTTGCATTCCAGATTATCCAAGTAACGCTCAAAGGTTTTCTGGATACCAGCCACTTCTTCCCCCCTTATACGTCTACCTAATAGGAGCCGGAATACATCAACCTTGCGCTTGGTGAACAACCCCCCAGACCAGAAGTAACGCTTGATTGCACCCCATTTGCCGTTCTCATACACATCCGCCGTTATACAGAACTTTCGGCCAAATAACCACCGCTTAATCATTCTACCCTCCTGCTTTTCAGCATTGATGGCATCTGCATTGCCTCCAAATCCTCAATCCGCTGCTCCAAGCCCCATATCAGCCCGACCAAAGGCTCCGAGGTGTCATCCGGTAGGCCCAAAGCAGACTTGATCTCAGTGAGGCCGTCAGGTGTAGATATTGCGGCCAAAATCTCTTTGGCAATTATCCTGGGCGTTTCTGACTTATTGAGGAAAAATTGGACGTATTTGTCCAGTATCTCAATAATTACCGCCTGTTTGTCCATCTGCTTTAGCATCTGACTCATCCTCCTGTTTTTTGCTTGTTGAAACTTTTCTTCCTCCGCCCTTATTGCGCTTTCCTTGAAACGTCTCGCTTCCTCATTCGCCAAACCCAAAGCGGACTTGATCTCAGCAAGATCGTCTGAGGGATTCACGTAGGGAGACTTTCTACGATCTTCGCGCCAGACTTCGGGGTCAAGTTCATCATGTCTACGATAGCCTGCGAAAGAGCACGGCCTGCCAGTTATACTAGAATAGCGTATTAAACTCTGATGTTCTTCTCCTTTGCGGCGGTCAAGTTGATAAGGCATCCAGTCGCTTCTTCAGTAAACTGTGAGCCGTCAGAATGGCGATATATCATTTTTCTACAAAGATGACATCGCCCTAACTCTCTTCTCCCAGTATCGGCAAGGTCGCCTGGTTCACGGTCAGGAAAGAGTCCTGTGCGGGAGAGGATTTTGGCACAGCGTTTCGCACAATCGACTGAATTGAAGTTCACCACAAACGCTCTATAATCGTCAGGATGCTCCATGTAATTAGTAAGCGAATTGCCATACTCTTTTATCGCACCAGCCAACACATTAATTATCTTCTGCTTGTCCATCCTAACCTCCTTAGTTTGGGGCTATAATATCTGATATTGCTGGCAATACCAGTTTTTCACCCGCCTCTTCTTTATCCTCTGTCCACTTTATCAGTTGGCCCAGATTGCCGAAAAACGCCATAAGCAACTGAATGTAGCCGAGAGCCAGAAAAAGGGCTACGAAGTTCAGGGCATGTGCCGCTATTACGGATTCCTCGTCGCCCGTCTTCAGTATTTCATCAGAAAGGGCACGAATCTTCTTCAGGGTTTTGGCCTTGTCCATCGTTACCTCCATTTTTAATAACAACTGTGGATTCGGGTTCTAAAGTCTTCAAAATCCGCCGCATGATCCGCCCAATATAACCACAGGAGCAGTCCCCATCCTTGGTGCTAACTCTATCTCCGCACTTGCAGCACATAACTATCTTTGGCTGATCCCCCGATACCGCAAATATTTTCTCCATGTCCTTTTCAAATTGGACTAAATCATACTCCATTTTTAAAAACCCCCAATAAGTCAATCGGGCGCATTATCAGATACCCCTCGTACTCCACCGCCGAAATCGGATACCTTGAGTACAAAACCATATCACCCACGTCCACCCCGGCCTCAATAAGACGGCCCTTGTCGGTATAAACACCTGGGCCAGCCGCCATTACCTCACCACGATTCGGCTGCCTGCGGGCAACCTCCGGGATATGAATTCCAAAACCCCCAATACTGAGACTCGCATCATCAATTGGCCGGATTGCCACCCTGTCCCATAATGGTTTCATCCCCACCTCCCAATCTCATAGCCGCAGTTGGAACAGAAGAAGGTTTTCTCATAGCAAATCCTTATGAGAATATCACGGACGATAACAAGGTTTTTCAAATAATACCATGAGGGCGGATGTTGCGGCAATCTATCAATCAGGCGATACCGCTCCCTGCTCCCACACTTAGAACACATCCCTAGCCTCCTGTGCTAAAAGCATAAATTGATCCAAAATCCCCCATCGCTGGCCCCAAGTATCTTAGATCACCCGCCTCCTTCATACGAAAACACGCCTCATCAAATAACCTTGCCTGCTCTTCGGAAAATTCAAAAACCCTGTATGAAGGAGCATCACCCCTATAGGATGCCCCAAAAAACCACTCATTCCCATCCCGTTGCTTTCTCCAGGGCCTATGGTGCAATACCTCACCGTGTTTTTCAGCGAACCGACGTATTTCTGCTGCTGATGTCTGCATGTTAACCTCCTATATTAGCATTATGTAATGTAGAACCAAAAATAGCATTAGAGTGGGGGTGGAGGATATACTATTAGACCGTACCCGGTCTTTTGGGATTCCACTTCAGGGGAATCTCGTTGAGAAACCGAACCGTTTTTGAACCCACTATACAGACAATATATTATGCGCAGTTGCCCGCCCATCACATCCCCTTCATTACCAACACCTTACAAGAACTATACATAATATCTTGGCACCCAACGAACGAATAAAGTGTGCAGTATATACTTTCATGCTCCTTAACATCCTTAGCATCTCTAACATCCATAGCATCCTTATAACACTCTTAAGACTGTATAGCATTCACTAGGGTGTATAACATCTTAGAAAGACTAGAGTAAGAGTATAAATGTACCCCTCTCTCACATCCATTACACATTCCCAGCTGACGTATGTTTGCCCGGCTATTATTCACCCTTGATGTTACTACTCCCTGCTATTAGGGTGCAAGGGATAATCCCCAAGCATCCTATAGCATCCTAAGAGCAAGAGGGTTTGATCCCTTCCTGTTTCTGGCAGATTAAGGATAGTGGGGTTATTTTGTAGTCAGGGGGCTATACAATAATTAGGAGTACAACAAGAAAGTCCTTGCGTCCTAGTGGTGGCTTGGCTAAGTTGTGAGCGTGATTACGCCACTACACCTCAATAACACATTGCCCTTGGCGCTAGGCCGTACTACCGGGGAGTCACCCGATGGGCGTAATCACAAGCTTAGTGCCAAGGGTATTCTTATGAGGGATAAAGTGAGAACAGTAGAAACAACCTTAAAAGTAACCCAGCCAAGCAAGGGGAACTTTCGGCACTCTTGCGGCGGTCAGATGGCCGTAGAGGGGACAGTAACTCAAGACCTGCCACTTGGCTTTGGTTTTGTTGGTGGTGATACACGCTTTAGGATGGACGCACTCAGGCGGAAAGGTTACTACGGCTTTTGCCTGAAATGTAATGCCAAGGGGAACTGGTACATTGGCAACGGTCGGCACATTACTAAACATCCCAAAAGCATAAATAACAAGCTGGCCGCAGCTAGGGCAACACTCTAACCTAAGGGAGAATAGAACAATGGGAGACAGAGCAAACATCCAAGTAATAACCAGTGGTGAGGAGGTGTTCCTTTACACCCATTGGGGCGGGCATAAAATAGAGTGCATACTAAAAGCCGCCCTTGAAAGAGCCCGTGACAGATGGGATGATCCACAATACTTGGCACGTATCATTTTTTGCGAAATGATTCAAGATGATGTTATGGGGCTTACTGGTTTTGGGATTTCCTCAAAAGTAGGGGATGGAGATAACCACATCATTAAAGTAAATGTGGACAAACAAATCGTAACCACAAGTATCGGTGAACTCCCATTTAAGGATTTCGTCAAATTATAACCTAGCCAGTAATGTCTAGCCACCCAACAACCAATAACATCCTAAGAGGTAGAGCATGAAGCATACACCATTACCACCTAATAGTTTCCAACTAGATTGTGGCTGCACAGCTACCAACACTGGCCTTTCGGCTGGAATCACTTACTGCCCACTTCATAGAGCAGCCCCGGAGCTGGTGGAGGTGTTGAAACAAGCTCAAGGTATCGTTGAACTTGGCCATGTTTCTTATCACTTCCGAAGTGAACGGGGAGAAGCAGCAGAGTACGATAAAGTAGTTCGCAATATTCGGGCTGTTATTTCCAACGTAACCCAATAACCTAAGAGGGAAGATCATGGCAATATCCCATAATAAACAAGTTGCAGTTGATACTATCCACTGGATGGGCACCAATTGGGAAGAGGTTTGGGAATTTATCAATAATTTAAAGGGGAATATGGAATCTTACGGACGCACCGGGGATAACTTAGATATTATTAAAATCAAAACCACAAAGGACGAAATCCTTGTGCCTGTCGGCGGCACAATTGCTAGGGATGTAAAAGGACATCTTTCTTTCATCCCCGGCCATGCAACCAACCCCAAAGTAACCGAAGCAGAGGCTGAACAGTTGACGGCGCGGCACACTGAGGAACCTTGGATTGTTGTGCGAAGGCCAAGCATTGGCACGAATATAGAATGGGGTGACGGGAAAGAACAGCGCCCTATCTGTCATATGAGATGGACGGATGGATTGCGAGAAGTAGTGAACAAAGCGGTGGAGGCTGATGCTCACCGAATAGTTGCCTGTGTCAATGCCTGTGCGGGCATGGTTGATCCAAAGGATGAAATAGCCCGGCTCCGCCAAGACAAGCATGACTTGTTAGAAGCGGCAGGAAGTGCAT
>SDBT01006509.1_pt1 | contig 19362 bp, 31 predicted proteins | sample 2277101 | NCBI WGS metagenome assembly SDBT01 (sample SAMN10404973, study PRJNA504765) | marine sediment metagenome | isolation source: marine sediment core GS10_PC15, 103 cmbsf | place: Arctic Ocean: Southern Knipovich Ridge | collected 2010 | reverse complement strand
GGCCTGATCGAATAGAACTACGGAATAAATACCCTCTACCATATTCGCATGGATAGGCCAGTCAGCCCGGTACTCCCCGGTGTTTGTTGCAATTTCGGACAGAGGAATATCATACACACCGATAGCACCTGGGGCATAAGCCAAGAATTGTTGTGGTGCATTATTCCGCCATACCTGCCCCGCTGCATTGAACATCAAGACGTATAGCGTGGCTCCCGTGTTATATGTCGCTCGAATCTCGCCAGTTCCGATAGTAAGTGTAGCATCCATATCTCCGGCAATAGTATCCAGAACCGTATCCATCATGTTGTTAGTTATTTCTGCATCACCATCCCAATACATCGTAGCTGTTTCGCCAATTTTTATATCCGTTCCCCAAACCGGACTTCCACCAACTTGTTCATATAGAACAACTGAATAAACTCCAGCAGGAATATTAGCATCAAACGTTCCTCGATATTGTCCAGAAGCAGTTGCATGTTCAATCATGACAATATCATAGCCACCTATTGATACAGCATCGAAATTTTCAAAATCCTGTCCAGCGATATACCAAACTTCGCCCTCTGTATCGAAGATCAACGCATACAGCGTTTCGTCAGTATCGTATGTCGCTCGTATCTCGTTAGCCATTATACACCACCTATTTGCATACAAGACAAATGCACATTATCAATAAAGAAATCAGGTGTGCCCACATCAACAGTTCTTATTGAAGTTTGAATTGTCTGACCAGCATTCAAAGCTATTATTCCAGATGCACTATTATCCTGTTCCTGATTAGCGAATTTAGAGGTAGTATGAACATGGGGACTATCAGCAGTGGGGTCCGCTCCATCAACTTCAATTCCAAGTTCAACATGAACATTTGCCGCATTAACCTCATAAGCTACATTAAATTCTACCCAATACACACCCGCTTTGGTAACAGTTAATTTTCCATTGAGGTCGTGAGTGACACTATTCAGCAGCCCACTAATAAAATCATCCCCAGCATCAGTAATAGTATACCAAGTATTCTGAGCATCATTATCAAGATCAACTGCAACATGATCCCCGTAGCAATAACCATAGGGAAAACCTGAGGTTGGACCTACGAATACAAAAGGAGTATTCACATATTCAATACCATCTGTGTTTGACCGTTTAGCCATTACGGAAGTTCCTCAACGGTTACATCCTTAGCAGCTTCGATTGCTTCTTTGAGCTTAGTATAGACAACCAGCATCGCAGCAGCATCATCACCAAGCTCAGCAGCTAACTCTTGTCGACCATACTTAGCTACAAGGTTACGAATCTCAACCAAACGAATATCAGCAATGCCAATAACACTTGATAACTTCTCACGAATTTTATTAGCCTTATCCACTATCGTTTCAGCTCTAATTGGTACATCTACTAAACTCATATCAATGCCTCCTAATCTGCGTAGCCCACTCGCCGCATTTCTACAGTAGCTACCCAACGGATATTATGGGCCGCTAAACCTTCAACCCATACCTGTAAGTTAATTCCCCCTGCTAAGATTGATACTGGAAGTCCACCACCTGCACCCCAGCCACCAGCGTTGTTCTCGTGGATAATATCTATCGCACCAACAAGAGCTACAGTTCCACCAGTGTGTTCAACCAAAACATGATAAGCTCCCATGAAGTGATCTACGCCCGTATCCTGACGGCCAACAACTGTTACCTTACAGGCGTAAGTATATTCATCGAGAATAGTCAGAAGATCGTCTGTACCATCTAAGAAAGTCTCTGTGAGTACTGCATTGGTTGTAGCTATCCGCATTACAGCTACGCTACGTTGAGCATCGCCATCAGCAGCAAACCTACCTCCTGCTTGAGCAGACTCTCCGTGCAAACCCGCAACAGAATTAGCACCTTGCGAGTGAGCATCAAGGCCACTTGCAGTAGTGCTATCCCCTTCAGCGTGTGATTGACTGCCAGAAGCCACGTTATTGTTCCCTTCAGCGTGTGTGGCTACTCCAGTAGCATCACACCCTCTACCTTCAGCATGAGCATAATGACTAGTTGCTTGCGTATCACGGCCTTCACAACAAGCAACAGGTCCAGAAGCGTTCAACTCACCATTTTTTCTGTCAACTTCCCACCATCTAGTACCATCCCAAACAAGCCAAATCTTAGCTCCTATACCAAAACTATCAGCAACCACCCAATTGCCATTCAAGTTTGTACCCGCACCACCACCATCTGTAATTGTAATTCTATTAGCATCATCTGTAACAAGAATTAGAAGTTCCTGACCTACTCTTACCCCTGCTTGAATATGTGGAGCACCACTGGTACGGTCTGCTATATCGGTGGTCAATAGCAATACGCTTCGTTGATTATGAGTAGCCACAAAACCAGCACTCACCGTCTGCGTAGCTGCTTCACGGGTATTTCTACCATCAATTAAAGGTCTATCTATTGGTATTAGTACCATCTTTATCCTTACCTTTACACTCGCCCTTTGACTTCCCACACCATTCTACATCTAACATTTCTCTCTTCATATTGGTGCAACCATAAAAACCACTTACCCAAAGAACACTGTGAGGACAATCCCTATCACCATGTGGACACAGCTTCACCCTTTTGCTTTACCGTTAGAGATAATCAAAGCCTTTAGCTCATCATGTCGTTCAGTTGCTCGATCCTCTCTTTCATCCATCCTTTTTTGTACTTCTGTACAAGTATCTTGATACACAATTGTATCCGCATTTGGATGTCGTTTACGATTAGCAATGTGGGATGCAACCCAAACGTATACACCAACTATGGGTACAGCTATAGCTGCCCCTGCACCTAATCCTGATAAAGATATTTCTGCTAACATTGTTGCCCCTTTACTGATGATCACTGATGTATTTGTCCCAGTCATAATCTCTTAATGTATATCCAGGTTCAATCTTAACCCAACCATAATGGATCATACGATTAGTTTCTTTGTGGTAAATTGCAATAGACACCCTTCCAAAGTTTCCCACTTCCTCAATCAGCATAGGAGCATCTGGGTGTTTTACAATTGTTGGTCCCCAACATCCACTAAGAGTTATTAGCAGCGTTAGTAATATCATCATCAATGTCTTTGATAACATCTGGATCACCTCCTGCAAAAGTTACTTCCTTGGGTTTCTTAGCCTCTTGAATAAATACTCTAGCTAAAGCAGCTAAAATTGAAGCAATAAGCTGAGTTAACCAACCCATAATGAACCTCCATAAGAGCGTGTCAGTTTACAACACCAACACGCTCCGAGAGAGAAAGAGAGAAGACTACTTAACATCTTCAGTAGACTTATCACCATCCTTTGCTGCAATACCAAGGCCCATAGCAGCTAGACCTCCAAGAAAGATCTTTAGTGAAAAAATAGTAGCATCATCACCATCCAATAGATTTACGATTTGTGGAGCAATCACAATCAAACCAAGAGCAATACCTAGTACAGTAGTTTTCACAGATTTCAATAACGTTTTTACATTCATAGGAATCTCCTTGTTAGCCGCCGGAAGGGGACTTGGACAATCCAAGCCCCTGCTTCCAAGCGGAACGGAAAAGAAAAACAAAATTCATATCACAAGTAAAGTAATCCATTCTTCATCCTGTTCAGTAATCTGTTGTATTTGTCTCAATTGCAAAGGTCCACCATGCCTCTCAGCCACTTCAATACCATCAGCACCACGATCCATGAACTGAGGGGCAATACCATAAATTTGATCATTCATTACATTCACATGAAACTCTGGTGTATTAATATTCATTCGTTCTGTAGCTGGAATTCTATCTATCAAAGCATCTATAGGATGAGCCTTAGCCTTATGAGGCTGATAGACTACTGTTTCAGTCCATCCTTTCCTTTTGTAATTAGCCATTTGTCTAACTGCAAGATCACTCATTAAAAAATCTTTTCTATGAAAGCAATGTTGTAGTGCAAACACAAAGACCTAATAGCTAAAGTAGAATTCTCCGGTGTACAAATCTCATCAAGTTTAGTCCTTAATTCATCCATCATCAAAGGGCCAAGCTTAGCATGTTTCTTCCAATAGTTACCTTGAAGATCCTCCAGAACATAAATGCCCCCTTCAGCAAGATGAGGCCACAAGGCATTGAAGGTAGCTAACTGTTGTTCAGGATGATGCCCACCATCATCTATAATCACATCAAAGGGGCCAACAGGAACAACCCGCTCATTAAGAAAAGCTGCATCCTCCTGAAGTCCAACAAAAACCTTTATTCGTTTCTGTCCTCTAAGATACTTCTGCCACATGTTAGTCAGCTTATCCACACCATAAATCAAAGCCTTTGGAAAAGCATCTCTCCACAACAACAGGGAAGCTCCACGAAACACACCTATTTCCAATAGCTTAATTGGCTTATCTCTTAGATGGGAAAAATACCTGTCATACAATCTGGTATAATTATGCACCCAATACTTATCCGTAGCTCTATGTCCAAGCCTGGTAAACTGATCAACAGCTAGATTGTGAATTGAATCTTTTTCTATTGGACCTAATGACCAATCTCTTTTTGGATTATGTGCTCTGAAGCATTGTTTAGTTTTGAATGTTCTAGCTGCAACTTTCTTAATTCCCAACTTCTTTAGAATCTCTAATCTACGTCCCCCCCGATGTAAAGTCATTACAGTTTGATTTTTACTACGCCAAATATCTAAGGGGGCTTTCAAACCATTATCTCTAATATCAATATAGAGAATATACACCTCTCTAAGTTGATGAATTACATGCCTTCTACCTTTACCAGAAACCGTAGGCACACGATCAAGAGGATTCAAGTGATCCACCATGTACTGATAATAAAGTTTAAAGACAGGATCAGTTTCAAATTGTTCATCAGTAACAACCCCCTCCATCTCAACTATCTTATCTAAGAAAGGTGGAAAGCACTCTAAAAACTTTTGTAGTTGTGCAGGTTTTCTCCTGTCACACCAATCCATTCTATGTTTGCACATCATATCAACATCCAAGATAGCACTACTAATAATACTATGTTGAGAATGGATCTTTCCTGATCTCCCATACTTAATGACTGCTTCTTTTCCTTTAGACATAGCTTCCTCCGTTGCTGTTAGTGTTTCTCGTAGGGCAAGACCTTCTCCCCAAGGAGCTAGACTGCCTACCCAATCTGCATCTTTACCATAATACTTTCTACCTGAAGTATCACTTCTATGACAAATAACTACGTTAGGTTCTTTAGTTTCAAATGTTTCATAAGGAAATTCTTTTATTCCCAGCTTCTTTTCAAACAAACCTACTTCCCCACAATACTTTTTAGGTATTTCCTTTAATTTGAATCTTTCCTCTAAGCACTCTATAAGCAATTTCCTGGGAGCAATACACTGGGAAAGAACAGGACGCTTCCTATAGGAAAACACTCCTGAAGGGTGCAAAAGCCATCTGCTTAGATTGTAAGCAAAGCAATCTCCTGTTGGCCTATAGTTGAAATGATCAGGGACGTATAAACAATCATCTTCAACTAAAGCTACATATTGAGTTGTAGCTGCTTTAGCACCCTCCAATACCTGCTTATAGATATTCTGTAAGGACCTTCCAATTTTTCCTACACAGATATTAATCCCAAAATCAATTGGTTCTTGACTGATACTTACAATAGGATAACCCGTTTTTGCAAGTCTCTTCTGTACTGCATCTCTAAAAGTAGAAGTGTTAGCTGTGTAATACAAAAGAGTCATATCCGTTTCTAATTTAACCTCAACTGTAGAAGTTTCTTTTTTCTTTTCAGCCGGAATACTAATTATATTCCCATTACCCTTCCAATTGGGAAGAGGTCCAAACTTCTTGACCAGCCACATAACATCTCTTTCAGGTACTTGCAGATGCCATTTATTACTCATCCAAAACTTTCTGGAATATTTTCTAGCATCCTCCTGTTGTTTACCACTTGCTTTCCAAGGAAAACCAGGACCACCTTTACCACCACGAAAATAATGGGCAAACCAAGTCTTTTTATTGACCATCTGTTTACCCCCTGACAGCCAAGCTTTCAAAGCTACTTCAACTCCTACTTGGCCCCAATGACCATGAGCTTCATCCATTCCCTCAAGCTCCCAAAACCTATCTCTGTACATAAACCAACAAGCACCATTGGCAGTCATAACCTCACAAATATCCCCCTGGTACAACGAATTTTTCTTATAAGCATTATAACATTCAGGATACTTTCTAGCCATTTTACCATCAAAAAATAAAGCACGAAAAGGTTTATCCTGCAAACCTTTTTCTGGAGAATTAATCCACATAAAATCAGTTCCCCTTTTGTGCATTTTTGGTTCCCATTTTTCAACATCTAAGGTGTACATTCTGGGAATTACTGTCCAATCAGGTTCACAATCAGCAGCAAGCTTTACATCAAAACCTTCATCAAACATTGAATGTCCATCGGTTTTGAGTATATACTTACCTTTAGCTATTCTAGCTGCTTGATTTACAGCGGGTCTTTGTCCAACAGCTTTTGTATTGTGAATAAGGGTAACTCTGGGATCATCTTCAATAGGGGGATTGGGCCAATAACCATCTAAAATAGCTATTATTTCTATCTCACCCCTAGAGGCTGCCAGGGTTGATTCAATAGTCTGTTTTAGATATATTTCATCTTTAGCGGGTATTAATACTGAAAGCATAAGATTTTCCTTTTCCGTTATTACTCCGTACTAGAAGGTGAACTACTTGCAGAAGGTGAACCGCTAGGAGCGGGGGACATAGAAGGACTGGCGGAAGGAGTTGGTGAAGGTGTTCCACTACTGTCTGTGGTTGGACTTGAAGAAGGAGTGCCTGAAGGTGAACCACTAGCAGAACAACTTGGTGAATGACTTGGTGAAGTATCTGAGGGCTCAGGTGGAGTAGCTGAAGGACTACCCGAAGCAGATGGTGAACCACTTGGAGCAGGTGAGAATGAAGGACTACCACTAGGAGAACCACTAGGGGAACCAGAGGGGCTACCACTTGGCGTTGAACTTGGAGAACTACATGGTGTACTACTTGGAGTAGAACTTGGTGTTGAACTTGGTGTACTACTCGGAGATCCACTAGGAGCAGGAGACATTGAGGGACTACCTGAAGGAGATGAACAAGGAGTAGAACTAGGTGTTGAACTCGGAGTAGAACTTGGTGTAGGACTCGGAGAATTACAAGGGGTAGAACTTGGAGTAGAGCTAGGAGTAGAGCTAGGTGTAGGACTGGGGGAATTACAAGGGGTACTACTCGGAGTTGAACTCGGAGATACTGAAGGAGTTGGGCTAGGTGAATTACAAGGTGTTGAACTGGGAGTAGAACTAGGAGTTGAACTTGGCGTAGGACTGGGAGAATTACAAGGGGTTGAACTCGGAGTAGGACTGGGAGAACCACTAGGTGTAGGACTGGGAGAGTTACACGGAGTAGAGCTTGGAGATCCACTCGGCTGTGGTGACATAGAAGGACTACCTGACGGGGTAGCACTAGGACTTGGAGAAACACTAGGGGTAGGACTAGGAGAATTACAAGGTGTTGAACTCGGTGTGCTACTTGGAGTTGAACTAGGAGTAGAGCTTGGGGAAACACTGGGAGTAGTTGAAGCACTAGGAGATCCACTTGGTTTAGGTGACAGTGAGGGGCTAACCGAAGGCGATCCACTTGGAGATGTTGAAGGAGTAGAAGAAGCACTTGGTGATCCACTAGGTTGTGGTGAGAGTGAAGGACTGGGTGAAGGTGAACCACTTGGAGATCCACTTGGAGATACTGAAGGACTACCAGTAGGACTAACAGAAGGGCTAGGCGAAGAACAAGGTGTAGAACTAGGACTGGAACTCGGAGTTGAACTAGGAGTTGAACTCGGAGTAGCAGACGGGGAACCACTAGCTGAACCCTCTAAGCAACACCAAGAAATCCATCCCATATCCGTAAGTACACCTGTTTTGTGATTTACAGAAACAAAGTGTAATCTGTTATCTGTATCACTAAAGGCAATTTGGTTTGTTGCATCAAAAAGATAAAGCATAGCATATCCCTTCTGTTAGTCGTTAACATCAGTCAAAAACAACTGATGATTAAGGAGCCCAAATGCCCTTTTCAGCAACAATAGCATAGCCACCTGGTTGTGGGGCTAAACCATCACCACGAAGGGAAATGAAATCACCACGTTTGGCTGTTGCCAAAGTATTTAGTCGATCTACATTATCTACTCCAGCCAGATCAGCACCATAAATGGCATCAGCAGCATTGGGGGAAACAGTTATCAGAACACCACCATCAGCACCACCATTACGAATAATGAAATGGAAAGCCAAGGAGGTTGCCGGAAGGGTAATAACCGATGTAGTGGTCACATTTAGCACTTTGCCAACATCCTGAATATCAGGAGTATAAGCAACAGCATGATTCTCCCAAACTCTATCAAGCAATTCGGGAGAGATGGGACAACCTGCATTGAGTTTAAATCTAGCGGTTGTTGCAGCAGCAGCTTTGGCCCTTGTAGCCTTACCAATAAATTTATTAGTAGAACCGCCAATTTCAGTAAGATTACCATTAGTGGCATCCCAATAAAGATCATCACCAATTGCCCATGCACCATCTGTACGAGCAGTTAGTACATGCTCTTCATCAATCATAACAGCACCAGTGCTGCCATTGGCAATAGTAACTACTGCAATACCAAATATATCTCCTATATCAATTACAGCACTACCTGCAATAGAAGAACCTGAACCATTAGCAAATTGAATTCGACTTCCACGACCTTTGTAAGTATTCATGTTTGTTTCCTTATATTAGAGAAATACTTGTTTAGAGTCCCGCACATTTGCTGGACTATTCTATAAACCAAGTGGGGTGATCGGGCCATATTGACCACCCCACATAGACAGGATTATGCACCAGCGTTAAGGTACAACGCTCTCCAATCAACGGCCTTAGCAACCAGAGTATGCCGAACAGCAAACAGTAGATCCTCAGTATCAAAGTCAACTTTGTTTCTGAGAACAGGAGTCTGTTCACTTTCTAAGAAGTTCAGCATAATCGTATCATGCATATTAGGATCACCAGACAGATACCACTTAACAGCACTGTCAGTATCCAATCTTGCATTACAGAAGTAGTCAAGCTTACCAGCCCAAACATTAGCTGAATGACCTTGATTAGCCCCTGGAACTACAGTTGACTTCAAAAGCTGCTTTACTACACCCTTCAAAGCAAAAGGTATAATAATCATCTTTGGTGCAATCTGTAGATAGGACAAACCTGCCATACCTCTTTGAATACCCATCGCAGCCTCAGCCGTATTCAAAGTTGTAATGCTAGGAGCAGCACCACCACCAGCAGCAACATAGTTAGTATGATTAGCTGCATCAAACAGGAAGTTTCCATCACTCATTGTTTCAGTGGCAATTCCACCTGTAAGCATTGCAAAACCAACATCATCCTCTTTACGAGCAGCAGCTAGACCCTGCATCCTAGGAATACGATTGAAGGCGTTTAGATCATCATTCACGAACATTATCCGAGTAAACTTTAATCCCTTGTCATATACTGCCAAGGTAGCTACTTCCCTACGCTCGGATACTGTTCCATAATCAACACCTTCACCTGCATACTGCCGTTCCAGATCGGGGGCTTCACTTAGAGCAACCAGACTAAACTGTTTGAAGTCCGGTTGAGTTCCTCTAGTACAGAACTTAGGCCAATCTACAGGAGCTTCAGCATAAGCAGCTAACAGAGTTTTCCTCATCACATTTGCAAGCAAGAAAGGAAAATCAGAAGTTCCTTGAGCTAGGGCTACAATTCCATACATACTCTGCAATTTCAGAGGGTTGAAAAGAAGATCAGCAAGAGCAGTCTTGCTTATAAACTCTGCATCCACAACTCCAAGGGTAGAAAGAAAATGCTTACCCATACCTGCTAAAGAAAGCATACGAAGCTTTGAGGCTCTTTCATGAGGCTTTCGCTGCTTGACCTTGCCATTCTCATCTCGAACAGCAAGTCCAGTATCAGGATCAAGCTCTATCATCTTAGCACCTGACCTAAGCGAAATAGCATCTTCCATTGCTTCAGCTAAAGTAGACTTGTCAAGATCATCACCAACCTTAACAGGCTTCATTTCCTCAGCAAGCTTTGTAAGCTCTTTAGCATGAGCTAAAGAAACTCCACGATCACACAAACCCTCAGCCCATTCAGAAGAAAGCTCATTTTCCACAGCAAGTGCTTTAATTGCAGTTCTACGCTCAGTATCCTTCAGCAGAACAGCTTTCTCAGCAGCAGCAGCTTTAGCCTCTGGAGTTTCTTCAGGAGCTTCTAAAGGTTTCTTAGTAGGTTCCTTTGAAAGTTCCTTAGCAGGTTCACCCTCAGCCAAAGCATTAGCAACAAGCCTGTGCTTCCCTTCCAAATCATGCCAATATTCAAGAGCTTGAGTATCAGTGGCATCCTCTGAAAGACCCAGCTTAACCAGAAATTCACGCAGTTTCTTATTCATAAGAATCTCCTTTCGGGAAATGGAACTGCCCCTTGCTAAAAACCCAGAAGGATTCGCAGCAGGGTTGCCTACAAAGTCTACCCCAACTACTTTATCTACACGACACGCAGGGGGCAGGAGGTTATCCTTGCTATCCGTTCTTTTTTCATGTTCACCTGGGATAAACGATATACTCAAACCAGCAGCTTCGGGATCTTCATCAGCCATTTCTGTAAGATAACCCCAAAGATCCCCTTTGGGAGATTTCTTACTGTATTTTCCAAGATAAATATCACCTTTGACTTTACCTTCACTGATTCTTGCATTTCTAGCTCGACCTAGCATCACCTCAATGGCATCATCACCACCACCAAAAAACCCGCTTTCAGGATGTGTCAAACGAACCTTTGTACCAATCTCGGTAGCATTAACTGAAGCTCTAACTTGTCTTAGAGTCTTATCATCTATTTCAAAACCATGTCCTAATGCTGGACCTTTGGTTATAATAGCTACATTTCTAAAAATACCCTTTTCAACATCAACACTAAAATCACCACTGGAAAAAGCTTCTGTAGCAGACAACAAAAGAGGCTCAGTATTAATTGATAAATTTTTCTTCTTTGGTTTTGGCATATCTATATCCTCTGATGGGCAAACCTATCAGTAAACTTTTTATTTTTACCATTGCTACTTGGATTTCCCTTTTCCTTTGGATTCCCATTGCTTGCTACTGGAACAGGTTTCTTATCAAAATCTAATCCATGCTTCTCCTGAAGTTTCTTTGCCTCTGCAAATTCAGCATAAACCTCTCTCATTTCCATTCCTCTTTCATTGAAATACTGTTGAGGACTAAGGAAGCCTAAACCCGTCAATGTTTCAGCAGCCTTAGCATCCTTGAAAGGTTCAACAGAAGGTTTAGCTGGTCCCTGCCAATTCGTAGTTCTGTAAGCTTCCTTCCAAGTAAAGGTTTCATAATAACCGACTGCTTTTAATCTTCCTTCTTTAATTGCAAACTCAATAAAGAGGTTTCTAATCCTTGTTAAAACTTTGATTATAAGCATAGCTTGAATAGGATCAGTCTCAGCATAAACATCCAACTTAGCTTGCTTCTGAGCAGAAAAGTTAGTATCTCCGTACCATCTAGATATAGTAGCTATGTCTAATCCAACACCAGCAGCTATCCTCTTCAACTGTTCCGACACAAAAGAAGGATACATTGTGTTGGGGGTTCCTGGTGTTGGAAAATTTATCTTTTGGCCTGGATTCAATACAGGAAATAATCCAGGCTGAATATTCACTTCTATACTATTTGCTGTAGTATCTGTAGCCGCTGTTTCATTAGCAGGGGGAACAGTACCAATTTGTCTTGCTACATTTTCAGGTAAACCAAAACCCCCTGAAGCTTCTTGTTCAACAATTCCATGATAAGCAGCTTCGGTTCTAGCTTTCAATAACATGCTCTGTTCATAGATTGCCAGATTACGAATACTAGGCATCACAGCACTTAGCCAAGGTGTACCCTTTGTTTGCTTTACTCTCTCTTGACGAAAGATATGAATTACATTATCCGCAAGAATTCTGGTACTCTTAGGTTTAAAATCTTCAGAAGGATGAGACTTAGTAAAAAGATGATAAGCAACCGGAGCACCATATTCATCAACCTCAATTCCTGACTTTACTTTTCTACCTTCATAACTTCTGATTGTATTATTAGTTTGCTCATACTCAATTTCTTGGATTTTAAGTCCAATATTATCCGGGTTAGGTACATAACTTAGTACAAGGAATATCCCCCCTGCTTCGTACATCTCACCAACCCACAAAGCTTCCTTCTCCGCAAATATCTTTGTTTTTTCTACATCACAAAGAGTAGAATCATTAGCCCAGTTGTTCCAAAGCCTATCCAATATCTCATTATAAGAATCCAACATTTGTCTTGATTGGGGATGTCTGGCTGAAGATCTAGCTGTGATTCCACTTCCTACAACATGCCTTATAAAAGCCTTTCTACCTGAACTACTGACTCCATCATTACGAAGCATTGAACGACTTCTGGCAATCAAACTATCAAGATCCCCTAGAATAGCTTGATCAGCAGAAGCAAGTCTTGGCCTCCAATCTCTATTTATCTTGTTAGTTTTAGCAGCATCATAGTAAGCACCAGGTAATGCTCCCCTGTTATAAATATCTCCATAAATATTCCCCGCTAATTTTTCCTGCTTAGCTGCATCTTTAAGTTGTCGTTGCTGCTGTTTGTAAGATTTATGCTGTTGGAAATCAGCATAAACTTTAGCCATCCCGCCTGTAAAACGAGAAATCAAATCTTGCTTCTTAGCGGTCTTAGACACAAGCCACACTCCTATTTTCAACCTTATTCAAACCTGAACCTTTAACACCCCAAAGGTGTACCAGATAAGGATACATTCCTTCTAAAAGCCTTTCACGTTCAATTTCATCAGCTTCCCAAAACTTATGGGCAGCTATGGGTTCACGAAAAGGATAAAAGTAATGGTAGGGAAAAACTGTTATCTCTGGATGTCTTTTAGGATAAGGTACAAGTAACCTTGAAAGTAACTTAGGACCAAAAGTTGCTCTGGATATATCCCCCAACCCATTAAGATATTCACACTCTTCCAATATCCTTAAAATACCTTTTGAATTTGGAACACTACCCACAACAGCACAGTTGATCTGACCACTCTTTACCTTACCTACAAAACAGTCATGATCTAGTAATCCATCTAAGGGATGAAGGGTTAGCATATCAACATCAATATAAACCCCACCTTCTTTTTTCAATATAGAATAGGAAAGAATATCAGACCAAGTACAATAATGTTCTGCATCAAAAATGATTCGTTCCAAAGATTCAGGAATATAACTAAACCACTTAGTTGTATCATCATGCAGCTTTACTTCCCAATCAGGATGAAAAGATTTGAATAAGGCAATATTCCTTTTCACCCAAATGGGCATTTCAGATCCAAGCCAGATGAAATGTGCAATTCTGGGTATCATTTATAAACCTTCAGCTATTTTACGAATAAGACTTCTTGCCCCTCTACTAACAACCTTTCTACTTGATAGGGAATTCAATGCTCTATATTCAGAGGCAGAAAGGGTTGCACTCTTTTTAATAATTGCACAAGCCTTTGTTATAATCTTTTTTAGTAATTCAGATCTTTCCATGATTTTTACTCACTGTTTTGAAATTGTACGACTGGGCATACGGGTTCCCCAGAATCAACAGCAGCTTGAATAGCCAAATTCTGCCTCAACTCAAGTAACCAATTTATATGTTGTTGGAATTCACTGAGAGAGTGATAACGAAGTTCCCGCCCACGAACATTATAGGATAGTTCCCCATAATTGATAGCAGCCCAGGCCAAGTCAATCTGAGCATCTATTTGGGCAAGTGTTAGCAAGTAGGATCTCCATAAACCTAAAAATCAGCTTATCTATCCTACGTATCTTGCCTATTTTACCAAATGTAAACAAAAAAATTCCATCAATTAGAATAAAAACCTATGTGATAAAGGAACTTATAAACTAATTTAGGATAATCTGTCCTGCATTTTTCTTATATCTCCAGGTCGTAAAGTCCTTGTTACCGGACCTTTAGTAGCAATTGCACTTGTTTTACTACATACTCCACATTGAACATAACGTAGAAGCTCAGCAGTTTTAACAATTTTCCAATTTCCCAAAGAATTACATCCCCGACAACGTAATCTTGCCAACACCAACTCCAACTCTGCACGTTGCTCCCGCTTCTGTCTGGGCAGATGCTCTTCAGGAATACGGTTCTCTTTAGTGTTCTCTACAACTACACCCTCAGGGTTTTCCTGGGTATTCTCTACCTTCGGATTTTCTTCTTCAAGATTGACTTCCCATTTCTTCTTTGACATTTGGATCTCCTTGATTAAAAGTTTTCATTTGATTAGCAACTGCTTCATTATGTGGATTTATACTTGGTGGATTATCTTTACCATACATCCAATTAGGACGAATCTCAGCCCAAGACCAAGGTTCTTTTCCATCCACCTTTAGGCTAAAAACAGGCTTCTTTATTGGCATCTCTGGATGTCCAATACTTAACAACAAATTTTCAATCCCTGCTGCAATCGCTCTCTTCTGTTCTACACTAAACATTTTTCTTCTCCTAATATGACATTGGTTCAAGAGGCTCTACTACAAACCTATCCTTCTTCACTGTACTCTTTGCTCCCCTGACTTGGGATTCCACTCTTCTATTCTCTTCCCGAACAGCATCCATCCTCTCAATTTCTTTCCTAGCTATTATATCTGACTCAGGAGGAAGCAGATGAATATTATACATATAAGCCCCCACGATCTGAAGTGTTTCAGTATCATGGTAATCATGCCGAGATCCAGCCTGAACAGGTTTCCACTTCTCTATAATACCTTTACCTTTCTTTTCTGCTGTCCTGTGCATTGAGGACATCTGCCTGTTATAATCATCATCCTCAGTTTTATCCAACATCCATATTTCAGGACCATCTATCTCAGCCATAGAACGTCCTGCCTTTTTAGGAATACCTCTGATAATCAAATCAGTAAGAATATCCTTAGCCTTATGGGAATCAAACAAATAAGCTCGTAACTCATCTCTAATATGTTTAGCCTTATTATCAGTGTTGGATTTAGGAACAGGATTCTTCATAGCCCAATATAAACTATCCCCAGGTCTTGAAGCACCCTTCATAGCCTTTACTACAGCTTGTCTAGGAATTGCCCACTCATACACCTGCATAGTCCTGGTCATGCCTAGCAGCTTATCCTCAGTACCACCGCTATCTATCAGAACCAAAGCTGTTAGCATCTTGGGATACTTATCCCCCTCAACTACCCACTGAGTATTATAAATCAAACGATCAAGATCATTAAAGTTTTGCAGTATCCCATGATATATTCTCTGACTCTTCATCCCCGATCCCCAAGCTCGAACTACCACATAGAAATGATCCTTCTGGGTATCTATTGTAGTAATGATACACCAGGCCCAAGCTGGAACAATACCAACAGGTAATCTTCCTCTTTTGACCTTCTCACTAAAAAGCCCCCTGCGAATCCTAGCCTGTTGGAACTCAAAGGGTTCTCCAAGAGTCTCTGTTCTAAACTCAATGGCTCGATCCAAATGACCTTCTGCTCTAAGAAACTCAGCCACCACGTCAGTCCATTTTTCCCAGAGACAATACAAAGAGGAAATCTGCAATCCAATCCTGGTTCCAACGGGCCATCGTTTGACATCTTCTGCATCTTCATATTTATTACCCCAATAGTCTATTACAAAACCCTCTTCCGTTGTCCAGTAACCATCATTCATCATTACAGCTTTTTGTTCCTCTACTATCTTTTCACCACACTCAACACACTCATACCAGACACCCCCCTTTTCCAATACAATAGAAGCAAGCTTTGATTTTGTTGGAGCTTTATAGTCCTTCCATTTTATTCTTCCAAACAATAATCTCTGACATTTTCCACAATAAGGACAAGGTACATAAAAGAATAGCTTGACAGAAGAAGACTCAACCAACTTATGAATTGAACCTTCAGTGGTTGTAGGAGTTGAGATGTTTATCTGTAATCTACGTTCACCATAGGTACGCATCCTCTTCCAAGTCCTACCCACAGGGTCCGGTTCATCTCCAGCCCAGGGATCAAACTTATCCACCTCATCATTGATAACCCTTCTAAATGGAGTAGAAGCTGTAGAAGTTGCTGACCCTGACCACATCAACTCTAACATAAAACCATTGGACAGGGTTATCATCTCCACTGAAGTTTCTCTAGCAAATGAGTCTACCAACTCAGCTAAAGCAGCAGTCTTACTAAACAAAGGAATTACATTCAACCTGACTATCTTCTTTCCCTTTTCTTTATTTGGTAGAGTTAGTCCTAGAGGATCTGGATCTCTTGCTGCAAAGTAAGCAATCAAATTCCTTGCAGCTTCAGAAAGACCTATCTGTGCAGCTTTCTTGATATTGATCTGCTCCACACCAGGAGCTACCGCCAAATCCATTACCCCCCGTAGATAAGGAGCATTTTCATTTCTGTAAGGACCAGGTATATTAGACCTATCAAGAATTCTATTTTCCTCTGCCCACACACTAGGCAACTGGAACTTTTTCAGTTCCCATGCCTTTCGTTCAGCTTTATTCCATACTGAAGCAACCATCTATTATATATCCATCTTCATCAATAAAACACCAATAAACACAAATAAAATAAGACCCGTAAGGCATAAAAAAGCTACAGGGCCAACCGATGCACCAAGAGTGCAAATTTCTATTATAGCAACAACTGAAAATCCTACCAGGTATGTCACAAAACCTAGAATTGTTATAACCAAACACACCATAGGCATAGTTTTACCTACTTTCATTTTCATTCTCCTTTGCTTCAAGCTTTTCAATTCTATAATCTAAATTATCAATCAATGCCCTAAGTCTTGCATAAACACAACAGCCTACTCCTACTAAAACAGTTAACAACAGCACAGTAATTTGCATAGTAGTCATTTCATTTACCTTTAACAATTTTTTCAACGTGTTTAACTCCACAGATGAACCCCATTGTAAACCCAATCGGTGGAGCATTTGTTTGATAGGTCTTAGACAATGACTTTTTAACCTTTTTCCATGCATCGTTTACTATCAATTCTGTCTCATTTATTTTCTTCATTTTATTTTCCTTTAGCAAAATTACGGATTATGTCTTCCACTCTTTTTTGTACAATTTCTTCAACCTCATTCTTAGTCTTACCCACAATAGCATTGGCAATAGATCTGGGTAAAGCTAACAATGCACTCTTCACAGCCTGAATCTTTCTCAAGTCCCTTGCCTGTACTGCCTTTTTACTTATCAGTTCTCCCTTCTCTACCAACCTACGTTGTCTGGTCAAGAGAGTTCTTTCCTCTGCTGCTTCCTTTCTAGCTTTGGTAAGAGGGCCAAGGTCTGACTTTTTACTCTTCTTTCTTTTCTTAGAAGCTACTACAGCTTCCTCATCCAAATAGTCCTCCATCCACTCTCTTATGTCCTTGACCTTCCAAGGCCCTTTCTTATCAAAACTCCAATCTTCCCTTTTCATCCACTCCCTAACAGTAGACTCATCCCTATCTACCTTCCTTGCCAGATCTGTTATTGAACCAGCAACAGCAGGGCCATAAACCTTTCTTTCCTTCTTCTTTGTCAAGTAGTTTTCCCTTTACTACCCACCTCAGCATTTAGTTTTCTAATAATTTCACAAACAGCATTATAAGTAATTGCCCCTTTACCTTCCTGCCTCATTAATTCTACAACCCTTCCCCAAACAGCTTCCAACATATCATACTTACTTTGCAGAATACTTCTTTTTCTCCTAGATATACATTGAAGACAACTGGGAATACATTGCTCATCAAGATAAGGACACCTAGTTGGTTTTATTTGATCATCAAAAAAAGTTCAGTGTGCCTTCGGATTATGTCTCTCAATTCATCTACACCACTTACAGGAACCTTTAGTATTTCTAACCACTCTTTTTTAGTAGGCATTTTCTAACTCCCATCTTATTTTATACCAAAAGTTTTGTAGCATTTTTATTCTGGGATATTTTAATTTGATAAAAGGGGTGTATAAATCTTCTTGAGGGGGATAAAACAGAAAAGCTACCACAAACCTCATAAGTGTTTTCATACACCAAAACCTATGCCACTCTCCTACACTGGCCCTACAACCCAAACATCTATAATTATTCATTTATTATCCTTCTACTTGGATAAGACAGTTTACATAGATCTCTAACTGATATATCAACAATAGGAGAAACTAAGCACCAACCTCCAGTAATCATTTTCTTTTCCTTTTTTTGTCACACCTGAAACCAAATGTTGATTTTGTCCATCTCCGTTTCCCACAAACTTTACACTCAACAAGATATCTTGGATAATGATCTTCAATAAGCCAATATCTTTTTGAAAAGCTGCCATCCTTATGTTCACACCAAGGTATTCCTTTTGACATTATTAATTCACCTTTATAGATAACTTCACATCAACCTGCTTACATGAACCCTTGCGGGGCAAAGACAGACCAGTAAGTTTACGAAAGACTGCCGCTTCAATTCCCAAAGGGTATATCTCAAAATCTTCAATCCCATCTATGTTACCAACAAACCATTGACCCTCCTGAAATGAGGGCTTGATTATGTGAAACATAACCTCACAACCATCATTCTCAAACTTAGTGTCCCTCACCATCCACATCTTCATAATCAATTCCTTTCTATCAAAAGGGAATCCCGTCCATCCAATAACCGCAGGAACCACTCCAAGCAACCTTACGATCACTGGGTAATCTCTTAGGAAATTCTTTACGCCTACAGAAAAGTTCCAAGCCGGACAGTCTGCCAAACTCACAAACATTACAATGAACCTTAGCATAAAGGGGTTTTGGTTTATAAATGGCTATCTTTTTAGTCTGCAACACCACCTATTTTATCCTCTTTTACCAAATCTTCACAAGCAGCTTCAATCTGTTCAGGCTGGTAATCTTTCCCAATAGTATTGGATAGAGCACCAACAGAAAATGCAGCACTCACAGCAGTCAGTATTTTCCTCCTAATATCAAGAGGCACAAGAGACAATAATTCAAGACCTTCATCCATACAAGTCCAAGTAGCCATATAACTTTTTGCTTTATCAAAAGCCTCTTCCCTTGCTTTTTTTATCACATCCAACAGTTTTTTGTTTTCCATCATCATTTCCTTTCCATTAATAGTTTCCATTGAATAGAATCCTTCTACAGTATATATCAGTCTATTTGCTGGAATTGTAAACTCTTTTTTCTCAATATCTTACATTTTCTTTTACCCCTTCCATAACCCCCTGTGCGGGGTAG
>SDBT01006508.1_pt1 | contig 19365 bp, 24 predicted proteins | sample 2277101 | NCBI WGS metagenome assembly SDBT01 (sample SAMN10404973, study PRJNA504765) | marine sediment metagenome | isolation source: marine sediment core GS10_PC15, 103 cmbsf | place: Arctic Ocean: Southern Knipovich Ridge | collected 2010 | reverse complement strand
AAGGAGCCGCCGCGGATGATGCCGTTGGGGGCGGCGTCGTCGGAGACCCATTCCCAGACGTTGCCGGACATGTGAAGGTGTCCGAACTCGGAAGCCCCGTCCGGCATGGTTGGGTCGCCGGCGGGATCGAAGATCGGGGCGGTGGTGTCGCACTGCTCGTGGTAGGAGATTTCCTCGTCGGGGCAGGTGTCGGGTGGGTAGCGGTCGTTGCAGTAATCGGGGTCGCCGAGCTGTTCGAGGCAGTTGGCCATGTTGGCGTATTCGTCCGTGCCCCAGGGGTAGCGGCGGCCGTCGTCGGAGCGGGCGGCGGCCTCCCACTCCTGCCCGGAGGGCAGTTTCTTGGCGGCCCAGTTGCAGAAGGCGGACGCCTGGATGCGGTTTATGCAGGCCACCGGGTGGTCGGCCAGGTCGTCGGGGAAATAGGGGGAGCTCTGATTCCAGGAGCGGTCGCCCGGGCTGCACAGAGGCATGTGGGCAGTGCGCTCGGAGCCGCTCAGGGAGGTGATAAAGACCTTGTAGCGGTCGTTGGTGACCTCGAAGCGATCGACGTAAAAATCGGCTCCTATCTGAACGTCGCTGGTTGGATCGCCCAGGGGGTAGGTGCCGGCGGGCACCTGGCACATCTCGGCCGCGGGTCTTACGTCGTTGGGGCCGACGAACCAGCCACACACAAAATTGGTGTCGTGGCACAGGCCGGCCGAGTTGGCCGCGCAGGTGGTGGCGGTCTTGACGCACAGGCTGTCCTGGTTGCAGGCCAGGCCTGGGGCGCACAGGGCGTTTTCGTTGCAGGGCTCGCCCTGGTCGCCGGGGAGGTTCACGCAGCCGGGGGTCAGGCAGGCGGTCAGAAGGAGAGCGATCGTGGTTGGTTTCATGACGATCCTCCCTCCCTAGAAGCGAAAACCGGTCTGGATCATCAGGCCGCCGTCGGGAATCGGGGCCAGGCTCACCGGCGGGGGTGCGGGCGCGGCCTGGCCGGCCTCGATGGGCTCCTCGTCGGGAATCAGGAAGAACACCAGGGCCGTGACCAGGAAGGCGCCGCCCGTGACGTAGGCGGTCACCGAGACCTTGTTCCAGGTGTCGATGCTGGCCCGGTGGGAGTTGAAGTCGCCCTGGTCCGCGGCGCTGTCGGCCTGGCCCTGGTAGTGGAAGGCCAGGCCGGTGCCGATGCCGCCCAGGGCGGCGCCGGCCAGGCCCAGGCCCAGGGCGGTCCAGCGGTACACGCTGTAGTCGGCCGGCGGGGCCATCTCGGCCTGTTCGCCGAACAGGCGCAGGGTGACCACCTGGACCGCCTCGAGCACCCGGTCGATGCCGCGGAAAGTGATCGAGCGGCGCTCGAGCACCTCGCCCTTCCTGTTGTCGATCAGGACCGCGCTGACCGCCAGCACCTCGCCGGTCCTGCCCACGTTGCAGTGGTAGAGGTACGGGGCGTCCATGGCCAAGCCCAGCTCGGCCATGCACTTGACCTCGTTGCAGCCCAGCAGCGCGGCCAGCCGGGCCTGGCCGAGTACGGCAACCACGTCCTCGCGGGTGATGACCTTGTGCCTGTGAAGCCCGGCGATCACCGAGCCGGCCAGGTTGGACAGCGATACCGGGTCGACCTCGCCGCTTGCGAGGCCCGACAGGCGCGGCGCGGCGACCACCAGCCCGGGGAGATCCTCGGCCTGCTGGGCCGGGGAACCCGAGGGCAGGCAGGTCATCAGAATCACTGCCACGCAGCACCGGCTAACCGATTTTCCCGCTGTCATCGTGTCCCAACCCTTGGCTTGCGACGCGCTACAGCTTGAAGTTCAGCTCCCGGCCGCGCGAGTAGGTGACGTCCAGCTTGGCGAAGGCCTTGATCCCGTCGAGCGCCTCGAGGATAGCCTCTTCCAGGCTGGATACGTCGTACTTGACCGGGTAGAAGACCTCGATCTCCAGCCGGCCGCCGCCGTAGGACAGCTTCTTGACGTCCATGACCTCGGGGACCTTCTTGACCACCTTGATGAATTTTATGCCTTGCTTGCGGTAGCTCTTGACGTTGTAGAGCTTGACCGAGTAGCGGATGCCCTTGGCGGTCTCCTGGTCCCAGGACTGGATGATGCGCACCAGCAGGTTGTCGATCAGCGGCGGGGCGACGTGGGTCACGGCCTTGATCTTCAGGTCGTCGATGGAGAAGCAGTGGGCCGGCGAGTTGCCGCCCTTCTTGTGGGAGGCCACGATGGCCGCGGTCGACGAGTTTATCGCCTTGAGCGAGATCTCGCCGAAGGCGTGGTGCTCCTTCTGGCCCAGGTCGTTGTAGCTGGTGTACTTGATCCGGGACACCGCCGTGATGATGTACTCGGCCCCGAACTCCATGGCGAACTTGGCCGCCTTGTTGTCGTCGTCCAGGTACTCCTCGAACACCTCGCTCTCCTGCCTCCTCAGCTTGAATATCCGCTCCTGGGCCACGAGGTCGAAGCCCCTGGCCAGCAGGGCGTTTTCGATCAATGCCTGCATGGTGGGCTCGCGCACGTTCTTCTTTTTTCCTTCCTTGTCGATGAACAGCTCCTTGACCATGACCACGATCTTGGGGAACCGGGCCCCGGCCAGGCGCTTGGCCAGGATGGAAAGCTGCCGCTCCAGCTCGCCGTCCTTGACCTCCACCTCCAGGGTCACCTTGAACACCTTGCCGTCGTTGGACTCCTTGAGGATCCTGTGCTTGCCCACGAACCCCTCGCACTTGGAGTAGATCTTGGACGTCACCTCTGACAGGTACCTCTCCTTCTCGCCGACCATCTTGGAGTAGGTCGCATCGGACATGATCGACTCGATATGCACGCCCGCGGTAATCTCGATGGCCCGCTTCAGGCCGTTCTTGATGGAAGCGTCCCGGGCGGCCGCCAGGTTGCCGCCCTTGATGTCGGCCCAGCCCTCCACGGTGACCTTCTTCTTCGGCGCGAAGGGGTTTTCGGCCAGGCAGACGGCCGGGAGCAGCAGGCCGACGGCCAGGGACAAGAGCAGCCTAGCATTTCTCATCATCTCGGGTTCCTCCTGAGTCGATTTGTGTTCAACCGATTCGCAGCAGATAGTATAAAAAGAGGAAAAAAAGGTCCAGATAATATTGAGAACCGTCCCCACACTCCAAGAGAAGAGGCGTGGCTACTGCGACCAGAACTGGGCAGGGAGGCTCCCTCTCTCCTTGTCGGCAGGCTCGTCCGAGAATACCCAGAGTCCTTTCTTGGGCTTTAGGATAACGATGCCCAGCATTTCGGATAGCGCGTCGCTGATGATGACCTCGTCGTCGGCCTCCGCAAGCAGCACGGCCGACACCGCGACCGGTCCCTCCCGGTCGTCTGTCACCACCCGCACGCGGACCACGTCGGGGACACGGTTCACGTTGACGGGGCCTCCGTATCCGCGGACGACGTGTTGCTCGGCACCTTCCGGTGCGGGCCATAGTCCCAGCTGGCGCGCCAAGGGAACTGGAATGGAGCATTCCCCCGATTCGGCTTCATAACCCGAGTTGACCAGCGCCACGGCTCGTGTCTTCTTTCCCTTCGACGACCCGACCAGCCCTTCAATCTCGATCCTGACCCTGACGGCCATCTCTCTTTCCCCGATCTGCCCTGAGGCGCTGTTCGTACCCTACCTCGATCATCCTGCCCACCCGCGGGGGCCTGCTCATGCGTGCATACCACCGGATGTGACGCACGGACCCGATTCGCACCATGCGACCAATCCGGCGAGGACGACGAGCGCTCGATTCCGAATCGTTCTGACTCATTTGTAGAGTCCTCTCTTCCTCGTTTCTCATGGTATTACACCTCATGGCTCCAGTTCAAGGGAAAACTAAATCCCGCGGTAAGGTGAGGGAAGCGCCGTGGGGGCGCGCGGGGCAACGCATTTCCCCACTCTCGGGCGCGAACGGCCAACGACTTGTTGACATATTGAGAACCGTCCCCACACTCCCCACACTCTGACGAGCCCTCAGTGAAGCCTCGGCCTTTGACTTCAGTTCACCGTATGTCTCCTCGGCTTGTTCGGTCCAGACCGGGGAGAACATCAATCACCCTCTAGCGTGTCCGCGAATTCGGCATCTTCTTCGAGGTCGGGCGGCGAATCGCTGAACCGTCTTTCCGCAGCCTGATTCAGACCGGTCGATACAAGGTCCTTGGCCTCCTGGTTCTCGAGGAGCCACATTTCACGCTCGGGCACAACTCGCGCCAAGGTGACGACGATCTCGGTCTCGTTGACCTCCCGGATGATGACGGTCCGGTTTGCGAAGCGCTTTCCCAGGCCCAGCCGGCCCTTGCTGTCCACATTCTTCGACATGGTTCTAGGCATGATACATCCTCCCTTCGATCCCATGCCATGCTACCACATAGTGGGTGAATGGCAAATTGGGCGATGCCCACGAGCAAGCCGGCCAGCCTCTCCGACCCCTTCCCGCAGGGTCCCCGCTCAGCTCCTTCGCGTTTTTTCCACTGAACCGGGACGTCCGCTTGCCTGACCGTCCTCTTGAAAGGTACGGTGCAGGACATCCGGCGCAAGATCGGCTCCGTTGGGCCAACATACCGCGCCGAACTCGTCGATGCTCACCCTTTCGAACATTTCCTCGTCCTTGAGAGGCTCGAACACCGGGCCGAACAGTCGTTCTGACAGATCGACCACCCCACAGGTCCAGTCCTCGAACTCCACTCGGAGCCGGTACTTGGCCAGAGCTTCGACTTTCTTGATACGGTACACAACACCTCCTCAGGTGAGCGGTGCGATAATGTTCAGGGGCTCATGGCGCTCCGCCCACTCCCATTTTCTCTGAGCTCGGGCCGGTGCTCCACTGCCCACTCCAATACCATGGACAGTGCCCTTCTGGGCATATGGTCGGCATGAAATGTCAAAATCTCTTGACCAGCATGGTGCCAGTTGTGAGTTTACGTATTCTTGTCCCCGGTTTCTTCAAATTTAACATTTTAATAACCGTCCCCCATTTTCTTAGGGATTAGTTTGTACACCCATGGATCGCTTGATTTCCCGAACGTCGCCAACCACGTTCGCCAGGCCCTTCTCGACACCATCCAGACGGTCTCCCACTCTATCCAGACGGTCTCCCACTTCTCTCATTCGATGTTCCGTGCTGCTGAGCCGGATGTCGATGCGGTCGAGACACCGGGTGTTGCCGCGGACCTCTTCTCTGAGTCCCTCGATATTTCGGTCGAGTTGCTCGTGGCCCTCGATCGAGAGCTTGACGTGGTCTTCGATACGTTCCAGCAGAACCTCGAAATGCTCCTTCTCCATGACAGCCTCCATGATAGTCCAGCATACCTTGTCGATCAACCATATTCTCGTCCGTCGCTGGATCGGAGCAGAAGCAAATACGATGCCAGAAAACCACACCTCGTCTTTTCAGGCAGTTACAGGGACCATCCCCCTCGATCAGACACCGGGGTGTCCGGAATCCGGACACGCCAACGCCTGATGTAAATCTACACGTCACCAGGGCTACCCGCTTGCGAAATCAACCCTGATCCGGCTTGACTCCCCTGAAGCTCAGCCGGTGGATCTCGCAGGGGCCATATTCTGCGAGGGCGCGCCTGTGGGCTGCGGTGGGGTAGAGCCCTTGTGGCGATCGAAGCCGTACTCGGGCCACAGGGCGTGGTATTCGCGCATCAGGGCTTCGCGGTAGACCTTGGCCACGATCGAGGCCGCGCCGATGGCCGGGCTGAGCTGGGAATACGCCTGGGAGTTCTGCGCGGCCTTCTTCTCCCAGCGCTCTCGATCCTCCTTGGCGTGGCCCAGATCGCGCTCGAGGCGACCCTTGTCCTGCTCGTAGGATCTGACCCGCGCCTCGAAGTCGTCCGGCAACTCGTCGAGATTCCCGAACTTTTCGAGCGACTCCTGGAGATCCTCCCGATTCGACCCGGTGAGGCGGCAAAAAATGAGATATGAGACCCTCCGAACCCACATCACCCACCTCGCACCTCCGGGATGCTTGACTGCCTCCGGCCATCAGCCTAGTCTAGGAACATGGAGGGCGCCAAGCACAGGCGCTGAGAGAGGGAATAGTGGTGAGGTGCTACCATCAAAAGCAGGAGGCATGCTGATGGGCCTGCCGGCAAAACGCAAGAACCGAGTGGACAGCGTGCTTGAGGTCGTCCTGATGCTCGACGATAACGAGTTGTGGGAGTTCGTATGCCGCATGCTCCCGAATGCAGACCAGGAAACACTTGAAGATGTGTACGATGTACTTGTCGCACTGAAGCGTGAGGACGAGCCCACGGTTTCGTTCGAAGAGGTCTTCGGTCGCACCCCGGAAGAAGTGCGAGGAGAATGACCTACAACATCAGGTTCAAGCGCAGCGCACAAAAGGCCCTTGGCAATCTGGACGCGCACCTTCGAGCAAGGTTGGAGTCCAAGATCGCCAACCTGGGTGCAGAACCCCGACCGGCTGGCTGCAAGCAACTCCGCGAGTTCGGCACTGACAGGTTCTGGCGTATTAGGGTGGGGCAGTGGCGGGTGATCTACCGGATCGACGACGACAGCAGAGAGATAGACATCCGTGCCGTCGAACATCGTCGCGAGGCATATCGCCGCTGACATCACCATGCTCCAACATGAAAATAATGGCGAGCCTCCCCAGCGCTGGTAGATGCGTTACCAGGATCACGATAGAGCGAACAATATCAAGGACTTTCGCGCAATGTACGAGACCGTGGACACGGTGCGGTCACAAGGGCGCTCGCTGTAGCCACACGGGCAGGCCAGGGCCTGGTACGTCTTGGCGCTGGATTCGTACTCCTCGATGAACTCCTTTCCGTGGGATCAACCGCTATCCGGCTTTACTCCCCTGAAGCTCATCCGGTGGATCTCGCAGGGGCCGTATTCTGCAAGGGCGCGCCTGTGGGCCGCGGTGGGGTAGCCCTTGTGGCGATCGAAGCCGTACTCGGGCCACAGGGCGTGGTACTCGCGCATCAGGGCGTCGCGGTAGACCTTGGCCACGATCGAGGCCGCGCCGATGGCCAGGCTGCGCTGGTCTCCTGCGGTGAAGGCCTTGACATGCATGGCGGGTGCGCCGGGCGGCAGATTGAATACGTCGCGGCCGTCCACCAGTACCACGTCGGGGTGCACTCCCTGGGCCAGCACCTGGCCGAGCGCCAGGGACATGGCCTGGAGGCTGGCCCTGCGGATGTCGGTCTCGTCGATCCGGGCCGGGCCGACCACTCCGAAGCCGAAGGCCTCGGCCCGGCGGTCGATCTGCTCGGCCAGCACCTCCCGCCGGGCAGGGCTGAGCTTCTTCGAATCGCACAGGCCATCGATGCCGTGCCTCTCGCCGAGCACCACCGCGGCCGCCACCACCGGCCCGGCCAGCGGTCCGCGACCCACCTCGTCCACTCCGGCTATCTTGCGATATCCGCGAGCCCGGGCCCAGACCTCCAGGGAGTCGTCAGAGGCTGAACGACGCCGTGGCATGCCGGGACAGCTCGGATTGGGACGTCAACAACACCACCTGCGTGGTGCGGCCTATCCCGGCCAGGATCCGCCCGATCAAATCGTGCTTTTCCGGCGGCTGGCGCTTGAAGGGATCGTCCAGGAACACGGGAATTGGCTGCTGCTTGCTGAATACCTCGATAATGCCGAACTCGAGAGCGAGGTAGACCAGATCCCGGGCCTCGGGCGGCAGGCTGGCGACCGTCACGGGCAATCCGCTGGCGGCCTCATACACCCGGACCTCGGCGCGGTCGTCCAGGCTGAGCTGGGAATACGCCTGGGAGCTCAGCGCGGCCAGGAACTGGCCGGCCCGCGGGGCCAACGTGGCGTTGAGCTTCTCCGCACCGACCAGGAACAGGTCCTCGGCCAGCTTGACCAGGCGCTGACAGACGTCCGGCCCGGCCGTGTTCGTGCCCGCCGATTCCACGGATGCGCCGTCACCTCCGCCGAGGGCACCTGGCGGGGCTCCCACGCCCAGGTCGTAAGGGCCCGGCCCGGAAGGCGGCGCGGTCCCGTCCTGGCCGCCCTGGCCGCCGGAGTCGATCCAGGCCAGCTTGTCGTGCAACAGTTCCAGTCTGCGCTCCATGTCGGTCACGCTCATCATCATGCCGGACATGCCTGCCAGCCGGCCCTCGATCTCGTCGATCTTTGTATTCAACTCCGACCTGCGGGACTCCGCCTCGGTCAGGCCGGCCTGGGCTTTCTGCTCGGCCAGGGTTTGCTGCGCCTCTTGAAGGGCCTCTTTTATCTTGTTGCGCTTGGAATACATCTCTAGGACCCGGGCGGGCGACTCCGCGTTCACCTGCTGCATGGTCCGCCGAACGACGGCCGACTCCAGCTCGAACTGCCGTTCGAGCTTCTGCTGGCGCTCGTCGATCATGGCCAGCCGGGCGCGACTGCGCTCGACGCCCATGGTCTGGTCGATGTGCCGTATGGCGGCCACCAGGGCAATGCCGAAGAACAGGATGTCCGCCAGCGCGATCCATCGCAGGGGCTCGGACATGAAGAAGCCGGCCACGCCGGCCGTCAGGGCGACGATCCCACCGCCGAGCCCGAGCAGGAAGTTCCGGTTCTGCCTCAGCGGGAGCGGCACGCTCTGCGCGGCCTTCTTCTCCCAGCGCTCTCGATCCTCCTTGACGCGGACCAGATCGCGATCGAGATGTGCCTTGTCCTGCTCGTAGGATCTGACCCGCGCCTCGAAGTCGTCCGGCAACTCGTCGAGATTTCCGAACTGCTCGAGCGACTCCTGGAGATCCTCGATGCGCCCCTGGGCTTCGCGCACACCCTTGGACTTCCGGTCCAGCGCGAACATCTCGGACTGCAGGCCGTCCAACTCGAACTGAAGATCGTCCACCGCCCTGATGTTGGCGATGTCGCGCTCCAGGATCTCGATCTGTGAGCGGATCTCTTCGGAATCGTCGGGCAGCACCTCGCCGCCGTCGTCGAAGCCCTGGTATCCGGGGAAGCTCGGCCCTCCGCCCGTGTCGTCCATCTGAAAGTGAGAACTCGGCGGAAGGCGCCGGGCGCCGGCTTTGCCCGATGAGCCGCCCGAAGCCCGCATGGCTCCCGGGGGCAGACCGACGCCGAGCGTCTGCTCCGTGTCGAGGGCGCCACCCTCCGGTGCAGCCCCTGCACCGGAGGGCAGATCTCCGTCGCGGACGACGTAGATCCCCTCGAATACGTCCCCATGCGGCAGGTGCAACGTGGAGGAAAGGTATTGCAGGATCTCGGCCGGGGAAGAGCTGATCGGTGCGAACTGTTGCGCGCCCGCGTCGAACCTGGTCAATGCGGTCGAGCCGCGCACCAGGTCCTTGACCAGCCGGTAGACCTGTCCCCTTCCATCGTCGATGGTCAACGCTGCCCGGCAGACTTCGGAAGATGCGCTCCTGAAGGCCTGGGTGGCCAACTCGGTGGTGTCCGGAAATAACAGGTGGAGCAACAGCTCGACTATGGTGGTCTTGCCGACCCCGGGCCCGCCCGCAAGAGCGGTGAATCCGCTGCCCAGAGAGAACCTGTGGGTCTGACTGAAATTGCGCACGCCCTGAAGGACCAACTCGGAAAAGTGCATGATACCCTAACGCCTGAGCGCACCGTCCGCCCGTCAGACATCTTTCAGCCGTGCCGCCTTGCCGCGCAGCTTGCGCAGGAAGTACAGCTTGGCGCGCCGCACTCGTCCGGAGCGGAGCACTTCGATCTTCTCGATCCGCGGAGAATGGACCGGGAAGATCCGCTCCACCCCGATGCCGTAGGACACCTTGCGGACGGTGAAGGTCCGGGTCGGACCGCCTCCCTTGCGCCGGATCACGACGCCCTGGAAGACCTGGATCCGCTCCTTCTCCCCCTCGACGACTCGCAGGTGAACCCGCACCGTGTCACCGATACGGAACGGATCCACTTTGTCCTTCATGTATCTCTTCTCCAACTTCTGCAGGGCCCTCATGGGATCCTCCTCTCTTTCTCGTTCAGCCAGGCGCGCTCTTCGTCGCTCAACGGGTAGCGATCGAGCAGGTCCGGACGCCGCCGGGCGGTGCGCAGCACGGTCTGGCGCCTGCGCCAGCGCTCGATGGCTCCGTGGTCTCCGCTGAGCAGCACGTCGGGTACACGCATGCCTTCGAACTCGCGCGGCCGTGTGTACTGCGGATACTCCAGCAGGTTGGGAATACCGAAAGACTCCTCCTTCAGCGACTCGGGCCGTCCCAGCACTCCGGGCACCAACCGGCTGACCGCGTCCATGAGCACCCAGGCCGCCGGCTCGCCACCCGAAAGGACGTAGTCGCCGATACCGATCTCGGCGTCCACCAGCGAGCGGATCCGCTCGTCCACGCCCTCGTAGCGCCCGCAGACCAGGGCCAGGTGCCGATGATCGGCCAGCCGCCGCACCACCGGCTGATCGAGCAACTCGCCCTGAGGGGTGAGCAGGACCACACGCACCTCCGGATCGGAATCGCGGACGTGCCGCACCGCGCGAGCGACCGGTTCGACCTTCATCACCATCCCGGCACCGCCGCCGAACGGCGCATCGTCGACGACCCGGTGCTTGCCCTCGGCGAAATCGCGGATGTCGATCACCTCGACCTCCAGCACGCCCGATTCGATCGCCTTGCCGAACAGGCTGGTGCCCAGGATCGAGTCGAAGGCCGCCGGGAACAGGGTCAGGACCGAGAATCGCATGGTCTATTCCGTTCGGGTGGGGATACCCGGAAGTCCGGCCGGCGGATCCACGACGATCCGGCCGGCCTCGATGTCGACGGAGATCACCACTCCGTCGATCACCGGCAGCAGTATCTCGCGCATGCCGTGTCGTACCGCGTAGACCTCGTGCGCGCCATTGTCAAAGATCTCGTGGAGGGTGCCGAGGTTCCGGCCGCGGCGATCCTCCACACGCAACCCGATCAACTCCGCCACGTAGTAAGTCCCTTCTTCCAGCGGCGGCAGCAGATCGCGCATGATGAACAACTTCTGGCCCCGAAACGCCTCGGCCGCACTCATGTCGCCGATGTCTTCGAGCGCCAGGATGGCGAACTTCCCGCCTCCACGTACTCCGCGCACCCGAAACGCGCTGGCCGACTCCCCATCGGGGCCTATGTGGACCTCCCGCGCTCGCCGCCAGGCACCCGAGCCTCCGCATCCTTCGAGCACCCTCATCTCGCCGAGCACACCGTGCGGGCGAGTCACCTTGCCAACAAAGACCAAATCCCGTTCAGAAAACTCAGTCAACGATATCCAGCTTGGCTTTCATGCCGTCCCGCGCCGAGGCGACCTCCAGCACCGTCCGGATGGCCCTGGCGGTACGCCCTTCCCGGCCGATCACCCGGCCCTTGTCGCCCGGAGCGACCCGCAGCTTGACGATCCGGCTGCGGCCGTCGTCCACTTCTTCGACCTCGACGGCCGACGGATCGCGCACCAGCAACCGGGCGATGAATGCGACCAGATCACGCACAGGCATGGTCTCGCACTCAGCCCTCGCCAGCCGGCGGCGGAGCCTGCTTTGCGAGCTTGGCGAGCAACTGGGCCACCGTCCGGGAGGTGGTGGCGCCCTTGCTCAACCAGTGGTCCAGTCGCTCGCGATCAACCACGAACACCGAGGGCTTCTGGCGCGGATCGTAGTGGCCGAGCCGCTCGATGAAGCGTCCGTCACGGGGTTTCCTCGAATCGGAAGCAACCACGTGGAAGAAAGCGTTCTTGTGATTTCCCGCTCTTCGAAGTCTGATAGTAGCCGACATTTCCTACTCCTGACCTTGTACTCCGTGGTCTCTTTGATATTGTACCCCCCGCGCTTCGCGCGGGGGGTACTTCGGTCTAGTGATCACATCCGGCCGCCCAAAAGGCCGCGCATTGCCGAGCGCATGCCGAACTTGTTGATCTTCTTCATCATCTTCTTCATTTCCAGGTACTGCTTGACGAACGAGTTGACCTCCTGGACGGTGGTGCCGCTGCCCTTGGCGATCCTCTTGCGACGGCTGCCGTTCAGAATGGCGTGGCTGTGCCGCTCCTGCTTGGTCATGGAATTGATGATCGCCTCGATGCGCTTTAGCTCATCCTCCGGCGGGCCGCTGTTCTGCATGTTCCTCATCATCTTGCCCATGCCGGGGATCTTGTCCATCAAGTCCGAGATGGAGCCCATCTTGCGCAATTGCTTCAGGTGTTCGCGGAAATCCTCGATGGTGAACTCGTTCTTGCGGAACTTGCGCTGAAGCTCGGCCGCCTTCTTCTGGTCGTAGGTCTCCTGGGCCTTCTCGACCAGGCTCAATACGTCGCCCATGCCCAGGATGCGGCTCGCCATGCGATCCGGGTGGAAGGCTTCGAGGGCGTCCATCTTCTCTCCGACACCCACGAACAGGATCGGCTTTCCGGTCACGGCCTTGATCGACAGGGCCGCACCGCCGCGGGCATCGCCGTCCGTCTTGGTCAGGATGACGCCGTGCACGCCGAGGTCTTCGTCGAACTTCTCGGCCACGTTGACCGCGTCCTGGCCGGTCATCGCATCCGCGACCAGCAGGATCTGCCGCGGCTGGATCTCGCGCTTGATGTCCCGGAGCTCCTGCATGAGCTCCTCGTCCACGTGCAATCGGCCGGCGGTGTCAATCAGCACCACATCGCGATTCTGGATCTCGGCCTTCTCCATGGCGGCGCGGCAGATGTCGACCGGATCGTCACTGGTGGTGGACGGGTGGACCGGCAGATCCAGGTCGGAGGCCAGCTTGGTGAGCTGCTCGATGGCGGCCGGACGATAAACGTCGGCAGGCACCAGATAGGGACGCCGTCCCTTCTTTTTGAGCATCAGCGCCAACTTGCCCACCGTGGTGGTCTTGCCCGAGCCCTGTAGACCGGCCAGCATCAGGCCTACGGGCGGACGCCCGCCCAGGTCCAACTCGCTCGCCTCGCCGCCCATCATGACGACCATCTCGTCGTTTACGATCTTTATGAACTGCTGGCCCGGCGTCAGCGAGCCGAGGACTTCCTTTCCGAGTGCACGCTTCTTGACAGCAGCAACGAAGTCCTTGACCACGCGATAGTTGACGTCGGCTTCGAGCAGGCTCAGGCGGACTTCCCGCAGAGCGTCCTTGACGTTCGACTCCGACAGTTTCCCGTGGCCTTTCAGCCGCTTGAAAGTCTGTCCGAGCTTGTCCGACAGGCTATCGAACATGGCGCAAACGCACCCCTTTCCCGGCCTCTGGCCGGGCTTGCGAAGGGCGATACCTTAGCCAAGCATGCCGTCCATGTCAAGCGATACTTCGGGGGGTTAGAAGCCGGGAGTGCCGATGGTGGTGAAGATGGCCTTCAGGTCCTCGTCTTCGAAGTACAGGCCGGCGCCGAAGAAGTAGTCGAACGTATCGTTATTGGTGTTGATGCTGAAGAAATCGTCCCCGCCGGCCGCCAGATAGACGTGGCTGACAAGCCACGTGGGCCGGTACACGACCAAGGCCTTCAGGCGTGGCCAAGTCCGTGTATCGCCATAGTAGTCCTTACCGAACTGGAACAGGTCCAACTTGAACTCCAGGTCATCATCTAGAAAATACAGGTTGGCCCCCAGGCCACCGGTGTTCTCGATGATGCCGAAACGCAGGCCAAGCCAGTAGTAGCGCTTGGCGAACTGGACCGAAAACTTGAACTCATGCCGGGTGGTGGTCTCCTCTTCACATGTCGTTGAACCATCATCTTTGGTTGTACAGGTGTTTACCACATCGACCGATCCAAGGGGATCGTCGATCAGCTCGATCAGGTAGTACTTGTCCGACTTCGGGATCAGCTTCAAGGACAGGTAGTTCTTGATGTAGTTCTGCCGGACGTCCCGCATGTAAAACTCGGTGTGCAGATCGATCTCGGTGCGCAGCCGTGCCAGCCTGGAGGTGAAGGTGGACACGTCGTCCAGCACGCCTTCGGCCTTGTCCAGGACCTTGTCGTCGTTGACCAGCCGGCCCAGCGTGCCCTGGCCCTCGTTGATCTTGCGGGTGATCTGATCCAGGTTCTCCAGGGAACGGTTAGCCTTCTGCAGGGTCTCCTTGACACCGCCGACGCTCTCCTTCCAGTCCTCCCCGCCCTGACCGACGATGTCGTTCAGGCTGGCCACCAGCTTGCGCACGTCGGCGCTGACGGCCTGGATGTCGTCCAGGATCTCCTTGTAGCGCTCCCGGGTGCCCGAGGTCACCCCGGCCACGTCGCCGAGGATCTGCTCGATCTTGCCGCTGCCGCGCACCAACGTGGCGTTGACCTGGCGGGTAAGCTCGGCCACGTTGTCGGCGATATCGTTCATCCGCCGCATGATCCCGCCCAGGGAGTCGTCGCGCTCCATGCCGCCCAGCATGTTCTTCAGCGACAATGTCACCTCCCGGATGTCGCCGGTGATGTCGTCCAGCTTGCGGAACACGCCGGTCATGCCCGCCTCTTCAATGACGTTCTTGATCTCGCCGCCATCGCGCAGCGGATGCGCCTTGTCGTGGCCCGACGACAGGGTGATCAGCTTGTCTCCCAGCAACGACTCTGAGATCTTGGACAGGGCGGCGTCCCGGTAAAGGGATACGTCCTTGTCGATGCGCAGGTTCAGCTTGGCCTTGGAGCCGGCCAGTTCGACGCTCTCGATATAGCCCACCTCGATCCCGGCCATGACCACCCGCGAGCGTTTGGCCACCCCGAGCACGTCGTCCAGCATGGCATAGACCCGGTAGGTGTCGCTGCTGCCCAGCGAACCCTGCTGGACCGAGTGGATGGCGTAGAAGAACCCGGCCACGGCCAACATGGCCAGCACGCCTACCTTGACGGGTGTGAGAAGCTTCTTCATTCGCGCATAGGTCCCAATTCGATCCGATCGAAACTACTACGCAACAAGGGTCCGGACAAGTTTCACTTGCTGAACCACATGGACAGGAACTCCCGCACGTGGGGGTGCTCGCTTTCGCGCAGGTCCCGGGGCGAGCCTTGCTCAACGATGGTGCCCTGGTAAATTATAGCCACGTGGTGGCCGACCCTGAAGGACGAGGCGATGTCGTGGCTGATGACCACCGAGGTGATCCCCAGCTTCTCCTGGGCGTCCATGATCATTTCGTCCACGGAGTTGGCGGTGATCGGATCCAGCCCGGTGGTCGGCTCGTCGTACAGGATGATCTTCGGATCGAGCACGATGGCACGAGCCAGGCCCACACGCTTGCGCATGCCGCCGGACAGCTCGGCCGGATAGCGTTCCTCGACGCCCTCCAGGCCCACCAGGGCCAGCCTCTCGGCCACCCTGGCCCGGATCTCGTTCTCCTTCAGCTTGCTGTGCTCCCGCAAGGGAAACGCCACGTTCTCTCCCACGCTCATGGAGTCGAACAGGGCCGAATGCTGGAAGACCATTCCGAACTTGGAACGTACCCTCACCAGCCCGCTCTCGGACAGCCCGGAGATCTCCTCGCCGTCCACGAACACCCGGCCGCGGTCCGGACGCAGCAGGCCCAGCATGTGCTTCATCAGAACACTCTTGCCCGATCCGCTGCTCCCGATGATCACCGTGGTGCACCCCTCGACGATCTGCAAGTCCACCCCGCGGAGAACGTGGTTATCGTCGAACGACTTGTGGACCCCCTGGATGTCGATCATGGCGCGCATGGGATCGATCGGAGGTGCTCGGTCAGGACGTTGATGGCCATGGGCACACTCGTAACATGCTGGAACAATGCTAGCCCTCGAGTGCCGATGTGTCAACCGCGGTTGACAACAAGGCCGCCGGGCGCTAGAGAGACACCATGACCAGAATCGAACAGGCCCGCAAGGGTGATGTCACGGATGAGATCCGCCAGGTGTCCGAGGCCGAGAACCTCGATCCCGAAATCCTGTCGTCGCGCTTGGCGGACGGCGAGGTCGTCGTCATTCGCAACACCCGGCGAGCGGGGATCGCGCCGCTGGGCATCGGCCGCGGCCTGCGCATCAAGGTCAACGCCAACATCGGCACCTCCAGGGACGTGCTCGACTTGGAGGCGGAGATCGTCAAGGCGCGGGCGGCGGTGGCGGCCGGCGCCGACACGGTCATGGACCTGTCCACCGGCGGCGACCTGGCCGCCATTCGCAGGCGGATCATGGACGCGGCCCGGGTGCCAATCGGCACCGTGCCCATCTACGAGGCTGCCGCGAGGGCCATCGACCGCCACAGCTCGTTCTGCCTCATGACCGAGGACGATATTTTCTCCGTAGTCGAGGACCACCTCGAATCCGGCGTGGACTTCCTGACCGTGCATTGCGGGGTCACCCTGGATGCGGTCGAGCGCATGAAGGCCGAAGGCCGGGTAATGGACGTGGTGTCGCGCGGCGGCGCACTTACCGTGGCCTGGATGCGCTACAACGAGCGGGACAACCCCCTGTTCACGGGCTACGACCGCCTGCTTCAGCTGTGCCGGCGCCACGACGCCACGCTGTCGCTGGGCGACGGCTTCCGCCCCGGGGCCACCGCCGACGCCACCGACCGGGCACAGCTGACCGAGCTGATCACCCTGGGCGAGCTGCAAAAACGTGCGATCGAAGCCGGCGTCCAGGTGATGATCGAAGGCCCCGGGCACGTGCCTCTGGACCAGATCGAGGCCAACGTGCAGATCGAGAAGCGGCTGTGCCACGGCGCGCCCTTCTACGTCCTAGGCCCGCTGGTGACCGACCGGGCCCCTGGTTACGATCACATTACCGGCGCCATCGGCGGGGCCGTTGCAGCCTGGGCCGGCGCGGACTTCCTGTGCTACGTCACACCGGCCGAGCACCTGCGACTCCCCGATGAGAACGACGTGCGCCAGGGAGTGATCGCGTCACGAATCGCCGCCCTGGCAGGAGAGCTGGCTCGTGGTCGCGCCGACGCCCGATCGGGTGAGCTCGAGATGAGCAGGAGCCGCAAGGAACTGGACTGGGAGGCCATGTGCCGGCTTGCCGTAGACCCCGAGCTGGCCCGGCGCATGCGCGCCCAGGCGCCGCCAACTACCGACGACAGCGTGTGCTCCATGTGCGGCGAGTTCTGCGCCATCAAGGTCCAGCAGGACACGGGCCCGGCCCACAAAAGGACTTGACAGCCGACGGTCGGCTACGATAGATACCTTCGCCCGCTTGACTCGTTGAGGAGCCGACGTAGCTCAGTTGGTAGAGCAGCTGATTCGTAATCAGCAGGTCAGCGGTTCAAGTCCGCTCGTCGGCTTTGACAATTCGGTTTGTGCTCAGGGCCCCATCGTCTAGCGGCCTAGGACACCGGCCTCTCACGTCGGTAACAGGGGTTCAAGTCCCCTTGGGGTCATCGACGGGCCGCCGGAAGAATCCGGCGGCCCGCGCTCTTTTCCGGAGGCCTGACATCTCCAAGCCAAAGTACGACTTCGATGACTTGGTGGCCATCATGGCCCGTCTGCGCTCGGACGAGGGGTGTCCCTGGGATCGCGAGCAGACCATGCAGTCGCTGCGTCCCTACCTGCTGGAAGAGGCCTACGAGACCCTGGAGGCTATCGACCGGGGCGACCCTGCCAAGCACTGCGAGGAACTGGGCGACGTCCTGCTGCAGATCGTGTTCCAGAGCCAACTGGCGGCCGAGCAGAACCGGTTCGACGTCGCCGATGTCGTGGACGGCATCTGTCACAAGCTACTGCGACGCCATCCCCACGTGTTCGGCTCGGAGAAGGCCCGGACCGCCGACGACGTGATCGAGCACTGGGAGCGCATCAAGAAGGAGGAAAAGTCCGACAATGGAGACGAAGAAGCCCCTGCTGTAAGCATCCTGGACGGGGTGCCACGCTCCCTGCCGGCGCTCCTGGCCGCCCATCGCATGAGCGAACGGGCCGCCCGGGTGGGCTTCGACTGGCGGAATCCGGCCCAGGTTCTGGCCAAGGTGCGCGAAGAGCTTCTCGAACTGGAGCAGGCGCTGGATCGGTCCGCCCTTTCCGAGCAGGACAGGGAATTGGCCTGGGAGATCGGCGATTTACTGTTCGCCCTGGCAAACCTCGCCCGTCACCTCGGGCTGGACGCCGAGGACGTCCTGCGCGAGGCCAACGCACGGTTCCGTAAGCGCTTCGCGCTGGTCGAGCAGTTCGCCGGTCAGCGCTCCATCGATCTGATGGACGCCACGATCGAGGAACTGGAAGACCTCTGGCAAGAGGCCAAACAGACCCTGAAGCCAGCTGGTTGAGACCATGGAAACCCAGAAAAAACCACACCGCCAACAAATTCTAACAAATTATGTGGATAACTTGTGGAAAGCGATGTTAGACAGGCGATCAACTCCCCGTCGACACCCAAATGCCCCTCTCTGCACAATTTTTGTGCGCAGGGTAAGTGCCTCATTATCCGCATGTTATGTGCTTTTTATCAACACGATCGGCCAACCTCCCGAATGAACAGGAGAACGTGCGGGTCGAGATCGACCCAAAGGCGAAACCGCCCTCCAGGAGGGAGTTTTCCACACTCCGAGCCCGGATTCCTTACAACCGCAAGCGGCCCGGAACGAGCGGTCGACCAACCCGTTGGGAGACGCCGAACGCAGGCCGCGAACCTCATGCGAGCGAGTGTTCACAGGGATCCTGGCGCTGGGCGATGAGGGAATTCGGTGACGGCGAAGGCAACAGCGACGGCAACAAATGGAGGAGAGTGTGAATGTACTTGACATTCCTCGACCAGCGCGGTAGATAACGCCGCTCGCACAAAGGGGAAGCGATCCCCAGGGAGGATGGCAGTAGTGGCAAATCACCTTTCGGCGGAAAAACGCAATCGCCAGAATATCAAGCGCAGGGCCCGCAACGCGGCCCGGCGTTCTCAGGTGCGCACCGCCATCCGGAACCTGGAAAAGGCGGTCAAGGACAAGGACGAAAAGGTAGCCGGAGATCTGCTCAAGAAGGCGGTATCCGGCATCATGCGAGCCCGGTCCAAGGGCATCTTTCAGCGCAACACCGCGTCCAGGAAGGTCGCCAGGTTGCATCGCCAGGTGAACCGCGCCTTTTCCGGGCCTTGATTCGCGGATTCGCGCACGTTCGAGCGATCACCCCCACTCAGCTGCGACCTTCCGAGCAGAGCGCTTTCACCAGCAGTTCCAGTTCCATGCGATCGGGCAGGCTGCCGCCCTTGAGTTCGCGATCCGTCCTCGAAAGCAGCTGAAGGCACCGGGCCAGATCGGTCTGTCGGAACCGGCGGCTCTGCTGTAGCGATTTTTTGACGACGAACGGGTGCAACCCCAGCTCGGCACGGATGCCATCCGCCGACTCGCCCCGACCTGACAGCGCCTGTACCCTGGCCAGGTTGCGGAAGTGGCGTGCCAGGTGGCTCAGGATGGACAACGGGCTCTCCCCGTCGCGGATCATCCGGCGCACCCCTAGAAGCGCCTTCTTCGGACTTCCCTCGGCCACGGCGTCGGTCAGATCGAACACCGACTGGGTCCGGGTGTCGGCCACCACCTCGGCAACGTCGGCAGCGAGCACCCGCCCCGCCCCGCCCTTGTAC
>SDBT01006507.1_pt1 | contig 19366 bp, 10 predicted proteins | sample 2277101 | NCBI WGS metagenome assembly SDBT01 (sample SAMN10404973, study PRJNA504765) | marine sediment metagenome | isolation source: marine sediment core GS10_PC15, 103 cmbsf | place: Arctic Ocean: Southern Knipovich Ridge | collected 2010 | reverse complement strand
GCCCGTTGTCGATCAGGTGAACCGTGTAGTTGGTCCCGCCGGTATGCTCGAACCATCGGCCTGCCCCGACGATGTCCGTCTTACCGTCGAGGTTGATGTCCGCGGCGACCAGTCCTTCGTGCTGAGGTCCGCTGGACCAGGAGTAAATGGATGTGTATGACCATGTACCTGCCGTCAGAACGTTGCTGGGCTTTTCCAGCACGATCAATTCCTTGGACCACTGCGTCCAAGACGCCAGCTCAATTTGGCCGTCCCCGTCATAGTCACCAAAGGCCATATCGTGGTGTTTCGTCCCACCGGAGTTCTTGATGGTTCGTCGTGTCCACGGCGTGCCCGGGTCGAAGATCGGGTACGGGTTCTCCCACCAGTAGATGTTCGCCCCCGACCCGTCACCGAAGACCAGGTCGCTATCACCATCGTCGTCGATATCCGCAAACGCTCCGCCGGCTTCCAGGTTGGACACCCCTCCGCCGACCAGATACCGCTCCCAGCCGTCGGGTGAGGATCGATACCACACCACTGAGTCCGCCAGCGTTCGGGACGCAATGACGAAGTCGTCCCGGTCGTCCTTGTCAATATCCAGTACCAATGCGGCCGTCTGGCCCGTGCTATCCGGGGGGGCCGGCAAGTCACCGGCCGACGACGACAGGGCTGTCCATTGGACCGTCCCATCCAGGAGCAAGCGGTTTTCGAGCAACTCAAACTCGGGCGGCACGGCGTGCAAGTCTTGGTCGCCAGCCGGGCCTTGAGTGCCGAGCGGACGGATGGACAACCCCCATGAACTCAGGTGACGAACCTGCCCGGAATGCCGCCGTTGAAGCTTAGTGAGCGAAGTCATAATCACCTCCCGATCTTGTCGCCAGTTTGGCCAGTGGAACGGCCACGGCCTGGGGAGGTGCATACCCCGCGGAACCGGATCTGTTTGCCCATTATAGCGCCGCCGTGTCCTGGTGCGAATTCCTGGCAGATTCTCGTCCTACTTCTTCCTTCGGGGGGCGAGACAGGGCTCATGTGAGGCCGGGGATGGCTTCCTTGGGTGGCTATCCCGCGATCTTGGGAGGCCCGTCCAGTACTGCCAACTTGCTTGGCACAGAAGACGCGGCCACGCTTCGCATCGTCAACTTGCTCTAGAACGCCAAGCGACTGCAGCTTCTCGACGGCGCGCTGGGCCCTCGTATAGGCAACGCCCAACCGCTGGGCCGCCTTGTTGATCGTCCAGAAAGGATTCTCAGCCAGCAGATCCACCTGCATAGAAGCTGTCTTTGAGCGGCTTCCAGCCAGCTCTGACCGCCATGTCGCCAAGAGCGTCTTTCTTGCGCCCCCGTCGCGAGTTACGACCATCCTGCCAACCCTTGCATGCCGTGGAGTGCCTTCCGGCACCATTCTCGGCCCCGGCGACGCAGCCGGCCGAGCTCAATGTGCCATCGATGACTATATGAGCGAACACCCCGACGCGCGCGTGGCGGTAATACCAGATGGCCCTTACACCATGCTGCGATAACGCTGCCACTGAGTTATGCAGAACTGGGGCTGTCGCCAATGCTACTTCTGTAACTTATATGGCGTGTTATTCAGCCGCTCGGCGCCGGTAGCGGTGATCAGGTAACCATCCTCAAGACGCAGGCCGCCCCAGGGGGTGTTGAACATGGGGACATCAACGGAGACGACCATGTTTTCGGCCAGTTTTGACACGCTGCTCGGGCCGAAGATCGGCGGTTCGAACTCTACGACGCCGACACTATGCATGCCCGAATAGAGGAAGTATGACTCCAGATCGGCTTCCTTGAGAATGGACCGTGCTATGGCTTCAACTTCTCTGCCTTCTATGCCTGGACGCAACGCCTCGAAGCAGGCTGCCTGAGCGTCGGCGGCCACGGCCAGGGCACGGTTGATTTCATCACCTGGGTCGCCAACAAGCACCGGGCGGCCGATGGCTCCATGATAGCCTTCGTAACGAGGTACTATAGTGAGCAGAACCAACTCATTCGCCTGAATTTGCCTGAAGGTTGACCGGGCAAGAATGGGTCTTGTATTCGGGCCGGAGGCGACAATTGTATCGATGCCCGTGCCTTCGGCGCCGCCGCGGCGCATGGCTGATTCGATCTCAGCTGCAACTTCGCGTTCTGTTACTCCAACCTTAATGGCATCGAGTGCAGCCTGGAGTCCAATTTCAGCGAGCTTGTAACCGTATCGAGTTACTTCGATCTCAGCCGGCGTTTTCACAGCTCTCAGGTCGCACAATGCGTTTTCGACATCTACCCACTGGGCGTCGGGCATTGCCTTGTTGAAAGCAGCCATCAGATCAGCGCTGATCAGGCCTCCACCGGCGAGGCCGATCTTCTTGACGGATTTAATATCACCAGCAACTTCGCCCATAATTTCCGACAGGCTTTGCATCTGCGAGTGCGGATAATCCTCATCAGGATGGGTGAACTCTTCGAGGATTTTAACGTTAGCAATATGTCCCCTCAAAAGGGCATATTCATCGCTTTCGGGGCCGACCAGCATCACCGGGTCGCCCTGGGGTGATATCAAAACGCATACGGGCTCGAAGTGAACCGGCAGGTCCGCTAGCCAGCGGGCATGGGCCGGGCCGAACACGGCTCGGTCGTCGGCATAGGCCAGCAGGAAATCAAGATCCTTCCCTGCCATCATCTCCTGAACTCGACGCCAACGCTGTGGGTACTCACTTGCAGGTATGGTAGGTTTGGTTTCTTGCGGGGCCATTAACTGCTCCTTCAACTGGATGTATTTTTTGAGTTGGGTTTCTCGTCTAGCGGCAGAGGCGACTCACGGCAAACTGATGTTTTCAGTATCATATCTGTCTCAAAAAAAAGCCAGCCTAAGGTCGTTGCTTGTACGATAATTAATGCTCTGATATGCTCATGGTCGTGAAAGAGGTATGTTGAAAATGTCCAAAATGACCAACCGACAGCGTGTGATGGCGATCATGCACTATCAGGCCTATGACAGGCTCCCGATCGTCAACTTCGGATATTGGAACGAAACCCTCCACAAGTGGGCGGACCAGGGGCACATCACGCCGGACCAAGCCGATCAATGGAACGACGGCAACCCGATTGATATGCAGATATCCGCCAAGCTCGGTTTTGATTTCAACTGGTACTCGGTGTTCTGTCCGGAGGTTGATCTGCAACCATATTTCAAGCGGGAGGTAGTCAAGGAATTTCCGGACGGCTCGCGACATGTGCGGAACGAGTACGGAAATGTGATTCGCAAATCGCCCGGCGCTATGGGCATTCCCTCGGAGGTCAGCCATCTGCTCAAGGGACGCAAGGAATGGGATGAACATTACCTGCACAGGCTGCAGTTTACTGCCGACCGCGTCAATAAATCGCTTGTCAACGTAGATGGTGAAATGGTTCCCTTCGATCAGGGTGGAATGGCACACCTGAAAAAAGACGATCGAACGTACCACTACGGGCTACATTGCGGCAGCCTGTATGGAACGATCCGGGAATGGCTTGGCCTCGAGGGTGCCTGCTACTTGTATTATGATGACGAAGACCTGTTCGACGAGATAATCCAGACCGCCAGTCAGATCTGCTATGAATGCGTCAAGATGACGCTCGCCACAGGCGCGAAGTTCGATTTTGCTCACTTCTGGGAGGATATATGCTTCAAGAACGGCCCGTTGATTGTCCCGTCGGTATTTGATGAGAAGGTCGGCCCGCACTATAAGCGAATTACAGATCTGGTCCGCAGCTTCGGCATCGACATCATCTCGCTGGACTGCGACGGCGTTATCGATACACTGATTCCCACGTGGATAAATAACGGCGTGAACACGATGTTCCCCATCGAAGTGGGCACCTGGGACGCCAGCATCGCGCCGTGGCGCGAGAAGTATGGCCGGGATCTGCGGGGCGTAGGCGGCATGAACAAGACGGTCTTCGCCAAAGGCCGAGCGGCCGTCGATGCCGAGATCGAACGACTCGTACCCCAGGTAGACCTGGGCGGATACATTCCTTGTCCGGATCATCGGATCGCGCCTGATGCTGAGTGGGACACAGTGCGTTACTACTGCGACCGTATGCGTGAGGTATTCGCTTGAGTCAAGTATCTGGTTGCAGCATCTGCTAATGAAGAATTATGCACTTAGAAAGCAGTCAAAAATGAAACCAATGACTCGGCGGGATTTTCTCCAGCAAGCGGGAGCGGGTGTGGTCGGAGCATCGATTTTAGCCGGTGGCGGAAGCGTTCTCGGGTCAACGCAAGATCAAGACGCAGGAGAGACTAACGGCAAGAGGCCCAACATCCTGTTTATCATGACCGACCAGCAGTCGGCTACGATGATGAGCTGCACCGGGAACAAGTGGGTCAATACCCCTGCCATGGACTCGCTCATGGAACGTGGGATGCGCTTCGAGAAGACCTACGCAACGAACCCCGTCTGTGTGCCGTCGCGTTTCAGCCTGATGACGGGCAGCTACCCTTCAGCAATAGGCATGCGATCCAACGGTGAAGTCGAGGGCACGGAACGCTTCGTTCCGCTCGCTATGGGCCACACCTTCAGGGCCGCAGGATACAAGACCGTCTACGGCGGCAAGGTGCACCTTCCCGGCCACCTGGACGATATCGAAGCATGCGGGTTCGATTCTCTCGGCAAGAACGCACGCGACGAACTGGCCGAAAATTGCGCGGCGTTTTTGAAGCAACCACACGATAAGCCGTTCCTGCTCGTAGCGTCGTTTATCAATCCGCACGACATTTGCTACCAGGCGATCATGGCCCACGACCCACAAAGCCCGTTCGGCAAGAACAAATGGGCAGTCGGCGCGATGCGTGAGGCTGAGGCGATTCCCCCAGGCGTAACCGAAGAGGAATTCTACGAAACGATCTGCCCTCCATTGCGCGACAACCACGAACTCACTGATGGCGAGCCGCCTGCCCTTACGCGCGGTGTCAGGGGTCGCAAGTTCAGGGGATGGATTCGAGACAACTGGGGCGAAAAAGAATGGCGCCTCCATCGCTGGGCGTATGGCCAGCTGACCGAGCGCGTCGATAGGCATATCGGAATCGTACTCGATGCACTTGCCGAGGCAGGTTTGGATGACGATACGGTTGTTGTCTTCACATCCGATCACGGCGACATGGACGGTGCGCACCGCATAGAACATAAATCCATGACCTACGAAGAGGCTGCTCGCGTACCGTTGATGATTCGCTGGCCGGGCCTGACCAAGCCAGGCTACGTGGATAGCCAGCACCTGGTCAGTAACGGGCTGGATATACTACCCTCCCTGTGCGAGATCGCCGGTGCTGCGCCCCCCGACGGGCTGAAGGGACGATCCTTCAGGCCACTGCTCGGAGGAGATGAACCGGCGTCATGGCGGGAAGATTTGATGATCGAGACTCAGTTCGCACACGCTGTAACGGACGGCCGATACAAGTACACACTTTTCGACAGGTTCGGCGAGGATGAAATGCTCTGCGATCTGCAGACCGATCCGGGAGAGATGAAAAACCTCGCCGGACAAGACTCCCACGCCGCCACACTGGACCGCATGCGGGAGACACTGGTCGCCCAAGTCGCCACGCATAATGCAAAACTGAAGCACGATGTGCCGAGTTAGTAGCATAGCCAGAAGGGAAAAATATGAGCGACTGGAAAAACCGCCTCGCGGATGATGGCATTGATCTGAAGTCGGTCTTCGCGCAACTGAAGGCACTTGAAATAGAGACACCCAGCTGGGGCTATGCCAATACCGGCACGCGTTTCGGCAAGTTTTTACAGGCCTCGGCTGCGATGACGCTTGCCCATAGAATTGAAGATGCAGGCGAGGTACACAGGCTGACAGGTATCGCACCTCGGATGGCTGTGCATGTTCTGTGGGATTTCCCCGATGGCTTTGATGCTGACGTCATTGAACTCGCCGCCCAACACGGGCTGAAGATCGGCGCGATCAACCCCAATCTATTCCAGGACCAACAGTACAAGTTCGGCAGCTTCGCCAATCCAGATCCGGCGATTCGTAAGTTGGCCGTCGAGCATTGCCTCGAATCGATCAAGATCGGCCAGCAGGTGGGCAGTGAGTATCTGAGCATGTGGTTTGCAGATGGCACGAACTATCCCGGCCAGGACGACATCGTGCGTCGCAGGCATGCCATGACTGAGTGCCTGGCTGAAGTAACAGCAGCAATGCCTGAGACGATGACCTTGCTGCTCGAATACAAGCCCTTCGAGCCGGCCTTCTATCACACCGATATCTCGGACTGGGGAGCTGCGGCACTGTTTTGCCGTGCAGCCGGCGACCGGGCGAAGGTTCTGGTCGATACAGGCCATCACCTGCCCGCGACCAACGTCGAACACATCGTAGCGATCCTGCTTGATGAGGGGCTGCTTGGCGGGTTCCACTTCAATGACCGCAAATATGCCGATGATGATCTGACTGCAGGCAGTATAAATCCATATCAGCTCTTCCTGATCTTCGATCAGATCCAAGCCGCCCGCGCTCGCGGCATCGATGCCCCGATCGCCTACATGATCGACCAGTCGCATAACCTAAAGCCCAAGCTCGAAGCCATGGTCCAAAGCGTCACTAACATTCAAGAGCTATATGCAAAGGCTCTGCTGGTGAACCGCGATAAGCTGCAGGCCGCCCAGGCCGCCGGAGATATTGTCGCCGCCGAAGAAGTCCTGCGACGCAGCTTTTTCACCGACACCAGACCGCTACTTGAGGAGCTTCGTGAGGAGATGGGCGTCCCGGCCGATCCTCTCGATGCGCTTCGGGCAAGTGGGATTATCGAAAAACGTGCTGCCGAGCGCAAGGCGGATCAGACCGGTAGTGACAGCTTTGCATAAATCATCTGCTGCATCCTGCCTGTTTGCGGGGTAGAAAACGTTTGGCGAGGGCCATAAATAAAGAGCACCAAGTTGGTCACCCAGTGTTGCGTCCAATACATAACTATTGACAATTACTAACTATAGAACTCAGTTCTTCTACGTTGCCAACGTGAATGTCGTCAGTTCAAATCTGATCGCCCGCTTTGTTGACTTTTTCGACAAAAAATGCCGATTGGTGACATGAGTTGCCAATCGGTGTTTTCTTTAGACAGCTGGGCCAACGTCGTAGCCCTGGGGCGAACCTCTCGCCAGCCGGCCATCCTGCCAATAAGCTCTCAATCACGCCATGAACTGCCAACCCGGGACTACAGTAGAGCACCAAGTTGGTCACCGGTGGGGGGGGGTAGTTGGACCTTCAGCCTTGCCATTTTCCACTCAGCCTCGTAGCGTCGAACGGCACTTGGAATAGGGCCGACTATGTCACAATGCCACTAGCGAGACCATTTCCATCAGTGGCCCTAAAATATAAAAAGCCCTGAGGACTCGATGGTCCCCAGGGTTTTTCAAAGCGTTCCGTAAGTTTTTCGTAATGGTTACTGGTTTTTAATATTTGGAACTCTCCGCCGGGCCGGTTCCAGTGGGCGTATAGCCTGCATCCGTCGTTAGAATGATCCGGTCGGCGCGGAATCTCGTAACATTCTTGCGAATCTGGAACTTGTGCCGGCCGGGGGAGACCGTGACGGTGGCGGTATGCTTTTTCCATGCCCATTGGCCATAGTTGCCAGCAGTAGAGAAAATACTGCCGATTTGCGTGTCGTCCATACCTACATGGACATTGCAGTCATTTCCCGCTACCGCATAGCGATGTACCCAGATCGTGTAGGTCCCGGCTGTGGTAAAGTCGATGTTAAAGCCCAGCTCCGATCCATCGGCCCAGTCCAGGCCGTTATTGGTAAGCGAAGCCTTCATATAGCTGGAGCCGACATAGCCGGTGAACTCCGTATCTACCGACCAATTACCACCTCCGTCACCGCGGGTATCATTGTCGTCGAAGTTCTCACCCTCCATCACAACCATCCCACCCGATTCCTGGAATCCAGGTGTCGTCGGAGCGGCAGCGACCGTGATCGTTAACTCGTCATAGGTTGTCAGGTCATCATCGAAAGCCGTCAGACGAAGAACGTAAGTATCAGCAACTGAGAAAGTGGCAGTGGTATCAACCGCCGACGAATCACCGAATGTTACCGTTCCCGCGCCGGAAGTCTTCGACCATGTGGTGATCACTAAATCCGGCGGATCGGGCAGGTTATCGTCAGTGACCGTACCGTCCAATATAACACCGGCCGGCAAGGTAATTGACTGGTCAGGGCCGGCGATGACATTTGGCGGCATATTCGTACCGGGGACGGGTTCAACGGTGATCGTAACATCGTCCGAAGTCGTCTGGTCGTCGTCGTCAGCGGTCAGGCGCAGTACGTACGTGCCGTAAGTAGAAAACGATGCGGTCGTATCCACGGCATTGGCATCGCCGAATGTAACCGTGCCCGGGCCTGTGAACTTGGTCCAGGTGGTAGTAACTGCCGAAGGGGGCGCAGGATAGCCATCGTCGCTGACAGTGCCATCCAATGTAACACCTGCCGGCAGGGTGATTGTCTGATCAGCCCCGGCCAGGACCGTTGGCGCCGTGTTTTGGACCAATGCGATCAACTGCAAAGCCGTCGAAGAATTCGTACCGTTATTGCGGCAAAGAATCATATCTGTCGGGCCGACCTTCTTATCGCGGTTGAAGTCGCACGAGTGAGTGATCGCTGCAGGATTGATCGCCAATGAAGCTGGGTTGTTCCGCACAGCCACTTCATCAGTCGGCGTGACCTGGGCGTCCGTTGCGGAGTTACCGGTCTCGCCGATAGCATTACCATAGTAGAATACGTCATCAGCAGGCAGTCCGGTCTGGGCTGTGGACTTGACGGTAACTTCCAGCCAGTTGTTGGATTCAATCGCGTTGTCAGCCCAAATGAGCGTTATGCGATCCGCCCCGGCCGTGCCGGCTCCGCTACGAACCGTAACCGAAGTAGGAGCCGGGGCGGTTGGCCACCCGGATGGGTCAGCGTCGTTGCCATAAGCGAACTCGAAGTCTGCTGCGGTCGGCACTGCCGGTAAACCATCGACATCCACCATGATGCCGTTAATGCCGCGTGAGTAGCTGGTGTAGTTTGCAAACGTCGCAGTCTGACCATTAAGCAGGGCTGTCTTATCGGTTGCGATGGCGGCATCGTCACTGGCATTGGCTGCTGAATCATTGCCGTCGAAGGATGAGTTGTTGTAGAAGACTTCTCGGCCAACTACCGAAGCATCTGGCCCGACCGTCTTGCCAACATCAATGTATAACGTTGCTAATCCCTCCATGGCCGAGTCGAACGTTACAATGTCGGTCTCGCCTCCGCAGACTACCTCGACGGTCAGATCGTTGATTCGTGTGATTGTCGGAACGGGATCACCGGGCTTGACCGGATAAATAACAGTCATGAACGTTTGTTCAGTCGAATTGGTCTTATTGGATATCCACAACTTTCGCGGAGCGGTGGCAAGGAATGTAGCCGGGTCGGCTACGTACAGATCGGTAAACGTTTCACCCGTTATAGGATTCGTATGCGAAGCCTCGCCCTCGAGCCACGTATCAATGTCAAGCGTAGCCGGATTGCCGATCTGCTTGAGATAAACGTCCACATTGCCGACTTCGTACATGAACTCGGGCTTGGAAGTATCCGCCCAGGTCCAACTCGGGTCGATTATGTGGTAAACCCAGGTGAACTGCGACGGCACGGTCGCCTCGCATTCATCGAATACGATGAAGTACTTATCCCGCATCATCAGCATGTGCCGCTTCATTTTTTGCAGGTGACCGGCGTTGCGGTTGCCCTGGGAAGCTACGAATATCGCAAAGGCTCCATTTCCACTGAGTGGGAATGTTTGCGGCGGATAGCATTTGGTTCCGTCACCGGCTGAGTAGACGTAGTTGGATCCTTCTTTGAATGCTGTGATCTCGCCGAAGTGATCGTCCCACCCGTAGCTATAGGCGAACTGTTGGTTCTGGCCCAGCCCGTCAATCAGCAGAGTGTTGTGGCTCATGCTGTGATTTTCATATTCCCAGTTCGTAGCCTTGTTATGGCCGGTGCGGGTGATGCATTCACCGTATGCCCACAACTGGAATGACAGGTCGTTGAAGCTGGAATGGCCTATAACATTCATCCGAGGGGTACACTTGAATACGTAACCCACGCCATCGTCATAGGCCTGGGGTGTACTGGGCGGAAGCGACGAGGCCATCGCCCAACCGTCGATCGGAAACACGTCCCCCTTGGTCGAAACCGTAGCAGGCGTAGGTGCAGCGTCGAAATAGGGCTGGACGAGGTCAATGTACATGTATCTGCGGCTGAGGCGTTCGATGTTGTAGTTATCGTTGACGAAGTGATTGTAAATCACGCCGTCACCGAGCCACCTGCCCGCGAGTTCGCCGAAGGTGTCGATGCCTGTCCAGCCGGCTACTCTGTAACTAGAGTCTGCCCAGAAACTGTAGGGTATCCCTGAAGGTGTATACCAGTTCCACCATTTGGCGATTCCGGCGTAGTAGGGGTTTTTCTCGAACTGGACTTCCGGGAAAATGCGGTCTGCGAGCCAGCCGAGATTGAAAACGTCTGCATGGGCGGATTTTCCATAACTGGCACCCTGGTTGTGCCCCTGTTCGCTGCCGGCGTAGTAGGTCCTGCCGATTGTATAATGCAGACCAAGGTCCAGCAGTTCACGAAGGTTCGATCCGTGTTCATAACCCACCAAAGCAGCCAGCATGCCGTTGGTAAGGGTGTCGATCTGGTGGCTGCCGCCGAACTTCCAGTGAGAGGAAGTGTCAATTTGGGTTGGGTTGATCGGTGTAGCCGGATTGTCCCGGTATAAGCTGTAGGTGGCCGAGGTGCCGTGAGCGCGGAAGACCCAGTAATTTGCCAGCCAGTCGGCGTGGCGGTCCATGGCATTGATCACAATGTCACGTTGCGCCTGGGTCAGCTCGCTGTAAAGCCAGTCGAAGCCCAAGGCGATAGCGGTGATGGCTACGCCGTCGTAATCATCCGTTCGGTCATGGGAGTTTGTAACGTACGTGTTCACCAATTCCAAAAATGTATCGACCGTCGCACCACCGTCGAGATATGTAGCGTCGCCGGTGAGCATCCATACCAGGAAAACTTGCTTCATACTATTGAAGCGACCTTTCATGGTTGAACCAACCGTTCCATAGGCGGCTAATTCTGTGGGATTGTCCCACCATGACGCAGCCAGGGCGTTGTTGGCGAATGTGGTCTGCAGGCTCAGCCGGCTGGAAGCCTTGCTGTCAGAAGATACCCAACTGCGAATCGCAGCCAGGTTCCCAGCGGTAAAGATCATCCGCGGGTGGACGGCCTTGCTGGTTAGGTACGTCTCATCGGCAAGGTCGGATCGATCCCAGTCGGTGTGACCTGGATCGATGTAGAATGTGCGGGTGGCGGACCACTCCGTGACAACGCCGGGATTGGTGGGTCTCATATACCCCACGCGCCACCAGGCCTGAGTAACGTTCAGCGGGGCAAGGAAATTGTACGTACAGGTATCGGTATCGACATCAACAATGAGGGTCGTAAAGGTGGCATCGGAGGCTACCTGGAAGCGGAAGTAGCGAATCAGACCATTGTTGGGATCCACCGTCTGATCCGGATCATATGCCCAGGAGAACCTGGGTGGGTCCAGTTGAACTGTCTCGCCATCGGCAGGGCGAGTCGGACCGATGGTCATATACTTGGTGTGTCCCGGCAGCGCTACATCCGCTTCAGAGCCGATGGTATCAGCGGCTTGGGCACTTATCGGAAAGGCGGCGATGCAAACTACAAACAACGCAACGAACTTGACAGCCTTACCGAACATGCTCACTCCTCTTGCTCGTTGTTAATTAACCCAGATTGCGCCAGAGCATCACAACAATAGACAGCTTCTAAAAAGAAAAAGGCCCTAATGACTCACGGCGGCCAACAGGTTTTTTTTTAAGTGTTCCGTGAGTTTTTCGTAATGGTTACTGGTTTTTACAGTTTCGGGCTTTCGGCTGGGCCGGTGCCTGTTGGCGTAAAGCCGGTATCGGTCGTCAGGATGATCCGGTCAACACGGTAATGCCTGTTCATCCGGCGTATCTGGAATTTATGTTCCCCGACTGAGACAGCCACGTCCGATGTATGTTTTATCCAATCCCAGGTCAAATACGAATCGGTGTAACTCAGTGAATTACCGATCCGGGCATCATCCATACCAATCGCCACAAACCTGCTGGATACACTATTGATATTCACACGCAGCCAGATGGAATACGTACCGACTGTCTCGAAGTCGATGTCGAAACCAAGTTCAGCGCCGGTATCCCAGGTCTGATTGGAACCACCGATAGCCTGCATGTAACCCGGCCCTGCATAACCGGTGAAAGCAGTATCCTCGAACCAGTTTGTAGAACTGCTGTTCGTGTCATTGTTGCTGAAGTTCTCAGCCTCCATAACAACCATTCCGCCGGATTCCTGGAAGGCACCCATACTGGGCGGGTTGCTGACAGTTACCGTAACGTCATCGTAAGCAGCTAGCTCACTGTCATTGGCCGTCAGACGAAGTACGTAAATATCGGCAGCAGGGAACGTAGCTGTGGTATCTACGGCCGTCGGGGTGCCGAATACTACCCCGGCTGTGCCCGATATCTGCGTCCAGGCGTACGTTACAGTAGACGGCGGATTCGGATTGCCGTCGTCGGTTACCGTCGCGTCAATGCTCACCGAGTTTGTCGGCAGAGTGATGGCTTTATCTGCCCCTGCATCGACAGCAGGTGCGTAGTTAAAACTTGGATCAGGGTTGACTGTGATTGCAACTTGATCGGAACTCGTCAGGTCGGTGTCGTCGGCTTCAAGCTGCAAAACGTAATCGCCAGGAACTGTGAAAGTGGCGTCGGTATCAACCGCAGCGTCATTAACGAAAGTAACCGTTCCAGGCCCGGAGACCTTCGACCAGGTTGTCGTAACCGTAGCCGGTGGATCTGGATAGCCGTCATCAGTTACCGTTCCATCAAGGCTTACCGTATCTGTCGGCAGTGTAATTGTTGCATCTGAACCGGCGAGTACGGTTGGAGCCGTATTGGGGATAAGTACAATCAGCGGCAAGGCTGTTGATGAGTTCGTGCCGTTATTGCGGCAGAGAATCATATCTGTCGGGCCGACCTTTTTATCACGGTTAAAGTCGCATGAGTGTGTGACCGCAGCAGGGTTGATCGCCAGTGAGGCTGGGTTGTTACGGACTTCGACTTCGTCTGTCGGCGTTACCTGAGCGTCGGATGCAGAGTTGCCCGTCTCACCGATTGCATTGCCGAAGTAGAACACGTCGTCATCTTCGAGGCCGGTGTTGGAGGTAGCTTTGACGGTAACTTCAAGCCACCTATTAGTAATCGCGCCATCGGCCCAAAGAATCGTTACGCGGTCGGAACCCATCGCGCCTGCTCCGGTGCGAACTGTGATACTCGTTGGATCGGGCGCAGCGGCCCAGCCCGATGGTATCGAGTTGCTGCCGGCCTTGAACTGGAAGTCAGCTGCGGTTGGGGTCGTCGGCAGATCAGCGATATCGACCATGATCCCGTTGATGCCTTTAGAGTAGCTGGTGTAGTTGGCGAATGATGCTATCTGGCCATTCAGCAGCGGCTGCTTATCTGTGGCGATGGCGCCGTCATCGGCGGCGTTCGCAGCGGTGTCATTGCCGTCCCATGCAGAGTTGTTGTAGAAGATTTGCCTGCCCTTGACCTTGCCGATATCTATCACAAGCGTAGCGATAGCTTCGTAGGCAGCGTCGAAGGTAATGACGTCGTGGTCTGAACCGTAGATTACCTCGACGGTCTTATCGTTGATTCGATTGATCGTTGGTGCAGGCCCGCCGTTATCGACCGGGTAAAGGACACTCAGGAAGGTATGAGCCTGGGTCGGTTGAGAGTTTGAAATCCACAGCCGCCGTTTGGGGGATTTTCTATAAGTACCAGGATCCGTCGAACCACCATCAGCCCATTCCTCACCGGTAATCGGGTTGATGTGGAGGGCCTCATCTTCAATCCACGTGTTGATATCTAAAGCAGCATTATTGCCGATGTGCTTGAGATAGATATCGACATTGCCTTGTTCGTACATAAAATCGGCCTTGGACGTATCGGACCACGTCCAAGTCTCATCTTCGATGCTGTAAAGCCAGGTGAAGGTCGACGGCTTGGATGCCCGGGCCTCATCGAAGATGACGATGTACTTGCCGCGCATCAGCAGCATGTGACGCCGCATTCGTTCAAGATGGCTGGCGTCTTGGCTTCTAAAAATTGCGATGACACCTTTTTTCCCGGAAGGGAACGTATTGTGCGGGTAGCTATTAGTCGCATCGCCGCAGACATAGATGTAATCGTCGGCCTCATCGAAGGCGACAATCCGGGCGACGTACTCGTGCCACTGGTAGGTGTAGCCGAAGGCCTGGTTCTGGCCCAGCCCGTCAATCAGCAGCGTGTTGTGGCTGATTGAATTATGCTGCATGTTCAAATTGGTCTGTCTGTCATGGCCTGGGTAGTTCAGCATCTCACCGTAGGCGTATGCCTGGAATGACAGGTCATAGAAACCAGAGTGAGTTGTAACGTTCACCCGGGGGGAACTTCTGAACGAAAATCCAACGCCGTTTGCAACGGCCGCTGGCTCGCTGGGGGCAGATGCCGCCGCGGTGGCCCAGCCTTCAAGTGGATAGACCGCACCTTTTGTGGTCTCCGCTACAGGCGTCGGGGCAGAGTAGTACCACCGAAGCGGAATATCCACGTACATAAACTCATTGTTCCATCGTTCAACGACGCCGCCGCCGTTTTCGTTGAGGAAATGGTTGTATGTAACTCCATCGTTGCGGATGTAGGAGTGCATCTCAGCCCAGCTGGAGATAGAGTTATTCGCGCCATCCAACCGCCATCGGCCGTCGCCCCAGTTGGTAAATGGAAGACCTACCGGAACCATCCGGCCGAAGAAATCAGCTGTGTCAAGGTAGGGGTTCTTATCAAACTCGACCTCGGGAAAAATAGTGTTAGCAATGAAGACATAATTAAGGATGTCGACGTGGTGGTAAGTGCCGTAGCCAAAGCCCTGGTTTTGACCGGATTCCGAGCCGGCCCAGCAGGTCATGCCGAGGTGATAGTTCATGCCCTTATCAAAAAGCTCTCGCAGGTTGGCGCTGTGTTCCCAGGCTGCCATGGCGGTGTACATTGTAAGGTTAAAATTGTCGAACATGTGGCCGTCACCGACCCGCCAGAGAGAACTATTACCGACATTGGTGCCCTCATCATTTCTAAAGCCAAATCTATTGATGATGTGGAAAGCCCGCAGGTCCATTGCATTGATTACCTGATCGCGCTGGGCCTGGGTCATCTCGTGGTATAGCCAGTCAAAGGCCATTGCCATTGCGCGGATATTGTGGCCGTCGTAATCGTCCTTGGAATCCAAGTTGGCGGCGAGAAACAGATTGGAAAGATCGACCAGCATCTGGGCCGTCATTCCACTGTCGAGGTATTTGGCATCGCCGGTCAGCATCCACGCCAGCGCCACGCTCCTTAGCCCCTTCCACTCAAAATTGCTGCCGGTAGCACTACCCCAGGAGGTTGCGGCCAGGGCGTCATTGGCAAAATCTTTCACCTCATTCAGTTGGCTCATCGCACGAGAGTCAGTTGCAATCCACGCCCGGATCAGCGGAATGTTCGTCGGGTTGAAGATCACCCGTGGGTGCTGGGCTTTACTGGTCAGGTACGTCTCGTCGGCCAGGTACGATCTGTCCCAATCAATGTGACCTGGGTCGATGTAGAACGTCCGGGTAGCGGACCACTGCTCGACTGTACCGGGATCGCCTGGGACCAGGTAACCCACGCGCCACCAAGCCTGGGAGATGTTGAACGGTGCAAGCATGTTGTAGCCGTTGCTGTCTGTAACGACGTTGACCAGCAGAGTAGTGAAACCTGCATCTGAGGCGACCTGGAAACGATACTGCCGGAGCGGGGTATCATTATATTCCATCGTCGACGGATCGGCTTCACGCGTCCAGGTGAACCGAGGTGGATCGCGGTAAACGGTCTGGCCGTCAGAGGGTCTATCCGGCGTGACCTGCAAATACGCCGCGTGGCCGGGTGTTTCAACCAGCGATTCCAGGCCGATGGTATCAGCGGCCCAGACGTTTGCCGAAAGAGCGAAACTGCACACAGCAAACAACACTACGAGCTTGACAATCTTACCGAACATGCTCTCTCCTCGTATCCGACATTCATTTGCGAATAAAAGAACGCCTGGTAGCTAATAATGAACCACAGTTTAATGGCAGACGGGTCCCCCAAACCTGAAGGACCCGTCTAATTATCATTATCGCCCCAAAGGGCAGTTTACTTTACTACTTACGGCGTCTAATCAAGGCCAGGCCGCCGAAAGCCATAAGTGCCATCGTCGCAGGCTCGGGGACAACTACGTCGCCCCATGTCTGGCCGAGAACGTACTCATCGAACGTCACCTTGTCGTTCAAACCATCGAGGGCACCGCGGGAAATTTTAACTCCGTCAATGCCAGGACCACCAGGTTTCAAAACCGTGTTGCCCGTGGCGATGGACGTGCCTACAAAACCGGTCGTCCCAGCCAGGTTCGGGTCGAGCCAGAAATCCATCGTGTTGTACGTGGTCGGAGATGCCGCAACATTCGGGTCGATCCAAAGCTTGACAACGACCAGATGCACCGGCCCTGAAGTGAAGGGTACATCCACATTGTTGCTCCGGCCGTCATAAACCTTGCCCCCGAAAATATTGGGAGCCATATCACCACTGGCGTAACCGACTTGGGCGATATCCTTGCGAGTCGTATTGTTCAAGCCGGTAAGCTTGAAGGCTGCTACGTCTCTACTCCATGAGGAGGTGTCGCCTCTCATGAGGAAACGGATATACAACGTGGAATCTGTAACAGCCGATGCCAGGGTTCGCGTTTCATGGTTGGAGCCGTTGGATCCAGCCGGTTCGGTAATCTGAACGGCAGTGTTTCCGCCGTCAATTATAACGCCGCCGGCGTTGTATGACAGGCCACCACTGATGATCGTCATATCACCACTTGCCTCGACGCTGGACCAGGCACCTGCCCAGCCGCTACCCGCAGCGCCCTGGCCCTGCAAGTTTTGCCCTGCTGTGTAGGAGAAACTCTCCTGGACTATGATGGCAGCATCGGCTGCCCCAGCCACACACAGCACAATAAACAATATCAAGATGTGTTTCATTTCAACCTCCATTGAAAATGTAAATACCGTCTCAGCGGCGGCTCAGCCGCTTTACACACCACCTCGGCCCGAGGCGATGATTCGGTCAAGATAGGACTGCCCTATCTATTCCCTTACTAATCTACCACGAAACTCCAATTCGTCAAGGGACACATTCCATGGCAAATATCCATGAATAGGGCAGCATTTACTGATAAATCACTGAAAAGACCGAAATCGGCCGTTTTGAATTCATGGATTAGCTGGTGGGCCGACTAATAATAGAAAACTAATGTCTTTTGGACAAAAATATCCACTTCTATTCCTTAGGGTAATTGGCGTACCGGTATAGATGGGTTTTCTATCGGACATAATTCAGATTAATTAATTTGGTTTCAAATGAGTTTTTTTGTGCCTGTGGGTTACAACCCGTAATTTCTGAGCGAACTGTGTTGGTGCGGCTCTTGTTCGCCAAGAGGACACCATGGCAGCGATGAGATGATGCGTCTATGGATCAATAGCCTTCGGGGATCACATCATGCCGGTGAGGCGTTTGAAATTCAGGCTAAAAATTGCTTCGAGTTGTGAATCGTTCAACCCGGCGGCCAGGTAGCTGGCAATCACGCTTTGCGGGCAGCGAACGGGGAAACCGCTTCCAAAGATCACCTTGTGCGAGCCAACTTCTTCTACCACTTTCTTTATCAGTCCAAAACGGCTGGTTATGCTCGCGGCCAGGTCGAGATAGAGGTTGTCCGTATTGCGTGTGAGCTTCAGCCACGGATCCGTGTCCTTTAGAATCATCTCAACTTGAGAGAGCACGACGTTGAGCTTAGGGAATTCTTGACAGATGCTCCTTAGTATTTCAATCCGAGTGCAGCTGATACTAACCGGCAGGCCGAGTTTCTGGACCAGATCGTATACCTGAAAGGCGCCCCCGGAGATGAACAATTCTCCACCGGAGGCTCGAGAGTACATCTCGCCAATCCACCGGAAGCCTTCGGTGTGGTAGTAGTATTCAAGCTCCGTGCAGGATTTTTCTGGTTCGTTTAAATCCAACTGAAGGCCCGGCAGGTAGAACTCGCCAACCTTGTGGCGGAACTCAAGTGCTGACTGATTCATCCTGGAAGTACGTGCGAATTTATTATCACCTTCGGTTTGAGGCCGGAAAATGACAGCTCCGCAGCAGCTGGTTATTCCCGCAAGTTTTAGCTGAGCTACAAATGCATCTGGCGACTCTACAGGCTCAGTCTCCGGAAACCAGTGGTAGTTCCTGCCGTCGTTTAAGGGCGGATGAATATGACTGTCAATTATCTCCAAGGTATTCACCTTCTAATTGAGAGACTTACCCAATAAATACTCTTTAAGTTGGATTGAAATTACCGGATCGAATTGCCCAGCCACATAGGTGGTTGACTCGGCCATTATACCGCAGGTCAGATGTTACCGCCATATCTTCCGCTGTTTTGAAGGATTCAATTGTTGTGTGAATGTTTGGTTGTGGGTCATATGGCTTCGAGCAGCGATAGTAGGGGGTGTATACTCAAACTCGATGGCTCGAAACAGGGGATACGGCCATAAAGCAACGAATCCTCGATTACAATGAGGACGACTGCATTGCCATGCGCGTGTTGCTTGAAGGCGTGAAGGATCTCGTGGTCAAGAGCTAGGCCGATGCAGCTGCCTGGGATCTTTCTGTCGCAGCAAAACCCCCTCTGATTTACCCACCGACACTAAGTATGCTGTGGCCGTTTGTAGCGGCCACATTCTGTCCAGTAAACTCGGGCAGCGAATTTACCGCCCCGGCTACATCGAGCAGGATCGGATCGGTGTAGTAGTTCATGGTCAGTTCGATCCGGCTGTGGCGCATGGCGGCCATGGCTGTTCGTGGATGTACGCCGGCGGCGGATAGGTGGGTTCCGAAAGTGTGTCGCAGGGCGTGAATGTCAGCGGTTCTACCTCGTTCATCGATCTTGGTAATCCCGGCTGCTGCTTTGGACGCTGGCGTTCCAATCCCGAACACCACTGTCCAGATGGGCAATGGTGATTTGATGACCTAGACTGAGGGAACAATTGGACTTTCGGCGTTGCCACTTTCAATTCAGCCGGCAACTAGAAGCTATCCCAAAAACCTTAATACGATAACGATACAGCCTAACTGAACCATGGCCAAGAAGTTACTCAGATGATATTCATAGCGAACAACCAGTCGGCGGAAGTTTTACAGCCAAGCAA
>SDBT01006506.1_pt1 | contig 19366 bp, 18 predicted proteins | sample 2277101 | NCBI WGS metagenome assembly SDBT01 (sample SAMN10404973, study PRJNA504765) | marine sediment metagenome | isolation source: marine sediment core GS10_PC15, 103 cmbsf | place: Arctic Ocean: Southern Knipovich Ridge | collected 2010 | reverse complement strand
CAGTAGACCATTCTGCTTACGATTCTTATGCGTTTCTCATAGAATATAAAGCCATCAATATATTGTATACTGGTGATTTTCGTATTCATGGAAGAAAACCAGGTATGTATAAAGAGATGATGCAATATTTAAAAGGGGTGAAAATAGATTATTTAATCATGGAAGGAACACATATTGAAGATAAAGATTCTCCATATAAGAATGAGAAAGATGTTGAAAAGGAAATATTAAAAATAATTAAGCATACCCCGAATTTAGTATTGGCAAACTTCTCTCCTCAAAATGTTGACCGGCTTGTATCTTTTTTTAGGGCTACAATAAGGTCTGGAAGAGAGTTTGTTGCGGATGAGTATTGTGCTTATATTCTCCATGAAATTTCAAAGAAAAGGCGAACGATTCCTGACCCACAAAAAGAGCCAAGAATTAAAGTATATTTCAGAGAATATTTTATGAGAAGAAAAGCCGATAATAGTAAGCAAAAAATAATAAGTCTTTTTAAGGATTTTCAAGTAGATGCTGATTACATAAATAGAAACCAGAATAAAATAGTGATGACTTTTAGACCAAGCATGCTGGACAGTGATTTCAGGAAAATAATTCCCAAAAAGAACTCTGCCTGTATTTATTCTTATCACGACATATACCTTGAAAAGCCAGAATATAAAAAATTACAGCAATATTGCAATAATAAAGGAATTGCCTTTAAAAAAGCCCATGTAAGTGGCCATATATATCTAAATGACATGAAAAAATTTGTCAAAACAATAAAACCAAAACATATACTCCCAATCCACACCTTCTTCCCTAAAAAGTTCAGAGAACATTTTGATAATGTCGCTGAATTAGAAGATGGAAAGACCTGTAGGTAAACTCCCTTCTGAAAGTGCCCAATAACCCCACTTTCAGGGGCACAAATTTTATGTCCCAAAAATAGCCTTCTAATTAGAATTTTTGCCAATTAGAGCAAAAAAATCTTGCAAAAATTCTATTTTAAATCTTTACCAAGGTAACGGGAAAAATGGGCAAAGAAGTCCTTTACAGTTCCCAAATAGTGAAAAAGGGTAAGAAGAAAAATAAGAAAGACAGGGAAAGTCCCAAATCTGCTTGATAAATTAAGGCGATTTGGGATTTTTTGTTTTACGGGTATTTCTAAAAGCCTTGTCCATAAAACCTTAAACGAATCTCTGGTATTACCTTGATTCTATTAAGGGTAAATTTCCGAATTTGACCGTCCCTAAATCTACGCATTAAAGGACAGGGAACCTTTGATGTTTAACTTGCATAGACAGGCTTAATTTACTATAATTATTTTGGTATAAAACAGAGGGTCGATCCTGAACAATCAAGCGGAGGTTGTCAAGATACCTTTAGTTCTCTCAGCTTTCTACATTGGCTTCGAAAAGGAGAGGTCTACAAAACCAAAAAGTAATTCTCAAAATTTATCGTCTGAAAACTAATCTGGCGACGATAAAAAGGACAAAGAGGGCATTTGAGATTGCCCGCAGAATGGTTAAAGAGGTTCTTAAAGAATATGAAGAAAAGTAAATTAGCTAAAAGTTCACAGCGGATACCCAGTCCGGTTGAAGATTTTGTCATAAAAACCGAATGGACTGCTACCGCTAAGATAATGGAATGGATTAACTCAATAATTAAGGATAAGAATTTGCCTATTGGCATATCCGAGGTAGAGACTAAACTAAAAGGGGGAAGAAAACGGCCAGATATTGTTATATATAGAGGTAGACTTGATGAGGAAATTATCTGTCTACTAGAATTTAAATCCCCATTTTATGAATCAGATGACGAAGAAAACCTTATAGAACCTGCCAGAAAAAAGGCAACCGAAAGGCAGGCTCGATATTTCGCGACCTCTAATTTTCAATCATTGATTCTCTTTGATACGGCAAAAGTTAATGCCATGAAGCCTATAGAAGAAAAAATTTTAGATAAATATTTTCTTTCTGAACTTGAAGACCTCAATGAAATTGAGACACCGAAATTCCGCAATAGCATTTATCTTGGATTGGAAAAATTTCTTTTAGATTTAACCGAATTTGTAATAGGAAAGAAACCCAAACCTTTAATAGAAATCAATCTTTTGTTAGTTTGGAGACTTCGGGAAAAAATTAATCGATTATCTCGATATTACAAAAGGATTATCGGGGATGAATGCCATAAGAATAGAGAATTCCGTGGGAAATTAAAAAAATGGTTTACTGACCAGATGTGGGAATTCAATGCGCAAGAGGCAGACTTTGTCAAGGCAGCTCGCCAGACTGCCTATCTTTTAGTAAATAAGATTGTTTTTTACAATGCTCTTCAATCGAAGCGCCAAAGGGAGCTTGACCCCTTAAATATCCCTGATGATTTAACTAAAAGTGGACTACTTAAGAGACATCTACAGAACTATTTTGATTATGTGCTTAAGAATATCGACTACGAAACTATCTATTCAGCAGATTTTATTGACTCCTTGGCTTTCCCAGATAATGAAGCAGTGGTAACAGAAATCAAGAATCTGGTAAAGGTCTTAAAAAGATATAACTTTTCTAAACTTGGCTATGACATAATTGGTCACATCTTTGAAGGATTAATTCCTCAAGAAGAACGCCATAACTTAGGACAGTACTTTACTAATTCTAATATAGTTGACCTTATCTTACGTTTTTGTCTCCAACACGAAAAAGATAAAATCCTTGACCCTGCCTGCGGGGCAGGAACATTTTTAGTTCGCGCCTATCAGCATAAGAAACTGATGAATTTTAGCTTAAGACATGAGGAGATTCTTGATTCACTCTGGGGAGTGGATGTTGCCAAATTTCCTGCCCATCTTTCTACTATAAATTTAGCTATAAATGATTTATCAGTGGATAATAACTATCCAAATATTATTCATGAAGATTTCTTTAATCTGTATTCGTCACTTGAAGGTTTAGAGCTGCCTAAAAAGTGGCGTAAAGCTAGAGCAGTTTCTCTGGGAAAGACGCCTAAAGAGATAACCTATCCCCGTTGGTTTGATTGTATTGTTGGTAATCCCCCCTACATCCGCCAGGAAGAGATTAGCGAGATTGCCCCTGAAGATAAAAAATATAAAACAAGTTTGATTCAAAAGGCTTTACTCGATTTAAGAGGCAAAAGAATAGCAGAAATATCTAAAAGAGCTGGTATCCATGCTTATTTCTTTATCCATGGAATAAAATTTCTTAAGAATGGTGGGAGGTTTGGGTTTATTGTCTCTAGTTCTTGGTTAGATGTAGATTATGGTAAAGGCTTACAGGAGTTTTTCTTAAACAATTATAAGATAATTGTTATTATTGAATCTAAAGTTGAACGCTGGTTTGAGGATGCCGATATCAATACCTGTGTAGTTATTTTAGAAAAATGTGCTGATGCTGCTTTAAGAAATGAAAATCTGGCACGGTTTGTTTACTTAAAAAAGCGTCTCTCCCATTTTATCCCTCCTGCCTCTGATATGTGGATAAAAAGTAAAGAAAGAATAGAAAAAATAGATGATTTACGCAAGACAATCCTCTTTCATAACGAGTTTTATGAGAATGAAGATTTAAGAATTTTTCCAAAAAGACAGAGAGAACTCTGGGAAGAAGGATTTGATTCTGAGGAACAAAAATATGTTGGAGCGAAGTGGGGAAAATATCTAAGGGCACCAGAGATATTCTTTAAGATTCTAAAAAAATGCAAAGATAAACTTGTGCCATTAAAAAAAGGTGCAGATGTCAGACGTGGATTTACAACAGGTGCTAATGAATTTTTCTATCTAACTGAAGAGGAGATAGAAAGATGGGGGATAGACAAAGAATTCTTACAGCTGATTATTTTCTCACTTAAAGAAGTGGAAGAATATGCTGTTGATAAACATAGCCTGGGTAAAAGCGTTATAATTTGTCATAAGCCAAAGAAGGAATTAAAAAGCATGAAACTACTAAATTATATTAAGCATGGCGAAACAAAGGGTTTTCACAAAAGGCCAACTTGTGCTTCTAGACAACCGTGGTATTCTCTTGGAAAAGGCTGGCAATACGCTCCTTTAATTTTCCCAGCAAAAGTAGGCGAGCGGATGCCTGTATTTTTAAACAATAACATATTTGAAGATAAGAAATTATATGGAATTATACCAAAATCAACAAAAGACATTCCAATTTTGTTTGCATTATTAAACTCTACCCTGTCAAGGCTATTTGTCGAATTTACATGTCGACAACTAACAGGTGCTCAAGCAATAGCAGACATAGACGTGGCTGTTGTAGAAAATTTATTAATTCCTGACTATAGGATAATCTCAACATCAAAAAAAGAAAAGCTCATAGAATCTTTCAAAAAATTTTCCAAGACAAAAGCAGAATCAATTTTCAAAGAAATAGGTAATAATCCTGACGAACTTTCCCTTGACAAAGTCAAGCACCATCGCCGCGAACTAGATAAAATTATCATGGGTGATATTTTAGGATTAACGGATAAAGAGCAGCTTGAGGTTTATCGGGCAGTGGTCGATTTGGTGAAATCTCGTATTGAAAAGGCAAGAAGCGCGGGAAAGAAAAAGAAGACTAAAGAAGGGATTGATATTGAGTTACTGGTAAAGAACGTGCTCTCAAGAATTGGAGACGAAACCTTGGGTAAATTCTATAAAGAAAAAGTCTTATCCCAGCCCTGTTATGAAAAAATCCTCCCAGAAATAGAAAGGAAGACCGTTGTTGAGAAAGATTTACTCGGTTGGGGACTTTCAGCAGGTAAAATTCGTATTGAGTGTGAATCAGAAATGGAAGCAAATTATCTTAAGAATTTTCTTGGCACGGGATTAACTACGATAAAAATTCCTAAAGATAAGAAATATCTTAGACATATTTTGCCAGAACTTGAGCGAACAAGACAGGATATTGACACAATTATTGAAGAAGATGTTTTATCTATCATAAACCCGAAAACGAAAAATCAAGTCTTATATCCCCTTTGGCAAGAAATTATGAAATTAGGAATGTAATTCAGACTTTACAAAATCCTGGCGTCCCTGAATGGTACAGAATTTCAACCGAACAGAATTGCAAGTCGGGGAGTCTATGATGAGTCATGTAACTAGTAAAATATTGTCTGGACATAAGGCGCTTTTTGAACATTGTGGTCGATTAATTTCGTTGGCGGATTTGTGTTTCAAAAGATATACATCAAAACAGAAAGATTTGGAGAAATCCCGGTACAAAAATATTATTTTGGGTTTTGCAGGTCGTTCTTTCAAGTGCTTTCAGGCAATATGCCTGCTATGTAGAGAAGGATTTGCCCAAGACGCGCAAATGCTTGTTCGTACAATGCTTGAGAACCTAATAAACTTAAAATGGATAGGAAAAGAACCTGAGCGCCGTTCTTTACTGTGGGAGAAGTCAGGGTATGAAGATGGATTAAAATGGGCAAGGGAGATTGTGGAATTTCCAAATGATTACTGGGATGTAAAAGACCAAGTAGAACAAGATAAGAAAGACCTTGAGAAAAAACTTGAAAACTTTGAAGGAGAGCATCCTGAGATAACACAAAAAGTCCCGCTTTTAATAGAGCGATGCAGAAAAGTTAATTTGCTGTATTTGTATCACCACATCTTTCGTCCTTATTCGCATATGATTCATGGAGGATTTGGAGCATTGGGTTCATATTTTCAGAAGAGGGCGGAGGGAACGAGACTTGATTGTACTCCATCAGATAAAGGTGTTGATGAGCCTTTATTCTATGCTTTCAAGTGTTTTTCACTTATTTTAGAAGAATTTGCAGAAGAGTTTGGTCTGTTGACTAATTCTGAAAGTCAGGAATTAAGAAGAATGTTGAATGTAAAGTTTAATACCAGGAAGTCTTCTGAGGAGGGCTTATAAACATCTTTTAAGAAAGTTTATTGTAGAATTTTTGGGAATTTTGGGAAGAATTTTGGGGACACAATATTTAATTATAGTGTTAAATGTTCCTTGAGGAAAGTTTTCTGATACTGTTAGAGCCGTAAACTACCTCGGAAGGCTATTTGAAAATATAGATATAAAGGTAGAGCAGTCGGTAAACTCCCCTCTGAAAGTGCCGAATAACCCCACTTTCAGAGGCACAAATTTTATGTCCCCAAACTAGCCTTCTAATTAACATTTTTGCTAGTTAGAGCAAAAAAATCTTGCAAAATTTTTACTAAACTTATAGCAATTATGACATTTATTGAAAAAATAAGAAAATGTGAAAAATGTGAAATTAGATTCCATAAACCTCTTGTATTTGGAAATATTGAAAAGAACAAGTTCGTATTTTTAAGTGAAGAGCCCACGAAAGATGCACGGGACAAGGATTTTTTTGAGTATTATCTTGGATCACCAAATGGAAGATTTCATACTGAGTGGATGCCCAAGGTGGGGATTGATAATGATTGGCTTAAGAATAATCCATATATTACACACGTGTATAAATGTTGTTCAGAAATGAAAAAGCATCAACGGAATAAAACGTGTGCTCAGTGTTTGGATTGGTTAGAAAAGGAAAAAGAATATTTTGAGAATGGGAAAACTATTATTACTTTTGGAAGTTATGCTCTTGCAAATCTACTTTCAGTTGAACCTTATGAACTAAGAATAACAAAAATAATAGAAGAAAAAAAGACTTTTCAATTTGGAGAAAGTGAGATAATTCCACTTCTTCATCCAGCTGGAACAAATACTGGTCATATAGATGAGTGTAGAGAAGAAATCGAATACATTTTACATAAGATCAAAAAGCTTATAAACAATCAATTAAGTGTGGAAGATTGTCTTTGAAATGCCTTATAATAGGGATGTTTAGAAGTTTTTTTCTAAGTCCAAAAATAGCTTATCCTCTTGGGCGCTACTAAGGAAGGCCCCATTTATCTGATTATCTATGGTGAAATGGATATAATTTCTATGTGTGAGATGTTGCTATTGAATAATCGGATAAAATACAATGACAGATAAATACCATATACGCTACGCAAAACAAGAATGCCTCGAATCCATACTTTCAATAGGCCAGGGCGAGCCAATTTCGGCAGAAAAATACGATAACGTAATTCCCAGAGGACTTTTTCCTACTTCCAGAAGCATAATAGAGAAATTTGGTAGCTGGAAAAGAGCACTTAATCTGGCTGGTTTCTTTCCTGAAACAAGATATTGTTTGAATTGTGGCAAGAAATTTGAGGTTTTTCAAAGGAATAAGGACCAGAGATTTTGTTCTGATATCTGTCGTTCCAGATACTATTATAGCAATTTTCCAGATAAAGTAAGACAACGATTAAGAGAAAGCTTTTACAAAAGAAGGAAAACGGAAAAGTATAGACCAAAGTTTGAAATTACTACCGCAAATGGAAAAGGACGGAAAGGAGAAAGGGATTTCGTAAGATTGCGTGGGAAATATGTAATGGTTAATAACCGTGAGGACATTGTTTATCATGATAGGATAGATTTTCTGGACAAGCATTTAGGTTGGGTTGAAGTATCAAGCAGCGGTTTGCTACAGGATTATAAAAAGAGAGGCAGGAAAAAGTATTTACGGAAATACTGGAACTTTAATTTGAGGAAAAGAACAAATGTAGATTGTTACTATTTGGCAGGCTTTGATTCCAATTATGACAAGGTCTTGGTTCGCTTGTTGATTCCGGTTAGAGAGTTAGGCGATATCAAAAAATCGATATATTTTCCTTATTCGGGAAGGAGTAAATGGGATAGGTATGCTGTTAGTGAAGGCAAGACTGCGGTATAGTTCTATATTAAATTCTCACGCCCGGCACCTTCTTTGGAAATATCACCTTACTATTAATTTCAAACTGGCGTGGTATCACTGATGTAGTGTAGTATGTTACGAGTTCTTTGAAATTTGTCGGAATAAGCTAGACGACCTTAAAAATGAAACATTAATGTTGAGGAATTCATAGGAGATTTGGAGATGGGGATTGAATAAAATTCAGTTTCCGACTGGTGTAATTAAAACTGTTGAAGAAATCATAAATTCCTATCATCTATATACTATAGTCGAAGACACAACGCTGGTAAGGAATATTGCTTATACTTTCCAATTCATAAGCGTCATAGATTGGCTCCTATATGACAGGAAGATTAGCTTAACTGCCAAAGAACAGACGATAAAATACGGCATAATTGCGATAAATTCAATCATAGAGGGCATTATATATGACTACTTGAAACAGCATCCCGCAGTACAACCTTCAGAGAAAAAATCAGAGAAAAATATCGAAAAGCTGAAACAAAAGCCGCGATCTATCCCAAAAAGCATCATTGATTCCCTGAAAAAAGTCCATAATAAACGTGGAAAAATCCATCTGCGATTATGGGGGGACGAGTTAGAGCGTCAGAAATATAAAATACGAGATTATGAAGAAGCTAAAAACACCCTCGATAACCTTATAAAATGGATTTTCGAGCCTTTCAGTAAAGATCTTCTCCCTAGAAAATTTTAACTTTTTTCTTGACAACCTTGTGATATTGTAATATATTTATATCGGAAGGATGTAATGATGTCAAAAGACAAGCCAGCAAAAATGCGAATTTGGCCGCTGAGACTGGACGAGGAGATAGACGAGTTCCTGCGGGAGCGGGCTTTTTGCCTCAGGACCTCAAAGAACGCATTGGTGCGCGAAGCATTGGTTGAATATTACAAGATAGGAAAAAAATCTAAGAAAGAGAAATAACAGGTTCTTTTAAATTTTTTTATAGCCTTCCGCAAAGAGGTCAGCCTCTAACGTGTTAGTGCGGAGTAGGCTGTCACTGTGCCCGAAAGGGCAAGGGGTGGCAGTCACTTCCGGGTTTCCTAACACGTTACCGGTGGTTGATATGCACCCCCTTTTTATTTGCGATAAAAGGACATATGATGGCCAAGGATTACAAGCGTTTTAGAGCAGAGGTGAAAAAAGATTTACGCAAGGTTACCATAACCATTTCCGACGAGGCTCTCGATTGGTTTTATAAGTTAAGTAGGATGATGAAAAAGAAGAGAGGCTATAAGCTGCCCCGCTCCTATATAATAAGAGCCTTGATTAATGTCTGCATGAAACTGGACATTAACGTCGAAGGTGTTAAAACAGAGAAGGACCTGGAGGAGAGGATATTGGCAGCTGTCAAGAAATACTAATAGCCTTATTTTGTTTTTTTTTAGTTTCTTGAAGTGTTGATTTCAGTAACTGAGGAGGCATCATGTCAAGCAAACAAACGTCCGTGTTGCTGGACAAAAAGCAGATTAATTTTTTAAGAAATCTGTCCAAGAAGATAGAAAAACAAAGCCGTGAAAAGATGTCGCGTTCCAAGATTATGAAGGTTTTGACTCGTACTCTTACATGCATAAAGCCGAAGATTCGCAGATGCAGAACCGAAGAGGAAATTGAGAAAGAGCTTCTCAGGTGCTTCAAGAAGGCGGTGAAAGGGCGATGATAAAGGCACTAATTATAGATAAACCAAATGATTTCTCCAATTCTTTGAAATTACTCATAAAAGGCAAAGGCCATAAAGTATTCCGCGCTGAAGACATCATTAAATCATTCTTTCTGTTAGAAAAAGAGGAGCCGCATCTGGTATTTTTCGATTTACTGTTTTTGGTCACGCCGTCAGGATTAAGACTCTTTAAGAGAATGAAAAGAACTGACAGGAAAAGAAAAATTTACCTAACATGCGGGCCTGATGCAATGGGCAAGGAATTGGCGAAGAGGATAGGGGCGGATGGAGCAATTTTCAAGCCCTTTGAAATGGGTGAAATCGATAAGTTAATTGACAAGGTTTGCGAGGAGCTGGAATGAATTGCGTATTAAGCGTTCTTGAAAGACAAGTTGCGGCTTAGCGTGAGATTTTAGAAAGGAGGTGAGGAAATAGGTCAAGACTCTACTCTGCTTGGACTCTACTGCAAATTTAAATGTGAAAGGAGATTAAAAAAATGTTTAAAAACAGAACATTTCTTCGAGCAATTGCTATGACAATGATGGTTTCGATGTGTCCTTATTTGGGCCTACTTGACGCTGCCAAAGCTGCTGTTGTTTCCATTCCTGCAGGAACAAGAGTGCGCTTAAGATTAGAAGAGACTGTTTCGCCGGAAACCAAAAATGCAGGAGACCAGTTTTCACTTAGCGTAATACATGACGTCATTGTAGATGGCAAGGTTGTTATAGCAGCAGGAGCACCTGCACGGGGGGAGGTAACAGTCTCCAGTAAAAGCGGATCTGTTGGAAAACCAGCGGAAATCGGGTTTCAGATTACTTCTGTAACGGCAGTAGACGGAAAGTCCGTTCCTCTTAGAGCTACGAGAAAAGCCGAAGGCAAGAGTAAGATGACGGAAGCCGTCGTCGTTTCGATTTTATGCTGCGTTCTAGGTCTTCTTATGAAGGGTGGAAAGGCAAGTTTTGAGAAAGGGCTTACAATCGAAGCAGAAACTTCATTTCCAGTATCCGTGGAGCCACGCTGATTTATATTTCAAACGGAAGAAGTGCCTAGAAAAAAGATGCTATAGTTATCTTGGTGGAAAAGGTTTATACTAGGACCTTTCGATGAGGTCATTTTAATACAAGGGGGTTACTGAAGATGAAGAAATTGTTATATGTTCTATTAGTAGCATTGCTGATAAGTTTTGGTTTAGCTGCTGTCTATGCTGAAGTCCCTCAGGAATATCCTTCTTTTTCATTTGGTCTTGGCTACGGAAATTCATACGGGGGTCTTGGCGTGTGCGGACAGGTTGACTTTATGGAAATGATTGCTTTACACGCAGGAATTGGCTATTTCCCAGCCATTGAAGAGCCTGCGGAAGATACACTTCTTTTTAGTGCAGGGGGCACATTCTATCCCAAAATGGATTTAGACCCGTTTAAACCTTATGTAGACCTGCAATTTGGCGGGATAGGCATCGAAGCTCGGGAATATATAGATTGGTGGGGAGAGATAGAAAGAGAGCAGAAAATCCTTTGGGGAATTTCAGTACTTGGAGGTGCAGAAATCTGGCTTTCTGATAACTTTGCGCTGGATGCAGCACTGGGTTTGTCATTGAACCTTACAGGAATAGAATGGGTAGAGGAAGAAACGGATATTTTTCTTGCTCTGGATGTTGGAATAATGGCGCGCTTCTAGTCAAGGTTATTGGATTTTCAGAAAAATAATGAATGAAACACACAGTTAAGGCGGAAATAATAATCTTGCTTATTTTTGCTTTCGGGATGACAGCCGTGGCATGCCCGGACCCGATGAAATCGCCGTGGGAGACTAAAGGTTTGCATATTCAAGCACGGTATGAGACCTCCTTTGCGAAGCTTCCGGTGATATTCTTGGTAAGAGCTTATCAGAGATTTATAAGTGACATAAGCGGGCTTTCCTGTCCGATGTATCCGAGCTGTTCGCGTTTTGGCCTCGAAGCGGTAAAAAAACATGGGGTATTTTTGGGCTTTTTGATGATGACAGACCGTCTGCACCGGTGCGGGCATGACCTGTTCCAATACAGAAAAGTTCTGATTGAAGGCCGGATAAAATATCACGACCCTGTGCCTTAATTGTGTGGATAAAAACTCAATTTATGGAGCTTCTATGAAAAAGATAGCAGCAAGTTTATGCTGTATACTGCTTCTTTTCTCTTCGCAGGCACCGCATTGCCAGAGCATAGAGGAAAGGGAGAGAATATACAAATTTGCAAATGTCCTGTTTGAAAGCCAGGAATTCTACAGGGCGATTACGGAATACAGGCGCTTTATCGAGTATTTTCCTGATGACTACCGCATAAACAACGCATATGATAGGATTGCAGAATCTTACTTCTATGGGGAAAGGTACAGGGAAGCCATAAGTTGGTCCCAGAAGATGATACAAGCTACTATACAGCCAGAGTTCCTGGTTCGGGCTAGAATTCTAGCAGGGAATAGTTACTTGAAATTAGGGAATTACAGAAGTGCTATGAAAAATTATTCGGCTGTTTTAGAACTGGGCGAAATTGACAGACATTATCTTGATCTTTCGCATATGAAATTAGGCCTATGCCTGCTTTATGAAGAGGATTGGGAGGATGCTTCAGCCGAGTTTACAAAAGTCAATGCTAAGTCGTCGTACTTCGAAAAGGCACAGCTATTCTCCAAAAAAGCCCTCCAGGGAGGAAGCCTTAAAAGGAAAAATCGCTCTCTCGCCGGTCTGTTGTCGGTAATCCCTGGACTGGGATACGTTTACACGGGAAAATATCAAACCGGAATTGCTTCCTTTGTAGTAAATAGTCTTTTGATTTGGGGGACCTGCGAGTCATTCAGTAAAGGCAATAAAGGAATCGGCTTTGTTCTTGGATTCTTTGGTCTTGGGTTCTACTCAGGAAATATCTATGGCTCTATTAATAGTGCGAGCAATTATAACGAACGTCGAAAGGCAGATTTTTTGGACGGATTCAAGCAGTTTTAATAGCTTTCTTAAGGAGCATTATATAATGAAAACATGGGCGGTATTATTAGCATCTTTGGCAGTTTTTGTGTCAAATCCAGGAACAGGCAAAGGCGAAGATGTATCTCAAGCAAGTCGGTTGCACTATCTTTTAGGTGATCAGTACAGTGATGAAGACAATTTTGACGAGGCAATTGTGGAATATGAGAAGGCTATTTCAATTTGCCCGGACTTCCCCGAAGCAGAAAACAATTTAGGATTCGCTCTCTATAAAAAAGGCAAATTTTTTGATGCGATTGTCCATTATAAAAATGCAATCAGAATGAAACCCGATTATGCAACGGCATTCAACAATCTTGGGGTGGCATATTACAGCATTGGAGATTATCACAAGGCAATTTCATTATATAGCAAGGCCATAGAACTTCGGCCTGACTATGTAAAAGCACATATGAATTTGGCCAGCTGCTACTTAAAACAGGGGAAATACGAGGAAGCATTACGCAAGTACCGTGAAGCAAAGAAGATGGATAAAGCTTACGTATCTGAACGGGTGAATCAAGGGAAAATAAAAAGCAAGTTAAACGAAGCGGGAATAAGGCAGTTAAGAAAGAAATAACATTCATTGGAAGGCTTTCCATAGTTTTTAGAAAGTGAGGTGATAAAGAGATGAAAAAATTTATTATTAGTTTGTTAATTCTATGTTTGTGCATTGGGCAAGTTTGCTTCGCAGGAAACTCTCAAAGTTCACAATCGGAAAAACCAAAAGCAATTGAACTATTTTTATCATTAGGTGCTATCACCGCAGGAACTCTCTCCATACTTTATGTGATTAATCATGCTGAAGAGACCAGCACTGCGGGGGAAATTGTGTGGGGGGTACTTGGTGGTCTGATGATATTGGGCGGAACTCAAGGACTGATTAGTTTTAGCATTCCGATGACAGTGAGGGATTTGGTTGATTTGGCAAGATCATGCGGAATTGATCCTGCTGTGTCAAAAAAGATAGCGGTTGATAAGTTCAAGAAGGTAAACTTTGTTGCCCATCATTTAGATCCAGAGTCTGGAGCTATCAACTACACCGAATGTGTAGGTGGATTTAAAGCAAGGTCTTTTGCGGATGCAAAGGCAACTGGGGCACTAGATACTACAACAATTGAAGGTTCGCCCGATCTGGTTATTAAGGGAGATGGGAAAGTCGAAATTATTGAGTATATAGGTGATGGTTCAAAAACAGATTTTGACCTACCTGCTGGAGCGACTGGAGTTGTGGCAGTAGAGAGTCCAAAGTCAGTAGAAGTAGATACTGGATGGACATATAATGCGGAAGGTGGAGCGACACCAGCTACACCGTATGTTGCGTTTGATACCGCACCGGATAGCAATTCAGTAGTAAGGATTTACTTCACGGCTGCTTAAAAATGAGAGCACTCTTAAAAAAGAAGGCGTAGGTCTGGCATTCATCTACGATTTCGATTGGAGAGTGCTTTCTTTTTTTGAGGAATTTTGCCTACGATTTGATATAACCAGTATATGTTATCAGAAATATTAATAAACTACTAATGTCATCTGGTTTAGTTACACCTAAACAGTTCAATTCAATAGGTTAGCAAAAAACGACTACTAAATAAAATAGAAAACCCTTGACATTGGATTATTCAAATGTTAGGATATTTATGGGAAAGGGAAAAAGAAGTTTTCCGCAAGATAAATCTGCAGTACAATTCCCTGCCTCTATTAAAATTTAAATTGAGATTAAAGTAAAATGATGTTGTGTCTATAATTGATTCTCAATTTAAATTTCACAAAAAATTCTAAATCTATAATCAATAATCAATATTTTCAAAAAATAAAAACAAACCCACAGAATTTCTATCTGTGGGTTTTTTATTTGGGGAAATAGATGAAAGATTTATCGAAAGTTAAAAAGGATAAAGATAAAAAAGGCTATTATATCGAACGAATCGCTTATGATAGTAAAACGAAAAAGAATTATCTTGGGAAAATTTATGGGCTATTAAAAACTTGTTCTGTTTGTAATGAATCTTATTTTGTTTCCAATAGCCAAATAAAAAGAGGTTTTGGACAATCTTGTTCCTACCATTGCGCTAGAATGGGAAATGGTAATGGTCGCTGGAATGGAGGTAGGATTAAATCTAAAGCTGGCTATATAAGAATTTATATGCCGAAACATCCTCATTGTGATCCTAATGGCTATATTTTAGAACATCGTTTGGTTATGGAAAAATATATAGGCAGATATCTAAAACCCGAAGAAGTGGTTCATCATAGAGGAATTAGATATCCTATTGATAGCATCGAGAACAAACAGGATAATAGAACTAAAAATCTAATGTTATTTGAGAACACAGGAGCACATTTAACATTCCATTGCCTTTTAAGAAAAATGCAAATTGTTTCGTCATATCATAAATCACAAAAAAAGAAACAAAAAGAAATGAGCACATCTGGAGAACTAAAACATAAGCTAGATGCAATTGACTAAAAATTGAGATTAAAACTTCAGGAAATGGAAAAGAGAAATGGAAAAGAGATATTTCACAACAAAAGAGCTGTCAGAATACATAAGCATTTCTAAACAAACGATATATGAATGGGTATCCCAAGGAAAAATACCAGTAACAAAAATAGGAAGATTAAGATTTAAAAAAGAAAAAATCGACAAATGGTTAGAAAATCATACCATTGAGCCGAGCAGTAATTTTTGAAGAAAAGGCTTGAAATGGTTTAGATAAGTTGGTATAATCGGACAAGTAATTGGAGCCAAAAAATGAAAATCTATAGAAGACAAGGAAAAACTGGAGCAACATACTATTTAGATTATCGCGTAAATGGCTATAGAAAACGTGAATCTTTGGGTAAAGTGACAAGGAAAAAGGCAGAATTAATTATGTTCCAGAGACAGAAAGAAATAGTTGAAGGTAAATATCCTATAACCAAAGATTATAAAAAGATTTTATTCTTTGATATTTGCGGGGAATTTCTACAATGGTCAAATGTACATAAGCGTTCGTTTAAAAGAGATGGACAATTTATAAAACATCTCCAAGATTTCTTTGGCAACATTCCGCTTTACAGAATAACTAGGAAGGGTGCTGAAGATTATATGGCATGGAGAATTAAACAAACTAAAAAAGGCGGTAAACCAATTTCAAGATCAACCATAAACAAAGAAATTGCTTGCTTAAAGAGAATATTCAATAAAGCAATAGAATGGGGCAAAGCAAGGGAAAATCCAATATCTCGAATAGAGATGTTTAAGATAGAAGATAGAAAACCGAGATTTTTAAGCGAAGAGGAATTTAACAAACTTATGGAATATGCTCCTGAGCCTTTGAAACCGATTATTTTAGTTGCTGTATTTACCGGAATGAGGAGAGGCGAGATCCTAAATTTAAAATGGGAAAATATAAAGTTTGATTTGGGTTTAATATATGCGGTACATACAAAGGGGAATAAAAGCAGAGAGATCCCAATGGCAAAAGTTATTAAAGATCTTCTCTGGCGATTAAAAAAGAAGTCAAAGAGCGAATATGTGTTTGCAGATAAAGATGGAAAGCCATATAAGGAGGCGGTAAGATTTTGGTTTGACAAGGCAGTAAGAGATTCTGGGATAAAAAATTGTTCATTTCATGTGCTCCGCCATACCTTCGCGAGCAATTTAGTAAAGTGTAATGTCAATTTAAAAGTTGTCCAAGAATTATTAGGGCATTCTAATTTGAATGTCACTATGAAATATGCACATGTAAGCCCGGGACTTAAACAACAGGCAATCCAAATGCTCAGTAGTGACTTTGGAGTGGGCAAAAAATGGGCACACAGACCCATAAACAGAAATATCTTAAAAAGCAACTTCCGAAAAGTGCTTGAAAACAAAGGATAATTAGAAAGAGCCAAAAAATTAGGAAAAAACAACAGCGGTCTTTTAAGCCGTTGGTCGCGCGTTCGATTCGCGCTCGGCTCATAAAATAAAACAGACGAAACCCCGAATCTGCTGGCAAATGAATAAGGAATTATTAAAATCGTATTGTCAGACGTACAAGGTAAGAAAAGATGAGCAGTGAACACCAGAATATTAAAGCTTACAGGATTACATTTATTTCTATATTAGCAGTACTTACTATCTTTCGTTTAATCTATGCTCGGCTCCTGCCTCTCTCTGCCGATGAAGCCTATTTCTGGCAATGGTCTCGCCATCTTGATTTATCTTATTATGAACATCCTCCTATGACAGCGATTTTCGTAGCTCTGTTTACTTTGTTTAAAGGCACATTACTTACAGTAAGATTGACTCCTATAGTTTTGGTTTTAGGGACAACGATTCTTGTTTATCTTCTGGCCAGGGAGATGTTTCAGGATGAGAGGGTAGCTTTCTGGTCGGGTCTTCTGGTAAATATTGCCCCTATCTTTGCTGTAGGAGCTGTTATTACAAGTACAGATGCTCCTCTGGGAATCTTCTGGATGCTTACTCTTTATTCTGTTTATAAAGCGACAAATTCCCAGAAGCAATACTGGTGGTGGCTTTCCGGATTAGCTCTGGGTTTTTCGTTTCTTACGAAATTTATCTCTATTTACATTCCCATTTCAGTATTCTTATTTTTATTATTCTCTAAAGAAAAGAGAAAATGGCTACTGCGTAAAGAACCGTATTTAGCACTTCTCCTGTCGCTTCTGGTGTTCAGTCCTGTTATCATCTGGAATGCTTCCAGAGGATGGGTAACATTTAAATATAATTTAGGAATGAGATATATGTCTGGTGACGTTTCACTCAAGTTTAAATATTTTCTTGAATACTTTGGAGGTCAATCTTTTATCCTCTCACCATTTCTATTTATAGGTTGCCTGGCAGGCATAATTCATAGCGCATATAGAGGATTTAAACATAATGATGATAGGTATCTTTTTCTGTTCTTTACTTCCACAGTGATTCTCTTGATGTTCGGGATATATAGCTGGTTTGACCGTGTAGCTCCACACTGGGTGGCTTACGGTTATCTTACAGCCCTTATAGCTGTTGCAGTATTATTTTTTGGGCAGGAGAGAAAAAAGTTTTATCGAACCTTATGGATTGCAATTATCTCTTTTGCAATTTTTATGACGGTTTTTATACATATTGTACCTGTTTATCCAAAAATTCTTACATCAATTGTAAACAGTAAAAAAGGCGGCCCAAAAAGATTAACAGTGTTTCTTTCTGGTTGGATGAAGGATTTGGGTAAAAAGGTAAGTATGATAAAGAAAGAGATGCCCGAAGATACATTCATATTATGCAGGGGTTATGCTTTAGCAAGTTATATAGCTTTTTATACTGATGGCCAATGTGAGACTTATTCAATAGGTCAGAGTACTCCCCATGGCCATTCTTATCGATACTGGTCAGATTTCGATTCTCTTATTGGAAAGGATGCTATTTTTGTTAAAGGAGGAGAGAAAGAAGACGGCTATATTGAAAAGTTAAGCCCTGCTTTTGAGGAGATTAAAAAAGAACCTGTTTTTAAAGTTACCAGAGACGGTGAAGTTATAAAGGAATTTTCTATCTGGCGTTGCTATAATTTTAAAGGATTTGAAGAGAAAATGGATTCAATAAATTGAACCCCACGGTAATTGTAGGGACTCAATTCATTGAGTCCGTTTTTGCGGGTTCAATAAATTGAACCCCTACAGTAATTGGATATGTATGAATAAATCAAAAGTTGCTGTTTTAAAGACTACTCCGGAAACTGCGCTCCAGGACATACAGCGGCTCGTAAAAATGGCAGATTTTGAAGATGCGCTTCCCAAAGATAAGACAGCTATTTTAAAGGATAATATATCGTGGCACTTCCCTTATATTGGTGCCAATACTACTCCATGGCAGCTAGAAGGGACAATCCGGGCATTAATTAGTGCTGGTTATAAGGACATCACTGCAGTCCATAATAATACAGTGGTCACCAATGCTTACAAGGGGCAGGTAATGAATAAACTTGCCCCTATCTACAAAAAGTACCAGATAGAAGAAAGATACAATTTTATCCCCGAGGATATCCAGTGGATTGACTATAAGCCAAAAACGAGAATGAGGGTACTGGACAAAGTTTATCCTGAAGGTATTAAGGTACCTGAATACTTTATTGGCAAAAATATTATACATCTGCCCACAGTAAAGACCCATATATATACTACGACAACAGGGGCAATGAAAAACGCTTTTGGTGGACTTTTGAACACAAAGCGGCATTATACTCACTGTGTTATCCACGAAACTCTTGTTGACCTACTGGCTATCCAGAAAGAGATTCACACAGGTATCTTTGCTGTGATGGACGGCACTATATGTGGAAGTGGCCCGGGACCAAGGACAATGACACCTATAGAAAAGGACTATATCCTTGCAAGCAGTGATAGTGTAGCCATAGATGCTGTTTCAGCTAAGATGATGGGCTTTGACCCTATGACTATACCATATATACGTATGGCTTATGAAGATGGCCTGGGTGCGGGAAGAATTCAGGAAATAGAAGTTGTTGGAGAAGATATCTCAAATGTAAACTTTTCCTTCTCCGTAGGAGACAATCTTGCAAGCAAGGTGGGTGATTTATTCTGGTTTAGTCCACTAAAGATATTCCAGAAGTTACTCTTCAGGACACCTCTTGTTTATCTATTTGTCTTTGGTTCATTTCTTTATCATGATTATATGTGGTGGCCGATAAAAGGAAAGAAGATTCAGAAGCGTAAAGTTTTAAATACAAAATGGGGCAGGCTTTTTAAGAGTTATCCCAGTTAGCACATAATTTGCACAGCTATTTGTTTGAAGGTGACCGATGATAAAAAATTATGTAAAGTTAATAAGACCAAAACATTGGGTAAAGAATCTGTTTTTGTTTCTACCATTATTGTTCGGCTTGCAGATGTTCACTCCTGAAAGGTTACTAATTGCTAGTGTAGCATTTATTAGTTTTTGTTTTGCTGCAAGTAGTATG
>SDBT01006505.1_pt1 | contig 19366 bp, 20 predicted proteins | sample 2277101 | NCBI WGS metagenome assembly SDBT01 (sample SAMN10404973, study PRJNA504765) | marine sediment metagenome | isolation source: marine sediment core GS10_PC15, 103 cmbsf | place: Arctic Ocean: Southern Knipovich Ridge | collected 2010 | reverse complement strand
CTCCTTTTTGTCTTTTTATAGTTGACCATTTGGAATGCCCACTCATACCAAACTATTTTACCATAGATAACGCTACAGGACCGCAACTTTCTAACTGTGGATGGCCCTTTTACAACTCTTGACAAACCACCTTAGGTTGCCTTTATACTAAACACTAGGAAGAAAAAATCTTTATGTCGAACGCATCATCTCTCGATCCACAAGTCCAAGAAGCAATAAACGCTGCTTTGGAAAACAGTTGGGAAAAAGCGCTGCAGATAAACCAGGAGCTTGCAAAGAAATATCCTAGTGACGTGGAAACAATGAACCGGTTAGCTCGTTCTTTGGTTGAAACAGGAAAAATCAAGGAAGCAAAAAAGATATACCAAAAGGTACTGAAGATCGATTCATACAACAAAATTGCAGAAAAGAACCTAAAAAGAATTGCCTCGCTCAAAAAAAGCGATCTAAAAACAAGGCAGCTTACTTCGCCACTCAAAGGAGACAGCTTCTTAGAAGAATCTGGGAAAACTGTTTCAACAGTCGCTTTGGATACTGCGATGCCGTCTGTTCTTGCGGGTTTACGAACCGGGGATAGAATCAATCTTGAGGCTAAACGAAACAACGTAAAAATTATTACTCCTTCCGGCCAAAGAATTGGAAAAATCGAGGATTCTTTTGCAAAAATAATTTCAAAAAGCTTACGGGCTGGGAGCAGGTTTGAAGCTTTTGTAAAATCTGTTTCGCTGGAAAAATCTCCTACGAAGAAAGAGGCCCCCAAGGTGGTTGTTTTCATTAGAGAGATTCACCGATCTCCAAAGGTAACTGCTGCACCCTTCCCAACAACCGAGTCTTCCTTCACGCCTTACGTACGTGAAGAAGCATTAAACCTGCTTTCAGATCAAGCCCCCGTGCCAACAGAAGCTGAAGACTCAATCGAAGAGATCGAGGTTAGTCAGCTCCCCAGTATCGAAAAGGAAAAGTCGCTGGAAGAACTCGCCGAGAAAGAGCACGAAGAAAGCGAGGCCAGTGAAGAAGAAAACTAGAGCGTTAAGATAGTTCTTCCTCAGTTGCTTCTGAGCTAGCTTCTTTTGGTTTTTCAACAGGCTGAGATTGAGATCGAGCTTGCGTACTGGCAGCTGGTTCTTCTTTTGGCTGCTGCGCTTTTTCTTCCTTCGGCTTTTCTTTTTGGGTCTGTTTTTCTTCTTTTTTACCTTTCACGCTCGCCTTAGGCTTTTCTTCTGATCTCTTACTCTCTTCCTTAGCAGTATCCGTCTTGGACTTTGGTTGGCTTTCTCCTTTTTTAGTAATTTTCTCCACTGCAGCCCATGTGGTCTGAAGGTTATTTGCCGGAAGCTGAACTAAAACTTCATCTCCAGTGTCTCCTCCAAAATGCTCAATGGACGCCGGGAGCAGCTTGTAGGAACCCTCACTTGTTACAGCTACCCATTTACCATCTTTCTTAGCTAAGATACCTGAGGTTTTATGTCTTTTAACGTGTTCAAGTTGTTTAAACCTCTTCTCCCTCCCCTGTTCGACCAGTTTTAGAGTGTCTCCCGCCACCAAAATACTTTTTGATGCATAATTTTCGGGCACCGGGTGTGTTTCCCCTTTTTCATCTACCATCTTCTCGCCATCGAAAACCCCCACAACACCCGGCAGTTCTTTTGCCTTCTGTTTTGTTTTAAACCCGTCCCCTTCGGTTTCGCTTAACAGTTGACGTGCTAGCTTAATACTACTCTCGGCTGCAGAAAGAGCCTGTCTTATTAGATCAACATTTTGTGCCATAATAATTTACCTCCTTTTAATAATTCGTTTATGATTTGGGTGTTCCTTCGCCACCAACTTGTTGTAGGGAACCCGCTTTGTAATCTGCATCGGCAGGCTGACTTGGTTCCTGCTTAACCTGGGGAAAATGAAAAATTTCAACCTCCCCACTTTTGCTGGCTTCTTCTTGACGAGTACTATCCGTATCATCAACTAATCCTGGAACACTTTCTCTTGTGAAGGGCTTCGGTGGCTGTTCTTTCTCACGTCCCAAAGGTGCAAGTTCAGGTAAATGTTGGGCTTCGGGCTCCTTAGACTGTTCCCCCTCCACTGGAACTTCTTTTACTTTCTGCTCTTCCTTCACAGCCCAAGCTGGAGGTTCTGGTGGCTGGCCAGGTCTGAACCTTGTTTCCGTCCATTTTTTAATAATTTTTTCCACCCTCTCAACTGGCCTACCGTATTTTTCCCTGGAAGCTGCTATCGATCTTTCCCGAAGGCCAGTACCATTCGTTGATGGTGCTAAACTCCGAGCTGAAAAGGGCTGGCTTTGAGTATCGTCCACCTGAAGCTTCAGGTACATCTCATATCTACCAAGATTAATCAAATCGGTTTCGGTAAAGGTCGGTGTGAATTCCCTCTCTAGAAAATGTGCATCAGTCGGACCAACGTTGAAGCAGACCAATGTGCCGATATTGCCAAAAACTGCATCTTTTACTGTTTCTGGCAGCTGTTCGATGTATTGGTGGGTTAAAGTAAGATCCAGCCGATATTTTCTTGCTTCAGACAAAACTGTAGCAAAAGAATCTGTTGCGAAGTTTTGGAATTCATCCGCATAGAGGAAAAAGTCGCGTCGCTGCTCCTCAGGCACATCTACCCTTCTCATTGCCGCAAATTGCAACTGCGAGACTATCATTGCACCAAGCAACGCAGTGTTGTTGGCCCCGATTCTACCGGTTGCCAAACTAACAAACAGTAATTTGCCGCTATTTATAATAGCATCAACTTTAATAGTACTCTTTGGCTGCCCAACTATATTTCTTATTAGTTCTGAATTTAGAAACTGGCCCACCTTGTTCTGAATAGGACTAATTGCTTCGGTGACAAGCCTATCATTTTGTTCCATACGAGCAAATTCATTCTTCCAGAAAGCCTTCATCTGTGGATCATGTATCATGGCGACGATGTGTTTCCGGTAATCTCGATCAATCAACAACCTCGTAATAGACAGAAGTGACGTGTTAGGTACTTCAAGAAGGGTTAGAATACAATTTTTCAAAATATACTCAAGCCTGGGACCCCAACTTTCGGCAAAATACTTCTTGAACACATCAACCAAGGTGTCGCCCACCAAAGTACGCTGACGGGGATCCACTATCTCAAGCATGTTCAAAGAAGGGGGATAGTCGGCGTCAGCAGGATTGAATATAACTACATCATCAAGCCGGTTTTCTGGAACAAAATCAAGCAGTTCGTCGATCAGCTGTCCATGAGGGTCTAGTACCGCCACTCCCTCCCCCGCTCTCATATCCTGAATAATCATGTTTTTTATAAGTGTGCTTTTACCTGTACCTGTCTTACCTATAATATAGACATGTTTGCGTCGATCAGTTTTCTTAATACCAAAGCGCGTAACCACATCTCGATAAACAGTCTCCCCTATCCTTGTAGCGTGGGTCGTCGGAATATTTAGAGGCGGTTCGCCTTTCTTAGCTCCGGTCCATTCAATAGTTGGGGTTTCCACACTGATATTCGGCAGGTGGAAAATCGAAGCTAGCTCTTCGATGTCCAAAATATAGTTGCCAGCTTCTTTTTCCGGAAAAGATCTGTCCCCATACTGTTTGACCAGCGTATCCACTCCTGGGCTTTCAGGATCAGCCTCGAAGCTATTTAGGTTTGCAGTAGCAAATTGCTTAAATGAACTAACCAAGCCTGAAAGCTTTGCATCCGCCGCCTCTCGTGAGCTGGACACAGCTACCAATCTCACCTTTGTCTCAAAACCAATTTTCGACAACTTATTTTCGAGCATTTTCAAGGTCAGCTCCTGACCAGCAGAAAGCCGCACATACTGACTACCAGGCCGAGGCTCTTCTACAGGCTGCGGGCCTTTCATAAGATTACTTGCCAGGTTTCCCCCGAGGGAAAGGATACTCTTTCCGACATCTATCACGACGTCCTGGGGATTTAATGTGACAGGAGAAATTCCCTCACGCACCGTCTCCACATACTCATGGCCTCTCTCTTGCCAAAAATCATCTACTGGTCGGACTAAAATCTGCACCCAAAGCTGCTCGCCGGTTTTTACACCTGTCAGAGCACTGGTAATCGCTGCCAAAGGATCAACCTCGAAATCACGGAAGGTTTTTATTGGAAAAATAAAATCGCGGGAAAGAGCTAGCTCCGTGGACGAAACAAAACTACCTGCCGGAATACTCTTTGCATAATCAACCGCTTCGCGTATCTCCGCTGTTGGATACTGCGCATAGATTTGGCTTTCAACAAAGTTTTTGAATGCCATAGGTGTAAAGGCGTAGAAACGAATGCCATCTGGCGAACTAGCCATTTCAAGTGACAAATGTTCTTGAATATCCGGCGTAAAAGATAAAATACCATGCAAACTAGCAAACATTTGCTCGGCTGCTGTGGGAAGTTTTTCATTTTCGCGTGGAAGTGTAATGGAAAGAAGTACCCCATTGGAGATGGAGGAGGATCTCAGACCCCCTTCAAGTTTTTTAGCTGCTCTCCAAGCCAGCAAAAAAGAAATAATCAAAATTGCGGCTATTATTACAACAAACATTTTATCCTATCCTCGGAAAGTTCCGAAGGGACTTACTCCCTCTCGTTTCTTGCAAATAATATTGGGATTCTACCTCAAACAAACCTAAAAGTCAATCAATATAAGAGGGTCAATCAATAAATTTAATGCTTGATATGATTTCCTCTATCAAATCTAGTTCTTCGTCGACGTATGCCACAACAAACCACTCTTCTCTACTGGCAGAGGAAAATGAGAAATAGATTACTTTTGTTTGACCATCCTGGTAACAGTCGTTTCTTTGAGCTTCATAACCAGACAGTTTGGAATCTGATCGTTTTACTTCCATCAGCGCGCATGGATCCCCCTCTAAATATCGGACTATCATTACTTGATCCGCCGCGCCTGAAGTTTGGTTTTTGTCCTTAGCCACAGCATAAAAGTGGTATACGATATTGTTTTCTTCGCTCACGCTTTTTGTTTCCGTAGACTCATACCAGCTTTTTGGGTATTCCAGTGAGTAACCATACTCTTTATTTTCATATGTTTTCCAACCCCCTGCTTTGGTTTTTTCAGCGCTGGGGGTAGCTGTCATGGTATTTGAAGTGTCTGTTGTAGCTATAGAATTACTAGAAGTTTTGGGTTGAAATCCGTACAGAATGATGTATGCGCCAATTACCCCAACTGCAATAATCGCCGCTCCAACAAGTACTCCGATGAGCACATTGCTTGGTTTTAATTTCATTGGAGTAACATAAACCACATTCGGTATGTACGTTGGATCGCTATCTGGAGAAACCTTGGGCATACACTTTATTTTATTGTGTCAGCCACTTTTCGTCAAGAAAAGAGGCCAAAAAACGAGAAAGACCCCATAAAAAAGGGGCCCTTCTCATTTAGGAAGGCCTATTTTGGGCCTTCCTCGGAAGAAAGGAGAGAGATCACGCATATTATAACAAAAATCTAGGGTAAAGTCAATTCTCCGGCGGCCTTTTTCCCCAGAATAATCAAAATATCCCCTGAAAATTCTTCCTCGCCTGCGGCTTCTTTCTTGAAAGAAAAAGCTGAACTGATTCTCTTTTCGACACGTGGTTTTTTGTTTCTGACGATCAGGAAATTTTCTTGAGACACTTCTTCCCCCGCTTCCACTACTACCACACTCGCACCTAAATTCTCCAGATAAGACGCGAGCGTGCTGCCAAGTCCTAACACCCCTGAAGAATTCCGAATACTGATATTTGCTCCTTCATCAATTATGTCGCGATCAAAAAAGAGGTTTTTTATTAATTCCCCAGCTTCTTCGCTTTGCAGATTTGACACCCCCAAGGCAGCTAAGGAGATCGCGTCTTTTTCCTCAAACTTTGCGCTGCGCACCTTCCAAAACATACTTATTAATTCCCCAGTAGCAAAGTTAGTTTTTAAGGCTTTATTCATATCATTCTTTACTGAAAAGATTCTGAAGAAGAACCCTACGCTTTTTAATTGCTTGTAGGTATCTAACAAACCCTGAGCAGTAAAATTCAGACCCGCGTTCTCAAAAGCCAAATACCGATCCAAAACTACACCCAGCTGGCTACTTATTTGCTGACTTAGCGCATTTATTTCCCCACCCTTGAAAGATTTATTGGTTGATAACCTAAGCTTCTTATTCTTTGGCAGCTCCAGTAGTAGGAGGGTCAGACGTTTATCCACCGGTTCATAAGAAGCGATAGCAACGTCCTGTAACCAATTTTCTTTATACGAAATTAACAAGTAATTTGTTCGAAACGAAGTATCAAGTTCACTTACCTGCTTTTCGCCGTTTGGAAGTCTGGGAAAGGGGCTATTTAAATTTCGGTATATACTGGGGAGTTTCAGGACCAGATTCACCAAAACCAGTGTAACCAAAACTAGAATAACAAGCCTAATTAGCCTGTTTCTTCTTTTTTCTTTTCTTCTTCTTTCCCAAATCGGGATTCGGACAGGTTTTATTGCATCCATACCACGTGGATTAGAGGCTTTCCAGATTATTACTGCCTAGTTCTTCGAGATGTTCTTTGCGCAATACCCCTTCCTTCAAATCTTCAAAATCCCGCGTGAACAAGAATTTCTCGATTAAGTTGGAGCTAAGAATTCTAGGAATAATCACGTAAGAAGCACCTTGTTTGTAATAATCCATGGCTTGCGAAGGCAGGGGTGTGGTTACTACCAACGGAACTCTTCGCGGGAGATCTTTTACCTCGGCTAAAAGATTCTCCGTGTTTTCCTGCGAAGCTACAGTTGAGATTACCAGTTTTGGATTCTTGCCTATAGCCTTCTCAAAGATTTCAGAGTCGGCTATATCGCCGTATATTACCGGAACCTGCACCCGCTCGAGAGCCTTAACTACGTTTGGATTAAAATCCACTACCACGACCTCGTAACCTTTTTTCCTCAAGGTTTTGAGAAGATTTTGACCCATCCTTCCCGCACCAACCAAAACAACGTGATCAGAGAATTCCTTCTCCTCCCTGAAAGGTTCTTCAGAAAGTGTTTTCCGTTGGAAAATCTTCAAATATGGGGCAAGCACCTTATAGGTTTTAGACGAATGAATTATTGAATACGTTGAAAGCGCTATTGTAACTACGGCCACTGCAGTAACCACATTGACAACTTTTTCTCCAACCAGTTCCAACCGACTCCCCAGAGCAACGAATATGAGTGAAAACTCCGAAATCTGACCGCTGGTAACAGCAACATGAAAGGACGTCCGTCTCCTAAAACCCAAAACACCCATAATTATCATCATTATGAGTGGGTTTCCCACCAAAACAAATATGGAAAGGACGGCCACCAAGCCAGCTATTGAAAGTATAGTCGCGACAGAAAGCTTTAGACCCAAACTTAAAAAGAACAGAATGATAAAAAGGTTCCGCAGAGGGCGAATCCAAGATGCAATCTGCTGCTCTTCCCGCAAAGTAGCTAATCCAAGACCCGCCAAAAACGCTCCAATTTCTATTGAAAAACCTAAAGCTACGGACAAAGCTGCAAATATTAGCGCCCAGGAAATACTGGCTAAGAACAAAACCTCAGTATTTTTTGCCAATAAATCAAACACGCTTTGAAGCACGAAACGGTTCAAAAACAGGATTAGGCCGACCAAAAAGACACCTGCAAGCGCTGTCGATGTAAACTCTCCTATCTCAGCTCCCCCTCCCTTACCTAGCGAGGCTACAAAAATCAATGCGGCAACGCACACAAAATCTTGGACAATCAAATACCCAGTAGCAATATTTCCGTAAAGAGAGTTTAGATCTTTTTTTTGCTCCAAAAGTTTAATGACGATTATCGTACTGGAAAACGTAAGAGCAGCCGCTAAGTAAAGTGCTTCCCCGCTCGAAAAACCAAGCGCTCTGCCGAGGAAAAATCCAATAACAGTGGTGAACATTATCTGGCCAAGTCCCAGGTAGATTGCTGCCCGACCGATTTGTTTTATACTGGAAAATTTTAGTTCTAGGCCGATTAAAAATAAGGCAAACGCTATTCCCAGCTCAGCAAAAAAATCTAAAGTCGCACCAGAAGTTACTTCTTTAAAGATACCGCTACTAGCAGCTAAAATACCGACAAGCAAATAGGCCAACAAAACCGGTTGGCGCAATCTGCTGAAAATTGCAGCCAAAACAGCAGTTAATGTCAAAATAAGAGCGATATCGATAAAAATCGTGGTCATTTATTTTAGTCTATCACACAAATCGTCACAATCATGAGGAACCCCCACCTCTACCTATAGTAGCTTACGAAGAGATCGCTTGAGTGCTTCAGTAATTATTAGGAGCGAAGCGACGCGGTAGGTGCGCCGGCGCGTGCCTTATCTAAAATCTCTACTAATTTTCTAGGCAACGGGCTTACAAAACTAACTTTCTTCCCTGTTGCTGGCTGAGTAAACTCTAAACCTGTAGCGTGTAAAAATAACCGCGGAGCCGCTTTACCACCATAAAGCTTATCCCCAACCAGAGGGTGGCCGATAGATGAAAAATGCACCCTGATTTGATGAGTCCGCCCTGTTTTTGGCTCTACTTCAACTAGTGTGTAAAGAGCTCCGATATATTCCTTGACTTCGTAATCTGTTTCTGCCTCTCTACCTTCAGGCGAAATTGTAAACTTCTGCCGCTTTTTTCCATGTCTCGCAATAGGTTTCTTAATTTCGCCAAATCGAGGTTCCAGCTTCCCACCAACCAACGCCGAGTATCTTTTTGCCACTTTACGTTGCCTAAACTGGTTTTTTAAGCTCTCTAAAGCTATTTGGTTTTTTGCAATTACAATCAGGCCTGAAGTGCCCTTATCGAGACGGTGGGCTATTCCCGGCCGCAAATCCTCCCCTTGTCCGGGCAAGGAGGTTTTTTTGAAGTGATGCAGAAGAGCGTTGACCAGCGTTCCGCTCGGATGATCGCTGGTTGGGTGGACCACCATACCAGCTTCTTTATTGATTACCGCTATGTCGCTGTCTTCATGAACAATATTTAAGCGAGTAGCCTCCGGCAAAATCTTAGTGGGAACTGGAGGGGGCACTTCAATTCTTATCGTATCACCGCGCCTAACTTCGTAATCTGGATCAATCTTCCGGCCTCCCACCAATATAAAACCCTCTTTGATAGATCGTTTTACTTTGGAACGTGAGAGAGTTTTTAGCAGCTTTGTGAGGTATTTATCGATTCTTGCTTCTTTCGGCTTTATACGGACCTTTACTATCCTCATCCTTGGTTTTTAAGCAAGCCCATCCCTTAAGTTACTTTGCGGGGCCACCTTTAGTCAAGAAAATTTTGACCTCGGAGAGAACCTGATCTGGATTCATCGCACTCTTTATCAAATAACCGCTTGCCCCTAAATTAAAACCTTCTTTGATGATCGAGTCCTGCCCTAGGTTGGTTAGAAGAACAGTCGAGCCGTTTGGCTTTTCGGGCTTTTGTTTATTGACTCTCCGCAGGATTTCGAGACCATCAATCTTTGGTAGCATAATATCAAGGAGGACAAGATCATAACCTCCTTTTTGCATTTTAGCTAATCCCTCTTCACCATCGCTTGCTAAATCCACTTCGTAACCTTCTTCACGAAGAAGTTCATTATAGAGGTCTCTAAGAAACTGGTCGTCTTCAACAACTAATATTCGCTCAGCCATACATTAATATTGTATATCTATTTTTAACCGATGTAAAATACCTACCGTGTAGACATTTTATCACAGGCTAAGCACCCCTCATCAAGTATCTTTTTTTCAAAAATAATTTCAAGATTTACCGCTTTTGGTCTTGCAGTCTATACAAAACTTCGCGCTGAGCATTGCTTCTAGACGATCGGAACTAATTGTTTTACCGCAAGATTCACATATTCCATACTTACCGGATTCAATTTTCTCCAACGCCCCTTTTACTTCGGCAAGCCGGCTACGTAGTTCTATCCTTGTAGCAACAATCCTGTCGTGCCCCTCAGCATCCGTGACATCATCTTCAGCAGTGTTAGAAATATTTTGCTCGGTATCAAGCAGTGGGTCCTCGCTTTTGTAGATATCAAGCTGTTTCTCAAGATTTTCTTTTTCTCTAAGCAATTTTTCTTTCACTTCATCTGTACTCATTTTAAAAGTCTTAACCTCCTCAAAATTTTATTATTTAATCCAAAAATACCACGCATGAAGCCTCGTACGTCAGTCCTAAAATCTCTAATCTGAAAATAGTATAGAGCAACAATGGCAAGGCTTGCAATAGCAACACTCACCAGGACTGCCAAAGGAAGCGAAAAAACAAGGGTGCTTTCTGCCCGCAGTGGTTCAAGCCATGCCCGGGCCAAACTAGATAAAATTATAAAGACAAAGAAAATTTTACCGCTCTTCATGTTGGGAGAAGCTAGATTACGAAAATACAAAATATAAGAAATAGAAAATATTACCAGGTACGCCGCTGCTTCGTACAACTGAACCGGGTGCCTCCCTCCCACAATTTCTGGAAAACTAACAGCCCACGGTAAGGGAGTTTCTCTGCCGTAGTCAAGTCCGGCAAAAAAGGTACCAACCTTCCCCAAGACTAGTGCAGCAGACCCCGACAGCGCCGCAATATCCGCAATTTGAAAAAAAGACCATTTCCATATTCTGACAAAATAGAGGGCGACAACAAAAACTGCAACCAAAGACCCGTGGTAAGCAAAACCACCCTCCCAAAAAGCAAAGGCGCGGATTGGCTCGTCAGCGAAAAGGCCCCAATTTATCAGTAGATAGTAAGCTCTTCCACCAACCAAAGCCGCTACAAGAGAGATTACACTTAAATCAAGAAGTTTCTCTTCGTTGTACCCTTGACGTTTCCCTTCTCTCCACAGTATGAAAGTTGCTGCAAGATACGCCAAAGTCAGGAAAAACCCAAAGGAGTAAACTGTAATTGAACCAATACTAAACAAAACTGGAAACATAGTTAAGAATCAAAATTTAACTTATTTTGCTTTCTCCAAACCCTCGATTAGTTTTACGAGCGTTCTTACCCCAAATCCAGTTGGGCCCTTTGTAATGAACGGCTTTTCGTTCTCTATCCAAGCAGTACCGGCAATATCCAAATGTACCCAGTTGGTTTTATTCTTAACGAACTCCTGTAAAAATATTCCCCCAGCAATAGTACCAGCACTTGGATGCCCTTTGTATGCATTCGCGATATCTGCAATCTCACTCTTCAGCACCGTTTTGTATTCTTCGTACATGGGCAGTTGCCAGATCCTCTCCCCTGCTCGTTCGCTTGATTCCAGTACCTGGTCGATCCATGACTGCGGACTTCCCATCGCTGCTGCTGCCTCATTACCAAAAATAACTAAAACCGCACCTGTTAGAGTAGCAAGGTCAACAATTTTAGTCGCTCCAAGTTGTTGTGCATAAACCAAAGCATCGGCTAAAACAACCCTCCCCTCAGCATCCGTATTGGTTATTTCAATTGTTTTTCCGCTAAGGGAAGTAATTACATCATCCGGCTTGAGCGCTTTACCAGAAGGCATGTTTTCGGTGATTGGACAAACCATAATAACGTTGGCTTTTGGTTTGAGCTCCCCAACCACTCTCATCGTCCCGAAACAAGAAGCTGCTCCGGCCATATCCATTTTCATGTCGGTCAACTTATCTGAAGGTTTAAGAGAAAGTCCGCCGGTGTCAAAAGTGATTCCTTTTCCGCAGATTCCCAAATTTTGCCTGCCACCACCTCTATATTTTAAAACAACCATGTACGAAGGCTCATCACTACCTTGGGCAATCCCGACAAAAGCCCCCATACCTTTATCCTTCGCTTCCTGCTCATTTATTACCTCGATACCAAATTTGTAGTCTTTGGCTAATTTCCGCGCTTCTTCGACCATTCTTTTCGGGGTCATTACGTTTGGAGGCTCGCTAATTAATTTTCTTACCCAATTTGTAGCTTCTGACACTACCTGTGAATGTTTTACAGTTTGTTTATTTATATCGCCAATTAAAGTCAGCTCTGAAATTTCACTGGTTTCTTTTTTCGTTTTATAAAGACCTGGATCGTAGTTTGCAAGCCCTACCCCTTCAATTACTTCTTCAGCATTCACGCCTTCTCTCAAAGCTACAGCAAGGCTTTTTACACCAAGCTTGACTGCCCGTCTCGCAGCACTCCCAGCGATGTTCCTTGCAATTCTAGGTTCAAAATCCGCTCTTTTCCCAGCTCCCACCAAGAGAATACGAGACGATGGCACCTTCCCATGAGTATAGATGGAAGTAACTTCGTACGCCTTTCCTTTGAAATCTCCCAGTTTGATTGCTTCGCTTATTGAACTGGAAACGGCTTTGTCAAGTCTTGGCACTTCCCCACTTGGCTTTTCTCCTTCGAACAGAAAGACCGCAAGTGCGTCTGAATGAACCTTATACAATTTTTGGTCTGCAGTAGTTATTTTCATAAGAAGCTAAATTCTAACAAATGAAGCTGCTATTGACAAGTTTAATTAGCTTGGTGGATAATGAAGCCAATGCCTGATGGTACTGAATTCAAACCTCCAAAACCTGCCGTAGTTTATACAGCCCCGTTTCGTCTTAGTTGGAGAAACGTAATTCTAGGTACTTTAATGGGTGTACTGGTAATTGCGATCTTGGTTGGTGCCTATTTTGCTTACAACAAATATGGAGAAGATCCGCTTCCAAACAACCTTTTCCAAAAAACCTCCTCCCCTAGTGCCAAAACGGCTAGTCCCTCCGCTACCCCTACTACTCCCTCTGCACAACAAGAATAAAGTCTGCTTTTTATTTCAAGGAAAATTGTAGTTTAGATTGTTACTTCTTCAATTCTCTTTGGAGCTTTTGTAAGAGGTTTGTAGCCATCTTTCGTCACAAGTACCAGGTCTTCTATCCTTACCCCACCCCACCCCGGTATATAAATTCCCGGTTCGATCGTAATTACATTACCTACCGCAAGTTTGTTTTTCCTGCGCTCATTGACGTATGGTAATTCATGGACTTCCAGTCCTACTCCATGACCAAGGGCGTGACGGTAGCAATGTTTGGTGCTCTTTTCCAGAAATGCGCGGACTTTCTTATCGATTGTAGCAGCCCCCCTCCCAGCTTTTACTAGACTTAACGCCAGTTTCTGCGCGTCCAATACAAGATTGTAAATTCTCTTTTGCTCCCCACTTGGTTTTCCAACAAAAACAACTCTTGAAATATCGCAAACGTAGCCACGGTAGGAACAACCGTAGTCAAGTTGAACCTGATCGCCTTTTTTTATTTTAGCCCCTGTTGCACCCCAATGAGCCATTGAAGAGTTTTTCCCTGCCGCAACAATAAATGGATCCCAGGCCGCTTTTTCTGATCCCAGACCCCTCATGTACTGCTCTATTTCCCACGCAATTTCTTTTTCGCTCATTCCGGGGCGAATGAATTTCAATACATGTTTGAATGCTTTCTCCGCAATCAGAGTAGCTTTTCTGACGTTGGTGATTTCAGCATCGTTTTTTACGCTTCGAATTTCTTCAACTAAATGCGCTACTGGAACCAAGCGAACACTTTTTAGAAACTTTTTTATTCTTTGAAGAGAAAAAACACTAATGTGGTGAGACTCGTAGCCGATCCTTCGTAATTTCAAACCTTTAGTCAACCCTCGCAAGCTCGGTCCTATCCCCTCGTCTGTTTGAATAACTTTGAAACCAGTGCTCGCCAAAGCTGCATGTTCGGAGTACCGGGAATCAGTAAGTATGTAACCTTTTTTCCTGGTAACCAAGACAAAACCGGACTCAGTATCGCCTTTCCAACCAGTAAGGTAAAATTTATTACTTGGGGAAGAAATAAGGATGGCGTCAAGATTTCTTTTTCTTAGACGCCTTCTTACGTCGGCGAGCTTTTGTTTCAGAGTGAGCAGTTGTTGGTGCTTTGAACCTGTTTCTAACATTCAAATTAGCAAAAATTGCTTTTACTCCAGTGACAAGTACGAAACTTCTAACTAGCAAGCTGGGTCTTTTAATTACTTCTGGAATTTCTTTTTCTTCGGTCTCTTTCTGTTTCACTCCGCAATACGGGCAGCTAGTCCAAAACGGGTTAACCCTTTTTTGACAGGAAGAACACTCTACTGACAACTTCTCTGAGCAATTGGGGCAAAAAGCGAAGTCTCTTCGCACTGCTGCAAAACAAGTTGGACACGCCTGCAATTGAGTTTGTGAAGCCAAAATCGCTTCCTCCACCTCTCTTACGCGTCCTTCTTCTTTTGTAAAGGCCGGTCGCAATAAAAGGTAGATAGCAAAACCTAAGAATGCCCCAGTAGCAACGATCAAAACAGCACCGAACCGGTACAGTATGCTGTCAGTCCGTGCAGCAATATCCATCCATGTCCATATAACAAGCGCTGCCCAGAGAGCAAATATATAAGCGATCAGCAAAGTGATGGTCAGACTATTGGTCAAAAATGTAATGAAATCAGCTACCATTTCTATTTTTCCTTGGGCAAATATTTTGACAGGCTATATCTTAACTAGCACAAGAGAGTTTGACAAGCATACCATAAATAGCTTAAGATTTAAACCTAAAGATGCTATCAACACCTCATTTACTTGTTGGGGCGGCGATTGTTCACGCAGTTCCAAATCCTGCAATTTCTCTTCCAGCGGCTTTTGTAAGCCACTTTATCCTGGATGCGGCTCCCCATTGGGACGGTTCGCCAAAAGCCCCTTTTAGTAAAAAGATCGTTGGGGGCGTGGCTTTTGACTACATTTTCGGTGCCAGTTTAATTTTTATCATTACTCAAGGCGATCCACGCCAGGCTGTAATACTTCTAGGAGCGTTTTTGGCTACTTTGCCAGACTTCATTATGGCTTTTTCAAAACACGTAAAAACCCCACTTATTAAATTGCCCCTGATAGTGCGTTTCAACAAATATCACTCAAATATCCAGACTAACGTGAGATTTTCTCGCGGGGTACTTGCTTCCTTTATGGCTGGTTTAGCAGGACTAGCATTTTTGATCAGGTAGATTTGGTTCTTTCGACGTATTCGCCACTTCTTGTATCAACTTTGACCCTGTCTCCAGTTTTAATAAACAACGGCACCTTTACCCTCAAACCGTTTTCAAGTACCGCGTCTTTACTTGCTCCGGAAACCGTATCCCCTTTCACACTTGGGCCAGTCTCGGAAACTAACAGCGTAACCAATTTAGGAATTTCGAGGTTTAAAACAGCTTCGTCAGCAACAGATAATTCGTAGATTTCTCCTTCTTTTAAATATTTTTCTTTTCCGGTAGCTACCACCTTTGGCAAACCAAATTGTTCAAAAGTAGCCGGATCCATAAAAACAATGTTTTCCGCGTCGCTATATAAGAACTGGCCTTTTATCTTTGCAAGTTCTATCTCCTCTACTTTTTGTCCTGAGGTAAAAGTTTTTTCGATTATCGTACCGCCTTTGAGGTTTTTCACCTTAACACGAATGTTGGCAGCTCCCCTACCCATTTTGGTGTGTTTGTAACTAGCTACCTCCCAAATTCCTTGAGAATCTTTAAATGTTGTACCTGCACGTAGCTCTGTAACGTTTAACATAAATAAATGGTGCCGAGGGAGGGAGTCGAACCCTCATGGAGCAAAGCCCCACGGGTTTTTGAGACCCGCGCGTCTACCATTCCGCCACCTCGGCAAGTAATTTCAAATTATATAACTTTGAGCCTATTTTTTCAATTGCCGGCCAACCAAAAACCTGCTAAGGTTGCGGTGTGGAACCCTCCTGGAAAGAACTTTTGGTGATTCTTGTTTTGGCTGTTTTAACAACCGGATTAAGTTGGTTTCCAACAAAGGCCAAAATTATTCACTGCGTACCTCTTGAGTTTGGTTCGTTTTAAAAAGACTGGTTAAAAACCGCTGGGAGGATCCTATTCCATGTGATAAAATGATTAACTAATGGGATTTAAAGAAACCGCAAAAAATAGGCATTCTATACGCGCTTATCTAACGAAAGAGCTCGAAGAAGAAAAATTGAATCTGATTTTAGAATCTGCAGGGGTAGCTCCATCGGCTGGTAATCTCCAGGCCTACAAGATTTTTGTAATTAAAGAAAGGCAGGCAAAACAACAAATCGCTGCCGCAGCAAACGATCAAGATTTTGTCGGAGAGGCAGCCGTAGTTTTAATTTTTTGCCAAGACGCGTATCAATCAGCAAAAAAATATAGCGCGCGAGGAGAAAAGCTCTATTCCATACAAGATGCCACCATTGCGTGCGCGTATGCTCAACTTGCTGCTAATGATCTGGGACTTGGCACATGTTGGGTCGGTGCTTTTGATGAAGAAAAGGTAAAAAGAACTGTACACATCCCTCAAACATTAAGGCCAGTCGCCCTCTTGCCTATTGGTTACCCGGCTGAAAGTCCAAAAATCAAAGACCGCCGGCCTTTAAGTGAGCTAGTGGTGAAAAGATAGGAAAAAGGTCGAGGAGGCAGGCAGATACCTCCTCAGATGTTGAAAGACGGACCTCTCCCCATCATTACCCAACCTACACTACCACCGATCAGTTTTTCCATATTTCTAGTAAGGCCTCCCGAACTCTTTCTCCGTCGACGAGCATGTCAACAACATAGAAGCTTCGCCCTTCGACTTCGATCCCGAAGCATACATTTACCGCCTGCGCTCCTGACACTCTTGTAGCTCCATTGAAGGATTCTACCTCACCCGAAATCCGGTCAAACTCCTCAGGAGAGAGTCTTACAAAAGCGATGGTACCCTCAGTCGTCATCAGGCAGCAATTGAAAGCAACGCCCATGATCTCCTCCTCTCGGAAACAATATAGCGGAAAGGTATCACCTTGGTTATTTCTTTGTCAAATAAGAAAAAGTTTATTTGCGGGTTTTCTCTACACCGTAGAAGCGGCGGCGCTCCCCTACGAAGCGTAGGTCAAGCTCTCCTAGAGGGCCGTTGCGGTGTTTGGAAACAGAAAGTTTAATATTCCCCAGATCATCTTGATTCTCGCGGTAAATAAACATTACAACGTCGGCGTCTTGTTCAATAGCACCAGACTCTCGCAGGTCCGCAAGCTGCGGAATTTTTGCTTGACGGCTCTCTACTGCTCGAGAAAGCTGAGAGATAGCCAGAACTGGAATGTTTAGCTCACGGGCAAGATTTTTCAAAGCTTGCGATATTTCTGATACCTCTTGCACTCTATTCTCTAAATTACGTCCCCGTATAAGCTGCATGTAATCAACAATAAGAAATTGCAGCCCTTTTTCTAGTTGAAGTCTTCGTGCTTTAGTACGAATTTCCATAATGCTTATTCCTGGCGTGTCGTCTATATAGATTGGTGCTTCAGCTAGTGTTCCCATTGATGTGGAGATTACTTCGAAATCGCTCTCTGAGAGGTTGCCGGTGGTAATTTTCCAAGCATCGATATCACTTTGCGATGCAAGCATTAGATCCACCAGCTGTGCTTTGCTCATTTCGAGTGAAAAGATACCAACTGGAATTTTTTCATTCACTCCAACGTGTTCAGCAATATTCATTGCTAGTGTTGTTTTACCTATACTTGGTCGGGCCGCTAAAATCAATAAGTTTGCCTGTTGCATCCCGGAAAGCTTCTTATCAATATCGCCAAAGCCTGTCGGGATACCACGAAGTCCCGTCCCTTTTCGGTGAAGTTCGTCAAGCCGATCAAAACTTTCGGCAAGTGCTTCACGTAGAGTAATGAAATTTTGACGCAAGTGTTGTTGACTAATGCCAAAAAGAGTGGTCTCTGCAAATTCGAGTAGTTCTTTTGCATCTGCATCCGGATCAAACGCGGCCTCGCTTATCGTCCCCGCCGAAGAAATAAGGGCTCTTTTGGTCGCTGATTCCCTTACAAGTGTCGCGTAATGTTCTATGTGGCCGCTAGTTGGAACAGAATTTACCAGCGTGGTCAAATAACTAGCGCCACCAACTTCTTCAAATTTTCCGGCTTTTTTCAGCTCCTCCGTCAAAGTAACCAAATCCGCCGGCAGTCTCTTTTCGTAAAGAGCCAGGACCGACCGAAAAATTTCAGCGTGTCTTTCCTGGTAAAAATGGTCTGGAGTAACGCTCTCGGCAATTTTCACAATGGCGTCTTTATCAATCAAGAGCGCCCCAAGCACCCCAACTTCCGCCTCCACACTTTGAGGAGGAATCCTACCGGCAGGAGATTCTTTTTCAATTTTTCTACTTACCATTGTTTTTGTACCAGGCATTGATCAAACTCTATTTAGAAGAACAACCGCCAGTTCTTCTGGCAACTTTTCTTTTGAAATTGTCAATTTGTCGCTGGCCGGAGCCTTTTCAGCACCCATTTCTTTTAGGAATTTTTCTGCTGGTTCCAATTTTAAGTTACTCCCCTCCTCGTGATAGTGCATCGGAATAACTATTTTTGGTTCAAGTTCCGAAACGATTTTCGACGCGACTGTCGTGTCGATAGTATAAACACCACCGACTGGTACAAACAATATATCAACACTATTGACACGCTCCATTTGCCCATTCGTCAGTTCATTTTGCCCTAGATCCCCAAGATGGCAAATCCAAAGCCCATCGATCTTTACATTGAAGATGATATTTTTCCCTCTTTCTCCTCCTTCTTTTGTGTCATGGAAAGAAGGAATACCAGTGATTTTTACTCCCTTTATTTCATATTCGCCTGGCCCATCAACAATAAATAGTTCTCCGTCCACTAGGTTGGTAGCATTGTGGTCACGGTGATTGTGGCTAATTGTTAATATATCGGCGGTTGTTTTTGGAAATTTCAAACCAATACTTTCTTCATACGGGTCAGTAACAACAACCGCTTTCTTCCCTTTTATCTTGAACGAGGAGTGCCCTAGATGTGTAATATCCATACCAAAGAATACTACCACAGAAAAAATCTAGTGACAAGAATATCAAAAAGAGTGTTGACAAGAAAAAGTACTTTATCTAAGATGGATAATGCTTATGGATACGCAAGGCCGTTCAGGTACCCCCAAACTTTTAGTTTTGATAATAGGTGTTGCAATTGGTCTACTAGTGGCAGCTGCGGTAGCTTTTGTGAAAGTAGGACTTGATTCACGTGGCGGAGACTCCCAAGTTACGACGGAGATCGCTGGAATCCTTTTGTCAGTGAGCTCACCCAATGAAGGAGATATTACCTCCGACAAAAAGGTAACTATAAAAGGGTCCACTGGCAAAGATGCGGTCGTTGCAATCATCGGTGGAACCGAGGATCAAATTGGAGAAACAAAGGATGGGAAATTTTCTATAGGAATTAATTTAGCAGAGGGAGAAAATGAAATAGCGGTTTATGCTTTTGACCCTAGCACCGGAGCATCTGCACAAGATTCGCTGAATCTCTTGTATTTAGATGAGCAATTGGCTAACTTAAATGTATCAGTCGCTTCTTTTCACGAGATCTTGGCAGAGAAAAAAACTGACAAGATTGAA
>SDBT01006504.1_pt1 | contig 19367 bp, 11 predicted proteins | sample 2277101 | NCBI WGS metagenome assembly SDBT01 (sample SAMN10404973, study PRJNA504765) | marine sediment metagenome | isolation source: marine sediment core GS10_PC15, 103 cmbsf | place: Arctic Ocean: Southern Knipovich Ridge | collected 2010 | reverse complement strand
TTAAATCCGACACGGTGGAAGATCCTTTCAGGTTGACATATAAGAAGTAGCGACGCGATTAATCGCGTCGTTACATTAATCAATTTTTAAAATTAATTCGTGAAATTCGTGAAATTCGTGGACTTCTTTTTTTTGATTGCAGCCTCGTGCTGCGGTATGAATTAATCAGGTTAAATAATTATCTTAAGTCGAAATTACTTTTTAATCTTATATCCTGAGATGAACTTCCAAGAAAAATTTGATACGTTCCCTTTCCGGTTATCCACTTTCTACTATTAATGTCATAAAAAGACATAGCACTTTTGTCCAGCATGAAACGAACCTTTTTTGTTTCTCCCGGATGTAAACTGACCCGTGAGAACCCCTTCAGGCCTTTAATAGGGTCATCGGGATTCTGTACGTAGAGTTGTATGATTTCATCGCCGCTTCTTTCACCCATGTTTATTATTGTAAGACTCACCTGTACAATATCTTTTCCCTCTACTTTCAGAGATTCAATTTCTAAGTCATCATAGTTAAAACTGGTATAAGAAAGTCCGTATCCAAATGGAAAAAGCGGCTCTTTCTTCACCTTATCAAAATGACGATAGCCAACATTCCTTCCTTCTGAATAGTGAACGGATTCTTTTGGACCAGGATAAGTGTTATAGACAGGTGAATCTTCCCACTTTTTAATAAATGTCAGGGGCAGTTTACCAGAGGGATTCACCTCACCGAAGATAATATCGGCCAGGGCGCGTCCACCTTCCTGACCCGGATAGAAAGCCTCAATAATCACTGGCACCTGCTCAATCCAGTCATTCATCAATATTGGCGTGGCGTTGTTCAGGATAACGATGGTATTCGGATTCGCATTTGCTACGCTGGTAATAAGTTCTATTTGATCTTTAGGTAAAGATAAATCCTCACGATCATTACCCTCGCCCTCAAGGGTTTCTCTTAAGCCGGCACAAATAATAGCCACATCTGCTTCTGCAGCAGCTGCCACAGCTTGTTCTATTTCGTTTCCCTGTCCATAATATACGAGTCCAAGATGGGCTTCGCAGGTTCCGACATTTTCAAAAAATTCAACCTGTATATCATAGTGCCGGCCTTCCTCCAGAGTAATATAGATAGATCGCAATGAACTGGCTTTATCGACTATCCAGGAATCGATGACAAGATCTCCCTCAAAGAAAAGCCGGCAGCCATTATCGCTCATAACACCTAATTCATAAACACCACTCCCGGGGGAAATAAATGTGCCTGTCCATCTGGCAGAAAAGAGATCCTCCTTCACAATACCCGGGGCTGGAGATTCAGCATCCCAACTGAAATCAACCTGTTTATCAATCCTGGTCAACACCGGCTCACCTTCCAGTTCACGATTGTTGAAATACTCACCAAGCAGACCATGGTCGCCCGCTTTTCCTCCTGGAGGAATCAGCAGAGCTGAGTCAATCGCCGGTAAGGAGAGTCGTTTTAATCTACCCCCCTTAATAAATTTAACGGGCACTTCATTCCCGAGTTTTTCTTGTATTCCCTGCAATGGTGAGATCGTATAATGGGCGTTCAGGTATCCACTACCCCCACCAAATATCCGCGCCTCATCCGCATTAGGACCAATAACAGCGATTGATTTTATTTTCGTTTTATCTAAAGGCAATAATTGATTTTCATTTTTAAGCAGGACGATACTTTTCCGCGCGACTTCCAGAGCTAAGGCCCGGCGCTCTTCCGTATCTGTCAGACCACCATAAGCTGCAACCGATTCATCAAACAATCCCGCCTCAAGCATCACACGAATCAGGCGGCGCACCTTGTCATCGATAATTTCCTCAGAGACCTCCCCGCTTTGTAATGCACGGTTCAAGTCGTCTCCAAAAAACTGTCCGTCCGGCATCTCCAGGTCAAGACCCGCCTGCGCTGTTTGAATCGTGTTATGGACACCACCCCAGTCGGAGACGACAAAGCCTGAGAAACCCCACTCATCCTTTAAAACATCGGTTAATAAATATTTACTGGAACCGCAATATTCTCCACGAAATTTATTGTAGGCGCTCATCACCGACCAGACGCCGGCCTCCTGTATAGAGGCTTTAAAGGCCGGAAAATAAATCTCTCGTAATGTACGTTCATCAACTGTCACGTCAACGACACCGCGATTCCATTCCTGATTATTCACCGCTAGGTGCTTGACGCAACAAATGACCCGTTGGCCCTGGACACCTTTGATATAAGCCACTGCCATTCGGGACATGAGATAGGGATCCTCGCCAAAACTCTCGAATGTTCTTCCGCCATGCGGAACGCGGGCGATATTCACACAGGGACCGAGCAGCATGTTATAGCCCAAAGCCCGTGTCTCCTGACCAAGGGCAACGCCAACCCTTTTTATCAGCAAAGTATCCCAGGTTGCCGCCATATTGATGCTGGCCGAATAATTTGTTGCTCTTCCTTTACCGTTTGGTCCCAGCGGGCCGTCGGTCATGACAATTCGCGGTAAGTCGAGACGGATATTGCCTTTAGTCATGAAACCTTCGCCACTTATCAGATCTACTTTTTCAGCCAGGGTCATGCGGGAAAGAAGATCATTTACCCTGGTTTCAGTCGGTAAGGCCGGATTTTTATAAGATGGGATATCCCTATCTGTTGCTAATTGCCGGTTTTCAAATTCCTTTTTTATACCGTTATAGTACTGTTTATAGTCCCGATACAGTTTTACGGTTGCTTCGCCACCCGGTTTGCGTGACATCCAGTGCGCATTCATAAGGCCGGAGAACTGGAAACAAAGTATTTTCTCAAAATTCGGAAAACGGGTCAGATCGCTGATTAAGCCGTCAACAGGACGCGGGTAGAGTTCACCATATTCACCAAAAAGAAACGTTTCCAGATCCATCCAGAAATGCGTGCCAGCGTCATCACATAATTTTTGCAGTATAGCGGCGGCTTCCTCACCGCTCATATCATCATCCGGCGGGCGATGAAATCCGAAAGGGCATAAAATATCCAGATTTTCTAACAGTTTGGGATAGATATCCAACGCCTGGTCAACATAATGGCTGTTCGAGGCCAGCATCAACGGTTTATCCGGTGCCATACTGCGTACATATGCTCTAAACTCTTTAAAAAAGTGTACAATATTATCGTGATGCCTTTTTTTAATAGATTCATCTTTTTTCTCAGGAGAAAGCCAGCCATGAATCTCTTCCGAGACATACCAACCATAAAATGACTTGTGATGGCCGTACCGTTCCCATAATTCTGAGGCGACTTTTTTATGCCATTGCAGTGATCCCTCCGAGAAATCAAACCAGGCATAGAGACCTACCGGGACAAAAACGAACATCCCATACTCATCAGCTGCCCTTAAAACTGCTTCCAGTGGATCATCTGATTCTATGGACATCCTCCCCGGAAATAATTTCGAAGGATAAAAAGCTTTACCCTGGTATCCCCGATCCTCCATGGAATGCGCATCCACATATTCCTGATTACGAAATAATTCCTGAATGACAATAACATTCATACCGGTTTCATTCATAGCACGGACCAATTCCCGCCATTGAGTATCGGTCATTTTGACCAGCTCGTCGTTCCATAAAAGACCTTCATTCCCCCACATATAAAAACCGTTCCAGGCACCGTTAATAATACCTGTAGAACGATTATCACTGCTATAGATTTTCAACGGTTGAACGACAGACCAAACAGTGTCGCCGGATTTTGCCACCAGAATAATCTGATGATCTCCGCTATTATTTTTTGTATCCCATCGGAAATAAATTCCCTGTGCAGATCGGGCCGGGATCAGGATCGTTTCATTGTGCAGCAGCGCAGACTCTTTTTCTTCATTCAGAAAAAGTCTAACTTCAACTTTTATTGGATCATTGCTCTGATTATTGACTGCACCATGTATAGAGAGGGTTATTTTGTCACTGACCGGAGACGGTGGTATTAAAGTCAGACTGGAAGATATTGGTGGATTTTCAGATATAGCAGTTGTTACAGAAATCAGTATTAAGCATAATATGCAAAAAAAAGTCTTTAAAATAATCTCAAACTTTCTCATTTGATAATCCCTCATTCTTATAGTTTTCATTGTTTATTTTTAGTCTGATTAATTCATAACGCAGCGGTTCTGCAATCAAAAAAAAGAAGTCCCGCCCGCCTCGGGCGGGGGCAAGCACGAATTACACGAATTAACACGGATTACTTATCCGCAATGACGCAGAGTTCCTCAGAGTTAAGAATAATAATTTCTCAGCGTTCTCAGCGAACTCTGCGTTTAGTAAATATTCTAAGTTTGGGTTCCTATTTATTTGGGGCCGAATTTGGAAACCAGCCGACAAGGAAATCTTTAAGCGTACCTTCATAAAATGCTTCAGCAAGAAATTCCATGCCCTGCTGATTTCCCCAGGAATAATTAATGATTACCTTACCCTTAAATTCACAAAAATCAATATCTGAATTATTTATATTAACGGCTTCTGAGATATCCTGTTTCTGTTCTGCCTTCAACTTTGGATTGGCAATCTTTTTATCATCCTCTGATGCCCGCAATACGGGATTCAGTGGACTGGACTCCCAGGTAATCAGATCCTTTGAACGGACGACATAGGTTTCATAATGATGTGAACCATCCCGTTTTAAATCTTCCAGATAAAAATTATAATAATAACCATCCAGATACCGCAGACAATGGGGTGCCGTATAACGGTCTTTGGCAAAATTGTGGTCTGGTGGGGTTATTTCCCACTGCCGTAGATCTTTTGACATAGCAAAACGGGCGGTAAATCTTTTGCCCACTTCTTCCTCTGGTTTACCCAATTCATACATCAGCACATAGTGATCATCCGCTTTGCACATGGATGTGTTAAAAATACCATATCCTGGCAAATTGAGAACCGTCCAGTCAATCCAGTTTTTCATATCCGTTGAAGCGAATATCCGAATGCGTTCACCATCCCATATATCAACACCGGTAACATAAACCGTGTCACCCTCAACAAAGGCGCTACCCAGGTGATATCCTTTGGCGAATGGCGTGGTCGGTTCTCCCGTTTCATTGTCGATAAAGCGAAAATAGGCGTCACCACTTTGATTCGGATTATAGCGCTCGCGGACATATTCAAAGCGATACAATCTTCCCTTAAAAACCACCGGAGAAGTTTCGACCAGATCGCAATCAATGGTACCGAGTTTTTTGATAAATGGTCGTTTTATTTCATTTTTTGGTGGTGTATTTGTACAGGATGAAAAAAGAATAATTATCAGAAATGATGAGAAAACGACACTGCTGAATCTCATTCCAGAACCCTTTCTTTATAAAGGTAGAATTAATTATCCAGGCTAAGATCAATTTTACAATATTAAGCAAAATATTTCCAAAATGGAATGATGTTTATATGATCGAATGTTTCTTCTTGATCATTGGGGTGATTTCACCCTGTATGGCTAATTGACGCATGGCGTATAACGGCCGCCTTGCACGGCGACTTTGCTCTACGCCTACACATATTCAGTGAAGAGACGCAGGTAGGTGCGATACTCCTTCAGCGAAACGGATGGCGGTGTCTGATGGTCAACGCTTGGAATGAAACCGCCTGTTTTCATTAGGGGGCGCAGACGTTCAAACTCCTGGCGTATGGCTGTCTCGCCTTTATTCATAATCATCTTGTCGTAGTGCCCAATCATCCTCAGGTTTGGAAACTCCTCCCGCAGCGCCATAGCATCGACACCAGCCTGCCGCTCCAGCGGAAGCACACCCTCTATCCCGTTGTCCAACAGCCACGGAACAAGGAGCGTTACATCACCATCTGTATCCACAATAGTGAGCATTCCCATCTCCTTCGCCCGGGCAAGCATCTTCTCGTAATAGGGCGTCAGATACTCATCCATCAAGTCCCGTGAAATCATCGGCCCGTTGTTGTAGGACATGTCTTCCGCCACTGTCATGAACGTCGGATATCCTGTCTTCTCAATTTGTCCCAGCAAACGCAGATTGAAGTCCAGCAGGTCGTGGTTGATCCTATGCAGAAGTTCCGGCTGCTCATAAAACGCCAGCATTAACTTGGAAAACCCCAGTAATGTGCGGGGAAACCAGAAGAAGCCTTCCAGGGTGATCCATACTACCACGTCGCCTCTATGCTGTCGTTCTATCCAGGGCCTCATCCCCTCAATGGCTTCGCTGTGGTCCGGAAACAGGTTCGCACGATGTTTCATATAGTCGTCCATGTTTGAGACAATGCCTTCTACATGATGCTGCTCGGCCTCAATTGTAGAATCTGTTGTGCTGAACCAGAATTGCTTATAGGGATCCAGCCCTAAGTATTCATGTATTTGAAAAATGTCCGTCAGATCAGCAGGCAAGCCCTCGCCATGCCAACGCTCAATAGTCTTGTCCCACCACATGGCCCATTCCCAAACCGGCAGGCGATCAACCTCTTGAAAATTCATTACAGCGCGAAATCTTTCGACATGATTCATTTCTGTTCCTATGATTTGTGTGTACTCCACGGGAAAGCGTTTTGTGGCGCAAGTCACTTTAGGGTAATATGTTAATGATTTATCTTTTCAATAAATTCGCTCAAAATCTTCCGGTAGATTATTTTGAAATTCTACAACTTTTTTCACTTCTTTGAATTCAAGCCCTTGGCAGTGCGGTCTTCGAGCGGGGGAGCTGGTGTCATCTGAGGTGGATTCGTTTTCAATAGTTTCAACACTTCTTCCACCACCTTTTCGATTTGTGGATCACGGCCCTGAACTAGAATATTGGGATCATCCCACACTTCAAAGTCCGGGGACACACCTTCCCCTTCCCAAAACCAGTGCCCGTCATTGTCATAAAGCCGGCCGCCAGGCACAGTAATCCCGCCTCCATCGATCAACACCGGTGACCGGTAGCTGGTCCTACCAGGATACCCAATGTACGCTCGCCCACGATGGGTCCGGCTTCCAACTCCTGAAACGCCCATGGCAGGCCATCGCCTCCGGAACCTGCCCAGCCGTTGATCAGCATCCCCAGCGGTCCGGTGTTGGTTTTGATCGGCCAGGTATGATCTTTCCCATATCGCCAATGCAAATTGTACACGACCGGTCGCTGAAGCAATTCCAGAAAACGATCGGCTAACTGCCCGCCGCCGTTAAAGCGCTCATCGATGATAAATCCTTTTTTATCCAGCTGGCCGTAATACATTCGCACCAGTTCTAATTGTCCGCGACTACCGGTATTAGACATGTATACATACCCGAGCTGACCATTCGAAAGTTTATCCACCATCTTTCGGTTATTTTCAATCCATTCCAGGTAACGGAGATTTATCTCCTCACTCTTCGTTAGGCATCTGATGACAAATTGTTTGCTATCCTTTTTTTTACCTGAACGGCTGATGGTCAGGGAAACCGTTTTTCCCGAAAGTCCCTCAAAGGCGGCATACGGATCTTTTCCGGGATCCAGGGCCACTCTATTTACTGATAAAATATAATCACCCGTTTTCACATCCACGCCGGGTTGATCGAACGGTGACCGCACTTCCGTATCCCATACTGCCGGAGTAACAATGCGTTTGATCCGGTACAGATTGTTATTCATTTCCCAATCGATCCCCAGGAATCCGTTAATACGGGAGGAGACACGCTCTGCATCTCCGCCAAACGTATAGGTGTGCCCGGCACTGAGTTCTGCAGCCAAATTCGACTGAAGATTGCTCACATCCCAGCGGGTGCGGGCGTCTTTTATCAAAGCACCGTAACGGTCTCGCAAGGTCTTCCAATCGACCTGATGCATATTTGGATCGTAAAAAAAATCTCGGTACCTGCGCCAGGTATCCACGAATATTTGACGCCACTCTTCACGGGGAACAAGATCCATCACCAGGCCATCAATAGGAATTGGTTTCTCAATCTTTTGCTCTGGTTCCGGTTTGATAATCCCGTACTTGTCTTTGCTTCTCACTAACAGGGATTTACCATCCGATGTGGCCACAACACGTTTTACATCAGAAATGATCGTTTCTTCCTCCCGCTTTTCCAGATCATAATAGATCAGTGACGATTCTTTTTCGCCTGATCCCGTATTTGGGAGCCTCAAGTAGACTAATTTACCTTTGAAAGGTAACAGCCCCCCAATGTTACCTGCTTTGATCGACAGGATAGTGAGTCTGGCCTCCATATTATCAAAATCCACTTCAACGACAACCCCGGACGTATCCTTTTCTGATTTGTCTTCTTCTTTTGATTCTTTTTCATTTTCTTTTACTGATTTCTCTTCATCCTGTTTTACTTCATCATTTTTCGGATGGAGCAGCGAAGGTACGTTTTTGGTAAGACTTAACGAAGCAATTTGTGTGGCGTTGGGATATACCCAGGTACCATCACCCATATCCGAGTAGGCGGCGGACAGGCTGCGATTGGTGAGGTAAAACAGGTATTTACCGTCCGTACTGAAAACGGGGTCTGAATCTTCATAAAAACCGCTGGTGGCCTGATGAGATTTTCGATTCTCAACATTATAAAGGAGGATGGTATTATTGGCGTTGTCCCTTCCTTGACTAAATGCAATCCACTTTGAATCAGGAGACCAGGCAATGGAATAGCCAAAGAGATCCCCATGTCCCACATTCCAAATTGTATTACCGGCTACTGTCACCTTCTTACTTTCCACGTCCAGGATCGAGATGTCATTGGTCTCATCAATGAATGCCAGTTTCTTACTGTTCGGTGACCAAAACAAGGTATAACCAAATCCTTTCTTTCGCCTGGTCAATTGTTTCGGTTCCGAACTGCCATCACTCGCCTGTAGATAGATCTCGTATTCTCCGGACTGGTCGCTCCAATAAGCAATATACTTACCATCCGGCGACCATGCAGGATCATGATCGAAGGCTCCACTACTTCGTGTCATATTGATGACATAACCTTCAAGAACAGGTATGTTAAACAATTCACCACGAGCCTCGAATACAATGCGCTTTCCCTCGGGGCCAGCAGTCATATTACTGATATTTTTGCTAACATCCTGCGATCGCGGCATTTCCACGGACAAATCGCTGACAATATTTACTGTTACCGGCTTGTGTTGTTGGGTAGCCAGTTCCATCAAATACAATTTTCCACCAGCTTCGAAAACAAGATCCCGAGAGCCGGCCGACATAAATGTAATATCAAAATCATCGAATCTTGTGATTTGTGACGACATTTTCGTTTTTGTATCATAGACCCAGATGTTGAGGCGCATATTCTTTGCCTGATCCGACAGGAAGTAAACTTTATCACCCACCCAGGCAGGCTTGCCATCATTTGCATGATTGTTGGTGACGTTTTCAGCGGTATTATTCCGCAGGTCATAGATGATGATATCCGAGGCAAGACCTCCGCGATAACGTTTGAATGGATAGTTTTCTGTAATTTTGGTAATGTAAGACAGATAATTTCCATCCGGTGAATAGCTCGCCAGTTCTGCGTAAGGGACTGTTAATTTTTCGGGGAACCCACCGTCCTTGCTTACCAAATAGAGATGCCGGATGCGCTGACGGCCACTTTCGCGCCCTGATGCATATAAGAGGCGCTCTCCATCAGGATGCCAATCGATCATCCGGTCTGAAAATGACTGATAGGTTACCCGGGTAGGCACGCCCCCAAGGGCCGGCATAACATACACGTCCTCGTTTCCGTTATAATTGGCCGTGAAAGCGATAGACTTGCCGTCTGGCGAAAAACGCGGCCAGGATTCCTCACCGGGTGAGTGCGTAACCTGAATAGCAGAACCTCCAGTCTTGGGCATGATCCAAATATCGCCTCCATAGACAAAGGTAATTTGTGTATCTGATACATCCATATAGCGCATAAGTTTAGCGCTAATCTGGCCATACGTGTTGTTGAATAGAAATAAAACACTAATTAACAAAAGAATCTTTTTCATATTAACTCCTTTATCCAAATATAATATCCGGTTTGGCGCAGATTATTCGCGATCCCTAATGGTCTTGATGTATGAGCTAAAAAATTGCCGTCAGGCATTACTAATATTTTTTTCTTCATTTAAGAATTCTTTAAATATTAAGTGATAGAGCACATATAACGGCTAGCGGTTATCGGACGCGAACGCCCTTCACGTCGCGGTGAAACCGGAACGCGTTTGCACGCTCACACAATCTAACCTTATTCGTTAGCATTACGCTGGAAACAAATTACATTATGGTAAAAATGATTTGAAATTAATGTGTTTACTCATCAAATCGAAATGCTTATCAAAAGTATATAAAACTATATCATTCTGAATCACATTATCGATAATAATCAAATCTGGTATTCCAACTTTTTTTATACCGTTTAAAAGACAAATAGTCTGATATTTTATTACAACTTCCCAATTTATGGTTAAAGGAATTTTTTTAATTTCTCTAAGTAACTTGATTAATTTAAAATGACCATTATAATGTAGGATAGGTATCAATTCAGAGAGAATAAGATGATTTGTACATAAAATATTTTCATCTATAAATGAATTCAGTATTTCAGAATTTTCACCACCTCTGAAATAATCAATCCAAACCGAATTGTCAATTAGGATATTCAATGTCGTTTTCTCAATATATCAAGATTAATTTCTATTTCTAATTGACCTCGATAACTCTTTAATTTTTGAAGTTTATTTTTCCGGATAATATTTTCGAGGGCAAATTTTATTACTTCTGTTTTCGTCCGAGCGTGAGTTAATTTCATCGCTTCAGTTAAAAGATTCTCAGGAATATCTAAAGTAGTTCGCATTTTTGTTTCCTCATATATTTATGCATACGATACAAAATATGTTATGCATATTCAAGGGAAATAGTTAAGTCATTTATATGAGTAATTCCTAATTCCTTTTTCTGACTTTGTCATGTGCCAAGATATAACTGCTTTCATAGATTGAATGACAAATAAGAAAATGGGACAATATGACAGTTTTTCTTATCACAATTTCTGTGCCAAAAATCAAGTTATATTATATAGAAAATTGATGAAGATGGTATTAAAGTGTTAAATTAATTTTATTGTATATTTTGGAAATGTGAAGTATTATTCACATTTTTTTATTCCTGGATTTGGAAGCTACCAAATTAAAATCTGGTATATAAAAAAAATTGGATATAATTTTAACTATATGATGATATAAATTAAGATTTAAGGATTAATTATTGAAAAATAATCATTTTATTTGGATTCTTATTCTATCAGCATTTTTTCTGCGTATTGTTGGGATTTTTGATGGATTACCCGCGGCTTATAATTCCACTGAATACTTCCTTGCCAAAACAGCTTTAAGTATGGGGGCCCGACAATCGCTCGATCCATTAATATATATTTACCCTACGCTCTACACTTATTTGTTATTGTCACTATATATGATTCTATATCTTATAGGAAATTTGCTAGGTATCTTTATTGATTCAATAGATTTTGCAATTCAATTTTTAACCGATCCTTCTATATTCTATCTAACCGGTAGAATTATCAATGTTCTCGTGTCGCTTCTCACTATTGTCATTTTCTATAAACTTTCGCGGAGAATATTTGGTGAGACTACCGCCCGCTTTGCTGCGCTTATTGCAGCATTGATGTATCATTTTGTACAATTTAGTCGCTTTGCTGTACCCGATACATTATTGATCTTTTTCTCAACTGTGGCCACATTGTTGATTCTACAAACCTATTATCATCCCTCTCAAAAAAATTATGCGCTGTCAGGGTTGTTTATCGGGCTTGCTATCGGTACCAAATATAATGCAGGATTTTTAATACTGGGACTGCTAATGGTTTATATATTGCACCGGATAGAACACAGACAGACAAAGTTCTGGCAAAATAGTCTAGCAGGTTTTTTATCATTATTTATCGGGTTCTTTATTTTTAATCCTTTATGGTTACTAAAATTTTCTGATTTCTTTGAGGGATACAGACTTATGTCAGCTCAAATGAGTACAGCCGTGTCCCTTGATTATGGAAAAAACTACATCTGGGAAATTAGTGAGATCATCAAGAGTGAACTCCTTATTGGCGTTGGATTTTTTCTGGCCAGCCTGGTCGCGGTTATTAAAAGAAAGCCGGTTCATTTAATTTTGCTTGTCCCTGTACTCGCTACTTTCATCTATGTCGGTAGCTGGCAAAAAAAGGGTATTGATTACTTGTTTGCTGTTTTCCCGGCATGGATTATTATGTTCAGTTTGTGGTTAGATAAGTTATCGGCAAAGATTAAAAACAGAAAATTTTTAAAAGCCCTACTTTTCATAGTACTATTTGTACCACCGTTATTGATGAATATCTATCAAGATGTGATTTCCCTGAAAATGGATACAAGGGAACTTGCCACGGAATGGATTAAGAAAAACATATCAAAAGATGAACAAATATGTTATGATCATTATACGTTTGACCTTGGGCTGTTTGACGTGTATCGATATACCGACTATGGGGCAAGTTCGGCTCAACTTCCTGAGGTGGTTAAAAAAAGAATCTTGAATTATGCAAATCATCCGAGTAACGTATCCAATGTTCCAATTCACATCAAATTTGAAAAGAAAATGACTGATGTCGACAATCCCTATGATGCAGAAATCTCTCAATATAGAAGAAAGTCGCTTATAGAATTACAGTCTGAAGGGGTAACCTACCTGATAACAAACAGCTGGTTTTATGGGCCTTATTTAGAATGTGATATTGAAAAGTTCACTCCTATAATGAAGCAGAGAATTAATGAGGTGAGGGAATTTTATCAGGATATTGACAACATTGGTAAAAAAAGAATAATTTTTAAACCGGATTTCTGGAACCCTGGTCCCTTAATAATAGTTTACGAAATTTGAAAATAAACATCCCGCCGAAATAGAATTCAGAAGAATGATGGATGAGGTTGACACTTTCCTCAATAAATATAAGGTACATGCTTTATTTTAAATTAAATTTACCACTTAAATGAATATCTCTGGAGGAGCTAGCAACCAGCACCTCAAATTCACCCGGTTCGGCAATCCATTTCCGCCTTTTTACATCATAAAAGGAAAGATGACTTTGATCTAACTTAAAAACATGCGTTTTACTTGTTCCCGGTTCCAGACTAATACGGGCAAATCCTTTCAGGGCTTTTACTTCTCTTTCCACGCTGGCTTTCAAATCACTAACATAAAGTTGAATGACCTCATCACCGGTCATTGAACCTGTATTTTTAACCGTCACTTTTATTGTAAGTGTATCAGTGGATGATATTTCCGGGGAACTCATTTGCAGATCACTATATTCAAATGTTGTATAGGAAAGACCATAGCCAAAAGGAAAAAGGGGCTCAATATCGTATTTATCAAAATGGCGATAACCAACAAAAATACCTTCTTTATAATCAGCTAATTCTTTTATACCGGGATAAGTTTCGTAAACCGCTGAATCTTCCCAGCGTTTAGGAAAGGTGATGGGGAGTTTTCCGGAAGGGTTAATCTCACCGAAAATAATATCTGCCAGGGCATGACCACCTTCCTGACCTGGATAGAAGGCTTCGATAATCGCCGGGACCCGGTCGATCCAGGTTTTCATTAAGACCGGCGTAGCATTATTCAGAACAATCAAAGTATTTTTGTTTACTTCCAGTACCCTGTCGATTAATTTAAGTTGGTCTTCCGGGAGAGCCAGTTCGTCCCGATCAATCGCTTCCCCTTCATACAATTCACTCAAACCCATGCACAAAATGACCACATCAGATTCTTTTGCTAATTTAACCGCATCTTCGAGCATCGCTCCTGTTTCATATTTTTCCATGCCTAATTTACAGACGCAACTACCGATATTTTCATAATACTCTACCTCCAGGTCATAGACCCTGTCTGCCGTAAACTTGTAACGAACCATTTTGAAATCACCGGGTTTGGAGTCGATCCAATAATCAAGTATTTTTTTACCATTGAGATAAAGACGCACCCCATTATCTGATTGAAGTCCAATCTCGTACCAACCATCGCCTGGTGATTTTAATTTACCTGTCCACCTGGCTGACCATTTGTCAAAATTTACTACACCCGGTTCAGGGCTGCCCGGATTTCCAGGATCTCGTTCGCCACCATATCCCCAGTCATAATTAATATCCTTTTCAATACGCCTGAGTACCGGTTCACCTTTCAGATCCCTGTTATTATAGTATTCCGCCTGTAGTCCGGGACTGCCATCTTTTAGAGTAAAATAATCGGCAGAAACGATTGGCAACTCAGTTTTTTCTTCCGGAAATCCACGTTTAAAGCGAACGGCAACGTTGCTACCTACTTTTTCGTTAATTCCCTGCAAAGGTGAAATACTATAATTGCCATCCAGCGCCCCGCTGCCTGCGCCTTTCATCCGTGCCACATCGCCATTGGGACCGATCACAGCGATTGATTTTATCTTTGCCGGATCAAGCGGTAAAAAATTGTTTTCATTTTTTAGAAGAACGATGCTCTTTTGCGCTGTCTTGAGAGCTAACTCCCTTCGTTCGGGTGTATCTGAATGACCGCCATATTGATCAATTGATTCATCAAACAGATTCGACTTAAACATAACCCATAAAATCCGTCTCACTTTATCATCGAGAACGGACTCTTCAACATCACCTTTTTTTATAGCTGCCAGAAGTTTCTTGCCATACCAGTCACCTGTGGGCATTTCCAGATCGAGACCGGAATAAGCCATTTTTATTGTCGATCTTGCTCCACCCCAGTCTGAAACCACCGCACCTTTAAATCCCCATTCTTCTTTTAGGATATCATTTAGCAAAAACTTGCTCTCGCAGGCATAATCACCATTTACTTGATTATACGCAGCCATAATTGTCCAGGTATCAGCCTCCTGTACGGCTGCCTTGATCGCCGGAAGATAGATCTCTCGCAAGGCCCGCTCACCAACTTTAACATCTACATCAAAACGGTTCCATTCCTGGTTATTTGCAGCCATAACCTTGGTACAGGTTGCAACATTTTTACTTTGCACACCTTTTACATAAGCGACCGTCATACGAGAAACCAGCCAGGGATCCTCACCAAAAAACTCAAAGGTTCTACCTCCATAGGGCGTGCGTACGATATTTATCATCGGTGCCAGTAGCATGTTCCGGCCAAGTATACGTGTTTCTTCACCGATATTTTCTGCCACCGTCCTAATTAACCCGGTATCAAAGGTTGCGGCCATATTTATTGTGGCGGAATAATTGGTCGCGCGACCCCTGGCATTCGGTCCCAACGGACCATCGGACATTAATAACTCAGGAATGCCCAGGCGAATATTTTTTTTGGTTTTAAATCCGGCTCCCCCGACAAGATCGACTTTTTCTTCTAATGTCATCCGGGAAAGCAGATCGGCAATCCTCTGATCAATGGATACCTGACTATCTTTGTAAATTGGTAACGCTGGGTTTTGCGCATTCAGAACGATAAAAAATGTTAATAAAAATACGATTCTCAACATGGTTTGCTCCATTTTCTCTTGGGTGTGTATTTTTCATAACCACAGACGAACACAGAAGGACACGGAATAAAAATATGATCTATAATTATTATTTTACTTTAATTTAAACATGAATTAATTCCGTGAATTTTTTTATGTAATTCTGTGGTTAATAAATAAAACAATATTATACATACTTCAAAAAACTGGTTAAAATAAAAAACAGGCCAAATCGCAAATGTTTTTTAGCATTTACCACCATAGGTGGGATAAAGGTTTTTCAGATCACAAGCCCCGCCTTACCCCTTCATAATTCTGGAAGGGGATCATGGGGGAGATTATTTAATTCTATAACAAATTCGTGATAATTCGTGGATGATTCTTTGAACTTAGCGTCGTACCAATATTTATCATCGCTCGGATTCAGGAATATGGATAACCATGACGGACGGATCACCGAAAGAATCACTTCCTTGCGGATTATATTCCGAGAATGCCCCGTTTAATAAAACAAACAATGTTTCCCCTTTATCATCAAGATTGATCGAATAGGTTCCTCCGGGAATGTACCCATATTTATCATAAAAATATGGAAATAGAAAGGCAATAACTTTGCGCGTATGCGTCTGTAAATTAAATTGGACCAGAGGGGCACCATCCACGTAGGCTTTGCCATGGGCTGCCGGTATATAGTAGAGATATTTTTCATCGGGACTCATGGCCAGGCTGGCGGTATAGCGATGATCACCTTCCCAACATAAACCAAGATCTTCCACACGGTCCTCTGCCGGATAGAATTTAAATAGTTCTCCCCCACGGCCGGCGGTATCAGCCGAAACGACACCGATAAAGGCTCCTTCCTTGGTCTTATTTTTGGTATGTGCACGCATTTGCCCATATTTGCCTGTGATACGGTTTGCCGGCACTGTACTTTTCATTTTAAAAAACCGGTTTTTTACTGGCTCATAGCGGATAAAATTTATCGTTGTGTCAGAAGGTAAGTTGTTGGTGGAATATACGAAACCTGTTTCTTCGTCAACCAGCATGGTTCGCCAGAACCAGCGCATTCCTTCCGGCAGATAGCCGCCAAAACGAATCTGTCGTTTAGGAATATCATAGCACATAAATTCACCAAACATACCTACAGCAAACATCAACCCTCTTTTTGTATCCATCCGGTGATAGGGCCAGGAGGATCGTGGCACTGGTACGCCAAAATCGGTAAATCTACCGGTAATCACATTATAATTCATAATCAATCCGCCTTCATACCCACTTTGAAACTCTTCCTCGGATGGTTCCGGATATTGGCACCAGTAGGTACAAAAATACAGATCGGAACCATTATAGAAATCTAACCAACCATGTATCTTTCCGTCTCCATATTTGGAATCAGCCCGCCCAAGTACTTCATTGATTTCAGGTAAAGATTTAATGGTTTTTGTTTGTGTGTTATATTCTACCAAATAAAGACGCGGTTTATAAAATCCATGACTACCTACGGACGAATAAAACGTTTTTGTGGGAGCATAATAATTACCTTGCGACCAGTTGGACCATACGCCATGAAAATATCCTTCGGGAACCTTGGGATGAAAGCGCTTTTCAAATGGAACGATTACAAAATCCACTATTGGTGGCTTCTTGGCGACCTCAAAGCCTGATCTGCCTGACATAAATTCAGGAATTTCAATAAACTCATCCGACTCTTCAGTAACAGCCTGAGTTTTAAAACGCAATCCTTTTGAATCTTTCTTTTCCACCACTTTCTTGCGTTCTATCTCGGACGGTACTAGTTCCTGCGAAAATGATGTGGCTGCAATAATGATAAAAAACAATAATGAGATGAATATTTTCATCTTTCCTCCTAATTTTTATATAGGTAGTGTCAAAAGTTAGACTGATCCATTCATTGCACATCACAAAAATACGAAAGAAAAAAATCTATAACGAAGAGATACCCCCCAAAAGGAATGCCTTTGGCAGAAGGACACACTCCCAAAGGGATGCCTTCGGCAGAAGTTCCAGGAAGTTTTTAAATAAAATTTCACAAAAATATCTCAATAAATAAACTATATCATTATCAAAATGAAAGAAATAATAACAAAATTTTCTTTGTGTTTCTTCGTGTCTTCTTCCTCCAAAGGAGTCCCTTTGGGAGTGGACTTCGTGAGATAGCAATCTGGATTAATTAAGTTCAATCATAACAACCGATTTTGATGGCACATTCAGACGAATTATATCACCATCCAATTGCATATCATCAAAGTCCTTAATCGCCACTTCCTCCGCTTGTCCAAAATCATTATATGAGTTAATCGCTTTTGCCGTTAAAATCTGTCCGCTAACCTTTGATATTTTATCGCCGTAAACCATACATTCAAGGTTTTGCATCTGTTCAGGATCAGCATTGACAATTGAAATATTTATTTTACCCTTATTATCCATTGATGCTGATGCGTTCATGGCTGGAATCTTATCTTCGCCAAAGGTATAATCGCCGCAAGTCAATTGGGTGGGCAACATGATTGATTCATGATGGGACACAAACATTTTATAAACATAATATGTAGGTGTTCGAACTATTTGTTCATCTTTTGTCAGAATCATGGCCTGCAGGACATTGACCGTTTGAGCGATGTTGGCCATGTAGAGGCGCTCGCAAAAATTATTAAATATATTCAGATTCAAAGCAGCGACAATGGCATCCCTCAGAGAGTTCTGCTGATACAAAAATCGGGGATTGGTCCCCTCCTCCACATAATGCCAGGTCCCCCATTCATCAATGATCAAATCCACTTTATTTTCAGGATCATATCGATCCATAATGGCCACATTTTGTTTCAGAATTTCTTCCATCTTCAGCGTTCCCTGAAGCACATCAAACCAGCCATCCTCCTCAAATTCCGTCGCTTTATAACGTGTTTTCTTCTGTCCATCTGAAGTATAATAATGAATGGCGTGTGCCTGAAAACCAATTCTCGAGCGACCTTCTTGCATCAATATATCCGTCCATTCATAATTATCCCGCCATCCATATCCACCACAAGCAATTTTATATATATGATTCCCCGGATAGCTCCTGCAAAAAGCCGAGTAATTTGCTCCAATATTTACATAATGATCAACATCCATTCTGCCACCACAGCCCCATACTTCATTACCTAATCCCCAAAATTTAACCTGCCATGGTTCATCTCTTCCGTTTTTTTTGCGCAGTTCTGTCATAGGACTTTCTGCCGGCGAGGTGAGATATTCAATCCATTCAGCCATTTCCTGAACCGTACCGGAGCCAATATTTGCACAGATATAGGGTTCACATTCCAGAAGTTCGCAGAGGTCCATGAATTCATGGGTGCCGAAACTATTATCTTCTGTCACATTTCCCCAATGCACATTTACCATGGATGGCCGGTCTTTTGCAGGTCCAATCCCGTCCTTCCAGTGATAGGTATCGGCAAAACAGCCACCGGGCCAGCGCAGAACAGGTACTTTGATTTCTTTTAGTGCATTTAACACATCCAGCCGAATACCACGAATATTGGGAATTGACGATTCTTCTCCAACGTAAATACCACCATAAATACAACGACCGAGATGCTCAGCAAAATGACCATAGATATGTTTGCTGATCTTATGCTCACCGCTTGTTGCATTTACAAGAAGTGTGTTGACATCCGTTTTTTGACCAAAGAGATTTGAAAGGGATAGTATGAATAAAAACAGGAACGGTAAACTAAAAATTGTTCTTTTCATGTACAGATCCTTCCGTTTTAGGCGCGAAGACGCAGAGAAATTATTCACTAATTTCACGAATTCAAACACGAATTACAATAGAGTAAAGTCAGAGCTGCGTAATCCGCAATTCTGAGTATCCTCATCAAACCGTGCATGCGATTTTCCCGCACACGGCTTTCCGACAGTCTTCGTCTCAAGCATTCACAGGATGT
>SDBT01006503.1_pt1 | contig 19377 bp, 18 predicted proteins | sample 2277101 | NCBI WGS metagenome assembly SDBT01 (sample SAMN10404973, study PRJNA504765) | marine sediment metagenome | isolation source: marine sediment core GS10_PC15, 103 cmbsf | place: Arctic Ocean: Southern Knipovich Ridge | collected 2010 | reverse complement strand
GCATGGGATTGGTCGAACGCATCCGTCAGCTCGGCCTGTTGCGCTGCATCGGGATGACCCGCCCCCAACTCGCGCTGCTGGTGCTGATCGAAGTGCTCCCACTGGGCGCGGTCGGCGTCGCCAACCTCATGATCGCCAACGTCACCGCCCGCGCCAAACAGCTCGCCATTCTCCGGGCCGTCGGCGCCACCCGCGGACTGGTGCTGCGGATGGTGATCGGCGAAGCGCTGGTGCTGGGACTGCTCGGCAGCGCGCTCGGCCTGGCGCTGGGGCTGCACCTGGCCGCCAATATCACGCAACTGGCCGATCGCATGTGGGGTTTCCGCGTAGCACTCGAACTGCCCTGGGGCTACGTGATTACCTCGGTGGTGTTGACGATCGGTCTGTGCATACTGGCGGGAATCCTGCCCGCGCGCCACGCCTCACGCACCAATATCGTCGACGCATTGCACGTGGCCTGACCGCGTAGCGTCGGCCCCCCGCGGCCGACGGGAGCCGCGCCAGTGAAGACTCTTGCACCCTTCGCGATCCTCTGCCTGGGCCTGCTGGCGCTGGCCGCGTGGCGTCTGAAGTCGGTCACCGGCACCGCCGCACCGCAAGACACATCGCCGTCGGCCATCGTCGCCCCGGAAGAGCTGGGGCCGTCCACCGAGCTCCCGGCCGGCGCCGTTGCGCCAGTCGACGAATCGGACGAAGACGGCGAAGAGCTACCGGCCTCCTCCGCTGCGAGTGCCTCCCTGACCACCGCCGACGAGCCGCGGGCCGCTTCGGCCCCGCGCTCGACCGTTCGTTGGGCGGATGAGCACGAGCAAGAACGGGCCAAGCAGCGTTTCATCGAGCTGCGCGGCACGTTGGCCGACGACCCGCATAACGAAGCCGCGCTCGAGGCCGCCCTGGAGCTTGCCCGCCGACTCGAGTGGCACAACGAAGCCTGCGACCTGCTGGCGCGCCTGGTTCGGCTGCGCGGCGACGATGCCGGCCTGCGCTTCGAGTTCGCGGTGCAATTGATGCGTCTGGAGCGCTGGCTCGAAGCGATCCCGCAACTGCGGTCCGTTGTCGAGCAGCAGCCGGACCACGCGCGCGCCTGGTACAACCTCGCGGTCGCGCACCAGGCGCTCGGCCACCTGCGCGACGCCCGAGCCACCTGGAGCCGCGTGCTCGAGCTGATGCCCGAGAACCCCGACGCCTATGCGCACCGCGGCGAGGTCCTGCTCGACCTGCGAGCCTGGGAAAAGGCCGCCGCGGATTTCGAGACGTCCCTGCGTCTCGACTCGGCCTCGCTCGATGTGACGATGAACCTCGCGCTCGCCCTCACCAAGCTGGGCCAGGCGGACGAAGCCCGCGATCGGCTGCGCCCGCTGCTGGACCAACACCCGGTCCACGTTCCGCTGCTGAACCGCTTGGCCGAGCTAACCTGGACGCTCCACCAGGCCGACTCCCGTACAGATCAGGCCCTGGCCGCCGAAACGCTCGAATACTGCACACGTTCCCTCACCCTCAACGACAACCAGCCGAAAATCGAAACCCTCCGCGACCGTGCGGCACAGATCCGCGACTGAGAGCGTCCAACACGGCCGGGGCACTTCCACGTTTCTGTAGCGTCCGGGCCCCGCACCGGACGGCGGCACCGGCGTCCGCCGGTGACGACACAGGCGAGACGCCCGTGCCACCCGGTGGTGATAGGTACGCCATGTGGCTCTGCTCTGGATCCCGCACTTTGAATTTTGAACTTTGAACTTTGCACTTTGAACTTTGCATTCTGCACCCTTGCCCCCCGCGCGATCTTCCCTCACCATCAGAGCATGCCCGGCCAGACCAAGTCCGTGATCCGCGCTTTGCTCGCAGGTGCCGGCCTGGCGCCGCAGCAACGCTACGGGCAGAACTTCCTCATCGATCTCAACCTGATGGGCAAGCTGGTCGCGGCGGCGGAACTGCACCCGGAAGACGTCGTCCTCGAGGTCGGCGCCGGCACCGGTTCGCTGACCGAAATCCTGCTCGACCACGGTATCCGGGTGGTCGCGGTCGAAATCGATCACGGACTGCAACGGCTGCTCCGCGAGCGGCTGGGCGACCATCCACGCCTCACGCTCGTACAGGCCGATGTGCTCGCCAGCAAGCACCGGCTCAACCCGCTGGTCGTCGGCGCCCTGAGCGAGCGACCGCCACAACCCGGCGGTGCGTACAAGCTCGTCGCCAACCTGCCCTACCAGGTCGCCACGCCGCTGCTGATGGACTTGCTCTACGCCACACCCCGGTTCGAGCGTCTGGTCTGCACGATCCAGCGTGAGGTGGGCGAACGCCTCGTCGCCGATCCCCGCACCAGCGCCTACGGACCGGTCTCGGTCATCTGCCAGACGCTGGCGGAGGTCGACGCGTTCGCGCTGCTCCCCGCGTCGGCGTTCTGGCCACAGCCGAAGGTGCAGTCCATCATGCTGACCGTGCGGCCCCGGCTCGCGGAGCAAGTTGAACTAGATGACGTGGCCGGCTTCGTGCACTTCGTGCAGCAGGGCTTCGCCCAACGCCGCAAGATGCTCCGCCGAATTCTGCGCGATTGGGATCAGCTCGATGCTCTGGCGGTGTTTCACCAGGCAGGTGTCCACCCCGATGCCCGTCCGGAAGAGCTTACTCCGAAAGTCTGGCGAGCGTTTCACCGTGCGGTGCGCGCGCAAACTCACTCGCCATAATGTGTTTCGAGATGTACTGCTTGACGAACGGGGCCCGCGTTCCGTCGGTGTGGTTGCCGAAATTGCCGTACTGTTTGAAGGTCGGTTCCCAGCGAATGTTGACTACGCGCTCGGAGCCGTTGGGCGAGTGCAGACCGACCGCTCCGGCACCGTCCTCGCCGAACACGCCGTCGATGGTCCCAAACACCTTCATCAGACCGGTCAGGACCTGGTCGTTGGGCGAGTAATAATTGTAGATCTTGCCGTTAACTCTCCGCAGGGCCTGGCCGACGTCGTAGCGATGCCACAGGCTCGACCCCAACAGCACGACGTTGTCCACGCTGTAGCCCGGCTTGAGGTCCTCCAGCGCCCAGATCGCCACGCCGGTGCCGGCGGAAAGGCCGATCACATTGACCGACCGGCCGGGATACTTGTCGACGTACTGCTCGATCGTCCGCGCCAGGCGCATGCCACCGAGCTTCGCGTTGCCCAGGCGCTGGTCGATGGCCGGATTGAACGCTACCGTCCACATCACCGAGGCGACCTGTCCCTGATAGCCGGCGGCTTCGAGCCCCTTCCTGATCCCGATGTCGCCGAAGTCGAAATTCCCCGCCCCGGGACAGTACAACGTGATGCCGTTAGCGGCCTTGGGCCCAAACATCGGCGCGCAGCCGGTCAGCCCGGCCAACGTCAGTGCACAGATACTCACCCAACCCAATTGATTCATCCCTGCCTCGATTGAGAATGCAACGAACGTGCTCGGCTCGCCTGGCCGCCGCTGCTTTATTCGGACACGGATCGGGAGCGATCGGTTAGTCGGACTTCGCCTCGGCCGCCGCCGCCCGGAAACCCGGGATGCGGATGTTCTCTTGCGGCTTCTCCTCGGCGGATACGGCGAAGACCTCGACCCGCGCGATGTCCTCGTAGGGCGCGACGATTACGATCGACCCGACCTTGTAGTTCTCGTCCACCGGCACGCACTCGAACGCCAGCGCGCTGGTCATGCCGGCGTCGGCGATCTCCTTCATCTCGTACGTCAGCCCGTCACGCATGTACAGGATGGTCCGGGCCTCGAGCGCTTCGCGGTAAGTGGTGTACTCCGGCGGGGCGTCCCCGTTCTTGCCGTCGCAATCGGGGAACTTCTTGGCGGCGCAACGCGTCCTGGCATCGTCGATCAACCGCTGCAACCCGCCCTGATGGAACCACTCGTAGTTGAACATCCACGCTCTCCGCGCCGGGCCGTTGCCGGCTAAGCCATCGTTTGCCGCTACCGCTTCCGTGCCGGTATCATCGACTAATATGACGCCCGCCGAGAAAACTCGTCTCCTGAAGGACTTGGCACGCAAGCTGGGATTCGATCGGGTCGGCGTCGCCCGCCTCGGTCCGTGCCTCAGAGCGAAGTATTATAGGGATTGGCTGGCCCACGGCCACGGGGGGACCATGAGCTATCTCAGCCAAAACGCCGAGTTGCGCGAAAATCCCGCCCACCTGCTGGCCGGCGCCCGATCGGCGATCTGCGTCGCGCTGAATTATCATCGTGAGGACCCGCCGGGGTCCGGTACACCTTCCCTCGGCCGGGCGGCGCAGTACGTGCGCGGTTACGATTACCACCGTGTCCTTCGTTCTATGCTCACAGAGCTGGTTGACCGGCTTCGCCCGTTGCTCGATGAGCCGTTCGAGCAGCGCGTCTTCGTCGATACCGGCCCGATTCTCGAACGCGAGCTGGCCGCGGGCGCCGGGCTCGGCTGGATCGGCAAGAACACCATGCTGCTGCACGAGCGGCTCGGATCGTATCTCTTCCTAGGGGAAATACTTACAACACTTGACCTCGAATCCGACGCCCCGGCGGTGGATCGCTGCGGCCGCTGCACGCGCTGCCTCGACGCCTGCCCGACGAACGCCATCATCGCGCCCTACCAGCTCGACGCCTCACGCTGCATCTCATACCTCACGATCGAGCATCGCGACGACGTGCCCGACGAGTTCCACGAGCAGATCGGCGACTGGGTCTACGGCTGCGACATCTGCCAACAGGTCTGCCCGTACAACCGCCGCGCGCCGCTCGCGACCCATTCGGAGATCGCGGCCGATCGCATCCCGGCGCGCCTGTCGCTGCTCGACCTGCTGAAGCTCCGCAGCGGCGCCTACCGCCGGTTGACGAAAACCACCGCCGCCACGCGCGTGAGCCGAAACATGTGGCGTCGCAACGCGGCGATCGCGCTGGGCAACGCAGCAGAACTGAGCGAGCAGGAACAGCAGGCGCTCACGGACGCCTGTGAGGACGGAACCGCGCCCGTCCGCCACGCCGCCCGTCGGGCGCTCGCGCGACACCGGCGTTAGCGTCCCCGCCCCCGCAGGATTAGCGCGTAGCGCCGGCCCCCCGCGGCCGACGTAGACGGTCGAACGGTTCTGGGCAGCGTCGGCCACACCGCTCATCTCCGGCGGCGGGGGCCGCACTCTCACCGCAGCCTGGAGATTCCTATAAATCATGCTTGCGATAATTATCCGAGCTGCTTAGAATTACTTGCGAAGGGGATGAAAGTGACCGGCCGGCCGGTCCGCCCCTTTCGGGGACGATTCGCAGGGGAGGGCATCTCATGCGTCGCCAGCTATTTGCCGTGGCTTCAGTCGTAGCGATCGGCGCTGTCGCGAGCGCGGACGTCACCGGCAGCGTGGTTCACGGCGCGTCGGGCACGCTGATAAACGCGCCGAATGTTGGCACGCCGTACGAGAGCTATGACCTGCAGGTGACGGTCACTGGGGAGGATGCCTGGACGTTCGCCGGTGGTCTCGAGCCCGGGATGCCGTGGGTCACACTGACCGGCGGCACGTTCTACCAGAATCTCTACAACGACACGAACCCGCCGGTCAGGGCCTTCTTCGCCGTTCCGGGCTTCGAGGATTCGTACTGGACGTCGTTCTATACCACGCATCTGGGCTACCCGAACATCCTTGGTCCCATCGACGTATCCCCCGGTTTCACGTTCGGGCCCGCCGACACCGACACCGCGCTGGTTGCCGACTGGTTTTGGACGCCCGACGGCAACGATTACCCCGGCACGTACACGATCGCGCGCTTCACGGTCCTGCCGGACGGCGACGAATGGTGGGCGACGGGCAACATGCTGATCGGCAGCCTCGAGACCGCTCCGCAGCCGTTCGAGTTCGTGGTCGGCGTCCCCGAGCCCGCCAGCCTCGCGCTGCTCGCCCTGATCGGTTTGGGACTGCTGCGTCGGCGTTAGCAGGCGCAAAGGAGGACATCTGATGCTTCGCAAGCTCTTTGCCATCGTCTCGGTTGTGGCGGTCGCCGCTGTCGCGAATGCGGACGTGACCGCCCAGGTAGTGCCATACTACGAAGGGTACTTGTCCGACGGGACAACTTACGTCCATAGCTACGACCTGCAGGTGATAGTCACCGGAGACGATGCCTGGACGGTTGCCGGTGGTCCGGAGGTCATGACGCCGTGGGTCACGCTGACCGGCGGCACGTTTTTTCAGAGCGACTGCAACGGCACCAATCCGCCGTGGCCGGAGCTGATCTGGCCGGGCTGCCCGGATTCGGAATACACGTCGTTCTACACGACGCATCTGGGATGGCCCAACGTGCCGGACGCGGGCGTTACCCCAGGCTTCGCCTACGGTCCCGCCGACACCGATACCGCGCTCAATGCCGACTGGTTCTGGACGCCCGACGGCAACTACTACCCCGGAACGTTCACGATCGCGCGCTTCACGGTCATCCCCGACGCTGACGAATGGTGGGCGACGGGGAACATCCAAATCGGCAGCATCGACTACTATCCGCAGCCATTCGAGTTCGTGGTCGGCGTCCCCGAGCCCGCCAGTCTCGCACTGCTCGCCCTGATCGGTTTGGCACTGCGGCGTCGGCGTTAGCGCTCCGCCACGGTTGAATTGACGGGTATGAGCCGGATTGGGTGCCATGGCCAAGCGCAGCGCGGCCATGCTGATCCCGCGCCGAGAAACATGCCCGCGCCTTCGGCTTGGGCATGGCACCCGCGCTATTGGCCCTCGTCGGTTTGGCACTGTCTCGTCGGCGCTAGGCGATCATTCACCGCGGAGACCGCGGAGCACGCCGAGGATTCCGATAGGCATTCCTGGCAGCGGCGGATTAGTGTCCGTTGCGGGGCGGTAGCGGGTTCATCGGCGCAACTCTAAGCTGACGACTTCTCTGCGCTCTCCGCGGTCTCCGCGGTGGAATTACTCCGTCACGCGTGCTCTGTCGACGTGCCAGAGCTGCCGTCGTCCACCACCTCGATCAGCTTGAGCCGCATGGTCTCGGCCGTGAACTGGCAGAACGCGCCGGAGAGGTAATTCAACGGGCGGAAGCCGAACGCGTGGTCGATCTCGCGCAGCCGGGCGTGGATCTGCTCCGGCAGGTGCACCGTGCGCGTATTGCGCTTGAAGTACTTCTCGTGCGAGGGCGTGCAGGTCTCCGGCGGGTCGAGGCTGAAGAAATAGCGGCACGCCACCGGCCGCACCGGGTAGATCCGGCAGCAGCCGGTCGCTTGATCCAGGAACCCGCAGGGGCGCTCGAGCAGGTTGTACTCCATGTGGGCCCCGACGATCCGCGGGTCGCGGCCGTCCGGCGGCGCTTCGCCCGGCGGCACCTTGTTTAACAGGATGTACGAGAACTGCTCGGCCGAGTCGCGGTGATACTCGAAAAGCTGCTTGGCGTCCGGCCAGCGGCGGACGTGGTGGTAGATACTGGCGATCTCGGGCGTGGTCAGCCCGCGAACCAGGTCGATGCAGCAGTTCGCACAGCCCTTGGCGCAGTGGATTCTCTGGTCATCGCCGCTGAATTCGAGCGCGAAGTCGATCAGCCGATCGTAGCACGCCAGAAATGCGTTGAAATGCTCGAAGAAAGCCCGCGGCAGGGCGTACGTTTCGCGGAACTTGTCCAGCCCGGGCAGGTCGCGGACGGCCTCCAGGTGCCGAACCATCTCGGCGACCTGCTCCCTGTACGACGTTTCCTGCTCAGCCGGCTCCGGCCGGGGCGCGGGGGGCTCGATCATCAGGGGCATGTCTCCGGCGGCACCGGTGCGGCCTATCTGGGGGGGATGTCGCGATACTCGTAGTCGGGATCTTCCGGGTCTTCCCACCAGGCCGTGTACACCGATTCGGGACTCCAGGACGATGATTTCCAGCCCAAGCCCCGGTTGCCCTTGGTGGTGTCGGTGAACATGTTGTTCGCGTGGCCGTCGAGGAACAGGAAGCTGTGCGTGCTCCACTGGCGGTGCCACCCGCGGCGCGCGTCGTTGTTGAACTGGGCCGAGTCGAACGGATCTTCGTATAGTGCGATGAATGTCGAGCTGTTATGCTCGCGCTGCCGCTGGAGAAAGGCGTTGCCGAGCTGCAGCCAGCGATCCTCCCCGCGATTCCGAATCGCCCAGTACATCACATACTGCCAGTTGACGTCGTAGCTGTTGCCGGTGGTCCAATATTGCGAGTCTGAGATTTCGAGGTCATCTACCTGGTTGCTCCAGAAACCGCCGGTGTCGGAGGGGCACTCGTAAACATCCATGACCTCTCGGACGTACCTGAAAAGTGCCCGATCGTGCTGAGGCCTCACGTCCCAGTTCGGGAGATCGGGATACAGGTAGGGGTTGAACGGGCGACCCGCCGGTGTGTCCCGCCAGTTTGAGCGAACGAAGCCCCACCACTCCGGGTTCCCGGGGGAGATGCGTCGCCCGGGATGTCCGCCGTAGTAGAACCCGTGCATGCCATAGAGGTCGTTTCGCTTCTCGAACGGGAACCAGTCTTTGTGATCGGTGAAGTACATGTGCATCGCGATGCCGATCTCCTTGAGATTGGCGATGCACACGACCGTCTTGGCCTGCTCCTTCGCCCGGCTCAGGCTGGGCAACAGGATCGAAATCAGCAAGGCGATGATCGCGACCACCACCAGCAGTTCGATCAGCGTAAACGCGCGTCGAGGTTGACGTGGTGTGCTCATGGTCTTCTCCGCGCCCGGCCGCTGGGCGGAATCGAGTGATGCTCACGTGCCAACGGGGCCGAATACTGATGGGACACGACAACGTCTTGCCCACAAGCATCAGGATACCATCCTGCCGACGCGGATCAATCACAAAATACACCGGAGATGCTGATGCCCAGCGGCCGGTAACACCGTCGGGGGTGCATCCGCCACCTGGGCTGAACGCCGGTCTACTGCGTCAATCCGGCTGCACCGTCGTGGCGCCGCCCTCTGCGACGCGGACCGCCTTGTGTTCGCCGCAGGTGGGGCACTCGTAGTGCAGCGTGGTGCCGTTCGGCTGGCGCGTGAATCTGCGCTCGTCCCACAGCTTCTCGAACTCGCGGTGACTCAGCCGGAACGGCTGGTCGCAAGCCGTGCAATGGAAGCCCATGAACTGATCGTCCGGGGCGGGGTCTTCGCCGCCGCCGTGCAGCGTGAAGTAGGTCGCGGCCGCCGCCAGCAGCAGCACGGCGATGACGACCAGAACGATGTCGCGTATCGAGGCCGGGCGAAACGTGGTCATTCCTGGCTCCAGCTTGCAGCTACGACTTGTCTGCCGGTACCGTACCTCGCGATACTGCCGCAGGCAATTCGGCTACCGCCTGCAATGCGGACGCATGACGGGTCTGGCGGGCCGGCTCCGAGTCGAAGAACGTAGCGCCGGATCTCCGTGCCCGACGTAAAAACGTAGCGCCGGGTCTCCGTGCCCGACGTAGACCGGCATCGGAATCGCCCGGCGACCACGTCGGGCACGGATACCCGGCGCTACATCCGCCGCTACGGCCGGTACGGGGCCCGGCCGCTACTTTGGCGGTTTACGCTTTGACCACCTTCTTGCCGCGCTTGCGCTTGGCGGTTGCATTGCGGGTGTCGACCACCAGCGGGGCGTACTTGCAGATCGCGTCGTAGTCGATGCAACTGTGGTCGGTTGCGATCAGGACGCAATCGTATTTCTTGAGGCTCGCCGGCGTGAGCGGGACGCTGCGCAGGTGGGTGATGTTGTGTTCGCGCATCGGCTTGCCGGACGGGATGAACGGGTCGTGGTACTGGACCTTCGCGCCCTGCTCCTGGAGCAGCTCGATCAGCGTCACCGACGGCGACTCACGCACGTCGTCCACGTCACGCTTATACGCCAGGCCGAGCACCAGCACCTTGCTGCCCTTGAGCGGCTTGCCGTGCTCGTTGAGCGCGTCGGCGACGCGCTTGACCACGTGCGCGGGCATCCGCGTGTTGATCTCGGCGGCCAGTTCGATGAAGCGCGTCGGCTGACCGAACTCGCGCGCCTTCCACGACAGGTACAGTGGGTCGATCGGGATGCAGTGCCCACCCAGACCGGGGCCGGGGTAGAAGGCCTGGAACCCGAACGGCTTGGTTTTGGCCGCCTCGATCACCTCCCAGACGTCGATGCCCATCCGGTCGAAGAGCAGCTTGAGCTCGTTGACCAACGCGATGTTGACGCAGCGGTAGACGTTCTCGACCAGCTTGCAGGCCTCGGCCACCTCGCAGCTCGAGACCGGAACGGCCCGCGTCACGACGGCTTCGTACAGCGCGGTTGCGAGCTTCAGGCTCAGCGGGCCGGCTCCGCCGACCACCTTGGGAATGTCGCGCGTGGTCATATCGGTGCGGCCCGGGTCTTCGCGCTCGGGCGAATAGCCCAGGAAGAAATCGCGTTCGAGCTTGAGGCCGCCGGCCTCGAGCAGCGGCAACATGACCTCACGCGTGGTTCCCGGGTAAGTCGTCGATTCGAGCACTATCAGCTGCCCCTTGCGCAGCCGCCGGGCGATCGCCCTGGTCGTGTCAACCACGAAAGAGACGTCCGGCTCGCGCATCTTGTCGAGCGGGGTCGGCACGCAGATCAGGACCGCGTCCGGCCGACCCAGGCGCCCCATGGCCGTCGTGGGTGTGAAGCGCCCCTGCCCGATCAGTTGTCGAAAGTGCTTGGCCGGAAGATGCCGAATATACGTTTTCCCGGCCGCGAGCATCGCGACCTTCTTGGGGTCGACGTCGAAGCCGATCACCCGAAAGCCGGCGGCGCAGAACTCGCGCACCAGCGGCAGCCCCACATAACCCAGCCCCACCACGCCGACCAGTGCCTTGCGGTCGGCGATTTTTCGCAGCAGTTTTTCAGCCAGCTTCATCGAGGTTCCTCCGCCGTTCGATCGCGCGCCAGTATGAAACGCGACAGGTTAGCCGGGCGGCACGTTGCGTACAAGCTGATCGAGTGCGCGCAATGAAACGGGTGTGACCATTCTTGGTGGCAGCTAAGTCCTTGAATCAAGCCGAGCTACGTTGACATATCCACGTCTTGGGGTGGCACGGTCTGGCCTCGCCCGAACCAACCCGCATCCGCCGAGAAAACGTCCTGGCGAGGACAGGCCGTGGTCTGCACCGAGAACACAATGTCGCATCTGAGCCGCCACGGCCTGGCGTCGCGGCGGCGTTTTCCACAAATTGCGGCCAACCCAACGCGACGCCAGACCGTGCCACCCTCGTTGCCACCAAGATTAGTCAAGCCAATGAAACACCCCACTCCCGCCAGCGCGGGAGTGGGGCATTTGTTGTTCGATCGAGTTGGCTTCCGCCGATGCGTCAGGAACCGTAGGTGCCCAGCAGAGCGGCGAGATCGGCGAGGTCGACGTCGCCGTCGAGGTCGAAGTCGGCCTGCGAGTTGTAGTCGGGCGGCGAGTTTCCGAACGTCGAGCCGTAGGCGCTGAGCAGGTCGGCCAAATCGCTCAGATCAACGTCACCGTCAAAGTCCACGTCGCCGGTGTGTCCGACGGCGACTACCGCCACGCCGCGCGCGCCGCCCAGCACCAGATCGTCGTCGTAGGCGCGGAAGTTGATGGCGAGCACGTCGGCGTCGTCCGCCAGACTTGCCCCCATGAACCCGTCGGTGTTCTCATGCGAGATCAGGCCCATCTGCACCTGCCGCACGTCGCTGGGATAGTTGGGGTCCGCGGGGTCGTGGCCAACAATGTCTTCCTCGACCAGCACCTGGTGCAGCGTGTCGCTGGCCGCATCCCAGAAATAGGCGGCGTTGTTCCAGATCGTCGCGCTATTCGGATCGTTCGGGTCGAACGGCACGCCGGTGTCATAGGTCGCCGTGAAGGCGATGTTGCCGGCTTCGTTGATCCCCACTCCCGAGATCGAGTTGAACCAGACGATGAAGTCGTCGGGATTGTTGGGGTCGGGGTCGTAGTAGAACGGCCCGGCCAATCCGTCTTCCGGTTTCTGATCATCCGGTCCGGCGTCGGCAATGAGGATCGGATCCTGGTAGCCGACGATCCGGCCGCCGCTCATGATCGGGTTGTACAGCAGCGCCCGCCAGGTCGGGGCGTCAGTTGGATCGGTCGGGTCGAGCGTACGTTTTTCGGCCAGGGCGGAGATCTGCCCGCTGGAGTTCATCTCGAAGTGGTTGTTCTCGTAGGGGCCCGGGCCGCCGCCGTTGGCCTGATGATCGACAAAGCGATGGTCGGCCGGCGGCAGCACTGCGACCGCGCCGGTGAACCCGTCATCGTCCTCGAAAGCATCCACGGCCAGCAAGCCCGGACGGGACCCGCCGCCGTCGCCGCTGTCATTGACACCGAACACGACGTAGTAGACGCCCTCAACCAAGGCGAAGATCGGTTGCGTCTGCCGGCCGTCACCCGTGTCGCACGCCACGCCGTTGTTATTGCAGAAAGTCTCGGCATCATCTTGGAGGTACGAGTAATCCGGGAACTGGGACGAGGATGGCCCGACCGCTGGATCATAGTCCCAGATGTTGACGGCGCGGGGGATGTCGTCGGTGAATGCGTCAAAGTTGGAGTTGCCGACGAATATCTTGGTGCCGTGCTCGATGGCGGCGGGGGTGCCCAGATAGGCCGCGCCCGACACGCCGTTGATACCCGGCCCCTGCAGGATCTGCTCACCTTCGGATGGTTCCGATCCGAGCGGCGTTAAATCGTCCGGCGCGGCCGGCAACCACTCGAGGCCGTTTTGATTGGCACCGGCGTAATTGGCGCACCACACCAACCGGCCGTCACCGAGCATCTGGCCCGCCGTGTTGCTGTAGCCGGCGCCCTCGTAGAGCACGATGTTGTTGCTGCCGATCGGCTCGGCGGGCACTGTGAAATCGAAGTCAGCCGTCCCGAAGCTCACGATACCTTCGATGCCCGAGGCGCTGCTGTACAAGCTGACGCCGCCGAAGATCCGCCCGTCCACGACACGCACCAGCGCGTCTTCGAGCAACGGGCCGGCATCGTCAATCATCAGCGGTACCCAGGTCCGAGTGAGCATGTCCGCTCCCGGACCGTAGACAATGGTCGAGCGCCAGGCCTCGAATACGCGACCTTGGCGCAGGCTGGTATCACAATCGGTGCTACAGTCCCACGCTTGGGCGGACGCGCCCAGCATTGCGGCCAATGCAACTGCCGCGGTCCCCGTCACAAGTTGTCTCAGCATTGGTTTGCCTCCCAGCAAGAAAGAAATTTGCTAAACTTGCGGTACACTTGCCCATACGAGGCCGGCAAATGAGCGTGACGGTGCAGGCTTGGCGGTGAACGCTGCTTCTGCTTCCCTCGTGCGCTTCCTCAAGCCCCTGCCGATCGGCGGCAGTGCCCCACCCGCAGCCCGCCTGCCTCGAGCCCCGCCTCAGCCTCGGGCTGCACGACTCGCCACCTTCCGTCAGACGCGCTGCCGGCCGATAACTCCGACCTGCAAACACAACTCACCGACGGCCAAGTGCCGATTGACCTCGCTCCACTCCTTACGACGTTCCAGCATAGCGGATCGACCTCCCAAAGCAAGGTCGAAACTCGACCGCCAGCCGCCCGGAGAGCCTGACCGCCCGGGCGGGCATCAGCGATGCCCCGCTGACAACCAGCCCACCGCCGCGTGCCATGCGGCCTCGGACCCGCCCACCGTGAACGGGCTCCGATCTACCAGTCGCTTCCTTCTTCGCCCAGCAATTGCTGGAGCCGCCGTTCAATTATAGAGCCGCGGGCCTGCGCGCGACGCTCGACCTCGTCCCGGATGCGCTCGACCATCTCGCGCAAGTGATCAAGCTCCGCCTCGACCCGGCGTAGCTCGTGCGCCCGCAGCTCGGCGCGGACGTTGAAGTGCTCCTCAACCGTTTCCTCGATTCGGCGGCGTAACGAGTCACGCTCCTCCCGCGATTCCTCCGGACGCTCGCGCGATTCGCGGTAGCGGCGGACGAACTCCGCCGAGCGCTGCCCCAGCTCCTCGTTGCGGCGTTGGAGTTCGTGCATTTCGCGTTCGAACCGGGCCTGTTGCTCACGCGCTTCCGGCTCATCCCGCCTCGGCCCCGGCGGCCTTCCGGGCGGTCGGGGGCCACGCTCGGATGGCATCGACTCCTGCGTGTGTCGCTCGAGCGCTTCCCCGAAGCGGATCGCCAGAGCGTCACCCAACACGCGCTCGAATTCCTCCGGTGAACTCTCGCGGAGACGCGTGAGACGCTCGGCGAGCTCGGGATGGTCCCTCGCAATCAGCGGCAGCAAACGCTCCATAAACTGAAAGTGCGGCGGGCGCCGCGCACCACGGGCGTCGCCGCCACGCCCGAACGGGCCCAACCCGCGCCCCCCGCGTCCCCGACCAGCCGCGCCGATGCCCCGGCCCCTCCCGGGCGGTCGCGGCCCGCGACCTTGCGGCGGCCCCGCTTCGGGTCCGGGCGGCGGGTCCTTTTCCTCAACGTCAGGCGGTGGCGGAGGCTGCTGCTCGGGCTCATCAGGCGGTTCGACGAACGGCCGGTTAGCGTCTCCCGCGGTTGCAAGTGCATCCTGAACCGGTAGCGCCGCCGCTGGCTCACCCAGAGACAGCGTTCCAATCGCGAGTAACGCGAAGCTCGATGCCCACACATCCAGAGTTCTCATGGCTACACCTCTCATCAATTCGCCGACCGCCAGAGCAGACTCAATCCAATCGTAGCGTCCGACGCCCCCGTCGGACGTGGAGGGCCTACTGGTTTCCTCGGCCGACAGGGGCGTCGGCCGCTACACTTGGATTCGCCACGCTCCAGTGCCCTTTCGATCACACCCGGCGAGAATCAGGCCTCGCTGATACGTCCGGCTCCTCGACGTCCCTTCGTCGATCGCCGCTGGAAGATCCCAATCATCGTCGCGGCCCCAGGGGAGCAGCGTGGCACTGTTGGCCTTCCGCTGTAGCGTGCGTTCCACGTCATCGAGCGATGCGTCGACCACGTCGAGCAAGTACTCGGCGGAGCCCTCCCACGCAATCGTGCCGATGGCGGTCACGATGGCGGCGGTCTCGTCGGAGGAGAGCGCCACGGCGCCGACGGATTCCGACGCTCGATCGACCCGACCCGTTTGCAGGAGCACCGCGATCAGCACCGCGGCTGCCGCCGCCGTTCCGAGCAGATGGAACGGCCTCAGGCTCAGCCGACGGATCGGTGCGGAGCGGCCGTACCAAGCGGCGCGAATGCGGCTGACCAGCGCCGGCGGCAGCGGCTCGGGCCGCAACGCCGCGCGCAGCGCCGGCAGCAGCTCATCGTTCGCGTCGTCGAATTGTGCTTCAGGCTTCGCCGGGCGCATGGGCATGATCCAGGTCTTTTCGTAAGTGGCGTACCGCGGCGTTCATCCGCGAGAGCGCCGTGCCGAGCGGGATTCCCAGTAGCTCGGCGATCTCCTCAAACTTCAATTCGGCCGACATACGCAGCGCGACAACCTCGCGCTGGGCCTGCGGCAGCCGGGCGACCGCGTCGCGCAGCCGCTGTCGATCCTCGGCAGCCACGTGTTGGTCACCGGGCGCGGTTACAACCGCGGGCCGGTCACGCAACTGTTCGTCCGGCAGCAACTCGGGTCGGCGGCGGCGAAACGTGTCGCGACAAAAGTTGCGGGCAATCGTCAGCAAGTACAGGTCCTTCCGCTCGGCCCGCGCCACCGCCGCCATGTTATCAGCCGCTCGGGCAAACGTTTCGGCCACGATTTCCTCCGCGTCGAGGCTGTTGCCGAAGGCCTTGCGGACGTACGCCAGCAGACGTGGTCCGACCTCCTCCAGCAGCGACTCCAGCAGGGCGCGTTGGCCGGCACTCAGCGCTTGGCGAACCTTCATTCCGCTTACCGTGGCCCTACTATTGGAGAAGACGGGTTCAGTTCCGGATTATTCGCGCGACCTGCCCGCTCCGGCCGCGGAGCGAGCCCCAGCCCCGGTGGCGCCGCGCGGACTGGAGTCCGCGGCTCTTCTCAGGCTAGTTCCAGATCCGCCGCGACGCTCTGCAACGCCTCCACGCAGTTCCGGATGTGATCGTCGAGCGGAACGCCCAGGGCCTCGGCCCCGCTGGTGATGTCGTCGCGCGAGACGGCGGCGGCAAACGCCGGCGTCTTCATCTTCTTCTTCACGCTCTTGGGCTTGAGACCTTCCAGCCGGGTCGGCCGCACCAACGCACAGGCGACCAGAAACCCGGACAGCTCGTCGACCGCGAACAAGACCTTGCGGATCGGGCGGTCGCGCGGGCACTCGTCGGTGTTCCAGTCGCCGTGCGAGAGCATCGCGCTGACGATCTCCTCGTCGACGCCCTTCTCGCGCAGGATCTTGGCGCCCTCGCGGGTGTGGTCGGGCGGGTTGGGCCAACGCTCATAGTCGAAGTCGTGCAGCAGGCCCGTGATCCCCCAGGTTTCCTGGTCCGCGCCCATCTGCTTGGCGTAGTGCCGCATCGCGGCCTCCACCGCCAGAGCGTGCTTGCGGAGCGAGTTGCTGGGCGTGTACTCGCACAGGAGCTGCCAGGCTTCGTCGCGGTTCATGATCGGCTCCAGTAATGGTCTAGCTTCGCAGGTATCTTAGCCTGACGTGCGCCGTTGTCATTCCGAGCACCGCGAGGAATCTAGCTACTAAGAGCGCCTATCAATACCATGTGGGACAGGCCTCTGGCCTGTCATGTGACCGGCCGGAGGCCGGTCCCCCAGTCAGTTCTGTTAGGCGCTCCAAGGCAGCGACGCCAGATCCCTCGCTCCGCTCGGGATGACCAATTAAGGCGCCTGGGCCAACCCTACGGCCAGAGCAGCGCGTCGACCGCAAAATGCTCCTTGATCATCGCGAGCTGAGCGCGGGCGTCGTCGTAGCCGGCGTATCGACCGACCAGGACAACGTACATGGCGGTGCGTCTGCGGGTCTCCTTCTGAATGTAGGCATCGAGGGCCTTGCTGCTGAGTTCGGTCTGGAAGCTCTCCGCGTTGGATCTCTGCCGAAACGCTCCGCATTGGACAGCGAAGTGATCGGCCCGCAACTCCAGCCGCCGTCGGGCCGCCGGAGCGTAGGCACCGCTCGTGAAAGTCCGGACCAGGTCGGCGTATACGCCCAACGCCGCCTGCCAGCGTCCCATACGTTCGTGGCTCAAACCCAGCCGGTAGAGGGCGCAGTCCTTCGGCGGCTCGGCGGCCATGCGCTCGGCCGCCGCTCGAAAGCTCTCCGCCGCCAGACTCCACTGCTCGTCGTCGAAATGGAGCGTCCCGAGCATGAAGTACGCTCGCCAGGCAACGTCGGTGTCGGTCTGCACGGCGGCACAGCGCCGAAGATCGGCATAGGCCTGCGGCCGCTGGCCGGCCTGGGCGTTGCTCATCCCACGGAGGTACAACGCCCGGGCCACTTCGGGCCCCTCGCTTACCTCACGCAGGAAGTGGTCGAGTTGCTGGATCGCGCGGCCATAGTCCTCCCGCTCGTAGTAGTCCTGCCCCTGCGAGAGCCAGATCCGCTGCTGCTCGGTCATCCCATTGGCGCAGCCACCCAGTGTCCACAGCAGCCCCAGGGTCAATGGCAATCCGAAGACTGATCGCAGTTGTGTGCTCATCCGCGAAAGCGTACCGCGAGCAGATGACCAGGGAAAGCGAGTAGCCGGGAACCGGGAGCCAAAGGGTGCATGACGCAAAACCGTAGCGCCGGGTCTCCGCGCCCGACGTAAGACCGTAGCGCCGGGTCTCCGCGCCCGACGCTACATCCGCTGTCCCAACTCGCCGGCGAAATGCGGGTTCAGCGGACCGCAGTCCTGTATCGGCCGTGGACCTCGACGTCCGGTACGAGACCCGGACGGCGTCCAGAAGTCGAGTTAACGCTTATGCGGTGGTTGCCCCCGGGTACTGACCTTCGCCCTTTCAGGGCTGCACGCTGTGCGCAAAGAAGGCGATCGGCTTGAGCCTCGTCCTGACCAGCCGCCCAACTGAGCAAGGCACAGTCGGATGGGGGAGCCCGGCATTCCTTCGCAGGACCGAGGTAAACCGATCGCTTCTTCAACGCTGGTTGTCTAAGACCAGACTAATACCTCCGCGTCATTTGATTCGTGTCGCCTGTCGTTCGCGGGCCGGGCACCGCGTCGCGGTCCGCGCTGGACGTCCTCAAACGCTTCGTGGGCGAGCGGTACACCCCACCCGGCTCTCGCGATCGTCCAATTCGGGCTGTCTTCATGATCGACGTGTCGTGCTCCAAACTCATGCTGAATGTCACATCGTGAAAACCGGCGGGCGGTCGCCGCGCGAGCGGTCCGCCTCTCGCGGTCCTGGTGGCAGTTGCCGCCAAGACGTCGGTACCAGTATCCCGTGTGTGAGCCTATCCCTTCCTTACCGTAGGGTGCCGAGCGTTCGACCACAGCGCGGCACCTCCGCGCCGCGCGGCATCGTTCACACCCTGTGTCCCCCGCGGGAACTTCCCACGCCGAATACGCTGACCTCCCAACCGGCGGCGCGGTAGGCGCAGTCCAACTGTCGCGCCGGCGGCTTAACCAACACCGTAGGCCGGTGTGGCCGGCTGGTCACGGACATAAGAACTGATCCGCTCAATGCTAGGCGCCTGAACCGGCCGGTTTCAAATCGGGTCTGAAAAAAGGTGGGCGAGACGCCGCGCCAACGCTCTCCAGCGTGCCCGGCGGGGCACTTTCCAAAAAACTCCCCCCGGCCGCCCCACATCCGCCCCGCCAGATGATAAAGTACCGGGCGCGGGCGGTTAGCTCAGTTGGCTAGAGCGCTTCCCTTACAAGGAAGATGTCACTGGTTCGAGTCCGGTACCGCCCAGTCCGCAACCGTGCCCGCGAGCCAGACTTGCGTTCGTCGCAAGCTTGGCTCACTTTTCGTCTTCCCCCAGAATCCACGCTGCTTCCCAGCGCTACTCTTGCCTCGGCCGTCGTCCGCCGTCTCAGGTGTGATGCGGCGTTGATGATCTGCTCGTCGCGGATGCGGGCGTGGGTCCAGATCATCCGGCCGGCCCGCCAGCCCGGCGGCTTGGTGGTCAGCTCGGGAATAATGCGCACCAAGGCAGCGCCGGCAGCCCCGCAGAGGGGTGCATGACACTTCCGGCGGGCTTCGGCGCGGGGCCTGTAGCGTCCGCCAAAACTGTCATGGACCCGCCGCAGAGCGCGTCGCCCACCTCAATTGCCCCAAACGCAGCCAGCAGCTACGCTCACGGAAAGGGCCGCACGAGAACCACGCGCGGCGGGGATGTGAGGTCAACCGAGTGAGCCATGGCCGACAGGCATAAGAAGACCCCCGCGCCGACTATCGGGGTCGGTGCTGTACCAGCACCGGGACCGGGCGCGCCCCCCGTGGTCGCCTTCGTCTCGCTCGGCTGCGTCAAGAACCTGGTCGATTCCGAGAAAATGCTCGGGCAACTCGCCGAGTCGGGGGCGATCATCAGCGGCGACGAGTCGGCGGCCGATACCGTCGTCGTCAACACTTGCGGCTTTCTCGGAGCGGCGCGCGACGAGGCGCTCGAGGTCATCGA
>SDBT01006502.1_pt1 | contig 19378 bp, 39 predicted proteins | sample 2277101 | NCBI WGS metagenome assembly SDBT01 (sample SAMN10404973, study PRJNA504765) | marine sediment metagenome | isolation source: marine sediment core GS10_PC15, 103 cmbsf | place: Arctic Ocean: Southern Knipovich Ridge | collected 2010 | reverse complement strand
GGGTTCTCCCAGGGCTCGAAGCCGAGCACCTCCCGGCAGAACTCCATCGGGCGGTCGGCGTACTGGGGCATGGGGGCCCGGCCGATTGCCTCAGTGCTTGAGGGACTCTCCTTCGCCGCCGCTGCCCTGTTCCGGATCAGTTCCTTCCTGATCCACGTCTTCGATATCGGTAGCAATTGCCAGGGCCTTCACAAATCCGGCGTAGTGCTCAGGGTCACAATGGGGCCGCGCGAGCTCGAGAACCTTCATCACCCCGTCCTGGACCTCGTGCTCGATGTTGAGTTTGGCCCCGAACTGCTTCGGGAACTTCCGCTCGAGCTTCCAGGCGACCGCCTTCCAGTCCTTGCCGCCGGCCTCGGTAATGGCCTTCGTGGCGTTGACGATGTCCTCGCCTTCCGCGACCCGGACTGCAATGGCGAATGATTTGTAGGGCTCCACCGCTTTCGGCAGGTTGCCACGGCGGATCCACTCGTAGAGCGTCCCGTTCGAGATGCCACTGGCAGCCGCAGCGTGCTCCTTGTAGGCACCGGTGAGGATGTGGCTGACGATCTGCTGATGCACCCGGGGCGTCAACTTCGTCTTCGTCGGCATCTACAGCTTTCGGGGAGGTGGTATCGCGCGCGAACCTCGTGCTTCACGTTCAGCTCGGTGCCACCATCTCAAGACCACCCCCGGTTCAGACTCAGGCGGGGAAAGCCGTGTGATGGCTGGCGGTTAGGGCGAGTCAACGCGGTCGTCGGACAGCCCAGTCGATTGCGAGGATGGCCAGAACCGTGACGGCGATGGCGAGCAATAGCATCCGGTCGAGTCGGGAGACGGGGCGGACCACAGCCAAGCGATCAGCGACGAATGGAGGAGCCGTGGCCCGCCCTCAGTCCGTTTCGCAGCGTAAACTTTCGAGGAGAGAGACGAGGGGCGTTTGCGGGACTGTCGCAGTTCGACCCCCTATAGAGTAATTGTGAGGGCCGTGGCCTCCTGTGGTCGCGGGTGGTTTCGTGGGTGGTCGCTTTTGGTAGGAATCCAACGCACACGGGCTTACGTGGCGGGGGTGGACGGTTTGGAGGCGTGGCGGGTCCTCGGGATGGGGGTGGCTGGAGCCGGGCGCTGGTGCTCTCGGTCGGGTATGGTCTGGTCGTGAAGCTGACCGAACTCGACGCTCGGTGGGTCGGCCTGGAGGGCACAATCTGGGGCCTGACGTTCCTGTGTCCCCATTGCCGGGCCGAGCGGCTGGCAGCACTTTTCCAGCCATTCATCAGGTCGGGCCGCGACCCCAACTGGGCAGCATGGGAGCGCCTCGTCGCCGAGCAGCCTGTTTGGAGGCGCGTCTCGGGGGAATCGTTTGAAGATCTGACCCTGAGCCCATCAGTCAACGCGGAGGGCCACTGGCACGGGTTCGTGAACGCTGGCAAGGTCACTAGCTGCTGAGAAAAGAAAGCCCGCCACCGGCGCGAACCGGGGCGGGCTGCTGGTCCTACTTCTTCTTTCTCTTCGCAGCCATACGGACCCTCCTGTTGGTCGTAAGGTGCACCGAGAGTAGCGCGCCGAGCTTCAGCCGTCCATCAGGTCGAGGCTTGGGCGGCCTGTTTGGCCTGCGCGTTGGCCACTCGCTTCGCGTGCTCGGCGAGGGTCGATCGGCCGCTGGCGATGTTGAGCATGGCGACGCACCAGGCCATCCGCGAAAGACCGCTCTCGCCGGCGGCGCGTTGCCATTCGTCGATCTCGGCGGGCGTCGCCTTCAGGGTCACGGTCTTCGGCTCGACGGGCTCGTCGAGTGTGTCTTCGATCTCCACGATCTCGGCCTGCAGCGCTTCAAGCCGGTCGCCCTCCGCCATGATCACATAGCGGCGCAGCGACACCAGTCGCTCCTCTAGCGCCCAGCGGGTGATGCCTTGGCCTGGGTTGAGTTTCATCGCCATCTTCCACCCTCTGGTCGAGCGCCCTTGATTTTGTAGCCCTGTGCCTCGCTGGCATCGACGTACACCACGTCACGCCGCGCAATCAATAAATCGAGAGTCGGCAGCTCCTTCGGCAAAAACTCGGAACGCCTGAACAACTCGTCCCACCCGTTCGCCCGCTTGATCTTGTCGAGCATTTGAGTGACGTCTTCGCCGCTGCCACTCATCTTTCCTTTGCACCGACCAGCCAGCGGCTCCCATCGACGACTGACGATGCGCATCCAAAGGTGTTCGGTCCGCTGCCACTGTTCCGCACCGCAGTTTGCACACTTACGGAACGGGTCCTGCATCAGGCGCAGCGGAGTGTTCGGCCGCGTGTCATGCCAGTCATGCGCCATTGGTATCCCTAGCCCTCATGCTTGCACGACATCGCCCACAGGTTACTCGGCGGGGCTTGTCTGTGGTGCGAAGTTCCGTCAGCCCATATTTGTGCAGACCGCACACCGCGAACGCATCCCAATACCACCAACTGTCTCGCGGCCACTCCATGTGTATTTTACCTACCCGCATGGCGTCTCCTTGTTTTTGGTGTGCTCGCGTATCGCCTTCAGGCTCGGATAGAAATCCAACGCAATGAATTTGCCCCGCCCCGGGACCCAAGCCCGGACCAGCAAAAGCCAGCGGTTGCCTTGGTTCTCCGCAGCGTATTGGAGCTGGTTTCCGAATGAGGGTCCGTACCACCACCCACCCGATCGATACCACCCGTCGAATCTACCGTCAGTCATCTCCACCGCTTCATCTCCGCGTTGTGACGCCACCAAAGGGCCAACACGGCCACGATGCCGCAACCGACCGACAAATAGTTGGCCACCGCCAGATAGTCGGTCATCTCCATCCCGCTTTCCTCAACATGGTGCGCACACCGCGAAGCGTTCGAGCCTCAGCCAACGGCTTGACCAACCCGGGGTCGAACACCATCACCCAGTCGCTGGTGTCCAGCACCTTCAACCCCAGGTCGTCCAGCCACTCCAGTATCTCAGCGTTGTTCATCGGGGAACCTCAGGGCACCAGGGGCACCGCCCACGCTTGAAACTGTCGGTGCTGCGAGGCTCTGAGGGGCCGCCTTCCTTTACCACCGGCATGGTCCGCTTGGTGACGTGGTGACCACACTCGAACGTGATCCTGAAATCGAAGCGGGGAACCTGAAATGTCCGATGAATGGGGTGGAACGGATTCGGGTCGACCCGACGAACGAAGACGCACTTGGTCACCTTGCGCATCGGCTCGATCATCTCAGGGCGTGGTGTGATTCTGGTCGTCACCGTCTCTTCCCCGTCCATCACAGCCCCCGCTCCCGCATTTTGCGCTCCACCATGTGGTCGATTTGGTGGTCAATCATCCGGCTCTTTTGTCCCCGGCAGTACTCATGGCTGCACTCATCGCAAGAAAACCGGACCAGCCTGGTGTCCTTGAAAACCGGCGAGAACCCGCTGCCCCTGCCTGCGTCGATGTCCATCTCCCGCTTCACCTCTTCAGCCGTCATTTGCTGACCCTCCGAAACACGGTGCGGTAGCCGCTGCGCCCCCAGCCGTTCTGCCCCCACCGGCGAAAGCTCTCCAAGACACCCCGCTCTACCAACCGGCGGCAGACCTGATTGACGGTCGAACCCGAGCAGCCCAAGTCGTGCTCGATGCGGCCCGAGGAAGGCTCCACGTTGCCGTGGGTGTCAATGAACTCCAACACTTGCCTCTCCCTGTCTACCTTGGTCATCGTCTCTCCCTTGTCTATACATATATAATAACACCCTGGTGTTACTTTTGCAAGGGAAATCGGGACTGAAAGCAGGCGGTATCCTAGCTAGGAATCCATCAAATCGAGCGACACCGCGTCCCAGACATCCGGGAACGTCGCCTGCAGCAGCAGAATGGTGGTCCCGTAGAGCGGGCGCCCGGCGGTGTCGGTGTCGATTTGCCGGAGCAGACCGTTGCGCTTCAGCCATCGCCGCGCCCACCGCGTGCTCGTCTCGCCGCCGAGAGCGTCGGCTATCTGCCGCGTGGTGAAGACCTTCCTGGACCTGGCCATCAGCTCGCTTCCCAGGCCGGTTTCGCTCGATTCCAAGTCAGGCAGGCGGCCAGGTACACCTCGCGCGCCTGCATGTCAGCCAGCCGGAACACGCGCTTGATTTCACCATGGGGCTTGCGCTCATTGGCCGCCAGGATGTTGTCGAGGCGGAGCGCCTGGGAGACCTCGAGCCGTGGGTAGCCGTTGGACTTTCCGCTCTTCTTCGGGGCCAGGAGCTTCTGCCCGGCATCGGTGAACCGGTAGAGCGCGAACATGCGACCGCGGGCTTCCTTGCCGCCCCAGACCGCGCCTTCGTCGCCGTAGTAGACCCGGAGCACATCCGCGCTGAGCGCGTCCATCCGCTCGACGGCCAACAACTGGCGACTGGCCCGGGCGTACCGGCGGAGGGCCTCATCGTCCGGCGCGACGCCGTTCACCTGGCGGACCTCGGCGGTCGGCTGGGCGGTGAGCTCGCCCCGCGGGTAGATGCTGCCGTCGCCTCGAGCCAGCGACGCCTCTTGCGCGTGGTGGCGGGAGAAGAGCTCGGCCCGGTCCAGCTGGTGCCCCATCGTCGTCCGCTCGAACATGATCGCGCCGGCCCCGAGGAACCACTGGAGCAGGGCCTGGTCGCCGGCGGAGAGGCGGCGGGAGACGGGGGCGGCGACCTGGTCGGTCATGCGACCTCCAGCAGGCCAGCTTCTACGATGCACCGGCCGATGTGCTCGGCGACCTGGGGGACTACGGCGTTCCCGAGGGCTCTAAGTCGGTCCACCCGTCGGGGAACCCCATCAGCCACTCGACCCACGTCGGGTTCAGTTGCCCAGGGGTGCCCCTCGCTACGGAGGTCGCCAGGTCGTCCCCACCGGAATCCTCCCGTCCCGCTCGAGCGTAGTCCGGTCCGCTGGGCGAACTCTTGGGAGTCGGGTACATCGCCACATGCTGCCCCAGCGTCAGGCCGAAGCCGTTGCCGTTCCGCCCCTTCGCCTTCTCCCGCTCGCGCCTCTCCTTCAGCTTCTGGACGTCCTTCACCTCGAACATCTCCGCTGTTGGTGTGGGCAACGATGAAGATCCGGTCCCGTATATGCGGGGCGCCGACCGCTGCCGCGCTGACACAATCCCAGTCCGCATCGTACCCGCTATCGGCCAGTCCTCCGAGAACGGCGTCGAGTCCTCGAACAGTGAGAGCTCGGACGTTTTCCACGACGACGATTCTGGGTCCCAGTGCGCGAATGACCCGAAGGAACTCCCACCAGAGCCCGCTTCGCTCTCCGTTGATTCCTGCCCGGTTGCCGGCGCTGCTGATGTCCTGACACGGGAATCCCCCGCAGATGATGTCGGGTCGTTCGGCATGCTCGTCCACCTCTCTCACGTCCTCGAAGCACTTCATCCCAGGCCAGTGCTTGGCGAGGACACGCCTGCAATGGTCGTCGCTCTCCGCCTGCCAGATGACCGGGCCGAGGCCAGCACGCTCGAGGCCCAATTCCAGGCCGCCGATGCCGCTGAACAGCGAGCCGATCGTCACGCCCCCGCCTCCAGCGCCGGCTGCCGCCGCAGAATCACCCGCGGATCCGCCCCCTGCTTCTCGGCCCAGTCGCGGAACGGGACGAAGCCCTCGATGATCGCGGTTTGGTTGCCGGGCGCTGGTACCACGATCTGGGACATCCACGCTTTCAGGTGGTGGCCGAGGTGCTCCCAGAAGATGTCCTCGCTCAGCTGGGAAAACAGCGGCGCGCGGTTGGCGAAGCGGCTCAGGTCGTCCGCCACCGCCATCAGCTGGTCGAACTCATCAGCAACCAGAACGACGCATCCGGTCGGCCAGTGGTCCAGCGACCAGACGTCCGGCGGGATCTTCCCCCATCCGCCCGGGTGCCAACGGACCGCGAAGCAACCGACCTGGATGCCGGACACGCGAATGATGTCGCCCTCTTGCATTCTGAGATCATACTCGAGGTCGCCGTCACGCATTATCGACCGATTCCCAGCCCCAACTGAACGTGTTCGCCTGTCTCTTCGGCACGCAGCTCCGCCTCTTCGGCGGTCATCTTACCAGCATCCTCGATCGCTTTCGCAATTCTCGACCGGGCAATCTCGCAGTGTTCCGCCTCCAGTTCGATACCGTGAAACCTGAAGCCCTCGTAAACGCAGGCGACGCCGGTCGTGCCGCTGCCGGCGAACGGGTCCAGCACCAGCCCGCCCGGCGGCGTGATGAGCCGCACAAGCCACCGCATCAGCGAGACGGGCTTGACCGTGGGGTGGATGTTCGCGCGCTCGGTCGCATCGCGGAGCCGTGGGCTGTCGTTTGTCGTCTTGCGGCCGTCATTCACCTTGCGCCTTGGCCGGTGTTCGAGCCCCGCCTCGCGTTCTGACCGGGAGGCTTTGGCGGTGTAGAAGAATCGGGACGCGCCCGCGGTGCTGCCAATGATATCGTGCTTCGTGGTCATCCCGGTGTGCTCGCCATAAGCCGGGCTTGTGTTGCTACCCCGCTGTGTGCCGCTCGGCATCGCACCACTTGACCGCTCCCCGCTCTGCTCATCCAACATAGCCACCGCACACCCGGGCTCGTGTTCGTTCTCGCAGGCACAGCCGAGGATGGTGTTGGCTGGCCAGCGGCCGACGTTTGGGTCGTGTCCGGACTCATCGCCGGTTTCGATTCCATATGTGCCGTATACCGGGGCGCTCGGCTTCTGTTGGCTGATGCCGCCAGGCACCCGCTTTGACGTCCCCACCCGACACCCGTCCACATTCAACCCCCCGCACCCATGCTCCTGTACGTTGGCCGCTACCGTTCCGGGGAAGGGCTTGCGGGCGAGGATGATGGGCTCCCATGAGGGCTTGAGGGCGGTGCCCCACCCGTCCCACTGTTTGGCGGCGTCGGTAATCGGCTCATATGGCGGCGCGGCTTCCGGCTTGGCCATGTGTTCCTGGCCCACGTGGTGTTTGACCCTCACGCCCCGGTGTTCAAGTGCGCCCGCGCCCTTGTCGATTTGAATCGCCACGTTGTGCGACTTCGGAAATCCGCTCCCGTACATCCATTGCAAGCAGTCCCGAATCTCCCAGCCCGCATCTTCGATTGCGCAGGCCAGTCGGTGGTAAGTCCGCGTCCCGCCAAACGCCACAAGGTGCGCGCCGGGTTTCGCCACGCGCAAAGCCTCGGCCCAGAACGGCTCACCCGGGACACCGTGGTCCCACTCCCGGCCCATGAATCCGAGTCCATACGGTGGGTCGCAGGCGATGGCATCCACGCTACAGGCATCGAGCCCGCTCATGACGTCGAGGCAATCGCCTTCGGTAATTTGCGTCGTCGAACTCACGGCAGGCTATTCGTCGTCGTCGTCGTCGTCGTCGTTCTCTTCAGCTCCGGCTTCCTCGTCCCACCCGTGCAACGCCGCGCAGTGCTCCGCGTCGCGTTTGTCGGCGTAGCCCTCGCCGCTGACCATCAGGATGTTGCCGTTCGATGCCCTGGTCCGACACCGGTGCTCGCCGGCCTCGTCTTCGTAGAACTCCCAAGTGATGCTGTCCATGTCGTCTCCTCAGTTCATCGGGTTGCGGTTGTCCTTGATTGCCTGCGCGGTGAAGGTGCGCATCATCTCGGCTGTTTCCTGTTCGATCTCGGCCTTCCTGGTCTTCGCACGCTGCTCCTCGACGACGAGGTCACGAATCTCGCGCACGTTGGCGAGCGTCTCCGCGGCTGCGAGCGTCTTCGCCTCCTGCTCCTTCAGCGTCGACTCCATGATCGTCAGATGCAATCGCTCGGATTTGTCCTGGAAGCCTTTCATAGGCCCGCCCCCACGCGCGGGAACTCGCGCACTCGTAAATCGTGCGGCCACTCGTCCATGTCGCCGCCCTTGCTATCCGACATTAGGACGGTCCGGTCGGCGCCATCCACGGCATCTTCCTCGCGGATGTACTGCCCCCAACCGTTCGCAGCCACGTCCTCGTCGCCGGACACCATCGGAACCGTGCCGACCTGTTTCATAAACACGGAGACATCGGCGCGCTTGCACTGATTGATGATGTCGCGAGCCCACGAGATGCGCATCGACCGCGCCCGCTTAGGTGTTTCGGATTCGCCTCCGATGATGACTTGGTCGACGACTCGACGAAGTTCATGCCCGCCGTTCCGTCCGTAGCGGGCGCAACTGCAGGCCTCACCATCACGGCCGACGATGGCATCGCCTCCGCATTGACTGCAGGTCCTCCAAAAGATGCGCGAGAAGTCGAGTGGCCCGAGCAATGGCTCCGCGCTCACAAAGCGCACGGCGGCCGGGCATTGTGCGAGCTCTTCGATCCGCGAGAGGTAATCGGATGATTCGACGCTCACGCCAGCCCACACGTTCGGCAGTGGCCATTCCTCCGTGACGCTCATCACGATGTGGGCATGCCGGAACCACTCGCGCATCCGCTTGGCCCGCTTCGTGAGCACGATGAACGTGTGCTGCGGACACGCCGCCATCACCTCGAAGACGTTCGCGATGTAGACGTCCGACAGGGCCTCGTGGAACAGGTCCGACATCGAGCAAACGAACACCGTCCGGGGCTTTTTCCATCGCAGCGGGATCTCGAGGCGTTCCGGCATCATTCGCACGGTCCCGTTCCAATGCACGCCGTTGGGTTTCATAACGGTCAGGCCTTTGTGTGCGTCCTGCATCCCGCGATGGGCAACCTTCGCCGCGTAGCAGTGACGACAACCGGGCGAGACTTCAGAGCAGCCGACAATCGGATTCCATGTCTCGCCCTTCGTGCCCGGCTGCTGGGTCCATTCGATCTTGGTGCTCACACTGACCTCCCGAGGGTTATGAACTGTCGCCGAGACACGACGTCGTCCTTGCGCTGATCGAGCGCCACCATCGCCACGAGGATTGCCGTCGCCCAGAGAGGCATCCACGGGAGGCCGACGCTGACGCCGGACGGTGCCTCTGACTCGCCGAAAAGTAGGCGGCGCATTTCGGCCATGGCTTCGGGATGCACGGTGAACGTGCCCGTCATGAGATAAGACCCGTGGACGAAAGGGCGCGGAGGCATGCGGTGCGCCGAGCCGAACTCATGCAATTGCAACAGGCCGAAGCTCATGTCGTCCGGCCTCGTTGCCAAGTTTCGCAGCGGCCCACCGGCTTCGGCTCCTGGGTCACATCGAGGCACTTCGCCCCGCACTCGGCGCATTGGTCTCCGGGCTGGGCCTGCTCCGGCTTCGGGGCGCAGTGGACGTCGTTGCGGATCATGCGTACCACCCGGGGAGCGTGCGGTATTCGATGTGTCTATCCTCAGCATTCGCGCGATCGATGCCGAACTGCATGCCGCGGCTGATGCCCAGATCGTCATACACGACCGTCTTCTTCGCGTGCCGCCCCCATGCCAGGCCACACTCGATGCCAGTCTCGCGCTGGTCAGGAATGTCGTCGTCGAGGAACTGCGTGTAGAGCATGTGCGACGCGAATGGCGCCTCGCCGCGCTCGATGCAGTCGCGCATCGCTGCCTTGAGATAACGGATGTTGCGCTCGCGGTCGCCGGCGAACGGACTCTCGACTAGGACGAGGGGGCGGCTCATTCGTACCACCCCGGGATCCAGCGTTCGTTGCGCTCTCGGAGTTCGATCCATTCATAGCTGCCGTCCGCGCGCTCGGCCCTCGCCATCCCACGGCGAACAGGATGACCGACGCCGACTTCAACGGTTCCGGCCTGCCATGTCAGGGGGATCAAATCCTCGACGGCACCGTGATCGATCCGCGAGACAAGACGCTTCAGCGTTTCGAGGTCTGCCGGATGGAGATGAACTCGGACCGTGATCGAGTTGGTGATCTCCGGACCGATGGACCGCATCGCTTCGGCGATCTCGACGTGGATGCCCTTGCTCACCACCCGGCAGCCTCCTTCGCGCTCAGCGTCGCCCCTATCGGTTGCCCGCGTCGACGCCGCTCCGCCACGCATAGCGCCGCCGGGTTCGACTCGAGCGTCAGCTCGCAACCCTGGCCCACCTTGGCGAGACCGTAGTTCGCCGCGTCATCCCCGCAGTCGCAGATGCAGAACCCGGTGTTGCGGTCCGCGCAGACGTCCTCCCAGTTGCCCCAGCGTTGGACCCGGCACTTGCACGGCTTCGGGAGCCTGCCCTTCAGAGCGAGCTTGATGACCCGGTCCCGGAACTTCACCCAGTGCGGGCCGTGGGTTCGCCAGTCGCCGTCGAACCGGTCGCCTTTCGGGTTGTCGTCGCTGCGCGGGTTCTTCACGTGCGAGACGTCGACCCACCGGTCGGGCATCGAGTCGCCCTCGCAAGGGAGCGCGCGCGTCCAGGGCTGGCGACGATTGCCTGGCTTCGGGAGCTTCAGCAGGTTCACGTGGCCGGCATGCGCGGCGAGGCCTGGCAGCGGGGAGCCTGCCTCCTTGTTTTCGGATGGCCTGGAGTTCGTGGCGACCTGGTGGATCAATCCGATGTCGGAGGTGAACTTGCCACCGGTCCCGCCGTTCTCCGGCTCGCGCAGGACGCGCGTGTTCTCGCTGACCGCGGTCCGGGCCAGTTGGCAGCCGTAGCGCCACCTCGCCGCGAGCTTCCGCTGCTCGGCGCTGCGGTCGGCCATCTCGTCGATGGCACGGGCCAGTCGATCGAAGGTGTCCTTGGGCAGCGTCTCGATCATGTCCGATGGATACGTCTCGGTCCGCACCTTGGTGTGGAACTCAGCCAACCACGACGGCGACATACCCGCCCGTTCGATCGCGCCGATACGTTCGCCGAGCGTTCGATCATGGAAGGCGAGGACCAAGTCCTGCGCTGCGATCGGTTTCGTGTCAGGCGCAGTGCCCTCGGTTTCTTCAACAGCCGGAACCACCGCCACCGTTTCCGGCTCGCCAGATGTCCCGGCTTCAGGCGCTTCGGTGACCGGGGCGCTCGAACAGCCGCTGCCGAACCACGCACTCGCCGCGCCGACCCAGACGATGATCAAGTAGCCGAGCGCGATGCGATGGACGCGGGTCATGTGAGGGTCACCGGGTTTTCGGGGTCCCACTTGGGCCGGTGTTGCCGGAGGTAGTCGCGGTATCCCGATTCGACTTCACCGAGCCGATAGATGCTCCCCGACTGCGTGGCAATGATTCGGCCGTCCACCTTGACGATGCGAGTCGTCTGGATACGCTTCCCGTCGGGGCGCATTGGGTCGCCATGCACATCGCCGACGAGCATGTACATACCCATCGCCGGCTCGTCGTACACGTCGCCGTAGATGGCCCAGTTTTCGAGACGCTTCATTCCGACCACATCTCCGCCTCGACATGCGGCGCCTCGTCGCCAGCGGCGATCCATTTCGTCGCGTCGAGATGGAACACCTGGGCATCGTCGCGGGACATCAGGCCCTTGAGCGCGTCGAGAAACGACTTCTCGAGGTTGTCGATGTCCGGTCGCCCGACGTGAGGCTCGCGCGGCATCGGGCGCGTCTTCCAGATGAGCCGCTTCGGGCGTGGCAACACGAACACGAGCCGGACGTGAAGGGCTTCCTCGCGCGGGGGGCCGTCATAGTTGTCGGCGAACGCATGCTGGACAGACGCCTTGAACGCGGCGATCGGGTGAGGCTTGCGCGTGCCGTCCGCGTTCTTGATGTGCGTGACCTCGTGCATCCTGGCACCACCACCAAACGCGACTGCCCGGGCTCGAGGCTGAGCCACAGGGACGGCGGGGACGGCGAACCTCAGGTGGAACTCATGGATGCGGATCACGACTTCGGTCATTGGGCAGCCTCCGCGAGAGCGAACGCTTCGACCATCGAATCAGCATACTCGTAGACACACGCTTCGCCCGCTGCCCACGACCAGTTACGTCGATGCCGTCGAACCATGCTGCCGTTCAGCAGCCGGTAGACACGGACATCGGGCGTCCCTGTCCACACCACGCCGGCGGGCACCCACTGGCTATCCTCGATCCCCTGTTCGGCAGCGGCGAACGCTTCATCGCGGCCAGACCTGACAATCCCCCGGCTAGCTTGGACTGTGTTGAAAAACCAGGGGTCATCAACAGCACGTCCCCACACCGCGACGCCACTCGCGTGTCGATACATTCCTTCCTTGTAAAGCAGCCAGCCGGGGCGTTCGAATGGCTTGGCTGCAGGGAGCGGAAAAAGCCGCGCCATCTTTTCCAGGTCCTTCGTCGCCTTCTCGGCAGCCTTTCCGAAGATGGCCACGAGTGATTCAACCGGCTCGATGGAGTTGAGCGTGACCTTTGGGGCGTGTTTGTCGCAGCGGCCCTCGGCCAAGCGTTCGGTCCACCACGTCGCACGATTGAGGCAAGCAAACCCGGTGCCCGCATAGGTGCAGACGAAGTGGTCCGGCACGCCCTCCTGTGTCCATTCAGGTTGGCGCGTGTCCGACGACACCTTTCGGGTTTCGAAGTTCAGGATGCTCCCGTCCTTCCTCGCCATCGTGATCGCCGTCACGTCTGGACCGCGCGCATAGTCAACGCCGGTGATGGGTTTAGCTTCTTTCGGTGGGCATTGCGCGTCCGCCTCGTAATGGGCCTTGCAGAACCGGACGCCAGCGGCGTTTTGGTAAAGCTCGCCAGCGCTCAGCTCAATCGCGCAGACGGAGCAGCTGTTGCACGAACACTTGATGTGGCCGCAGTCCGTGCACGCATGTAGCTCGCCGGCCAACGACCGAACAAGATGGCCGCTGCTGAGTTGGATTCGCTCCGCCTCCTGCAGCATCGCCTCGTTGATCACGGTCCCGACGCTGCCGTCACAGAACCCGTGGTGATGCGGCAGGAACCCGGTGCAAATCACACAGCGCTTCTCGCCGCCGTAGCCCATGTTTTTCCGGAAGGGTAGCTTTCGTGTTGGTGTCGACATCAGAACGCCTCCTGTTGCTCGGGCTCGCGCCAGACTGTCTGCAAATCCTGGAAGCGCACGTATTCGGAAATGAACGCGCACTCGACCAAACCGGTCGGGCCATCGCGCTGCTTCGCGATGATGAGCTCGGCGATGCCCGGATGCTCGGTGTCTGAGTTGTACACCTCATCTCGATACACGAAGATCACCGTGTCGGCATCCTGCTCGATCGCGCCGGACTCCCGCAGGTCGCTCAACTGGGGACGCTTGCTGCCGCCTCGAGTCTCGACGCTACGGTTCAACTGCGACAGCGCGATCACCGGGCAGCGTTCCTCCTTCGCGATCTGTTTGAGCGTCCGGCTGATCTCGGAAACCTCCTGCTCGCGCCCATCGCGTCCGCCGCTGCCGCGCATCAGCTGCAGGTAGTCGACGACGATCAACCCGAGCTGCCCGCACTTCCGCCGGAGCTTTCGGCACTCGCGCCGCATCGCCATGATCTGCAGCGCCGGGGTGTCGTCGATGTAGATCGGGAGCTCGGACAGCTCGGCACATGCCTTCGCGAGCGAGGGCCAGTCCTGGGCCGCGACCTGACCAGAACGAACATGGGCCGCCGGCACCGCGGCGTCGGACGCCATCATCCTCGTCGACCACTGCTCCTTCGGCATCTCCAGGCTGAAGACGGCGGTCGGCTTCCCGGTGCGCGCGGCCGCCAGGACGTGCGTCTGGGCCAGGGCCGATTTGCCCATACCGGGGCGGCCAGCGACGATGATCAACTGCCCCTCACACCACCCGCTCGTCACCTTGTCGAGCCGCTCGATCCCGCTGGTCACGCCCAGCAACTTCCGGTCGGACTGGGACAGCGCTTCGAGCTTCCGATACGACTCCTCGAGCGGCCCGGACAGATGGACCGCCCCGGCGCCCTCCCGCCGGACATCCCCCGCCCTCATGATCTTCGTCTCGGCGTCGTCGAGGTACTCGTCGATCGTCTCGATCGGGCTGTAGCCAGCTGCCGCGATCTCGTGCCCGGCGGTGATCATCCGGCGGACGGCGGCCAGGTCCCGGACCCGGGCAGCGTGGTGCTCGGCATTGTGGATCGTCGGGATGACGTCGGTCAGGCCCATCAGGACATCGTCGCCACCGACCTGCTCGAGCTTGCCCTGGTTGACGAGCTCGCCGCGGACGAGGGTGGTGTCGGCCGGGGTCCCCCGCTTCGCCAGGACATCGAGGGCGCCCCAGATCACGGCGTGCGCCTCCGAGTAGAAATCCGAGGCCGTCACGATGCCGGCGGCGGCGTCCCAAGCCTCGGCGGACAGCAGCGAGGCGCCCAGGATCGAGCGCTCGGATTCGAGATCCTTTGGGGGGATGCGCATCATTCCTTGAAGGGCAGGAGGTAGGGCGGGATCACTTCGCCGGGTGTCCGGCCGGCGACGACGGTGCCGACCCGTTCGGCCCAGACGTGGACGGGCTGGCCGATGATCCAGTCCCGATCCTTTTCGCGGTCGCGGATGCCGATGAGCTGGGTCCGGAGGGCGTCGATGCCACCATTCGCGCGCGCCCACCGGAGCATGTTGCTCCCGGCTTCGCGCTGGCGGGAGGACCAGCTGGGGGGATCTAGAAAATCCGTCTTCCCGGTAACTTCACGGTAAACAGCTACGATGTCTTCAGGCTCGACAGAGCCATTGGCCCCCCGCTCCCCTCGCGCGTCGTGGTCCCCTTCGTGGTCGTGGTCGTGGTCGTGGTCAGGCGCGAGAGTCACGATATTTTTCGCGGGAGCCTCGCGAACTTTATTGGGCATCTCGGAAGCGTCTGTATCCGTTGCCTTTTCTGGCCCCGGGACCCGTGGCTTGCCCGGCTTGTCGACCCTCTGGTGCCTGTCCCAATTTCGGATGTGAAAATAGCGCTGTCCGTCCACCAAATAGAAGGCCGCGTACCATCCGAGAAGTTTCTCGGAAGCCCCGCGAAACTTCACGAGGGGATTCTCGTCGAGCGGAAAGACCCGGTTGGCGAGCGCGACCGCGTTCGCTCGGCCGTTGCCGTAGTCGTCCGCCAGGAGGATGAGCGAAACGGACAGCACCCGAGCATCGGAGCCGGCCTCGAGCATGCGCTCGTCGTCCAACCACTCCGGCTTCAGGGTCCTGATCCGCACGAACGGCTAATCCCCAACCCACCCTCGGCGCTCTGCGATGAAACGTGAACCCCATCGGAGCGCGCGAGGGTGGGCGGAAGTCTTTTTCACGATGGGGTTCACACTCCAGCCCCTACACGAGCCGGATCGACGACGTCAACAAAAAGGACAGAGGCCCGTTCAGTTCGCCGGCGGGCTGTCGCCGTCGCCGTCGCCGTCGAAGTCCAGACTACCCTCGCGCTCTTCGGCAGTTAGGGCCTGTTCCTCGACGGTGTCTCCAGTATCCTGGCGGACCAATCTTTTGACGTTGTGGTCGAGGTCCTCGATCCATTTGCAATTCACATCGCGCGTCTCTGTCCCGGAGTCGATACATTCGGCGAGGCGCTTCCGTTCCTCGGCGTGCTCCTTCACCTCGGCCTTCAGCGGCACCATCTCCTTCTGAAGCGCCACGATGGCGAGCTCGGCCACGGCCATGGCGTCGCCGAACTTGAGCTTCTCCGCCTTGCTGAGGTCGACCGGGAGTTCGCGCTTCACGACGTCGACGGTCACGTGCCGACTCCCACGGCCGGCGCTGGGCTGTCGTCGTCGTCGTCGTCGCGGTCGGGGTGGTCTTCGTTGTCGAAGAGGTTTCCCGGCAGCTCATTGATCACCGTCAGGGCCTTCTGGACATAGTCCCGTCCCTCGGTGAAGTTGCCGGCCTTCAGCTGGTCCTTCGCCATCTCCATGTAGGCGCTGGCCTGGTCGATTGCCCCCGCCCGCATCCGCTCTTCTGGTGTTCGTCTCGTCGCCATGTCGCTTGCCTCCATCTGCTGGTAACCCGGTCGATCCAGGTTACCAGAATCCGTTTTATCCCCCTGATTTCGCGGGCTTGGGTGGGACCATCTCCGCGTCAATGAGCGCGCGCATCTCGTCCAGGCCGATGTAGCCCCATCTATCGTCATCGGGCGTCGCGGCGTCCATGGCCGTCTTGAGCCGCTCGAGCGTCAGATTTCTGGAGCCGTAGCCCTGCCGACTCGCCTCGGCGATGGCGCGCGCGATCCCGACTTTCCCCGTGTCGCCGAAATGGCCCGCGAGTACCCAGATGGCGACCCCGAGGGCCCACGCAGGCGGGTCGTCGAACTCGACGGCAGGCGCGGGCGGCGCTGCCATCAGCCGGACGTCCGCCTGTCCATACGCGCCCGGCGCAGCTGGGCCCGACCCCGCCCGCTCTTGGCGAGCCGCCGCTCCCGTGCATCGAGCCGCCTCTGGGACACGCTCGGCATCGGCACCACCGGCGGGATCAACGGCTTGATGGCGGCCAGGATGCGAGGCCGGTGCCGGTCCCCGATGTCGTTCGTCCGCTTCACATCCTTCAGGAGCGAGCCCATCTGCCGGCGCGCGCTGGCCTTGGCGCCCTGGCTCATCTTCGACCAGGCGGCCTTCGCGTCGTCGCATTTGTAGCCGTCCGGATCGTTCATGAACCGGCCGTAGAAGCGGCTCAGGAGGGTCGCGGCGGACTTGTTCATCGGCACTCCAGGCGAAGCGCCGTCAGTTCCGGGCAGATGCGAATGTGGGTCTTGTAATCGAACGGATGTCGCCGAGGGCGCTCTAGGGCGAACGCCCCAAAGCCGGCCCACCGAGCGCTGCGCAACCGCACTCCCCGTATGTAATCGACCAGCGCTGGCAGTGCCTCGAACCACTCGCCACGAATGCGAGCGGATAGAAATCTCCAGTGTAACAATCTCTCATTCTCGTCCGAAACGCCGACGAGCCACAGCGGGCGATGGTTCCCGGTCTGGCAGGACCGGGCCCGCCCCTCCGGCGACGACCTCGTCGTCCCGATTTTGATGGGGCCCGCCTCGCCCTCTTGGACGAAATATGACACCCCAAGATGCCGATAAGCCTGAATAGCCAGCGCAACGGGCAACCACGGCTGATACCGGGCCGACACCACGGGACCGCGAGGCCGCTTGATCCGCATGCGCCACATCTCGTGGCCCAGGTCAACCAACGGCCGTCCTCCGCTCCGCTCTCCAGGCCTCCAGGGCGGCTTTCGGGTACCTGACCGTGCGCTCCGACAGCTGCTCGAAAGGCGGGCCCGAGCCATCCTGGCGCCACCGGCGCAGCGTTTCGGGGCTCACGCCAAGGATTTCTGCCACCTCACCGGGTCGCAGCGTCTGCTCGTCCATGTGGCCCAATATGGGCTAAGTCGCTTTTTCTGTCAAGGCCCTTGCGCGTGTGGGGTATCCGTGTTTATGTTGGGACATCAAGCGCTCAACGGAGGGAATCATGGGGACACGAATCGACGGGAGCAGGGGCTGATGGCCTTCGACGGCCCAGACCCAGACGACGTGAAGGTCGGCGACCTGGTCATCCGCGTCCGGCAAGTGGAGACCTACGAGGTGCTCGAGCGCGAGGCCGACGGATGGAAGGTGGTCGCGCACACGACCGACCGGGCGAAGGCGGAAATGATGGTGGGGGAATGACCCGCCGACACGATTGTGGACCAGCGGCCACCGGGAAGACCGGATCCCCCCTCCGAGCGCGCCCGGTGGTCGCTGTCCTACCTCTTGAGGAGTCGGCATGACCGATTGCCGACGCTGTTCCGAATGCCCCGACGCTCCGCATCACGCGTTGTTGCCAGAGCCTGATCCGCATGGAGAGGGCGAGGGCGAGCGCTGGTACATCCCATGCAAGCACTGCCCCGCCGAAGGATGGTACTGCGCCAAATGCAACGAGGACGACGAAGGCGATATCGATCCGGATTGCGATAGCTGTGGCGGGTTCGGCGTCGAGTGGGCGGCAGAGGTAACCGTCAAGACCCTGGACGACGGCGACGAGAAGCGGCTGCCGACTGTCGAGGTCACTGTGCCGCGAGAGATGGTTGAAGGCGAGCCGACGGCCGAAGCACTGAGGACGGCTGAATCCGTCGGTTGCTGCAAGACGCCACACTGCCAGCACCGAATCGCCCGCGCGATCGACGAGGTCCGCCGCGAGGAACACTCCAACAGGGGCGAAGTCATGGCCGCCTGCATCCTCGCCCACCGAAACGGCTGGACGGTCAGCGCGGTCGCCCGGCTGAAAGATGCCGTCGAACAGCTCATCGCGAAGGACGAACCATGAACGAGCGCGCCATCGAGAATCACCGCCTCGTCATGCTCGCCAAGGCAGCGGCCCAGCACCAGGTCGACGGCGACCCGGTGGAGTACGCGACCGCCTGCGGTCTACTCGTCGACATGGCCCGGGCAGAGATGCAGACCACGTCGAAGGGGATTGCCGAGAGGCTCGCCGCGGAGCAGACGAAGTCATGAAGATGCCGGACTCGTTTGCTGCGCGTGCCTGTGACGAGGCGTTCGATGCGTTCCGGCTCGGCATCGCGGGCAACCAACTGGATTCGTTGCTCGACAGCGAGGCCAGGTCCGTCGCTCAAGACGCTCATGTTGACGAGTTGAACTGGTGGGCCGTCGAGGTCGGGCAAGCCTTTGGCAAGTATCTCCGCATCGGTCTCGAGGTCTTCGACCACATCGAAGCCCGTCGCGCGGCGGAGGCAGCATGACGCCGCAAGATATTGCAAAGCGGGTACTCGCGGTCGCCGCCAGCGCAGCAGACGACGAAACCGCACACGGCATGGAAGACAAGCTCCACCATGACGTCCTCCTGGCCATCGCCGAAGGCAAATGCGAAGACCCCGCCGGATGCGCGGCCACGGCCCTAGAAACGCTCCCCTTGGATTTTGATCGGTGGTGCGGATGACCGAGCTCGACGCCACCATCGAAGACCCAGGCAGCATCGCCGTCGTCGAGGACCACAGCGACATCCGGTTCCGCGTCCACTACTACCTGTACCGGGACGAGGGCTTCGCCGGCATGCACAAGGGAACCTACTGCGACATCGAGCGCGTCGAGGCCATCGACGAGGAAGCGACCGACGAGGACCACGAGCACATCGTCTGGGTTGAAATCGACGAGCGCGACATGAACGCCGCCTTCGAGCTGTCGACGATCCAACCGGGCGAGGTGAAGGACGCGATTCTTGAGGCGGAGCGTCGGAGGTCGGAGCCATGAAGACCGGCCCGACAGTCGATCACGACACCTATCTCGGCGGCTCCGACATGGCCGCGGTCCTGGGCGTGAGCCTGTACGACACGCCGCTGGCCGTCTGGGCACAGAAGACCGGGCGCATCGCCAGCGAAGGCCGACTCGACGAGGCGTCCCAGCTGAAGGCGGACCTCGGCAACCATCTCGAGCGACCGGTGATCGAACTGTTCCGCCAGCGGGTCGGCGCGACGGTGATCGAGTACCCGGGGACGCTCATCCACCCAGAGCTCCACTTCCTCGGAGCCACGCCAGACGGCATCCGCGACGGCAAGCGCGGCGTCCAGTGCAAGGTGGTGGGGGCGCGCCAGATGTATCGGTGGGGCGACGTCCAGGACGGCCCCGAGGGCGTGCCGAATGAGGTGGTCATCCAGGTCCACTGGGAGGCCTTCGCCATCCGCGCGAAGCTCGGCAAGAAGTTCGAGG